>Ga0209117_1000529_pt1 | contig 15321 bp, 15 predicted proteins | sample BlaSpr_A8_OM2_M2_FD_187978 | JGI IMG/M metagenome (GOLD analysis project Ga0209117, IMG submission 187978) | Forest soil microbial communities from Thunder Bay, Ontario, Canada - Black Spruce, Ontario site 2_A8_OM2_M2 (SPAdes) (version 2) | ecosystem: Environmental > Terrestrial > Soil > Boreal...
GTCAGCAGGAATTCCAGCATGTACTTGCGCGCCTGCCGCACCTGCTCCGTATCCGTTCGAACGATCATGCCTTCCATCGCCACTAGCGTGCACGCGGTCTGCAGCTTCGGCGCTTTCTCCACTTCCACCAGGCACATGCGGCACGCCGCCTGCAGCGACAGCCCTGGGTAGTAGCAGAACGATGGGACTTCCGTCCCGATGCGCCGCGTTGCTTCAATCACCAGCGTGCCCTGCGGCACCTGCACTTCGCGTTCGTTAATTTTCAGCTTGATCAGTTTCTGTTCGGCCATGGATTCCTAGCGTGATCCAACCAGCGCTTCCGCGGATTTGGACGCGCAACGTCCCTTCAAATGTTCTTCAAACTCGCCCCGCCACTTCTTCATGATGCTGATCGTCGGCATCGCAGCCGCATCTCCCAGCGGGCAAAACGTGCGGCCCAGCATGTTTTTCGCCAGGTCCGCGATCAAGTCGATGTCTTCTGGACGGCCCATCCCGGCATGAAACCGCTCCAGCGTCTTGCGCAGCCAGGACGTTCCTTCCCGGCAGGGGACGCACCACCCGCAGGATTCGTGCGCGTAAAAGTGCATGATCCGGCGTGCCAGGTCCACCATGCAGGTGTCTTCGTCCATGATCACCATGCCGCCGGAACCAAGCATCGAGCCCGCTTTCGCCACCGAATCGTAGTCCATTGGAATATCGATCTCGTCGGCGGTCATCAACGGGCAGGAACTTCCTCCGGGGATAACGGCTTTCAGTTTTTTTCCTCCCGGGATTCCGCCCGCCACCTCGTAGATAAACTTTTTCATGTTCATGCCCAGAGGCACTTCATAGATCCCGGGCTTGTTGATGTGTCCCGCGATGCATACCATCCGCGTGCCGCCATTTTTCGGTGTGCCACGATTCGCATACGTGTCACCACCCTCACGGATGATCGACGGCACCGCGCTAAGTGTTTCCACGTTATTGATGATGGTCGGGCATCCGTACAATCCCACCACGGCAGGGAAGGGCGGTTTGATCCGCGGGTAGCCGCGCTTGCCTTCCAGCGATTCCATCAGCGCGGATTCTTCGCCGCATTCGTACGCGCCGGCGCCGGTGTGAATCAGCAAATCGAAATCAAATCCCGATCCTAAAATATTCTTCCCCAGGTACCCGCGCGCATACGCTTCGGCAATCGCCGCATCCACGATATCCAGCACGTACCGGTATTCACCGCGAATATAAATGAAGCCCTGGTGAGAATGAATCGCGCGTCCCGCAATCACCATGCCTTCGATGAGCTGGTGCGGGTCCATCTCCATCAGCGGCCGGTCCTTGCAGGTGCCTGGCTCGGATTCATCCGCGTTGCAAATCACGTACTTCGGTTTCGGTGAATCCTTCGGCACGAACGACCACTTCATCCCCGTGGGGAAGCCCGCGCCGCCGCGCCCGCGCAGATTCGATTTCTTCACTTCCTCGATGACGCCCTCGGGAGTCATCTCCTTCAGCACTTTTTCCAGCGCCTGATAGCCGCCCTGCATCAAGTAAACGTCAATCTTGTGCGAGTCCTTGATGCCCCATCGCCTGCTGATCAGCGGCGTTTCGGACGGATGACGCTCGTGGAGAGCTCCGGAAATCACTGGCTCCGGCGTAGGGTGTTTGCCCGCGTCCAGATCCTCGATGATGCGATCGAACTTGAGCGGCGTAAGATTTTCGTAGAAGTCGTAGTTGACCTGCATCGCCGGCGCGCCGGTGCACGCGCCGATGCATTCCACTTCCTCCAGCGAGAAAACGCCGTCGGCAGTCGTTTCCTTGTGCCCAATTTCCAGCCGCTTCTTCGCGCGGTCCAGAAGCTCGTTCCCGCCCTTCAGCATGCACGCCACGTTCGTGCAGATCTGCACGTGATGCTTGCCCCACGGCTTTCGGTGCAGCATCGAGTAATACGCCAGCGTCTCTTCGACCTGCACGTTGTTGAGGTCCAGCCGCCGCCCAATCTCCGCAATCATTTCATCGCTGACGCAGCCGTACTCGTCCTGCGCGTACATCAGCATGGGGATCAGCGCGCTGCGCTTTACCGGGTAACCGGTCTGCAGCTTTTCAAACTTCGCCGAAAGCGTAGGGGAGAGTTCCATGCTTACCTGTCCACTTCTCCGAGAACGATATCAATCGTGCCGATGCAGGCAATGACGTCCGAAATCAATTGCCCTTCAATCAGCTTTGGCAGCGCCTGCAAATTGATGTACGAAGGGCCACGGAAGTGAACGCGGAGGGGCTTCGGCGAGCCGTCGCTGGCGATGAAACAGCCCAGCTCCCCGCGCGGCGATTCAACGGTAACAAATACCTCGCCGGGAGCAGGCGAAAATCCTTCCGTGAAAATCTTGAAGTGGTAGATGAGCGCTTCCATCTCCGTCTTCATTTTTTCGCGCTGCGGCGGGATGATGCCCGGTGCTTCGGCCTTGATCGGCCCTTCATTCGAAATCTTGTCCAGCGCCTGGCGGATGATCTTCAGGCTTTCGCGCATTTCCGCCACGCGAACCATGTACCTCGCGTAGCAGTCCGATTCCGTCCGCGTCGGCACGTCAAATTTGAATTCCTCGTAGCTGGAGTACGGAAACACCTTGCGATTGTCGTACGCCACCCCAGCGGCGCGCAGCGTCGGCCCGGTCATGCTCAGCGCAACGGCATCTTCCGCCGAAATGTACCCCACACCTTTCGTGCGCCCGATCCAGATGCGGTTTTCCGTCAGCAGCGTTTCGTATTCGTCCACGCGGCTCGGCATCATCTTCAGGAATCGTTCAACTGCCTGCCGCCAGCCGGCAGGCGGATCAAGTGCCAGGCCCCCGATTCGAATGTAACTGGTCATCATCCGCTGCCCGGAAAACAATTCGAAAAGCTTCAATATCTCTTCGCGCTCCCGGAAGCAGTAAAGAAAAACGGTCATCGCCCCCAGGTCGATCGCATGCGTCCCCAGCCACACCAGATGAGAAGAAATGCGCTGCAGCTCGACCATCATCACCCGGATGTACTGCGCGCGCTTGGGCACTTCCAGCCCCAGCAGCTTTTCCACCGCCAGGCAGTACACCAGGTTATTCCCCAGCGGATTCAGATAGTCCATCCGGTCCGTGAGCGTGATGGCCTGGGAATACGTCTTGTCCTCGCACGATTTTTCGATTCCCGTATGGAGATAACCCAGATCCGGGATCGCTTTCACCACGGTTTCGCCGTCCAGCTCCAGCAAAATGCGCAGCACGCCGTGCGTCGACGGGTGCTGCGGCCCCATGTTGAGGACCATTGTTTTTGCTGTTCCGACTGCGGTTTCAACGGTTGTCATGGCGTGCTGCTCTTCCTGAATAGTTCTCCCGTGTTCGGCACGTCTCGATAGCCCTCCACGGGATAATCTCTGCGCAAGGGATGGCCTTCCCAATCATCGGGAAGCAGAATGCGCCGCAGGTCGGGGTGCCCTGCAAAACGAATCCCAAAGAGATCAAAAATTTCCCGCTCCAGCCAGTTTGCGCCCGGCCAGACCGGAACCAGCGAATCGACAACCGGATCGTTGTCGCCGAGCCACACCCGCAAGCGCACTTTTTCCCGCCGCGGGATGGAAACCAGGTGATAGTTCAATTCGAATCGCGGCTCAGCCGGGTAGCGGTCCACGCAGGTGGCGTCGGTCAGGAGGTTGTACTGCAGGTTCGCGCTCGTGCAACAGCGTTCTGCCGTGGCTCGGAGGAGTTCGCGCGGCACCACGATCGTGGTTTCACCCCGGAATTCAATTACCTCCACGACCGCTTTCGGGTTCCACGAACGCAGGCATTCGGCTACAACATTAGCGTTTTGGCTGGGAGACTCAGTCACGATTTGGAAGCCCACATGCGCCGCTTATTTATGCCAGTCCAGCGCGCCTTTTTTCCAGAGATACAAGTAACCGACCAACAGGACGGCAATGTAGATCATCATCTCCCCGAAGCCGTACCACCGCAAACTGCGAAAGATGTACGCCCAGGGGTACAGGAAGATAGCTTCCACGTCGAACAAAATGAAAACCATCGCTACGAGGTAGAACTTGACCGAGAAAGGCTCGCGCGCATCGCCGATGGGTTCCATCCCGCACTCGTACGGCTGCTGCTTGGCCCGGCTCGGACGCCGCCACCCTACCAAAACGGAAACCGTAGTCAGCGCACCGGCAAGCGCCGTGGCAATCAGCAGGTGTAAGAGAAGCGGAGCATATGCGTGTAAACCAGAATCACTCATGGGCGAAGGGCTATAATAACGATTCGAACGCCAATCGGTCAAATCGGCGGAAAGATTCCTGCGAAGCGATCTCAATCCTACGCGCAGGTTAGGGCGAATAGGCGAATGCTCTTCGGTCACAATTCGAACGTGAAAGCAGGCGACACGACGTATCACGTCCAAACGGAAGATCGCGGCTCCGCAAACGCGCTCATCGATACCACTGTCTATTTTCGCGGACGGGTGTTGCACCGGCGAACGAATAATTACTTCGACCTGCTTCCGCTCAACCCGAACCATGAACAAGCCCTGAAGGCGCGTCTCGATGAACAGCACCGTACCGTCGTCGAGGAGATTCGAACGGGCGCGCTGCATCTCGCGCTGCCGCAGGACGATAAGTCTGCCTCGCAAGTTCTTCTTCTCGAGCTGATCAATGCCAAGACCTGGCTCTCCGGCAAACGCGCCTTGCTGCAGATCGCGGTTCGAAACCAGACCAACCAAGCTGTCGAAGGCGCCCAAGTTACCGCGCGCGTGGATGGCGCGGCGGAAAATTCAGAGTATTCTGCGGAAACCGGACCACTCGGAAATGCCCAGTTCGAATTCGATATGCCCCGTCTTGCCGGTGCCGAGCCGGCGCTGGTAATCGAAGCGTCGCATGGAAATGCCAGGGGGCACTTGCGTTTTCAGTTGCGCACCAAATCGCGCGTGCCGTCGGCGAGTTAACAGATGCAGCCAGCAAACTTAATTGTGGTGAATGGAGAAGAGCGCGCGGCGAGGCCCGGGGCCATTGTCACGGACTTGCTGCTTGAGTTGGGACTCGATGCGGGACGCGTGGCCATCGAACGGAACCTGGAAATTTTGCCGCGGCCGAAGTGGAGCGAAACGAGAATCGAAGCGGGAGACCGCTACGAGATCGTGCAATTTGTCGGCGGCGGTTAGAGGCATATCATCAGGATTCAGATTCCTTCCAGCAGATGGCCCATCTTTCGCTTTTTGGTCTTGAGGTAAGCGCGGGAAATTTTTGAAACGCGCGGCTGGCACGGCACGCGCTCGACGACGCGAATACCGGAGCTTTCGAGCTGCCGAACTTTCTCCGGGTTGTTCGAAAGCAAACGAATTTTCGTTGCGCCAAGTTTTTTCAGAATTTGCGCGGAAAATTCGTAATCGCGCGCGTCGGCCGCGAAGCCCAGGGTTTCATTTGCTTCCACCGTGTCCATTCCGCCGTCCTGCAGTTCGTAGGCCCGCAGTTTGTTCATCAAGCCGATGCCGCGGCCTTCCTGAGGAAGATAGAGCAGAATTCCCGACGACGCTTGGCCGATTTTTTTCAGCGATAATTCGAGCTGCGCGCGGCAATCGCAGCGCAGCGAAGCAAGAACATCGCCGGTCAGGCATTGCGAGTGGACGCGCACCAAGGGAGCGGTCTTGCCGTTTAGTTTTCCGCGAACCAGCGCGACCGCTTCTTCCTGCGGGCCGCGGCCTCTGAATCCGTAAATGGTGAAGCGGCCGTAACGGGTTGGAAGCGTGGCATGCGCGACCATCTGCGGGCCGGTGACTTTTCTATGCGAGTTCTTGCCTTGCTGTGATTTTGCGCTCATTGGGAAACGAGAAGTATAGCAGGGACCGTGTTTCGCACCGATTTCAGCTCGCCCTGCCAACCGCTGATTCCGTGGCCGGCATTTAGATGGACCGGACGCTGCCAGCGCTACCGGCTTTACATCGAGCGGCGGATTGGCTAGCGTTAGCCTGAGGCGCGCAGACAAAAATGGATACACCGACATCCGTTCGCGACCTGCTCTTCACCCTGCTGCTGAAGGTGGGGGTGGCGTCGTCCATTGCCGCGTTGCTGGCGAGGTGGAACGCGTTTCGGCGCGTGCTCTTTACCGAGGAACGTGACCCCGACCAAAAGCTCAAATTGATGCTGTTCATGACGCCGGCGCTGATCGTGGGTGTGACGCTGCGGCTCGTCGGAGGATCTCCTTACGCGTTTGCGGATTTATCGCTGGAAGGCGCTTTTCTGATGGGACTACTCGGAGGCCGCGTCGTGGGGCCGATCGGCGGCGCGATCATCACGATTCCGGCGCTGATCTCGCACGAGTGGCTGACGATGCCCGCGGCATCCGCAGCGGGCTTGCTCGGCGGATTGATCCGGCAGGCGATTCCCAACAAAGAAGATCTCTGGAACTTCGGGCCGTTCACGTTCTTGAACATCCCCAAAGCGACGATGCGCCTGCTGCGGAAAGCGGAACTGTCCTGGGAAATGGCGCCACTGGGGGCGTGCGTGGGGCTGGAACTGGGTCGCGTGGCGCTGGTGCTGGCGACCAAGCCGAAGTGGCTGTTTGCCACCGACGCCAAGTGGGATTGGTGGCTGGTGCTGGTGGTGATTGCAACGCTGATGTCGGTGGCGGCGCCGCTGAAGATCTGGAACAACACGCGCATCGAGATGAACCTGGAGCGGCACCAGCAGCTGCTGTTGAAAGCGCGGATGGATGCGCTCTCCAGCCAGATCAATCCACATTTTCTGTTTAACACGCTGAACACCGTGTCGGCGCTGATCCGCTTTGATCCGGATTCGGCGCGCGGCGTGGTGCTGAAGCTGAGCAACATTCTGCGGCGGCTGCTGCGCAAGCATGAAACGTTTGTTCCGTTGCGCGAGGAGTTGCAATTCATCGACGATTACCTGGACATCGAAGTGGCGCGATTCGGAAAAGACAATCTGGACATCGTGAAGCACATTGACGATGCCGCGCTGGAAGCGTTTGTGCCGAGCATGCTGCTCCAGCCGATGGTGGAGAATTGCCTGAAGCACGGGCTGGCGCCGAAGTTGGGAGGAGGGAAAATCGAACTGAGAACGACGAGCCGCGACGGACGGCTGAGAATTGAGATTGAAGACAATGGTGTGGGCATCTCGGAAGAGAAGATGCCGCACGTGTACGTTGAGGGAATCGGGCTAAGCAACGTGCGCGAGCGGTTGCGCGTGCTGTATGGGACGGATTTTCTTTTGGACATCCAGAGCCGGCCGGGTGAGGGGACGGTGATACGGATCGAGATTCCGGAGCTGGTATCGACGATGCAGGAAGTGAGTTGAGACGAAGGAATGAAATATCGAAGTAAGGATGTAAGATCTATCAGGGTGTTGACCGTATTGTTAATAAAAAAACAGCCGCATCATCTCCGAGTGGTCTTGAGTTGTAATTACGGGAACAGAGGTGCAAACTAGAGGGTAGACTCATCCCTCTCAAGAGCAGCCCCAGAAATCCGAGCCTCCTTTAGGGCTCGGGCGCTTTGTTATTTGCCAGTGCTGATGCGAGACTAAGAGGAACAGGACCCCACGGGCGCAAGAACGGCACCAGGGTACGCAAAGAGAGAGGAACAGTGACGAGTAAGAATTTACAAGACGCAAAACCGGTGGTCGGCGTACGCGGCCGTCCAGCGGGAGGTTCGCCTGAGCTTGCACGAGAGATGTGCACTTGCGGGCATCGCGCCGGCAGCCACGCGGCGCTCAAGTATTCCTGCCAGGCCCCGGGCGACCACAAAGGCTACTGCCCGTGCATGCGCTTTATTTCGGCGAAGGAATGGCGGGGAAATAAATCCCGGTCTGCTTAGCGAAGCTTCAGGGCAAAGAAGTGCTGGGCCACCGCCATCGACGATCGGGTGACTCGAGAGGCGCACGAGCAGAGACAAGTTCCTGCATGTGCTTCACGGACATCAAGCAGCGGACCGAATAGCCGTCGTTCTACGCCCTTGCGGACCTGGCGAGCGGCCGCGCGGTCTTGGATTCCCATGCTTTGCGCAACTCTTCGCGGTGCGCGAGCACGTGTTCTTTGGCCTCCTCGAGATTGGCATAGACGCGGGTACCCTTGATGGTATTGCAAGGACGGCAGCAGGCCACCAAGTTCTGCGGATCCTTCCTTCCCTTTCTAGCCCGCGGGACCACAAAATCCACAGACATGACCAGGGCATTCTCGAAGCTGGCCCTGCCGTCCAGGCCGCAGTACTGGCAGCGGTAATCATCGCGTTCCAGAATTTTCAAGCCTTGCTGCAGAGTTACGGGCGAGGCCACCAGGGATAGAGTCGAAAGGCTTATTGGCATGGGATACCTCCAAAGCGGAAATCTTTGAGAGTAGGTGGGAGCTTGCGACTTCCACTTTCCTTGCGCAAGACCATAGGGCGGCGCGGGTTTGATGTCAAGTCGAGAGATGATCTCGACTTGCAGTTCGCACGAATGAAACATCCAGCTGGATTCAATTCTAGATCAAGGAACAAAGGCACAAACTAAAGAGAGCTCGCCCCTTCAAAATAATCTCGAAACGGTAAGGCACCCTCAGCACTTCTCCTCTTGCCCGCGCGCCGCGTATGCGGTTCATGCCAGGATGTGGTTCAAGCGAAGATCATTCATCGCGCAAGGCGACCATGGGATCGACTTGGGTGGCGCGGCGCGCGGGAATGTAGCAGGCGAGCAACGCGGATAGCAACAGTATGGCGGCGACGGAGCTGACTGCGACGGGATCAATCGCCGTGACCTCATACAAGATAGACTTCATGGTGCGGCCGACAAAGTACGTGCCAGCCAGGCCCACCCCCAAACCAATCAGTGCGAGCAGCATACCTTCCCCAATCACCAGACGAAGCACCTGCTGTGGACCTGCGCCGAGCGCAATGCGCAATCCGATTTCGTGAGTGCGCTGGGCGACGGCGAACGACATCACGCCATAAATGCCGATGGCCGCGAGGAGGAGTGCGAGGGCCGCAAAACTGGCGAAGAGCGCGGTTGAGAAGCGGTCGCTGGCTAGCGATTCGTGGACGAGTTGATCCATGGTTTTTACCTGGTCGAGGGGAAGCTCGGGATCCACGGTATGTACAACGGCCGTAATGCTCTTTGTCATGCCTGCGGGATCGCCAAAGGTGCGTACTGCCAAGCCCGCTTGCGGCCATGGGGATTGCCAGAAGGGAACGTCGATTTCCGGGAAGCCCTCGCGCCGCACTCCGCCGTTGTGAACGTCATGGTAGACCCCGACAATCTGCCATTCGATGGGAGGGCCGAGCTTGGTGACTCCGGGAATCAACTGCTCGACGACAGCGCGCTGCGTGAGGGGATCCACTTTGGACAGGTACTTTTTCACAAAGGTTTCATTCACGACCGCTACGGGCACGCCGCCTGCGGCGTCTTGCTCGGTGAACGTGCGGCCAGTGATCATGCGAATGCCAAATGTGCGGAAATATTCGGGAGTGACCATATTGAAGCCGGCGCCCGGACGGGAGGAGGGATCGTCAACAGCCTGTCCCGCGAGGTTGAAAGGCATGCCGAAGTTTGTCCCGATGATGGGCATGCCCGTGGAAGCAGAGACGGCCGTGATTCCGGGGAGCGCGCCGATCTTATCGATGAGCTGACGGTAAAAGGCGTTGTTTAATTCGGGAGTGGCAAAGCGGTCGTTGGTGACGGGCAGATAAAATGTGAGGATGTGGTCTTGCCGGAACCCGAGATCCACGCGGGACAACTTCCAGAAACTGTGAATCACCAGGCCCGCACCGGTAAGCAGCGTGAGCGCCAGGGCAAACTCGACAACGACTAGAGTTCGGCGCAAACCATGACGTCCGGCGGAGCTGGACGAAGAGCGTCCCGATTCCTTCAAGGTATCGCTCAAATTGAGCTGCGCGGTTTGCCACGCCGGAGCACAGCCGAAGAGCACTCCACAAACGATTGATGCGCCAAGACTGAAGAAGAGCACCGGTAGGTTTAAGCGGAAGTCGGCTTCCGAGGGCAGGGTGAAAGGCGGGATCATGGCGACGATCACTTTGAGCAAGCCCCACGCGAGACTTACGCCCAAGACTCCGCCAATCAGAGACAGCGCGACACTTTCGGTCAGAAACTGGGCGAAGAGCTGCCAGCGTGTTGCGCCGAGTGCGGCGCGGACGGCTATTTCTCTTTGGCGCGCGGTGCCGCGGGCGAGTAGAAGATTGGCCACGTTCACGCAGGCGATCAACAGGATGAAGCCCACGGCGCCCATGAGCAGCCAGAGATTTTTGATGGTGTCCTTGCTGATGAAGTCATTCTGCAAGGGTTCGACGGTGGCGCCCCATCCCTTGTTTGACTTTGGATACACTTCGGCGATGTGCCGAGTGACGGACTCCATGTCCGCGTTGGCCTGTTGGAGAGTGACTCCCGGTTTGAGGCGGCCCATCACTAGAATAAAATGAAATTCGTGATTGATCTGTTCCGGCTTAAATGCGAGCGGGACGAACAATTGGTTTTCGAGACGATCGGGCTGGCCTGCTGCCAGCACTCCCACCACGGTGTAGCGCTCACCGTTGAGGCGGATGGGTTTGCCGATGATATCGCGGTCGCTGCCGAAACGCTCCATCCAGAGCCGGTGGGTCATGATGACGACGCGGTCCCTGCCGACCTGCCCTTCCTCCGGCAGAAAATCCCGTCCCAGGAAGAAAGGAGTTCCCACCATGTCGTTGAAGCCCGGTGTGGTTAACCTGGTCTGGATTAGTTCGGGATGGTCGGAGCCGGCAAGTGCGTAATTGCCGCCTGTCCAGGCGCACATGGATTGGAAAACGGTGCTCTGGCTCTTCCAGTCGAGAAAGTCCCCGGCTGAAACGCCGTTGCGGTTGCCATTAACCTTCGACCAGACAATTACAAGCTGGTCCGGATTGGGGTAGGGCATGGGGGAGAGAAGAGTAGCGTACACCACGCTGAAGATGGCGGTGTTGGCGCCGATTCCAAGAATGAGCGCAAGAAGGGCTACGGAGGTGAAACCGGGGTTTTTGAGTAGCAGCCGGAGGCCGAAGCGAACGTTGCGCGCAAAATTTGCCATGCCTGGCTCCTTCAAGCTCGCAAGATTGCCACCCGCTGAAATTCTTAGACGTTCCGTTGGCCCAGTTGTCACGGTCAGATGTACAAAATACGCTTGGGGAAAGAAAAAGTTCCCTTGGCGCCCTGTTGGTTGTTGTTTGGGGGCCCGGGACCCGGCAGAGGAGGGTTAAGGTAGGAGGAGACTAGAGCCGCGTCATTGATTTTCGTCGAATTGACGGGTCAGTGCCTTGGGAGCTGCGAGGCGCCAGGCGGCTTCAAGAGCGCGGCGCAACGTAGGCTTTCTGACTCCTTTCAGGCTCACATTCGTGCAGCCTCGGCGTCCCCACGCGCCCGCACATGGATTGAAAACCCTTGGTTGAGCCTTAACGAACATCTCCTGCTCGATGGGCGTGAGTTTGACCATGGCCCAGCCATCGTCAGGGTAGCCGAGGGTCGCGAAGATCTTTCCGGCGACGCGAAAATCCGGATGGTCCATGTGAGCTTTTTCGGCCGTCTCAGGGAAGCTCAGGGCCAGGCGGCGAAAGTCGTTGGGGGTCATGAATGCGTCTCCAGCGTTTGGAAGATAGGCACGATAGCAGGACTGGCCAGCAGTAGTACCTCCCACTTACAGATCGAGAGCCAATTTCAGGGCGCGGTTTAGTTCGAGGAGTTTCGAGGAGGATAGCGAGCCGACGTAATTCGTGAGATCTCCTTTTCGCAAACTTACGAGATTGTCGCACATGATCCAGCTCGAATGCTTCATCCCTTCTTCAAGATCGACCGCGACTTGCGTGGATAACCCTTCGCCATTGGTGAATACCGGGGCACAGATGACTGTCGAAAACTTTGAATCGATCAACAGTTGACGGCTGACCACGACGAAAATCCGGTACTGTTTGGGATCGCCTCCCGGCTTAAAGACACGATAAAGCTCTCCGCGGATCATTGCCATTCCTGGAGTGATTCTTGGCCGCCCCCGGCCATCTTGGCTCGCTCCAGAATTGCCTTCATTGGTAGGGATGCCCGCAAAGCGGTCAATCCCCGGACGCCTGGTAATCCAAGACTTCCGCGGCCTCGACGTTGAGCCGATCCGCGGCGTTATTGATGCGCTCGAGGTCTCGCGCCTGCAAGGTTGCTTTGGCACGTTCGCGCAGATATCTGCGCAGCACGCCTTCAATAAACGCGGAACGCGAGTGCTTCGACCCAGCCAGGCGGTCGACGTTCTCCAAAACTTCCTTTGACAGTGTGATAGAAGTCTTCTCTTTCATACTACCATCATACTACCACTGGGTCGGTCTTGCAAGGCGCGTGGTCAGGCGGGGTAGGAACCGTACGGCACGCGAAGAAACCGAAATTGCGGGAAGGAAAAGGATCTGAGCGGAATCCTGTGTTACCGCGCTGGCAAGGGAGATGGCGGAGACTGAGGGGTGTGCCAGGAGATCGAATGGCGTTGCAGGAGAGCGATCGCGTAGCGAATGGGGATCGCGGCGCCGGGAGTAGAAGTGGACAGAGAGGAGGATTTGGCGATGGAAACGGCGCTGGAGCGCAGCCAGCGGCCCTCGACAAGACCGACTACGGCGCGTGAGTCGAGCCCGAGGACCGGAGAGCCACTCTGGCCAAGCGTTACCGGATGGCTGAGGAGGAAAACGTCCGCCGCGGGGGCGGATTTTTCAAGCTGCGTGGACTCGTAGGAGAGGACTTCGCCGGAAAACCGGTCTTCCCTGGGAACTTCGAAAGTATGAGCATTCTGGAGCTTTGGAGGATGAAGCGAAAGGGCGATGACGGATTGGCCGCGGAAGGCCGGGTCAGGAGCAAGCGGCAGAAAGGCCACTTTGTGGTTGCCGACGAAGGGATTTGGGGTGGCGAGGAGAACGGCGACGTCGTGTTCCGAGTCCACAGCGACGATCGCCGCCTCGAGAAGGCGAGGCGGGCTATTGGGGCGGCTGACGAGGACGTAGGGCTGGCCGCCGTCGCGAAAGGTTTCCAGGACATGGGCGGCCGTCAGAAGGTAACCCTGCTCGTTAATGAAGAAGGCGTTGCCAAAGAAACTGTAGTGGTAACCGCGGGAGGATGGGGACTGATCGAGTTGATAAACGACGGGACAGACAGCGGCAGAGAGCGAGGCGTCGTCAGCAAAGTCCCCGGACGCGGCCCCAACCGCCAGGCAGCCGAAGAGACAGACAAGAATTGCTGCAAGCCAGGAAGCGCTGCTCCCGCTGTTCTGGCGCATTTGTCGCAAAAGCAGGTTCGGATTGACTTCCAAAGCGCGCGCCACTGCCGCCAGTGATTCGCCGAACTCGATTTGCTGCAACGACGCCAACTTGAACTCCCGCGTGAACTTCCGTCGAGACAACTGACGACTGAAAACCGTTTCACTTCGCCGGCGCCGCAGCCGTCGCAAATCCCAGCGCCTGCATTACCGCATCATGCAGCGCCACCCGCACCTGCTGAATCTTCGTATTCTCCCGCGTCGGATGCACGCGATTCGTCAGCAGCACTACAAAAAGCTGCCGGTCCGGGTCGATCCAAATCGACGTGCCCGTGAATCCCGTGTGCCCGAAGCTGTGCGCCGAAAAATAATGCCCGCTCGAACCGCCTTCGGTTGGCACTGCCCAGCCGAGTGTTCGTGTTCCGCCGGAAAGCTGCTGCGGCGTCGTGAACTGCGAGATCGTCCCGCGCCGCAAAATTCTCTGGTGTCCGTATACGCCGCCGTTCAACAGCATCTGGCAAAACGCCGCGACGTCCGGCGCCGTGCTGAAAAGTCCCGCATGTCCCGAAACCCCGCCGATGGCAAACGCGTTTTCGTCGTGCACTTCGCCCTGCACTAGCCTGTGACGCAGATTGTTGTCGATCTCCGTCGGTGCAATTTGCGGCCACAATTTTTTCGGCGGACGGTACATTGTGTCCTGCATTCCCAGCGGGGAAAAAATGTAGCTTCTCGCTAAATCGTCGAGCGTTCTCCCGGTCAATCGCTCGATAATTTCCGCCATCAAAATAATTCCCAGGTCCGAATACACTTCTTTCGTCCCCGGCTCGTAGTCTAGCGGCTCCGCAAAAATCTTCGTCAGTGTGTCCTGCTTGTTCTTCGATGTTCGCCAATACTCCTTGAACGGCGGCAATCCGGAAGTGTGCGTCAGCAAATGGCGCACCGTCACTCGGTGCCGCCACTCCGCGTTCGGCCCGCTCACCCATTCCGGCAAATACCGCTCGATCTTCGCATCCAGGTCCAGCGGAACCGCAAAGTCGCCTTCCGCTAATTTCGCCACCAGCGTCGTAGTCGCCACCACCTTCGTCAGCGACGCGATGTCGTATATCGTATCCGGCGCAGTCGCGGCTGCCTTCGCGTCGTAACTTAATTTTCCAAACGAATGGAGCGACACTTTCCCGCGATAACCAACCGCCAGCGTCGCACCTGGAAACGCCTTGTCCGCTACAGCCTTCTCGATCACGTCGAACGCCGGTTGCAATTGCGCTTCGCCGCGCACATCCATCGGCTGTACCGTCATCGAACTCGCCGGCAGCTCCATCCCAAAACCCGCTTTGAGATTCACTCCCGGCACCGTCACCGGCAGATGCCCGCGCACGGGAATTTGTCCAAACAGAGCCCGCGCCACGGAAATTTGCGCGACATCGCTGATTCCAAACACTGCCAGCCACGTCTCCGCCTGCGGAAACCGTTCAATCAAATACGGACTTCCGAATCCCACCGTGATCACCGGCTTGCCCGTTTTGTATATTTGCTCCGCCAGCGCCGCCTGCTCTGCCGGCACATCCACATTTCCTTTGCGATCGCTGACGCGCACGAACAGCGTGAGAATTGCGAGGTCGTAACTTTCCGGCGGCGGCAATTTCAAACTGTTGGCGTTCACAAATCTTGTATCTGCTCGCAGCGTGGTCACCGAATCGAATCGCGAACGCAATTCGCGCTCAAGATCTTCTCCCGGATAAGGCTCGGGGTCGGCGTAAAACGCCAGCAGCAGCGCCGGCGACGGCTTTGTTCCATCCAGCGGCAGCCGGTGTGGCGTATCTCGCAGCAGCGTCACGCCGCGGTCCGAAATATCCTGCGCTTCTTTTTGCCAGGCAGAGCTGGCGAATTTCTGATTGATCGCATTCACATCCACGAACCGGTTCGTGTTCAGGCCAAGCCGTGCTTTCGCTTGAAGAATTCGCCGCACCGATGCATCGAGACGCTCTTTCGAAATCCGTCCCGACTTCATCGCCGCTTGCAGCGCTTCGAACGCTGCATCCGGCACCGGCGGCATCAATAGCGCGTCCGCTCCCGCCACAACCGCGCGCACCGCCGCTTCTCCAGGCGCGTA
>Ga0209117_1000531_pt1 | contig 15265 bp, 7 predicted proteins | sample BlaSpr_A8_OM2_M2_FD_187978 | JGI IMG/M metagenome (GOLD analysis project Ga0209117, IMG submission 187978) | Forest soil microbial communities from Thunder Bay, Ontario, Canada - Black Spruce, Ontario site 2_A8_OM2_M2 (SPAdes) (version 2) | ecosystem: Environmental > Terrestrial > Soil > Boreal...
CGCGGCCGCAAAGGCGCAAGGGAAACCGGCGGCTCAGCAATCTCTCGGTCAGTTTTCAGTCGAGAAACTCGAACTTCGTAACGGGCGCATGGTGATCGGTTCGCTCAATTCCCAGAAACGCAGCATCTACGACAAGGTGGACCTCACCGCCACCAGCGTTTCGCTCACCGGCAAATTCCCTGTGACCCTTACCGCCAGTCTTCCCGGTGGTGGCGATCTCAAACTCGACGGCACCGCCGGGCCTCTCGATCAGGAAAACACCGTGCTGACCCCCGTGAATGCCAAGCTGACCGTCAACAACCTGAACCTTGCCACCACTGGCATCCTGGATCCCTCCGCAGGGCTGGGCGGCCTGCTGGACCTCAACGCCACCCTCGCTTCGCAGAATGGTGAAGCGAACGTGAGCGGCAGCGCAAAACTTTCCAAAGCCTTGCTCATCGCAGGTGGCTCGCCCGCTGCCATTCCTGTCATCGTGGACTTCAACACGAAATACGATCTGCGCAAGAGCCGCGGCGTCCTTGAGCCTTCCACGCTCAAAATCGGAAATGCTATCTGCCACCTCAGCGGTACGTATGAAGTTCCCGCGGATTCTGAAGGCGTCATCCTGCACGTCAAGGTCGAAGGGCAAAACATGCCCGCAAAAGACTTGGAAGCGTTCCTTCCCGCGCTGGGAATTCACATGCCCAGCGGCGCGTCGCTGCAAGGGGGCACTCTCAGCACGAACCTGGAGCTCAGCGGCCCCACGAACAAACTCGTGACCTCCGGAAACGTTGGTCTGTTCAACGCCAAACTCGCGGGCTTCGACCTCGGCTCAAAACTTTCCGCGGTGTCTAAGCTCGTTGGGCTAAACACCGGCAAGGATCTAGACATTGAAAAAATGACCACCAATCTTCATATGGCCCCGACCGGGATAGAAGCGCAGAACTTTCAAGCTGTTGTCCCCTCGCTTGGCACGGTAGTGGGGAATGGAACGATCGACGCCAAGAACAATTTGGACTTCAAAATGGCGGCTACGCTGAAAAATGCCATTGGCGGTGCCGCGGGCGCTGCGGGGAGCGCAGCAACCGGGGCGGCCTCTAACGCTCTTAGCGGTCTGCTAGGGAATGTGACCGGCGGTGCAGGGGGCGCGGCCGGAGGCCTCCTGGGAAATTGCAAGAATGCGAGTGGCGGCAGTGGCCCCACGCTCCCGTTCCAAGTCAAAGGGACCATGTCCGATCCGAAGTTTATTCCCGACGTGGGCGGCGTCGCCGCGGGCATGCTGAAGTCGCAACTGAGCTGTTTCGGCGGAAGCTCACAGGCCAAGGCTTCGCCGCAGCAACAGCAGCAAAATCCCAACAATCCGGTCGATGCCATCGGCGGCCTCTTCAAGAAGAAAAAGCCCTAGGCCCGCCGCCCTTCCCGGTTTTGCCAAACCTTGCGGCCGTGCCACAATGTTTGCATGCAAAATTCATTGCGCATCACCTTACTTCTTCTAATCGCGGCAAGCGTGCTTCCTAACGGCGTTGCGCAGCAGCCGGCGCCACCCGCACAAGCTCCGGCCGCTCCCCCAAAATCTCAAACGCCACCGGCTGCGACGCCAAAATCCCAGCCAGGCGCCGTCACCAAGCGCGCGCCAGCCAAAGCGGCCCCCCTCACCCTGAAGACGCAAAAAGAGAAAGCCAGCTATGCCTTGGGCATGAACTTTGGCACCGGTCTGCGTAAGCAGTCGATCGACATCGACCCGGCGATCCTCGCGCGCGGCTTGCGAGATTCTTTTTCCAACGGGAAAACGCTCTTAACCGAAGACGAGGCGAAGGCCGTCCTTACCCTACTGCAAAGCGACGTACGCAAGAGGCAGCAGGAACTGGCTCAGCAACTCGGCGAAGCCAATAAGGTGCAAGGTCTTGCCTTCCTTGAAGCCAACAAGACAAAGGACGGCGTCGTCACGCTGCCCAGCGGGTTGCAATACAAGGTTCTGCAGGAGGGCACGGGCCCCAAGCCGGCGCCCACGGACACGGTCGTCTGCAATTACCGCGGCACGCTCCTGGACAGCACGGAGTTCGACAGCTCCTACAAGCGCGGCCAACCCGCTACGTTTCCGGTCACCGGAGTGATCAAAGGCTGGACCGAAGCGCTGCAGCTCATGCCCGTGGGGTCGAAGTGGCAGCTCTTCATTCCCTCGGCATTAGCCTATGGCGAACACGGCGCTGGAGGTCAAATCGGCCCCAACGCCACCCTGATCTTCGAAGTCGAGCTCCTCTCCCTTCAAAGCAAAGATAAAGGCAAAGACGCGAAGTAAGCCGCTGGAACCGTTGAGCGCGCCGTACGACTAGCGGCGCTTTGAGTCCGGCTCAAACCGTGCGCTATTCGTAGCACGGGACCACGAACTTCGGTCCGACCTTCTAACCTCAGGTCCTAGTCATAACGCAGCGCGACCATCGGGTCGAATCGCGTGGCCCGGCGCGCGGGGATGTAGGTTGCCACTATCGCAACCGCGAGGATAGCCATTGGCACAATGACGTAGAGGGCCGGCTCGCGAAGATGCAGCCCATAGAACATGGCGTCGAAAATTTTCGGCAGCGGTAGCGCCATTATGAACCCGACAGCCCCGCCGATTGCGGTCATTTTCGTGCCTTCCCACAAAACCATGCGCAGCACGTCCGGGCTTCTCGCCCCCAGCGCCATGCGTATGCCGATTTCGTGCGTTCGCTGGCCAACGGAATAAGCGACCAGGCCGTAAATCCCAATGGCGGCGAGAATCAACGCCAGAAGCGCGAAGCTGCCCAGCACACGCGCGAAAAATGGATTTCCCCCTTTCTGGCGATCGATCACGGCGGACATGCTCATGACGCGGTCCAGCGGAAGCTCCGCATCCGCTTGCGCGACGGTTTTGCGCAGAGCGGAGGCCAGACTGTTCGGATCGGAACTAGCCCGCACCACGAGAGAAAAGGAAGGCACGGGCCGCTGGAGGAAGGACTCGTACACTTCCGGGTCGTCGTTAATTCCTTCGGAGTAGGTTTTCACGTTGCCGACAACGCCGACGATCTCGTTCCACTCCGGCGTGGCGCCACGCACCCCCAAGCGGATCTGTTTTCCCATCGGCTCCTGGTCGTGCAGGAGGCGATGCACAAACTCTTGGTTTACCAGGACGACGCGCGGCGCGGCGCCGTTATCCGTCTCCGTGAATGTCCGGCCGCGCAGCAGCGAGATGCCTGTCGCGCGGAAGAAATCCGGGGTGACGACGGAATCGAGGGTGCTCAGCGGCTGGTTCGCAGGCAAATCCGGCTGACCCTTGATCTCCAGAGTCACCGTTCCGGGTCCGGTTGCCGGCAAGTCGGAAGCAGCGGCGACCGCCTCAGCGCCGGGAATCTGTTGGAGGCGGGGAATCAGATTCTGGACGAAGAGGGTTTGTTGCGCGGCATCTTTGTATCGAGCCTTGTCGAGTGTTAGGCTCGCGGTAAGAAGATGGTCTGTACGAAAGCCGAGATTCTGGTGCTCGATAAGGAAAATTCCGCGGAAAAGCAGTCCGGTTCCGACCAGCAGAAACAAAGCCACCGCGATCTCGCCGCTGACCATTACCGTCCGCAGGCGGGTCTGCGAGCGGCTCATCGAGGCCGCGCGGCTTTCGTCCTTCAGATTCGTGTTGATATCGGTTCGCGACGCCTTGAGCGAGGGCGCAAGGCCGCACAGCACAGCGCACACCAGCGAGACGCCCATGACGAAAAGCAGGACGTTCCGATCCAGACTCAGCGGTACGGCGCTTATGGCTTCGTTGAAGTTCAGATTGGCACGAACAAAATGGATGCCCCAATCGGCAAGCAGAAGGCCCGTGGCGCCGCCGAGAAGGGCAATCATCAGGCCCTCGGTCAGCAATTGCCGGACAATGCGCAGGCGCCCGGCTCCCAGGGCGATGCGGATGGCCAGCTCCTTGCGGCGCGCTGCAGAGCGCGCCAAAAGCAGCCCGGCCACATTGGCGCAGGCAATCATCAGAACAAAACCGACCGTGGTCATTATTACCGCTAAGCCGCTGCGAATTCCGAATCCATAGACCAGGAAATCTGGCAGCGTGCGAACAGCGGCGCCCCAGCCTTTTTCGGTTTCGGGAAAAGTTTCCGCGGCTCGGCGCGCCAGCGTCACTATCTCCGCGCGGGCCTGTTCCAGGCTTACGCCGGGTTTCAGTCGCGCGAACACATACAAGGAGCGGTCGTTGCGGGCGGCTGCGGTTTGATCTGCGGCGGTCAGCACCAGCGGCGTCCACAGTTGCGGCGGGAAGCCCAGCAAACGGAAACTTGCGGGCATCACCCCGATAACCGTGTAGTTTTCGCGGTTTAGCCGGATGCTACGGCCGATAACCGAATCGTCGGAACCGAAGTGCTGCTCCCAGACTTCATAGCCGAGGATAACGACGCGGTCGTGCCCGGGCTGGTCTTCGCCGGCTTCGAAGGTGCGCCCGAGTTGCGGGGAGACGCCCAGCACGCTGAAATAGCTGGATGACACAGCGGCGGATTGGAGCACCTCGGTCTGGCCCGCCACGGCGGGCTGGCGCTGTAAGGTCAAATTGACCGTGCGATATTCATCCGCGGCCGCCATCTCCGCGAAGACGTCGTTTCCTTCGCGCCAGGCGAGGTAATTGGGCGCGGAGACAGGATTCGCGTCGGGCAGGAAACCCTGCGCCGGGTTAACCGAAGTAACCACCGCCACGCGCTCGGGCTCGCGTCCCGGCGGACGCCGCAGCAGGAAAGCGCTCACGAGACTGAACATCGTGGCGTTCACCGCGATGCCCAGCGCCAGTGTGACTACGGCGATCGCCGTGAAGCCCGGGCTCTTCCGCAGCATGCGCGCGCCGAATTGCAAGTCCTGCAGAAGCACTTCGAGAATCGGCAGCCCCTGCCGTTCGCGAACCCTTTCTTCCGTCTGCGCCACTCCACCAAGTTTCATCAGCGCCTCCCGCCTTGCATCCCCCGGCGTCATCCCGGCGCGCACGTTGTCGTCGATGTGCATTTGCAGATGGCTTGCGAGTTCCTCGCTCAGTTCCGTGTCGCCGGGTTCTCTGCGGAACATAGCCCCCAGCCGCAACAGCCACGCGCGAAGCGCTCTCATAGCCTCTCCCTGCTCGGATTTGGAATTCCCATCCGCCGGCACCTCCTCCTATGGGATAACCATACCACACGCCGCTCAGCCCTATGGGATAGCAATAGAAGAGACGAAACTCGCCCCCATTTTGTTTCCTAACATCTCCCGATTTTATGCACGCGAAGAACCCTGTGCGTATGACAGCAGGATGCAGACTAGCCACCAGGCAGTCTGCTGCACGCACTCCGGAGTGGCTATTCGCGAGCTTGAGCGAGAGTCGCGTAACGGTTTACTCATGCCTGTCCTTCGGTCATATAGACAGCTACCAACTAGTCGTTAAGTCTAGAAAAGTAGGCCGGATTGATCTTTTCGAGGTCTCATTGTCATGCGAATGTCCAACATAAGAATGCCCGCGCATTCGTCGCCGCGGCGCGCCATATTTGCGATTGCGGTTACCCTGGTCACTGTCCTACTTCTCTCTGCGAATGGGGCAATTTCAGAACCGCAATCCGAGGGTATGTCTGGCCTGCTGGTAACACCCAGCAACGCGGTGCTGCTCGTCGGTGAAAACAGTTCGCTCTCGGCCGTAGATGAAACCGGGCGTCCGGTTTCAAACGTGCACTGGTCGATCAGCCCTTCGATTGCTGAGTTGCGAGAAGAAAACGGAGATATTGTTTTGGAAGCCAAGCAGGCAGGCCGAGCGGTGCTCTCGGCTACGGCCAACAATCAATCCGCTACAGCCCTCGTTTCTGTCGTATTGGGCAGCAAACTTCCACCAGGGACTGTGCGCTGGTCCATTCAGCCGATGCCAGGTTTTCAGACACTTCTGGTCATGCCAGCTGTTCCGACCGGCGGAGGCCCCACTTTTTATTCCATTGAGTGGAGCAAGGCTTCAAACGCGATTGTGCGTGCTCTCGGTGAGTCCGGCCAGCAGATGTGGATAGCGCACCTTTCTTCCGCTGCGAGTCCGCTAACCCTGAAACATTCGCTGCCAGAGCCGGGCCAGGTTTTTCAGAATGAGGCGCTCGTCAGCGACCATTCAATGTTCATCATCGGCGAGAAAACCGGCTTCGCCCAGAACAACGCGACCGATCCCAGTTCTTACGGCCTGCCCATGGACGGTAAGAGCATTCTGCTTCGAGCATCGGGCGAAGATTCCGGCGGGATGATCCTTCTCGAACGCGGGAGGTTCCGCGATTCTCTGGTGGATCTGAGCCCCGCTGACGGCAGCGAATTGTGGCGTTATCGTTCGGAAGGGCGTCTAGCCAAGGACTGGACGGTCAATGGGAGTGGAGAAGTTGGCATCGTCGAGGAACTGGCGAAGCCCGCGTCCTCCGCCTTGCTGATTCTCAACGCCAAGACGGGCCAAATTCGCCTTCGCATTCCGTTGCCAATTTCCTCCAGCACGATTGATGGATACAAATGCGTGGATCGACAACGCAACATTCTAAAAAGTTTCAGACCCTCGCATGCAGGCTCGGTTTTTACCTCCACCGACAGCAACATTTATGTTCAGGTGGAGACCCACGTGGAGTCCCTGCTGGTGGAAGCTTGCAAGAACAAGCGGTATTCCTTCGACGACACGCTTGCGCTGCTCCGCGTCACTCCCGAAGGAGCGACCGAATGGAAAACGTTTCAACACATACATGCCGATGGCGATGGAAGCATGGTCGCGCAGCCCCGGGTGTTCGCAGGAGAATCGATTCCCGATGGGTTTGGCGGCGTGCTGGCTGCGTGGACATACCTCTCGCCCGATAACAGCGGCGGTATAATTCGCAGCGAAGCGCGCTTGAGCCGCATTGGTCCTTCCGGCCAACGGGATTTCACACTTCCCATGCCCTACTGGACGAAAGGACTCAATTCCCTCTTTGATGAAAATATGGTTCTCGGGGATGGAAATCTCCTCTACGCCATCAACGGACCGCAGCTCCTTCGTTTTGACACACAAGCGGGTGAGACGAATTGGGTGCGGCACCCACCGACGGGCGAAGTCAAGTTAGATCACTCGACTGCTGGAGGAGGTGTTCTGGTTTCCAACTCCGGCCGACTGGTTTATTTTGACGCGAAGGGAAACGGCGTGGACATTCCCTGGACCGTTGCTGTCAGCAATCCAGAGGACATAGGCCTGGTGCAAGGCGATCTGTTTGAGCACACAACGGTGGAGCCGTTGCAACTACGCGAGGTACGATTCTGCTGGGCGGGAAACTTCATCGCCGTCGAAGACGGCGCTCCTTACGGTCACGGGACGCTACTCTACTTTAGCGCACAGTAACTAAAGCAGATAACCCCATGTCGGCTCGGCTAAGCATAGCAGCTCGAATCGCGCCCGCTGGGTTCCGGATTTCCTGTTTGGCACTTGAACCACTGCCTGATTAACGGTGCCAGCTCAACCAGTCGATGCAACACCACTGTGAGCTCAATCCGGTTCGATGCAACACCATCTAGTCAGTTCATCCGACAGGACTTCCCCATGGAGAACCGCTTTGCCCGGCTGTACCCAATCAGACCCTAGCCAGGATGGTGTTCCGTTTGAATCCACGCTCGCGAACGACTCTTACCTATTGAGGCCCCTGCAAGTGGATTTCGGCCTAGTGTTGCGTCGACCCATTGAATCCACCCGACTTATCAGAAGTAACGACCGTAGCTGTTATTTCTGTCAGTTGTTAGCGGTAACCATTAAATCCACGATTAGCAGTCGTGATGGCACGCGCCTTTCAGCATAGCTCGGTCGTGGTGGACCGGATAAAATTCAAGAAGTTGTTGTCTTTTTGGCTGCTCGCGGTCGCTTGCTTGATGATCTCGTGCAGCGGCCTGACCGGGTCGACAGAGTTCGGCACCTCCAACGGGCCGGGCGGCAACATCACATTAGCGCTCACGCTTCGCGCAATTCCACCGACACCCCCTCCGAATACCAACCTCCTATCGTTCAGCGTCACTGTCGTCGGAGTTTCGATGACCCGATCTATGGGACAGTCCATAAGTGTGCCGCTGAATTCCAATTTGTACCAAGTGGACTTGACCAAGCTGCAGAGCGATTCCGCTTTTCTCGGGAGTTCGGCGGCGATTCCACCTGACACCTACACAAATATGGTTGTGAGTCTTTCGAATCCGGTGGTCACTTATTGCACGCAGACTCAGGGGATCACAGGTTGTGCACCGGGTAGCGTGAAAACTTTGACGGATGGATCGGCAGCACCCATCATCGCAACCGCACCGTTCCCTCTGACTCTAACCGCCGGCCAGGCCACCGGGCTTGCGGTTAACCTTGATTTACGCAACGCATTAACCGTGAATCCGCAAACGCAAGCAATCACGAGCGTGAACCTTGGCGCGGCCAAGGTCCTAGTGGCAACCGTGCTCCCGCCAGTAGCCAGCAGTCTGCCTTCGGGCGCCTTTGATTTTGTCGGCGATGTAACCGGAGTGATTACGTCGGTCAACGGCGCCACGCAGACCGTTGTGGTGCAAACGGCGACCCAGGGATCCATTACGGCCATTGCGAGCAACTCGACGATTGTCTCGCCGAACTGCACGACGTTTAATCTCGGCAGCACTTTTGCATGTGCAAAGCAGGGTCAAGTCGCCAGCCTTGATATGACTCTCGATGCGAACGGCACGTTCAGTCTTCTGGAATACGATCCGTTGGCTATCAATACCGGAGATTGGATCGAGGGTATCGTCGGTTTGCCGCCGTCCTCGTCCACGCAATTCCAGATGGTTACAAACGACATCGTACTTGCGCCGTCGAATAGCCTCATCGGACAAAACCTTAGCCTGGCCGCCCCGGTTAGCGTGACCCTTGTCAATCCGCAACCTTTTGTTGTAGACACAAAGAACCTTATTGTTCCCACGACCCTGTTTACCGGCAGTACAGACACTTCTGTTCTTCTACCTGGCGTGACTGTCTCGGTCCACGTGACTAAGTTCACGCCGGCCTCCAGCACTGCTCCAGCAGCTGCCAATGTTGATTTTGTCTATCTCCGGTTCACGCGTGTCACCGGCACCGTGGCCAACCCCGCTCCTCCAAATGTTTTCACGATGCAGTCACTTCCATCGTTTTTCGGGTTAACCGTTCCGGTCACCGTGCAACTCTCGACCGACTCGCCAAGCACTAGTTTTGTCGGGATCAGCAGCGCCAGCGGCCTCGTTGTCGGGCAGCCGGTCTCGATTCGTGCGCTCTACTTTGGGCCTCCAACGGGACCCACGCCAACGCCGACGCCCTTCAGTGCCGCCGAGGTTCGCGTGCCCTGAGCTTCCCCCTGATTCAAGGAAAACAGGCCAGCGGCACTTGTCCAATAACCTGCACTAGATGAAGAACCTTTTTGCAGTCGCCTGAAAGGCAGCCCTGTTACTGCCTGCGGCCCTATCTCCTTGACTCTTCCGCAACTTCCCACTAGCCTCGTGCGTCTCAAGCAACGTTGGTGGGTGGATCGCGTCTTCCGGGCTGTCCAAAACTAAGGAGTGGCGAATGCGTTCTTCCGTTCAGAGGTTGAGGTTTGCGCTTGCGGTGGCTTCGGCAGTCGGCGCCGCTTTGCTCGGTCCGGCTCGCGCCGCCGCGCAAGGTGGCGAGCCGCAATACTTCGCCATTCGCGGAGCCACCGTCGTTCCTGTTTCCGGCCCGCGCGTGGAAAACGCCACGGTTATCATCGCGCGCGGTGTCATCAAAGCCGTCGCCAAGGACGCCGCGATCCCCGATGAAGCCTGGGTCATCGAAGGCAAGGGCCTTATCGTCTATCCCGGCTTTATCGATTCCTTCACCGATGTCGGCATTCCGTCCGCCCCCGCGCCCTCCGGAGGCGAAAGCGGTTCGCGTCCGCAGCCGCCCGCTTCGCGTGGCCCGGAAGATCGGCCCGGATCGACACCCTGGCGCAGCGGGGCCGACGAAGCCAGCTTGAGCGACAAGCGCGTCGAAACCTGGCGCTCCGCGGGATTCACCACCGTGATTTCCGCTCCGAAAGGTGGAATGCTTCCCGGGCAGGCCTCTCTGTTGGACTTGGCCGGAGAGCGCAATGGCGACATGGTGGTAAAAACTCCGGTCGCCGTTCCCGTGTCCTTGCAGCCGGCCGGCGGCTTCGCCAGTTTCCCGGGCTCGCTGATGGGCTCGCTCGCTTACGTGCGGCAAGTTTGGCTGGACACCGAGTGGAGCACCAAGGCCCAGGCGATCTACGAAAAAAATCCGCGCGGCGTTGCGCGGCCGCGCTTTGACCGCACCGAGCAGGCTCTGGCCGATGCGCTGGAAGATCACGCATTGGTGCTCATCCCCGCGAATAACGCCACGCAAATTCGCCGCGCCTTTGAGCTTGTGGATCGCTGGCACGTGAATGGTGTCTTGTACGGCGGCCAGATGAGTTATGAAGTAGCCGGCGAAATCGCCGCCCGGAAGCTGGCCGTTCTGGTCGACTTGAAGTGGCCCGAAGCGGATAAAGACGCCGACCCCGATGACGTTCCTTCTCTCCGCACCTTGCGCTTCCGCGACCGCGCACCTTCCTCGCCAGCCGCGCTGGCCAAGGCTGGAGTAAAGTTTGCGTTCTATTCCGGCGCGATCACCGCGCCGAAAGACATCCTGAAGGCCGCCAAGAAATCCATCGATGCCGGTCTTTCCCCGGACGCCGCCATTCGCGCCTTCACCCTGACGCCCGCGGAGATTTTCGGCGTCGCGGATCGCCTCGGCTCCATCGAAACGGGCAAAATCGCCAATCTGGTGGTCACCGATGGCGATATCTTCGACGAGAAAACCAAGATCAAAATTGTTTTCGTCGACGGCCGCAGATTCACCATCCGCGAACCCGAAAAGCCCAAGGATCCTCCCAAGGGCGACCTGACCGGAAAATGGAAGCTCGCCTACACCACGCCCGAGGGACCTGAAGAATCCACCGCCGATATCACCATGGCCAGCGACGGCTCGCTTTCCGGCACGCTCTTCAGCACGCGCGGCAACGCCAACATTATCAGCGGCTACCTCAGCGCCGATAAGTTCAGCTTCACGATCAACATTCCCATCGAGGGCTCGCCCGCCGATGTGCTCTTCACCGGCACTTTCGACGGTACTACCATCAAAGGATCCATCAGCGTGCAAGGATTGGACATCGAATTTACCGGCACAAAGCCCGGCGTTCACCAGATTTCCGCGGGAGGCGCGCGATGAAAACGCCAGTGCTCGCCTGCACAAAACTTTTTATCTACGCGGTGCTCTTCGCCCTGCCTGCACCGCTCTTGGCCCGCGCTGCGAAGTCTGCAGAGTTCGCCGCCGAGTCCTCCCCTGTCATTTTGATTCAGAACGCCACCATTCTGACCGCCAGCCACGGCACCATCGAGCGCGGCTCGATTTTGATCAAGGACGGAAAAATCGCGGAGGTCGGCGCCTCCATAAAGGCGCCGAAAGACGCGCAAGTCATTGACGCTTCCGGCCTGTTCGTCATGCCCGGCATTATCGACTGCCACTCGCACATCGCCGTGGACGGCAGCGTCAACGAGGGCAGCATTTCCGTTTCCTCCATCGCGAATATCGCGGACGTCCTCAACCCCGACGATGTCGATATTTACCGCGACCTCGCCGGCGGCGTTACCGTCGCCAACGTCCTGCACGGCAGCGCCAACGCCATCGGCGGCCAGACCATTGTGATCAAGCTGCGATGGGGCCAGCCTGCCTCCAAGCTGCCGTTCGAAGGCGCGTTGCCCGGCATCAAGTTTGCGCTCGGCGAAAATCCCAAACGCTCCAATAGCCGCGGCAGAGCTGCGCGGTATCCCGCTACGCGCATGGGTGTGGAGGAGACGATTCGCGGCGCCTTTGTGGAAGCGCGCGACTACAAAGCGGCCTGGGACCTGTACAACAAACGCACCGCCGGCGGCGAAAAGAACTTGCTCCCGCCGCGACGCGATTTGCGGCTCGACCCCCTGGTCGAAGTCCTCGAAGGCAAGCGCTACGTTCATTCGCATTGCTACCGCGAAGACGAAATCCTGATGCTGCTGCGTGTAGCCAAGGAGTTCGGCTTCAAGGTGCGCACTTTCCAGCACGTTCTGGAAGGCTACAAAGTCGCCGACGAAATTGCCGCCTCTGGCGCGGGCGCTTCCACCTTCTCCGACTGGTGGGCTTACAAAGTCGAAGCCTACGACGCCATTCCGTACAACGCGGCGTTGATGACGCGCCGCGGCGTCCTGGTCTCGGTAAATTCCGACGACGCCGAAGAAGCCACGCACCTGAACCAGGAAGCCGCGAAGAGCATCAAGTTTGGCGGCCTCTCGCATGACGAAGCCCTCAAGCTGGTCACGCTGAACCCCGCCATTCAGCTGGGCATCGACAAGCGCGTCGGGTCCATCGACGTTGGCAAGGACGCCGATCTGGCCATCTACAATCACGATCCGCTCAGCGACTATGCCGTGGTCCAGAAAACGCTGATCGACGGCCGCGTTTACTTCGACCGCCAGCGCGATATCGCCGACCGTCCCGCCCGCGAGAAGGAAAAGAAAGCGCTGCTCGAAAAAGAGAAGAAGAGCGAGAAAAAGCCCGAAGCCGGCGAAGGCGCCAAGAAGCCCGGCGAAAAGAAATCAGACCAGAAGAAGCCGGAAGAGAAAAAACCGGAAGAAAAACCCAAACCGCCGCAAGCTTCCGCCGTTTCCGGAGGTGCGCAGTGAAACACCTCTCGATTTCGCGCCGCAGCTTTCTTTGCCTCCTGTGCTTCCTCAACCTCTTTTGCTTTCCTAAAGTAGCGCGTGCGCAAGACAAATCCCCCGTCTACGCCATCACCCGCGCCAAAATCTTCACCGTCTCCGGCGCCGCCATTGACGATGGCACGATCGTGATCCAGAACGGCAGAATCGCCAACGTCGGAGCCGCCGTCGAAGTCCCCGCAGGCGCGCAGGTGATCGACGGCAAAGGCTTGCAGGTCTATCCCGGCTTGTTCGATCCCATCACGCAAATGGGCTTGCGCGAAATCGGCGCGGTCAACGCCACCGTCGATTCCGTGGAAACCGGAGCGTTCAATCCCGACGTCGTCGCGTCCGAAGCCGTGCTGCCCTCGAGCGAACATATTCCCGTCACGCGCGCCGCGGGCATCACCGAGGTGCTCGCCGTGCCGGCCAGCGGCGGGATGGACTCCGAGGGCCCCACGGGCATCCTGGGCGGCCAGGCCTCCGCGATCCACATGGCCGGCTGGACCATCAACGACATGCTCCTGAAGAAGAGCGTCGCCATGGTGCTCAACTGGCCGGAAATCGAAACGCAGACCTTTGATTTCTCCACCTTTTCCCGAAAGCAAAAACCATTCGCCGACGCCAAGCAGGAATATGAAAAGCAGGTGGGCGAGCTCAGCGACTGGCTCGACCGGGCCCGCCATTACGCGCTAGCTCTCGGCCACGGCGGTGCCACCGACTATCAGCGCGACATCAAGCTCGAGGCGCTCGTGCCGGTCACCCGCGGCGAGCTCCCCGTCCTGGTTTTTGCCGACAAAGCCCGCGACATTCGCAATGCCGTCGAGTTTTGCGAGAAGCAAAAGCTGAAAATGATTCTTGCCGGCGGCACGGAGGCCTACCAAGTAAAAGACCTGCTGCGCTCGAAAAGCATCCCCGTGATTCTCGGTCCCACGCTGGCGTTGCCCCGCGAAGAGGATGATGCGTACGACCGCTTGCTCACCCAGCCCGCGGAGCTGGCTGCCGCCGGCGTAAAGTTTGCCTTCGGCAGCTTCGACAATTCGTTCTCCCGGCGCCTCGGCCAGCAAGCCGCCAACGCCGTCGCCTACGGATTGCCCTACGACGAAGCCTTAAAGGCCGTGACGCTCTACCCCGCGCAAATCTTCGGCCTCGCCGATCAGGTCGGCACGCTCGAAAGCGGCAAAATCGCCAACATCATCGTCACCAACGGCGATCCCCTCGAGCTCACCACCGAGGTGCGCTACCTTTTCATCAAGGGCCAGCCCACCTCGCTCGACAACAAACAGAAAGCCCTATACGAAAAATACCTGAACCGCCCGAAAACCCAGTAATGGTAGGGGCGCAGGCATGCTGCGCCCCAATTCAGCACGATCCCGGCCGACGTTCTCGGCTCTCTTTTCCACGGCGCGATCCACCGCTACGAATAGGCTGGCCAGATTTTGCACATCAGGCGAAACATTTCCCCTACAATTGCGTTCCTATCTTTGAACGCCATGCCTACCCGCAAGTTGTCCGTGACCGCCGCCCTTTGCCTGACCGCTCTTGCCGCCAGCGCCCACGCTCAAGACCCGCAGAAAATTGTCGACCAATACGTCAAAGCCGCAGGCGGCTCCAAAGCGCTTTCTCAAGCCAAAACGATCACTATCGAGGGCACCTTTCGCACCGCCGACGGCAAAACCGGCACCTATACGCTCAACACCAAGGTGCCCAACCGCTTTTATTCCGAGATCGTCGCCGGCGACACCAACTTGATCGAGGCCTATAACGGCAAGTCCGCCTGGCACCGCACCGCGAATGGCGAATTCGCCACGCTCGTCGGCGCCGAAGGCAGCCAGCTGGAAGCCGCCGGCCAGTATTACAATTCTCACTTAGTCGACGCCAAGAAGAACAAGATCGGCATCGGTTTCGCGGCCACCTCCAAAGTGCGTGGCCGCGACGCGCTGGAAATCGAAGCGACCACCATGGCCGGCGTCAAGCGTCACGTCTTCTTCGATCCCCAGACGCACCTCATCGTGAAAGAGGCGGCCACCATCGGCGGGGTCGATCAGCAAATTTTATACGAGGATTACCGCACCGTGAGCGGCCTAAAAATCCCCTACAAAATCGTACTGCACCGCGGAGCCGACACCTACGACATCGCCGTGACGCGCGCAGAAGTGAACGCCGCCGTCGGCGAGCGCGTCTTCGACTTCCCCAAAAAATCACAGGTCCAACTCCCCGACTTGAAAGCGCTCTTCAAGGAAATCGACGACAACCAAAAAGCCATCGACAAACTGAAAGAAAATTACGCCGGCAACCGCAGCGAGGAAGAAACCGAATACGACAAAAGCGGAAAAATCAGCAAGCGTGAGCTGCACGAGTACACCTTCTTCTACCTAAGCGGAGACGAGGTTTCCACGCTGGTCAAAAAAGACGGCAAACCGCTCAGCGAAGAAGAGCAAAAGAAAGAAAACGAGAAAGTGCAAAAGGAAATTCAGGATATCGAGAAGCGCGAGGCCAAGAAAGAAGCCAAGGAAGAAAAAGCCAAGGATGAAGGCAAAGAGAAAAAACACGACGACGATGTCGGCAT
>Ga0209117_1000532_pt1 | contig 15253 bp, 9 predicted proteins | sample BlaSpr_A8_OM2_M2_FD_187978 | JGI IMG/M metagenome (GOLD analysis project Ga0209117, IMG submission 187978) | Forest soil microbial communities from Thunder Bay, Ontario, Canada - Black Spruce, Ontario site 2_A8_OM2_M2 (SPAdes) (version 2) | ecosystem: Environmental > Terrestrial > Soil > Boreal...
GGATGGCCGTGGTTATCATCGGCCGCGAGTTTCTGGTAAGCGGGCTGCGCTCCATTGCCGCTTCCGAAGGTTTTACGATTCAAGCGAGCGAACTGGGCAAGTTCAAGATGCTGGTGCAGATCATTTCCGTGGTGGCCGTGATTCTTGCTCGCCGCTGGCACCAGTGGCCCGTGTTCGGCATTTACATATTCCCGGTCTACTGGATTGCCTGGGTCGCCATCTGGTTCATGGTTCTGCTTTCGCTGGTTTCCGCGCTCGACTACTTCGTTGCCTTCTGGTCGCGGATCGACCGCAAATCGGAAAAGCGGCGACGCCGGGCCTTCGTCCTCGCCCGGCGGAGAAAGCGCGATGTCCAAGCTGTCTGAAAAGCCGTCTGAAAATCTGACCGCGCGCGAAGGGGCTCGCCCCGCCCTGCTGTCCCCGGAATTTTCTCTCGATCAACGCCGGACTCTGCTCCGCATCGCGCACCAGGCGATTCTTTCCGCTCTGCAGCGTCAGCCCCTTCCGGAGGCGCCGCCTGCTCTGGCCGGGCTGTCGGATCCACGAGGCGTCTTCACCACTCTTTATCTACACGGCGATCCACACGGCGATCCACGCGGCGATTTCCACCGCCAATTTCATCGCGAACTACGGGGATGTGTCGGCTATGCCCTGCCCATCGCGCCTCTGTATCGCGCCGTGGCCGAAACTGCCCGCGCCGCCGCTTTCGAAGATTCCCGTTTCTTGCCGGTGACGAGAGAAGAAGCTCTTAAGCTGGAGGTTTCGCTGAGCGTGCTCTCCCGCCTGTTCCCGATTCACCCCGAGAAAGTCGAAGTCGGGCGCCACGGCCTGCTCATCTCGGATGGCGCTCGACGCGGCCTGCTGTTGCCCCAGGTTTCCGTCGAAAATGGTTGGGACCGGGAAACTTTTCTAGAGCAAACCTGCCGCAAAGCTGGCCTGCCGCTGGATGCCTGGCGGAAGTCCGCAACCATAGAGGCTTTCACCGCCGAGGTCTTTGCCGACGCCGACGCCGAAGGTCTCCGCTGAATTCCTGGGAACGTCCCGCCTGTTCCCGGGCTTCCGGGGCGTAGCCTTCGTCTTCAGACGGGTTGTCGTGCGGGGACCTCATCGAGAGCCTTGCGCAGCAGGGAGCAACAATAGCGGTCGAACTCGTATGCCCCAGCCTTGGGAAGCTGTTGCGCAAGCGCGTTAGCCTTCTCCCACGCTTCGTTCGCCTCTTTGAGGTCGCCTTCGATCCAGTGAAGCGCGCCGTTGGCCCTCCAGTAATCTTCATTGAAGCGAGTCGGCTTCTTGGCTTCCATCCGCGTCCACCACTCGCGGGCTGCGGCGGCATCGCGCCGCACGTAAGCACTGCCGAAGACAAACTCCGTGTGGAGTTCGGCGGGGATATCCGAGGCGGATTGGTGATAGATCGATTCGGCCTCTTTCAGCGCTTCCCCAGCCTCGACAATCCTCCCGTGATCGAGGAAATAGAAATAGGCGTACAACCGAAGAAGCAGCCCCTGTGTTCCCTGGTTTATGCTGTGCGCTGCCCGTAGGATTGCCTGAATATCGAAATCCCTAGGCCGCAGCGGAGTAACCAGACTCGATCCAATCACCGCGCCCACCCGGTGGAAATCTCCCCATGGCCCGTCCGACAGCAACTGATAGATCTGCGCGCCATCGGTATAGCCGCCGCCCTGGATCCGCAACGGAGCCAGATTCACAGCGCATAGAACCAAGCTCCATGCGCCCAAAAGCGAAAGAGGCGCAATGGCTTGTGCGGCTGAATCGCTCTTCGCCGAGAACGCGACCCACAGCGCGAAGGTGCCGGTAAGCAACGTGACCAGAGGGCCGGCCGCCACCACGCATAAGGTACGCCACCTCGGAAAATCAGCGGTAGTCGGAACGACACCCGTTGCACCTCCTCCGGACAGAATCGCAGCGGGGTTGAACTGAAAGCTCCATTTGCCATCGCGAATGCGCCATTGAAACGGCCCAACGAAGAAGGCGCGCAGTTTCATGCCGAGTGCGAGTCCCGTCGCCGTATGACCAAGTTCATGCAGAGTCACGATGATGAACACGATAATCACGAACATCAAACTTCGGTCCCAGAAACTATGACTGACAGGAAAACCTTTGGCTCGAATCCATCCCCTCCACCAGTGATAAGCGGCAAAACCCACGACGAAGATCAGGAAACCGGCCGTCTTGTTGATGAGATCGCTGGTCCCATCGCCCGGAATCCGCACGTTCTCTTGGGTTCTTGCTGCGGAGCTGGGTTGCTCATATCGGCGCGCAAAAGCAATCAGCCCGGCGACTCCGACAGCTAACACGAGCCCGAAGTTAGCTAACGCGGCCCCGGAGTTACGCCATCCGTATCGCGAGAAAATAATTAATGGCAAGAGGAAAGTCAGAATATACATCAGGCTTGCGGCTATTCCCCAGCCTCTCGCCGCGCGCTTCCCCTTCCAGATGGTCCACCAAGCCACCCCGAAGACGGCGGCTTGGACTGTGAACAGCGTAGGAACAAGCAGGTTGCGAAAAAGCAGAAGAGTGTAGTGTCCATGAATTGGATGCAGAATGCTCGAAAGAACTATTTGTAGACACACCAGGGATGAAAAAGCGAAAATCCAGGACAGGAGCTTCCTGAGATCATGCATGCCGCAAGGCCGCCTTTCCGAGAAAGTAAAGTCTATTCGTGCCGCCGCAAAGAGTCCATTTCTTGCGGGCCGGGCGCAGGACAGCCGGTTAAAGGGCAGCGTGTGCTGTTTGCCCCAGCGAGCGGCTTCTCGGGAAGCCGCGCTCCCCCTGGACGGCTGGGGCGACCGTCCCTACGCATTCGCTTCTGTCAAAAGAAAAAGGGGAGATTCACTCTCTCCCCTGGTTCCAACCAAATTGTTTCGTGCTCTTACTCCTGTGCGTCCAGTTCTACCGTGTCGCCCGCGTACACATCTTCCAGCGCGAAGACGACCATGGCTGACGATGCGGTCGGGGTTACGTTCAGGACTACCAGTTCTCCCACGGCGCGCCGCGGCAGATCGCCCACATGGATGTTCGGCCCTTTTTTTCTTGTGAATCCCGTGGCCTCAAAAGTCGGCGGACGCATCTGCGTGTCTTCGGAAGTCTGAGCTTTGAAGGAGAGCGAGTCCACCGGATCTTTCAAGGTGGCGGTGTAGGAACGCACTACCCGGAAATAGTCCCCCACTTTTACGCCCTGGTTCGAACCCATGTTGAGATAAAGTTTCATGCCCGTGCCCATCACGCCGTCGAAGTCTTTGCCAAGCACGATCCGTCCGCTCAGCTTCCCATTCGCCGGAGCGAACCGGTCGAAATGCCCGGGCACGTGGAACGTAACCGGCGGCTTTTCCACAAAAGGTATGACGACATCCCCCGGGTTGATGGGATCACAACTGAATTCCACCTGGGCGATGGCGCTGTGACTGCGCGTATCGACTACCCGCACCCTCCCAATTTCCCCGTAAGGGCGTCCCGCGGCAGCCAGTACTTTTCTTTGCCCCGGATAGATTTCGTACTCGTTGACGTCGCGCAGTTCGCGGATGATCGAATACAATTGTCCCGCCTGGTAGCCGCTTCCCGCCAGGAAGACCAGTTCCCCGATCTCGAACTTGGTTGAGGTCGGTGTCTCCAGGCCCCCGTTCACGTAGTTCGCGTCGGGAACCCGGTCCTTGGTAAGAAATCCTGCGCAGTAAATGTCTGCCGCAGTAGGCGTCTGGAAACGCACGAATGGCACGTTGACCGACGTGTTGACGATACCGGACGCATCCGGCGTGCTCGCCGTCGTCGACTGCTGGGCCACCGCGAGGGTCGCCGTCACCGTCAGTAGCAATAACAATCCTGTTTTCTTCATGTTACCTCCGACTTCAAACTGCTCCGGGGCTGCCCCAGCTATCTCTCTCGGAAGACAAGGGTTACAGCCGAAAAGTAACAAGCGCTTGGGGAAGGGTCAAGGTTACGAGGGTGTTTGGACCTCTTGCTCCCAAAGTGTTTCCTGAGCGGTTCGGCAATCCTTATGTTGCATCTGCGCTTGCGGCCCTGTAATATCGCGCCGTTGTTGAAAACAAATGGCCTTGGCTTTGTCTTCCACTCTCGCGCCCCGCTTCTTGCCTCTGCGCCTGCCTAAGGTCTGCCTTGCGTTGAGCGCCGACACTGTCGAAGACATGCTCGCAACCGCCGAGTCCATGGCCCAGGATAACCCCTTCATCGAGTTCCGTTTGGACTACCTGAAGCAGCCCCTGGCCGCGCTTCCCAAACTCCATCGTTTTCTTGAAACCCACCAGTACGTCACCGCTATCGGTGCCTGCCGTCGTGCTCACAATGGCGGCAAGTTCAAGGGATCGCGGGCTTCTCAATTGGATGTGCTCCGCAAGGCCCAGGCCGCGGGCTGTCAGCTTGTCGACCTGGAACTCCAGAGCGCACAGAAATCGAAGCCCGAAGCGATTGCGCGCCTGCGCGGCCGCGCCGGGCTCATCCTGTCGTTCCATGATTTCCGCGCCACGCGCAACCTCGATAAGACGCTGGAGAAAATGCTGAAGATCCCGGCCGATTTCTACAAGGTCGTCACCACCGCCACCACCATCTCCGACAACCTGGCCATGATGAAGTTTCTGCAGACGCGGAGCGACAAGCACGCGCTGATCGGGTTGTGCATGGGAGAGCAAGGCATCATCAGCCGCGTGCTCAGCGTGCGTGCCGGCAGCGTTTTCACCTTTGGCGCGGTCAGCGCCGATCTCAAAACCGCACCCGGTCAGGTCAGTGCGCGGGATCTGCGCAGTATCTACCGCATCGAGCAAGTCGACGCCGCCACTCGCGTCTATGGAGTCGCCGGCGATCCCATCGAACATTCGCTCTCGCCCGTCATCATGAACACGGCGCTGCACCGCGAGAACGTGAACGGCGTTTATCTCGCGCTCCACGCCAAAACCCTCAAGGATCTGATCCGCTGCGTGCGCGAGATTCCCCTCCACGGACTCAGCATCACCATGCCGTACAAGCAGGCGATCCTTCCATATCTCGATAACACCGACGTGCACACGACCAAGATCGGCGCTTGCAATACCGTCGTCCGCGGACAGGATGGCAAGCTTTACGGTTTCAATACCGATGCCGCCGGCGTGGTTCGTCCCCTGGAGCAGCGCCTCCCTATCGAGAACGCGAAAGTTCTGGTGCTTGGCGCCGGGGGCGCGGCCCGTGCCGCAGTCTTCGGTCTCAGAGAGCGCGGCGCTGAAGTCTGGATACTGAATCGCACTTCCGTCAAGGCGCAGAAGCTCGCCCGCCAGGCCAAAGCGCGCACCATCAAACGCGCCGACCTGCGCAAGATCGCCTTCGACGTCATCATTAACGCCACTCCCGTGGGCATGGGGAACACGCGCGACTGCCCGCTCAAAGACGAGGAGATTCAGGCCCGCGTCGTTTTCGACATGGTGTACGACCCGGTCGAGACCCACCTGCTGCAGGTGGCGCGCGCCAAGGGAATCGCCGTCATCCCCGGAGTCGAAATGTTTGTTCAACAAGCCGCCCGGCAGTTTGAAATCTGGACCGGTAAGCCCGCTCCCGCCGGCGATATGTTGCGCGCGGTTACCATCGCTCTGCAGGACCGCACCGCCGCGCAGAAGCAGCCGAAGTCCTGAACAAATAGCATGAACAAATAAGGTTTCAAGGTTTTGATTTTGGGTGGCGCAGCGCCGGGGTCCCCAGCCCGCGCGCACTTTGCGGGCTGGGGTGGAGAGGTTCACCGCTGCGATAAGCGGATTGGTTTTCAGTACCGGCTTTAGCCGCCGAGGCCAACCGCGCCCCCCGGATTCATCCGCAATCGATCCACCACCCCAACCCAACCAGCACCAAATTGGCCTATGTATCTTTAGTCAAGACTGGTAGATAATGTTTCCGACCGAGGGGGCCATGGGGAAAATTATGCCCGTGGCCCTTTTTCATGGGGAGGGTGCCAGTGCCCTACGTCGCCAGATTTTCGGGACGTCACCCGACCCGAACCCACGAAGCCCTTGAGGTTCACGTACGAGTGCGGTAGGCTAAGCGGGCGAACATTTAGCGAATCCACTATGGCGAATCAATTCGACGTGGTGCTGCAACTCACATCAGGCCACCTGCTGGAGTCAGATCGGGCGCTTCGTCTCCAGGAGTTCTCCCGCGAACTCGGCTGGCGACCAACGGATCGTCTTGAGCTTCCTGCCTTGCAGGGAATCGCCAGCGTTCAGTTGTTGGTAGAACACGGGCTCGAACACAGCGCTGTCGTTTCTTTTCTTAGGAGCCCCAAACAATACTCGACTCTGTCATCCGAGGAGCGCCAGTCCCTCTTGAGCGTCTCATACAACAGCCTCGTGGACTGGCACGTGGCCATCGAAGGCTCGGCGGTTAACTTCGTCTACGTTCGGACCAGAATCCCGACACCCGTAGAAAAACGCGAGTTCTCTCGCGACAGTTACGAAGGCCTGAGGAGCGAAATCTTCGAGCAGATCGTCGGCCGTCGACCCAGCCCCAACATTCCCGCGCTCGATGATGCGCTTATCAGGACTATATCCCTATGGAAAAGAAGTCTTAGCGCAGAATTGGCTGGCGGGGTCACGATCGCGCAATTGGCACAGCTTTTTAACGCTTTGATTTTTGTTAGGGCTCTCGAAGACCAACGCCGCAGGCTGGAACCGAACGGAGAGAGTTTGCTGCTGGATAGGTGGAGAGGAGAAGCAGCCCCAGCCAGCGTGCGGGCCCTATTGACGGGGGCCTTACGAGAGCTCGTCGATACGCAGATTCCGACATTCTTGTTTAGTGAGAGCGACCTAGGTGTGTTCGACGGACTTGATCGGGACACAATCCAGAGCATGCTGTTCGACTTCTACGAGAACCGGTTTGCGCCCTATCGATATGACTTTGCTGTTATCTCAAAACATGCCCTAAGCCGCATTTACGAGCAATATGTTTCACTGCTAAGACAGGATGAGTCGGTGCAACTGAGCCTACTCCCGCAGTTGCCGTCAGAGTTCTCGGACAAATCGCACGGTGCTGTCTATACACCCCAGTTCATCGCGCGTTTTTTCTCGAGATTTCTCCGAGAGCACATTCCTCCTTATCAATTTAAGAGACTTCGGACGATTGACCCGGCATGCGGATCCGGTATTTTCCTTAGGACTCTCCTTGAGTTCCAGTGCGATCCAACCAACGACGGGCTGCGAACGGACCTGATCGAGGCGGCATTTCTGAATACGGTCGGCCTCGACCGCGACGCAAACGCTGTGGCCGCCACACAGTTGTCGCTCTCGTTACTCTATCTGGTCCTTACAAACCGACTGCCAACACGACTTTCCCTGTTCCAGAAGGATTTCTTCGACCCCGTCCCCGCACCGCCAGAGACTCAGGGCCCTTACGACGCAGTTTTGGTCAACCCTCCATTCGTATCCCTAGATGCACAAGACGCGGCCACGCGAAGCCGCCTGCCCGAATTCCTTGGTCCGCACGGGAGCGGCCGAGTTGATCTCTACCTGGCCTTTCTCAAGCAAAGTATCGAGCGACTTCGCCCCGGGGGATTTGGCCTCTTTGTTCTTCCGCATAGCTTTCTGCTGAGTAAGAGTGCGCAAGGGATTCGCAAATGGGCGCTTGAACAGTGTTGGGTACACTGCCTGGCAGACTTGTCGGCAATCCGAGTTTTCGAGGACACGAGTACGTACGTCATCCTTCTGATCGTCCAAAGGAAGAGCGAGATCCTGGTCAGCCCTAAGGCAACTATAGTTAAATGCCAAGATCAGGTCGGTCAGGCGCTCCAAGATGCCATTGAGGGAAAGAAGACAGAGGGTAAGTTCTATAGCATCCACGATGTTGACCAGTCCGAATTCAAATCCGAGGGCTGGCTAGTCCTCGCACCGACCGAAACATCGATAGATAGGCGGCTCAGCACTTTGCCAACTCTAGGGAAGTTTCTGGAGGTTCGCCAGGGAGTCGTCACCGGGGCCGATGACATCTTCGTGCTCGATGCAGACGTTGTACCGGAGGACCAGCCCTCCCTATTTATCCCCTTACTGCGTGACCGTGAGATGCAACCCTACACGGTACCGCGGCGTACGTCTCACAAAGTGTTTTTTCCGTACTTCGAAGGGAAGAAAGTCACGGAGAAACTGTTACGAGGCAACTTCCCAAAAACTTGGGCCTACCTACTGAAGCATCGGAAACGCCTGGAAGATCGGGGCGCGCTGGCTCGGTACCGAAAGGAGTGGTGGGAGCCAATGTGGCCGCGGGAGCCGAACACCCTGCTCCGAGCCAAACTCGTGGTTCCGCATCTGGTGATAATGCCGCGCTTCGCGCTAGATGCCAGAGGCCGCTACGCGGTCTCCCATTCACCGTTCCTGATTTCGCGAGTGCCAAGCGATGAAGAGGACATCCTTAAGCTAATGCTGGGGATCCTTAACTCTAGCGCATGCTACTGGTACGTTCAGACGCATTCCCATGTCTATCGGCATGGGTACACGATGTTGGAATCGAAGACTCTAGCGAAAACCCCCATTCCCGACCTAGATCGTTGGACCTCATTCGACAAGAAACTACTATTGGAACTCGTGGATAAGCGACTCAAGGCCGAGGATAAGCAGCGAGACATCCTGAACGCAGAGATAGACCGAGTGGTCAGCGACGCTTACGGGCTCACCGCGAAAGAACGTAAGGCGCTGGGCTTCGAAGAGACCGGAACTTAGCATGCACCTTTCTGCGAACGAACTGGCAGGACGCGGCGGGAGGATTCAGCAGTTGCTCCGCCCGATTTCTCGTATTGTCACTGGGCCAGCATGGGCAAGGCTATCCGGCCCCTCGCGCATCATCATTGGGACGCACGACGGGGCTCGTCCGAGCAGTGATTACAAGGACTGGCGCTTCACAATCGACGCAAGAAGGCATTATGGAATGTATTTTGAGACGTGGCGCGCGGAGACGCAAAGCCGATTCGTGCTCGACCAAGCCTATCTCCATATTTACGAAAGAATTGATGTGAATGAGCGTCAGATCATCTGTCTACATTGTGACCCGTCGCTCTCGCCCGGTGCGGACCATGAGAGGTATAAACGAGGCCCGCACATTCACATGTCGGCTGCGGGCTTTCCCTTCGATAGGGCGCACATAGCGCTCCAGGGACCAGATGTAAGCCCCGTTCTAAAGTCCGCTGAGACCCTCCACAACGCCCTCGCGTGGGGAGTAGAAATGATCCGCGACGAAGTTTTGGCCTTAATCCGTGAAAACTAGATAAACTGGGGCGGGTGGACCACTTCTCTTCGGCGCATAGGTAAAATGCGGGTTGCTACGTATTCGCAGAGAAGAAAACGGCGGTCCAATTCTTCATCACACCCTCCGTGATCGAAATCATTGACATAAGACCCGTAGCGCGCGATGATGGAGTCTGATTGGGGCAGTTCTGAGTGTTCTCGTCTCCGAAGACGGACCTCGAAGCTGCCCCAAAGCCATTTTCAGCGCTCTTTGACAAGCTAAGTCCTTATTCCGGAATATTTTGCATATAAGTCCTTTAAACTCAAAGATTTTGCGGGAATTTCCTCCTAACCCTATGATTCCAATAGATAGGGGGGGAGGGGGGTGGTAGTAAATATGGGTTAATACCTTAAGAGTAAACATAAGGAATTTATGCAGTCGGCTCAGCCAGATTCTCTTCCGAAGAAATTCAAAAAGGATATGAACCAGTGAACGCGGCTATCATGCCAATTTTTCCGTCTCGTGCCGGCCGCTGCAGGGATCGTCGAAGCAAATTGAGACGAATCGACGATGCACACGGCACAAGAAAGGTTGCAAATAACCCGTGCCGGAAGTAATATAGTCGGTTGGACGCCAGCATTTCGCGTTCACCTAGTCCCAAAAACCAACTCTTCCAGGTACAAACGCAGCCCTAGCTTTAAATGAAAATCTAAAGGGGCGTCCAAGGCCCCGGTGCAATTCGGAGAGAATGCATGTCGTGGTACGCGTACTGCCTCACGGAACACCAGACCCTTGCTAGCGGTGTTCGCGCCCGTCGTCCCTTCCTTCTAGATGGAATTCAAGGTGTGAACTCCGCTCCCGTCATGAGCTACCCGAGCGGAGAATTCGCGGTCATCGTCAGTGAATATGACCGCGCGACCTCTAAACTCGACGAAAAGTCCGTGCTCGAGCATGCCCGCGTGGTCAGCCAGAGTTTCCGGACCGCTACTGTCCTGCCTTTCCGCTTCGGAACGATTTTTGACACCGAAGATGCCATCCGCCAAGCCGTTCGATCCAACCGCCGTACTTTCTGTGAGAGCGTGGAGCGTCTTCGTGGCAAATCTGAAATGCGCATCAAGCTGATGGTCCGCGACGGTTCTCTTCGCGGCACCATGGAAGAGATTGTCCTGCCCGATACCGTCGGTCGCGAGTACCTCACCAAGCTTCGTGAGAAGGCATGCCGTGAACGCGAACGCCAGACCAAAGCCCGCGCCCTTTCCGTCCAGGTGCACAAACTGTTCAACCCGCTGGAGGAAGAGGTCAGCTGCAAGAAGGTAGACGCCGACGGTATGTTGCTCGATATCGCTCACCTCATCGACACCAAGTCGATCGAGAAATATCAGAACCGTTACAGCACGGCCGCCAAGCAGCTCAAGAATTGCCAGATGGTCGTGACCGGTCCTTGGCCGCCCTACCACTTCCTGCCCGGAAAGGTGCGCACCGTCGCCGGCGACAGCTAGAAACCTGTGCCGATTTGTCCCAAGCCCCCTTTGGAGGGGGCTTTGCTTTTTCCGGGGAAGGTGGGAGCTTCCGCCCGGAATTTCTGCCCGCAGCTTCTGCCCGCAGCCTCTGCCCGCAGCTTCTGCCCGCAGCTTCTGCCCGCAGCTTCTGCCAATGTGCAGCTTTGTGCATCCGGCCGCGCATTGGCCGATGATCCGCCACCCGTTCTGCGCCTAAGGGATTCACCCTAAAATCTTGATTTTGAGCGGGTTCCCAAAAATGGGCCTCGCCCTCGCCCCCTTTACCATTTTGGTTCGGGAAATGCTCATTCCCATGGCAACTGAAGAGGTCGCACCCGTTGGAACAACTTCACTCTCCATGTTCTCGACATGTCACTCTGTCCGTTCCTAGTCGCCGGAGCGGCGTCAAAGTAAGTTTCCTCTGATTCCCGCCACTTAGCCTCTTTGAAAAGGGTGGCCCCGAAAGGGGCCGCTTTTTTTGTTTCTCCCGCTCCTGTACACTCGCGGTTTCCATGAGATCCGAAAAAGCGAAATCTGAAAAAGCCGTTTCCCTCCGCCTTCTCCTGTTACTGGTTGCCCTGCTTGGGCAGAAGCCGCTGTACGCCCAAAAGCCTCTCACCGCCCCCGACGATCTCCTCCTCGCCACCATGGAAAAGGAGTTGCATCGCGGCCAGTCCGAGCTCGCCAAGCAGGATCCCGCCCCCTACTTCGCCAGCTACAACGTGACCGACGGCGAATCGTTGGTCATCCTCAGCGCCCAGGGTGGCATCCTCACCTCCACTCGCACTCGCCACCGCGCCGCCGACGTCAGCATGCGAATCGGCACCCCCGCTCTCGATAACACCCACGACCAGGAACGCTTTTCCGGCATTACTTCCGGGCAGCTTCCGCAGCGGGACGACCCCGATGCCATCGCCCGCGTTCTCTGGAGGCTGACCTACGAGCAGTACCGCAAAGCGCGCCAGGCCTATACCAACGTTGCGACCAAGACCGCCGTCCGCGCCAAGGACGAGGACGACTCGCCCGACTTCTCTCAGGAGAAGCCCTCGACTTACCTCGAGAAAACTCCGTCGGCTGCGTTTCCCGAGCAAAAAGCCTGGGAAGAACTCGCCCGCCGCTATTCCGCTTCCTTCCGCCGGTACCCCCAGGTCGAGGAGTCCATGGTTTTCCTGTTCGCCGAGAAGAGCCACAGTTACCTGGTCTCGACTGAAGGCACGAAGATCGTCACTGCCGACGCTTTCTTCCGCCTCATGATCCAGGCCGAAACCCGCGCCGACGACGGCATGCAACTGATGCGCGTCGAAACCTTCCAGTTTTCCGACCCGGCAAAATTTCCCTCCGAAGCGGAAGTGGCAGCGAGCGCGCAAAAAATGGCTAACGACTTGAGCGCGTTGCGCGCGGCTCCACTCGCCGAACCCTACAGTGGTCCCGCGTTGCTCTCCGGCCGTGCGGCCGCCGTTTTCTTTCATGAAGTGCTCGGCCATCGCGTCGAAGGACAGCGCCAGCGCGGGCGCGACGAAGGCCAGACCTTCACCAAAAAGGTCAACGAAAAAATCTTGCCCGAGTTCCTCAGCGTCACCGACGATCCCACGCTGCATACCCTCGCCGGCACGGAACTGTCGGGCTTTTATCGCTACGACGACGAAGGCATTCCCGCCTCGCGCGTCGAGGTGGTCAAGGACGGCATCCTGAAGAATTTCCTGATGGGACGATTGCCGGTGAAGAACTTCAGCAATTCGAACGGGCACGGCCGCGCCCAGTCCGGACTGATGCCCGTCGGCCGCCAGGGCAATCTGATCGTTACTTCCTCGAAAACGATTCCCGACGCCCAACTGCGCTCCCACCTCATCGAAGAAATCAAGAAGCAGGGGAGACCCTACGGCCTCTACTTCGAAGACATCCAGGGCGGATTCACTCTAACCTCGCGCGAACTGCCGCAAGCGTTCCAGGTGTTGCCTGTCATGGTCTGGCGCGTCTATGCGGATGGGCGCCCCGATGAACTCGTCCGCGGTGTCGACATCGTCGGCACCCCGCTCACCGTGTTGACGCAGATCGCCGCCACCGGAGACACCACCAGCGTCTTCAACGGCATTTGCGGAGCCGAGTCCGGTAGCGTTCCCGTATCCGCCGCCGCTCCGGCCATCCTGTTTTCCGAGATCGAAGTCCAGAAACGGAAGTACGGCGATGCGCGTCCTCCCATTCTTCCGCCCCCGCCCGGCGCGACCGACGACAAGGGAAGCAAACAATGATCGGGCACAAGACGATTCCACAAGAAATGGTTGGACACATCTCGATCGAACGCTTGATTTTGGGTGGCGCAGCGCTTCAGCGCTGCGGTAGAGGGCTCGCTTTCGCACCCGGCTTTAGCCGCTGCGGTGAGGTTGCTGGAGAACTGGTTTTCGAGCGGAAGGCGCGACCTCAGCGGCTAAAGCCGCGTTTACAACCATGCAGTGATCGCAGCGCTGAAGCGCTGCGCCACCCAAAATCGCGCCACCCAAAGTCAAGTTCGACATCGAGCGTCGCCCTCTTCGGTAGCGCGGTGCTCGCTTTGATCTCGTGCGCGATCCTGCTCTGCGGCCTCTCAACTTCCGCCCGCGCCGCCAATTCCGCCTCCGGCGATGTCGTCCTGCGCGCTCTTCGCGAAGAAATGGAGCGCTCCAAAGCCAAGCTGAAATTGGAGAACGTGCCGGCGCCGTATTACATCGAATACCGCGTCACCGAGATCGACCAGTTCGAAGCCAGTGCCGTTTTCGGCGCCCTGCGCAACCAGCAGCATAATCGCGGTCGCCTGTTGCGCGTCGTAGTCCGAGTCGGCGACTACAAGCAGGACAGCTTCTTCGGCACCGGAGAAGGCACCATCGACCTCGTTCCATCCGACGATGACGTCTTCGCGATCCGCCACCGCCTCTGGCTCGCCACCGATCGCGCTTACAAGGCAGCCAGCGAAGCGCTGTCCGCCAAGCAAGCTGCCCTGAAGCAGTTGAAAGTCGATGAGCCCGTCGACGATTTCGCCAAAGCCTCGCCTCTCGAAGCCGTCGAGCCTCTCGCCCGTTTTTCTTCGCCCGACTTCACGTCATGGCTTCATCTCCTCGAAGAGGCCACCGCCCAATATCGCAGCGACCAGGAACTGCAGAGCTTCGAATCCGCGCTGCGTTTCACCGTCGAGAACCGTTACTTCCTGAACTCCGAGGGCACGGTTGCCCGCTCCGGTCACGCGCACTACGTCATCTCCATCGCGGGCTCAACCCAGGCTTCCGACGGCATGTTGCTGCAACGCTCGCACGCGGACCAGGGGAACGATCTCAAGGATCTCCCCACCCGCGAAAAGTTTCTGAAGACCACTGCCCGAATCCTCGAAACGCTGAAGTTGCTGCGTGACGCCCCCGTCGTTGACGAGGAATACCGCGGCCCGGTCCTATTCTCGAACGACGCCGCCGCCACCGTCGTCACCGAACTGGTTCAGCCGAATGTTCTTGGCCGAAAGCCCCAGCTCGGCGAGAACGCCCGCACCACCGGGAAATGGTCCAGCAGCTACAAATCTCGCGTGCTGCCCGATTTCATCAATGTGTTCGACGACCCGACGATTTCCACGATTTCCGGCCAGCCACTGTTCGGCAACTACACTCTCGATGACGAAGGCGTGAAAGCCCAGCGTGTCTCCCTCGTCGAGAAAGGGCAACTCGTCTCCTACCTCATCGGACGCCAGCCCATTCGCGACTTCCCCGCTTCGAACGGTCACGGTCGCGCCGCCGCGACCGCCGCGCCGGCGCCTCATCCCGGCAATCTCATTTTGCAATCGACCGATGCCCAGCCGGATGCCGTCCTCAAGAAAAAAAAGTTGATCGACCTCTGCCGGCAGCGCGAACTGCCCTACGGACTCTACGTGGAAACCATGGGGCCTTCGCTCCAGCCCCGGCTCCTCTATCGCATCTGGACCAAAGACGCGCATGAGGAACTGGTTCGCGGCGGCGTCTTCGGAGATCTCGACGTCCGCTCCCTGCGCAGCGATCTCATCGCCGCCGGAACCGCGCCTGCCGTCGAAGACCGCTCTGAGCCCGTCTGGTTCAGCGTCGCCAGCCCCGCGCTTCTGTTCGATGAGCTCCAGGTCAAGCGCTCGCAAGCCGCCAAGCAGAAACTTCCCGAGTACCCCGCACCCGCACTCGCTCAGGCCGCGAACAAGCCGTGAACAGGCTGCGGAAAAATTCGGGTTACGATTTTATTTCGAAGGGGCACGGCTTCACAGGCTGCGGAAAAACTGTATGTTGCATTTGATTTTGGGTGGCGCAGCGCTTCAGCGCTGCGGTAACTGCTTTGTTTTGAGTTCGGCGTCAGCCGCTGAGGTCGCACTCTCGGCTCAAAAGCTAGTTTTTCCGCAGCCTGTTCAGCCGCGCCCTGATTTCCACTACCACTTCCCTCCAGTTGACGCCCACTCTCTCCCGCGCTTAGGATATTTGTTCGACATCATGTGGGATGGTGTCCCTGTGAGGCGCGACTTCTGCTTCACAGCAGGCAGCAATCATGGATAAGAAGAAACTAGAAACGTTCCGAAAAAGACT
>Ga0209117_1000533_pt1 | contig 15232 bp, 13 predicted proteins | sample BlaSpr_A8_OM2_M2_FD_187978 | JGI IMG/M metagenome (GOLD analysis project Ga0209117, IMG submission 187978) | Forest soil microbial communities from Thunder Bay, Ontario, Canada - Black Spruce, Ontario site 2_A8_OM2_M2 (SPAdes) (version 2) | ecosystem: Environmental > Terrestrial > Soil > Boreal...
GATGGCGCGCATGACGCCGATCACGGTGGCGCCGCCGGCCATGTCGTACTTCATTTTCTCCATGCCGTCGGCGGGCTTGATGGAGATGCCGCCGGTATCGAAGGTGACTGCTTTGCCGACCAGACCGAGGTGCACATCTTTGGCCGCGCCCTCGGGTTCATAGCGCAGGACGATCAGCGCCGGAGGTTCGTCGGAACCCTGGGCCACTCCCCAGAACGCGCCCATCTTGAGTTGTCTGATCTTGTCGGCGCCGTAGTCTTCGCACTTCAGGCCGACTTCGGCCGCCATTTTTTTGGCGCGCTCGGCCAGGATGGTCGGCGTCATCCGATTGGAGGGCTCATTGACCAGGTCGCGGGTGAAGTTCTGCGACTCGGCGACGATGCGTCCGGCCCGCATGGCGCTTTCCAGGGCCTTGGGATTGCCGGGCACGACGATGGTGACTTCGTCGATCTTCTCGTCATTGTCCTTGCGATCAGTCTTGTAGTAGCCCGGATCGAAGTTGCCGACGAAGGCGCCTTCGACGATCGCGCGCACGGCGTCATTTGCAGAACCTGCCGCGGCGGTTCCGTTCTCGGGCAGAGCGACGGCGAAGCTGTGGATGCTTTTTCCCTTCAGGGTGCGCACGGCGACGCCGGCGAGCTTGCGCAGTTCCGCGGCTGAAAAATTCTTGGCTTTGCCGCCGCCGACGAGGAGCAGGCGTTTCGCTTTCAACCCTGCGGGGCGATGCAGCAGCGTGGTTTCGAACGCCTTGCCGGTCACTTCGCCGCTGGAGATTACGTCCTTGGCGGCTTCGCGCACGGCGGCATCGGCGCACTCGATGGACGGTGCAGGCTTATCTTTTTCGCTTCGGTCTTTTTCGCTACGGTCGAGCACCACTACGACGAGGCAATCGGTTTCCAGTTGAGACGGGACGGAGGAAGAGAGGTTTGTATTCATGATGGAGTATCTTCAGTATCCACGGTCGAAGGGGGAACGCGCAACTCAGCCGCGGACGTTTGTCGGGCTAAAAGTTTGAGCCCGGGGCGCAGGCTCGATGCCGGGACCACAGGCAGCTGCCGAGCTGCGCTCGGCTTGGACGGCGAGGGCGCCCGTCCCCACACGAGCAGAGTACAACAACGCTGGATCCACTCTACGCTGGTTTTCTTCCCCGGGAGATGGCCTCCCGCGCTTCCTTGTCGGCGGTGCGACGGCGCTCGGTCTCGCGCTTGTCCCATTGCTGTTTGCCCTTCGCCAGCGCGAGTTCGACTTTGATCTTGCCATTCTTGAAATACACGCGCGTGGGAATCAGCGTGAGTCCCTTCTGCTGGGTCTTGCCAATCAGCTTGCGAATTTCTTCTTTGTGAAGCAGAAGTTTGCGGGTACGAAGGGCGGCATGATTGGAGTAGTTGCCGTGCTCATAGGGGCCGATATGGCAGTTGAGGAGCCAGAGTTCACTATCCTTGATCAGCCCGTAGGCGTCTTTGAGATTGGTTTTGCCGGTTCGAACGGACTTCACCTCGGTTCCGGTGAGAACAACTCCGGCCTCGAATTTTTCGAGCAAGAAATAGTTGTGACTCGCGTTCCTGTTTACAGCGGCATCCTTTTGTCCGGAGGCGGTGGGCTGGCGGCGAGGATTCTTCTCCCGATTGGGCTGGGTCTGGTGCGTAGTCTGCTTGGCCATTGCGAAAAGAAGCTGAAAAGAAAGTACCACGAGCCCCTTAGGTACCGGTACTAATGAGTGTAAACACCGACCTACCAATCACTTCGGGTGCAAGTTGATGCGATGCTATAATCCAAATTTCAGGTACTTTTTGCGCGTTACGGCCCCTGGGATGCGCGGCCGGTTCGGTTTTTCGGGTGGTTGGATGAGTCTGGCCGGTGCCGCCGCCCGGTGAGAGAGATTTTCATGAGGAATGCTTGATGAGACGCCTGCTTCGTCCGGCTCTGTTCGTTCTGCTGCTGCTCTGCTTGAGGCTTCCTGTTTTCTCCAAGACTGGTGATTCGGCCAAGACGCTCTACGACAAGGGCGTCGACGCCGAGGCGCGGCAGAACTATGAGCAGGCCTTCGACTATTTCAAGCAGGCCTATAACCTGAAACCGAAAGACCTGAGATATCGAGCCGCTTTCGAGCGGACCCGCTTCCTGGCGGCGTCGTCGCACGTGCATCGCGGGCAGATTCTGCGCGATGCCGGCAAGTTCGACGAGGCGGCGGTGGAATTCCAGAAGGGATTGGAGACTGATCCTTCTTCGTTCATCGCGCAGCAGGAACTGAAGCGCACGCAGCAGATGATTCGGGAGGCGCAGAATCCGCAACCGCAGGCTGCGGCGCCGGGCGCGACCGCGTTGCGCAGACGGTTGGAATCGGCACAGGGCCCGGTGGAACTGGCTCCGATCTCGAACGTGCCCATCACCCTCAAGGTCACGGAGAAAACCAACGTGATCTACGAGACGGTGGGCAAGCTGGCCGGCATCAACGTGCTTTTCGACCCCGATTACACGCCGCGGCAGGTGCGCATCGAACTGAATGGCGTGACGCTGGAAGACGCGCTGGAAATCATTTCGTTTGAGACCAAGACCTTTTGGCGTCCAGTGACGCCCAATACGATTTTTGTAGCGCAAGACAATCCTGCGAAGCGGAAAGAGCTGGAACAAAACGTCATCAAAACTTTTTATCTTTCCAATCTTTCTCAGCCTACCGAATTGCAGGATGTAGTGAACGCGATGCGCACCATCCTCGAAGTGAGCCGGATTCAGCAGTTGCCCTCGCAGGGAGCGATCGTGGTGCGCGGCACGCCCGATCAGATGGCGCTGGCGCAGAAACTGGTGGACGATCTCGACAAGGCGAAACCGGAGGTGCTGATCGAAGTGGCGGTGATGCAGGTGAGCCGCGACAAGATGCACACTCTGGGAGTCAACCCTCCGACCAGCGTCACGGTGGCGCTGCAGAACAACATAAACACTACTCCCACCACGACCACTACAACTGGCACCACGACCACGAGTACGTCATCATCATCGAACAGCATCAACCTGAATACCCTCGCCAACCTGAATGCCACCGATTTCCAGGTGACGATTCCGCCGGCTACGGCGACGGCGTTGTTGAGCGACAGCAACACCAAGATCATCCAGAATCCGCAGATCCGGGCGCTGGACGGGCAGAAGGCGACGCTGAAGATCGGCGATCGCGTGCCGGTGGCGACGGGATCGTTTCAGCCGGGCATTGGCGGAGTCGGTATCAACCCGCTGGTCAATACTCAATTTCAATACCTGGATGTGGGCGTGAACATCGACATCACGCCGCGGGTGCATGCGGGACGGGAAGTTTCGTTGAAGTTGACGCTGGACGTCTCGGCGGTGACATCGCACGTGAGCATCGGTGGCATTGACCAGCCCGTGATCGGGCAGCGCAAGATTGAACATGAAATCCGCCTGAAGGATGGCGAAGTCAACCTGCTGGGCGGGATGCTGGAGGATACGCAGACGAAGGCGCTGAGCGGTATTCCGGGCCTGGCCTCGATCCCGATCCTGAAATACCTTTTTTCGCAGAGCACCGCCGAGCACTCGGAGAACGAAATCGTGTTCGTCCTGGTACCGCACATTATCCGCGGGCCTGACGTTTCCCATGGCAATGTGGACATGCTCGACGTTGGTACGGCCAATGCCCTGGCCTTGAGACACATCAGCAGCAAGGCGGCAGCGCCGGCGAGTGCGCCCGCTTCGCAACCCGCGCCCGTGGCCGCTCCGCCGCCGCCAACGCCTCAGGGCCAACTGGGGCAGAACTTAACTCCGCCGCCAACTCAGGTTCCGGCGGGCGGGACTGCCGGCACGTTCCTGTTTGATCCGCCTACTGTGAGTCAAGCCAAGGGCTCGACCTTCACGGTGAATGTCATGCTTTCGGGCGGGCAGAACGTGTACTCCGTGCCCGTGCAACTCAACTACGATCCGAATCAGTTGTCGGTGGTCAATGTTTCCAATGGCGGATTCCTTTCGCAGGACGGACAAGCGGTGGCGTTAGTGCATCGCGACGATCCGGCGACGGGCACGCTGCAAATCACCGCCACGCGCCCTCCGGGCGCGGGGGGCGTCTCGGGACAGGGCGCGGTGGTGACGCTCACGTTCATGGCGAAAGGGGCGGGCCAGTCTGCTCTCACGATCACTCGGGGCGGAGCACGGGATCCGGCGATGCAGCCGATTGCGATGAGCGGGGCGCAGGCGGCGATTACGATTCAGTAAGGAAGTTCTCAGTTCCCGGTTCTCAGTTCTCAGTGAGAACGAGGAGTGTTTTAACTGAGAACTTGGAACTGGGAACTGACTTATGGTCCAGTCGATGAACACCAAGAAACAGCACGGGTTTACGCTGATCGAGTTGATCGTTGCGACCGCCATCCTGGCCATCCTGGTGGGGGCGGCGTTTCCGCTGGTAAGAATCACGATTTATCGGGAGCGCGAGCACGAGCTGCGCCAGGACCTCTGGATGATCCGCGACGCCATCGATCGCTACAAAGACGCTGCCGACCGGGGCGCGTTCCAGATCAAGGTAGGGAGCGAAGGCTATCCTCCGGATCTCGACACGCTGGTTACCGGTGTAGATGTTGCCGGTAAAAAACTAAAATTTCTCCGCAGGATCCCCGTTGATCCCATGACTAAACAGGAATGGGGAATGCGTGCCATGCAGGATGATAAAGACTCGGATTCCTGGGGTGGGCAGAACGTTTTCGATGTTTACACCAAGTCGGACCAAATCGCTTTGGACGGCACGAAGTACAAGGACTGGTAGATGAAATTCAGGTCCAAAGCCCGCAATCCGAGAGTCCGCAATCGGGGTTTTACCCTGATCGAGATGATGGTGGTCATCAGCTTGATCCTGGTCCTGCTGTCGATCGCATTGCCGATGTACACCCAGAGCATCATCCGCGCGCGCGAAACCACGCTGCGACAGAATCTGGCGACGCTCAACAAAGTCATCGACCAGTACACGCTGGACAAGCAGAAGGCGCCGCAGTCGCTTGAAGATTTGGTCTCGGCGGGATACCTCAAGACCATCCCGAAGGACATTGACGGCACCACGGACTGGGCGCTGGAAGAGGAAGACTCGCTCAAGTCCATCGACCAGACCCAGCCTGGCATCGTCGGTGTCCATAGCAAATCCGACCAGATTGGCAGCGACGGTAAGGCGTACTCGAGTTGGTAGCTGAGGTGTCAGGTCTCAGTTCTCAGGAATATCTCTTCGTCCAAAGTCCCCGGGTTCTTCGTGAGCATCTGGCAGGCTATTGACTGTCGATTCGTATAAGGTCAGCCTTTTCTGAGACCTGAGACCTGAGACCTGCTCTGGAGGTGCGCGTGGATTTTCTCAATCGGCTGCAGCCCCTCGCGCTGCTCGCGATGCGGCTCGTTCTGGGAGCGATCATGATTGCGCATGGTTATCACAAGGTGTGGGGCGGGTTTCATCATCACATGGAGTTCGTGGGCTCGCTCGGCATTCCTCGCTGGATGGCATATCTTTCCGCCGGGACGGAATTCTTCGGTGGAATCGCAATCGTACTGGGATTGTTTACGCGCTTTTTCTCGCTCGCGATCGTGATCGAGATGGCCGTGGCCATCTGGAAGGTGCACTTCAAGAACGGGCTGACGGGCAATGGCGGATTCGAATTTCCGCTGGCGGTGGCGACGATCGCTTTCGCGCTGCTTTGTTTTGACGGCGGGCCGTGGGGACTGACGTTTGGTGGGAGGTCGGGCGGTGCATGGAAAACGAAAAATCGCTGAGAATGGTCAGTTTGAATTTCCTTGATGGCGGACAACGAGGCAAGGCTCCGAAAGCATCGTCAGGTCGTCAGTCCACCTCATACGCAAGAGGATTGCACCCAGTAGGTTCATGGTGCACGACTCCTTTACGGCACTTTCGAATGAGTCTCCTTTTCCCGATTCTTTAAGAAACTGCTTGACCGCCAGCCGAGCGCAGTCCACGTGACCGACTGACCTGCCCATGTGAGTAAACGAATGCTTCGAACAGCAGCAAGTCTCGTGCGGATAGTTGGCCGCGCCATTTGAAAGTTGGTCTCGCAGCCTTAGCGCGGCACCGGAGTCCCTCAAGGATGTATGGAACGATCACCAGCGCCTTGGTGAGCACACACGCCCCGGCCGAGGCTGAGAACGCACGATCTCCATCGCCATCGCGGGCGTCGTCCAACTTGGTCGCTTCCTTTCGGTAAGGGACAAACATCGGGGCCTCAAATCCCAGCGCTAGAGGACCTGTCTTCATCGCGCTCCCAAGAGCCTCGATGCACCGGTCGATATCCGTTCCCGAGTTACTGATGGCCGGTCCTTCGACTCCATCCAAGATTTTTCAAATTGCCAATATCGACCACAGCGACGTGAAGCGATTCGTTGATCATCGTCGGCGTCCTTCTGATCCCTCTAATGTTATAGCGAATCCATGATTGCTGTTACCACGGGCGACTGCCGAGCTGCGCTCGGCTTGGACGGGCGAGGGCGCCCGTCCCCACACGAGCAGGTTGCCCTCCGGAGCTTTGTGAACGAGCTAAAGGCTAAGAGCTAACTGCTAAATGCTGAACTTCAGAATTCCGCCAGCTCTTTCATCGCCCGGAACAGGTCGCTGGCCTGGGGCAGGATGGCATTCTCTAAAATTGGCTGATAGGCAACGAAGGTATCGGTAGCCGCGATTCGCTTCACCGGGGCATCAAGGTGATGGAAGAGTTGGTCGGCGATGCGGGCCGCAATTTCTGCGCCGTATCCCCAGCTGAGCGAGTCTTCGTAAGCAATTAAGGCGCGGTTGGTTTTCTTCACCGAAGCGGCAATCGCATCCCAGTCAAACGGATTCAACGAGCGCAGGTCGATCAGCTCGACGCTGACGTGATGCTCGCGCTCCAGTTTTTGCGCGGCCTGCACCGCGCGCGGCACCACCGCGCCGTAGGTGATGACGGTGAGGTCGGTTCCGGGCTGCACGATCTTCGCTTTTCCGAACGGGATCATGTAGTCGGGGCCGGGATAGGGCGCGCGTCCGAAGGTTTCGCGGTAGAGGCGCTTGTGCTCCAGGAACAAGACCGGGTCGTCGCACCGGATCGCAGTGCGCAGCAGACCCACGGCATCGAGCGCGTTGGAAGGGAACAGCACGCGCAATCCGGGAGTATGCGTGAAGATGCTCTCGCCGCACTGCGAGTGGTAGATCGCGCCGCCCGTGAGATAACCGCCAATCGCGACCCGGATCACCAAAGGCGCCGAGAAAGCGTTGTTCGACCGCCAGCGGATGATGGGGAGCTCGTCGCGCAACTGCATCATCGCCGGCCAGATGTAATCGAAGAACTGGATCTCAACCACGGGCTTCAAGCCGCGCGTTGCCATGCCGGTGGCGCGGCCGACGATGTTGGCTTCGGCCAGCGGAGAATTGAAGACGCGGTCGGAGCCGAACTCGAGTTGCAGGCCAGCCGTTAGTTTGAAAACTCCGCCCTTACCCTTCACTAGCTTCTGCTTTACGTACTCTTCGCGGCTGGCGTCGGCGACGTCTTCGCCGAAGATGATGACGCGCTCATCGCGGCGCATCTCGTCGCGCAGCGTGGCATTGATCAAGTCCGCCATGGTCCGGGGCAGCGAGGCCGCGGAGCGCTTGCCATCCGCGGCAGTCTCGGGAGCGGCCAATGCGGGATGAGTGTCGAACTGCGCCGAAGTGGGGTCGAGATCGGGCGAGTACACGTAGTTATAGATCGTTTCCGGCTGCGGCACGGCGGCTTCGAGCGCGCGGTCGGCATCGGCCTGAATCTGTTCTTCGACTTCTTTCTCGATCTTGTTGATCCCTTTCTCGTCGAGAATTCCCTCCCGCAGCAGGAACATTTGCAGGCAGTGCACCGGGTCGCGTGCAGCATCGGCCTGGCGTTCGGCGTCCGGGCGGTACAGGCGCTCGTCGTCGGAGAGCGAGTGGGAATAGGGACGAATCACCTGGGCATGGACGAACGCAGGACCATGGCCCGCGCGGCAATGCTCGGCTGCCCGCCTGAAGGCCGCATAGGCGACGACGGGATCGGTCCCGTCAATCTCTTCGAAATGGAAGTTGGGGAAGCCGGAGACCAGGCGCGAAATGTTGCCACCGGCGGTCTGCACTTCCACGGGCACCGAAATCGCGTATCCGTTGTCTTGTACGCAGAAAATTACCGGCAGGCGGCAGTTGGAGGCGGTGTTCAACGCCTCCCAGAATTCGCCTTGACTGGTGGTGCCGTCGCCGAGCGAGACGTAAGTGATTTCATCGCCCTGGAATTGGACATTCTTGAATTGGCGGTAATCGCCCTCGGCTTTTTGGGCCGCGTTTGGATGCTTGGCGAAGTAACGGCCGGCTTCGGCGCATCCGACAGCTTGCAGAATCTGGGTGCCCGTGGCGGACGATTGGGTCACGACGTTGAGCCGCTTGTAGGCCCAATGCGAAGGCATCTGGCGGCCGCCGGAACTGGGATCGTCGGCCGCGCCCATAGCGCCGAGCAGCATTTCCAGCGGCGTTGCGCCCAGGGCGAGACAGAGGGCGCGATCGCGATAATAAGGATAGAACCAGTCGTAGCTGGCTTTCAGCACGAAAGCGGCGGCGACTCCGATGGCTTCGTGGCCTGCGCCCGAGATCTGGAAGAAGACCTTCTGCTGACGCTTGAGCAGGATCTCGCGATCGTCCAGGCGGCGCGAGGCGAACATGATGCGATAGGCATCAATCAGTTGCTGACTGGTCAGGCCCTGATAGGTCTTCGCCGTTTTCGCGACATTGTTTTCGTTCAGCTTGGGATCGACTTTGGTCGTGGCCATGCTGCGTTCTTCACCCTACTGAGTTCCAGCCCCGCATCATTGTAAACGAGGTTTCAGGTGTTAGGTCGCAGGTCTCAGGAAATCTTTTGCCCTTTAGTTCGCGGGCAGCCTTTCCTGAGACCTGAGACCTGAGACCTGCGTTATCCTGAAATCTCATGATTCGTTTCTTGCGCCGGTTTGATCCGCGTCGTGTCCGCTTGCTGGTGTTTGATCTCGATGGCACCCTGATTGACTCGCGCCTCGATTTGATGCACTCCGTGAATGCGATGTTGCGCCATATCGGTCGTCCCGATCTGGACGGCGACGTCATTGCCAGCTATGTCGGAGACGGCGCTCCCGCGCTGGTGCGCCGCGCGCTCGAGAATACGGACGACGAGGCTTTGTTGCGAGCGGCTCTGGAGTATTTTCTTGCCTATTACCGCCTGCACAAGCTCGACCACACCACGGTTTATGAGGGGATTCCAGAGACCCTGGCGGGCCTGGCTAATTCGTCGCTGGCTAACCCCTGGAATGGAGTGCAGCGGAAGATGGCCGTGCTCTCGAACAAACCGGTCAATCCCTCGCGCCTTATTGTGCAGGCTCTCGGGCTGGGGGATTTCTTCGTGAGTGTGTACGGCGGTAACAGCTTTACGACGAAAAAGCCCGATCCGCTGGGGGTGCGGACCATCTTGCAGGAAACTGGTGTTGCGGCGGATGAGGCGCTGATCATTGGCGACTCGTCGATTGACGTTTTGACGGGGCGCAATGCCGGGTTGTGGACTTGCGGCGTAACCTACGGATTCGCACCGCATTCGCTGCAAGAGGTGCCTCCGGATGTGCTGATCGAGAATCCGCGCGAACTGGCGGAGTTGTTGCGCTAGCTGCGGCGGGAGCATTGGGAAGTGTTTCCACAGGAATAGACGTTTGAACAGAGTTGCGAGTTGCTGAATTCGCCACGCGGCACTAGAATCTCTGACGCTAAATCAGTCCGATAGTTTGCATCTCAATTCAGGAGGGTACATGAAAGCAAAAAGGATTATGTTGACCCTGGCGCTGTGCTTTCTTGCAGGGGCAGTGTGCTTCGCCAGCGACGTAAATATGGGCACCTGGAAACTGAACGAGGCCAAGTCCAAGATCGGTGGGGGGGCGCCGAAACCCACCACGGTTGTCTACGAGGCCGCTGGAGACAGCGTGAAAGTCACGGTGGATGGCACCGACGGCGACGGTAAACCGCTGCATAACGAGTGGACGGGCAAGTACGACGGCAAAGACTACCCGGTCACAGGGGATCCGAATATAGATACGCGGTCCTACAAAAAGGTTGATGATCACACGCTGACGTTAACCAACAAGAAGGGCGACAAGGTTACAATTAGCGGTCGTGGCGTCGTGTCGGCCGATGGCAAGACCCGCACGGTCACCATCGCCGGAACCGATTCGAAGGGCAAGAAGTTCACCAGCACTGCAGTATACGACAAACAGTAGAGGCAGGCACCGATACCTCCTGCAACAGGTATGCCCTTCCGCTCGGTTCTGAACGGGAGGGCATTTGTAGGTAGCCAAGCTTAGGAATGGACTCATTCGCTCGCTTACGGCCAGTCGGCGTCAAGCGACGACTCTTGGCGCAAACAAATCCCATTTCAAAAACAAGTATCGTGAGCGCAATTGATTCCATGGCAATGTCGGCTCCCACGCCCGCGTAAACTTTGGTGGTGCCAACCAACCAAGGCCCGGAAGAGACACGAACCCGCTCCTCTATTCCCAATTTTCCCGTGGTCCTGCTACCTTCAAACCACATCGATATCGATAATGAGCAACAACAACGTCAACTCCTGGGGCCTGACCCCCGCTGAACTCCGCAAGCTGCGCAGCCTGAAAACTCCGCACGGTATTCAACGCTTGCTTGACGACATGCCGTACCATCTGGAGGACAGCGCCTGGTCCCCGCGACGGGTGTTGCGTGAAAACACTTCGCATTGCTACGAGGGGGCGCTGTTTGCGGCGGCGGCGCTGCGGGTTATTGGATATCCTCCGCTCATTCTCGATCTGGAAGCCGAGCACGATACCGACCACGTGATTGCCCTGTACCGCAATTCCAATGACGGACACTGGGGCGCGGTGGCCAAATCGAACTACACCGGCTGCCGCTATCGCGAGCCGGTGTATCGCTCGCTGCGCGAGCTGGCGCTCAGTTATTTCGACACGTACTTCAATCTGCGGGGAGAGCGAACGCTGCGGGCTTTTTCCCGGCCGGTCCACATGCGCCGTTTCGATTCTCTCCACTGGATGACCACGGAGCAGCCCGTCTGGTTCGTGGCGGAGTACCTGCTGACGATTTCGCACTATTCGCTGATCACGCGCGCCCAGGCGAAGCGGCTGCATCGATTGGATGGGCGGTCGTTCCGGGCGGGGTGTTTGGAGCGAGCGGAGAAAGAGCTTTAACCACAGGGGGCACAGGGGTGCACAGGGGAAACTGCCTTCGTGAGGAACTGCGGGTGGAGTCTCTTCGTACATCTTTCATGCGTTTTTGGAACCAAGTTCCTGCCGTTGCTCTTCTCTTGAGTTGCGCTTTCGGGCAGAACCCGGATGCACCGCCAGCTTCAGCTTCACCTCTCCCTTCAACATCGGCGATGCCGGTTTCGCGGCCGGTGGATCTGAAGCCCGACGCCACCGGCAACGTGCCTCCGGCGCAGATTCGCGAACTTCTACGCCGCGCCGAAGAGAAAGACCTGGAAAACGATAAGCGGCAGCGCGATTACACCTACATCGAACATGTGGAGCGGCACAAACTCGACGGTCATGGCGTGGTGAAGAAGGTCGAATCGCGTACATCGGAGATCCTTGAGATTTATGGAGAGCCAGTCGCGCGGTTGACCGCCAAGGATGACAAACCGCTGTCGGCCGGCGAGGCGAAGAAAGAAGACGAGAAAATTCAGAAGATCATCGACAAACGCAAGAACGAATCCGGTGAAGACCGCCGCAAACGACTGGAGCATGAAGAGAAGGACCGCGAAGAGGATCGCAAGTTTGTTCTTGAGATTGCCGACGCGTTCAACTTCCGGCTGATCGGCTCGGAAGTGCTCGATGGGCACGATACGTGGGTGCTGGAGGGCGAACCTCGCCCCGGCTATGAGCCCAAGCAGCGCGGCGCCAAGATACTCAGCAAGTTCAAAGGACGGGTCTGGATCGACAAATCCGAAGCGCAATGGGTGAAGCTCGACATCACGGCCATCGACACGATATCCGTCGGATTTGTACTCGCAAGAATCCACAAAGGCACGCATATTCTCGTTGAGTTGACCAGGGTGAACGATGAAGTTTGGCTTCCCAAACATGTGCAGTTGCACTTCGACGCGCGGGTTGCACTATTCAAAAGCTACGACGAAGATGTCGAACAGACCCACCGTGATTACAAGAAATTCCGAGCGGATACGAAGATTACGGTGGTGGGGGAGCAGTAGGGCCAGCAGCCAGCAACTATAGCGAACCCAGAGTTGCCGTGACCACAGGCAGCTGCCGAGCTGCGCTCGGCTTGGACGGGCGAGTGCGCCCGTCCCCACACGAGCGGTGCAGTCGCTTGCTGTTCGAAATTCGCAAGGAAAGAGTTGCGTCGGGAAGCGCAATTCCCGATGATCGGGGGCGGGCTTCGTGTGTGTATTTTCAAAGGTTTGCGCGCCCGTGCAAGTACTTCCGTACCGTCTCTAGTACCTTGGTTACTCCAACTCGAGTGACCGGTGCCTCACTTGCGCAAAGACTACTACCTATAGCGGCAAACAAACTCATAGATACAATATGTAGAACCGAAGGGCCAGCCCATATTTTGTGAAATCCAGAAAAACCCCATAAAACCCAAAGAAACCGGGAAATTCAGGTGGCGAGGCCCTCGGTTCCGGTTGAGATATGCTCAGCACACCAAAATACACTCGAACGCGTTTGGATCGAGGACTTGGTTCTCCCAATTTCCTCAGCGTTGGCGGGAAGAAAAGGCTGGGCTGAGAACTGGATTCTGCGGGAGGAGGAAACGCTATGGCCGAGTCGCGAGAAGTGATGAACATTCGCCAAGCTTCGCAGTATCTGGGAGTGAGTCCGGACACGCTGTACAAGTACGTGAACGAGCAGAAGATTCCGGCGTTCAAGTTGGGCAATCGCTGGCGCTTCAAGAAATCGAAGCTGGATCAGTGGATGGAAGAGAAGTCGATGGAAACGGAGCCGCAGGGCAAAAAGAAAATCAAGGCAGCCGTGAAAGCTGCCGGAACTTCGTAAGCAAAGGCGGGCACATGTTTGGAATGGGATCGAAGACGATAGTGGGTCTGGATGTGGGCTCTTCGAGCATCAAGGCCGTCGAGCTCCGGAAGACGCGCGCGGGAATCGAAGTGGCACACCTCGGGCTGGAGCCGATCGCGCCCGACATCGTGGTCGATTCCATGATCGTGGACTCGGGTACGGTTTCGAGCGCCATCACCAAGCTGTTCGCCGACACCCAGATCAAGTCGAAGGCCGTGGCCACGGCGGTGAGCGGACACTCGGTGATCGTGAAGAAAATCTCCCTGCCCTCGATGAGCGATCAGGAACTGGCCGACACCATCCAGAAGGAAGCTGCCCAGCACATCCCGTTCGATCTGGCGGATGTGAACCTCGACTATCAGATTCTTTCCGAGGACGCGGGCAACCCGCAGATGGATGTTTTGCTGGTGGCGGTCAAGAAGGACAAGATCCTGAACTACACCAACGTACTCTCGATGGCGGGCAAGACTCCGGCTATTGTGGATATCGATGCCCTGGCGCTGCAGAACTGCTACGAGTTCAACTACGAGCCGGCCGCCACGCAAGTGGTTGCCCTGCTCAACCTGGGTGCGAGCGTGATGAACATCAACATCGTCAAGGGCACGACGCCGCTGTTCCCGCGCGACGTTTCGGTGGGCGGCCATCAGTACACCGATTCCCTGCAGAAGGAACTGGATCTCAGCTTCGACGACGCGGAATCACTCAAGCTGGGGCGCAAGGTGGGCACGGTGCATGACGACGCGAAGACGCCGATTCTGCAGCAGGTCACTGAAATTATCGTGCTGGAAATTCAGAAAACATTCGACTTCTTCCGGGCCAGCGCCGCGGGCGAGCATATCGAGAAGATTTATCTGGCCGGCGGTTCGGCCAAGGTTCCGGGCCTGGTGGAAGCTCTGCGTCAGGAGTTTTCGATGCCGGTCGAGTTGTTCAACCCGTTCCAGAAAGTGCTGGCTCCGCTGGAAGGCGCCGGGGCGGAACTGGTCGAACAGAATGCCGGCCAGTTGGCAGTGGCCGTGGGTTTGGCCCTGAGGAGCTTTGAAAAGCTATGATCCGAATCAACCTGCTGAATTCTCCGAAACCGAAAGGCAAGAATAACGTTGCCGTCAGCATGCCGGGCATGGAGTTGGGCAATTTCGGTTCGCCAATGGTCCAGGTGGCTGCCGTGTTGCTGATTGCCGGCGCCCTCAATGCCGGGTACTGGTACCAGCTCGACCGGGAAAAGAAATCGATCGAAGTGCAAGCCCGGCTGGCGGAGCAGAAGAATCGCGAACTGGCCGACATCAAGGTGCGGTACCTGGAGCGGCAGAAGCAAGCCGACTCTTATAAGCGGCGGGTAGATGTGATTGACCAGCTGCGCAAGAACCAATCCGGCCCGGTCAGCCTGCTGGCCATGATCGGCGATACGGTCAACAGCACCGAGGCGGTCTGGTTGAACAGCATGCAGGACCAGGGCGCCAGCATTGCCATTGACGGCACGGCGCTGAGCAGCGATGCGGTGGCCAACCTGATTTCCAACCTGCAGAAAACCGGTTTCTTCCGCAACATCGAGATCAAGGAAAGTTATCAAGACAACGCGGTAAAGGACATGCAGGCGTTTCAGTTCACGCTGACCTGCGAAAAGGCGAAGTCGTAAAGGCGGAACCGACTATGAATCTTGGCGAATTATCGGGTGTGAAGCTGTTGGGAGTTCTGGTGCTGACGGCGGTGGTGGGCACGGGCGCCCTCTACTACACGGTCTTCAAGTCCCAGCGCAATGAAAACGCGGCGGCCCAGATCAAGCTGCAGGCCAAACTGCGCGAGAACGCGGAACTCGAAGCCTACCGGCCGAAACTGGCCGACATCGAGCGTCAGCTCGCCAGCTTGAAGCAGCAACTGGAAATCGAGCGCCGCATCGTGCCCGATGAAAAAGAAGTGGACAATTTCATGCGCATGGTGAGCGGAGAAGCGCGCAAGTCGGGAGTGGAAATCCGCCGCTACACTTCCCGTCCGTACGTCGCGAAAGAGTTCTACACCGAAGTGCCGTTTGAAGTTGAGCTAGATGGTCCGTACTACTCGATGCTTGGGTTCTTCGACCGGTTGGGAAAAGTGGAGCGCATCGTAAACGTCTCGAACCTGCTGGTGGCCTCGACTCGCAAGCCGTCCGATGCCAAGGCGAAGCATACCTACCAGTACGCGCCCGGTGAGAGTGTTG
>Ga0209117_1000534_pt1 | contig 15188 bp, 14 predicted proteins | sample BlaSpr_A8_OM2_M2_FD_187978 | JGI IMG/M metagenome (GOLD analysis project Ga0209117, IMG submission 187978) | Forest soil microbial communities from Thunder Bay, Ontario, Canada - Black Spruce, Ontario site 2_A8_OM2_M2 (SPAdes) (version 2) | ecosystem: Environmental > Terrestrial > Soil > Boreal...
AAAGTCTTTCTTCGAAAACTTCCACTCTGTGTAGTTCACGAATCCTATTGCGGGAGCGTTTCCGGCGATCGGCGCTCCGGGTCCGACGCCTGCAAACCAGGAACGCGGCGGCCCAAAGTTGACGGTTCCGCCGATCAGGGCGTGCGACTGATAGATGTAATACGCCTCGGTGGTCATCAAGAACGTTCCTGCTTCATTGAAGCGGTGCGTCCAGGTGACATTGGACTGCTGCAGGTTATCGTGCCCGCCTTTGAAATGACCGTTGTTGATCGAGTCGATGCCGCCAAAGATTGAATCGTTGTTGCTCTTCGATACCCACCGGGCCATCAGCAGGCCCGTCGGGTGCGCGGCGACGTTCCACGGAGCAACGTCATCTCCGGCGTGAATACCAGCCATAATCGACCAGTGATCGTTCAGCTTTATATCCGCATTGATACCTGTTTGTGTATAGCAATCTACGGTAAACATCAGCGAGTGCGTGAACAAGTAATTGTCCGGCGCTAACTGTGCTTCGATGTCCGGTGGCGAAATATACCGCCCCGCCTTGATGACCATCCCCTGCGCGACGTGAGGGAAATACAGCAAGGCGTATGCCTCAACCGGATCAAACCCGTACAGATAGTTGTGCTTCAGAAGCTGTCCGCTGAACCACCCTTGCGAGGTAGTCCAGCGGTAATCGATTCCGTACATCGGTGTGAGACGAAAACCCCAATCTACGTGGTCGGTCTGCACCGTATCCGGGAGGCGCTCGATGCGTAATACAGCTTGGTCTAGTTCAATCCTATTGGGGACGATAGCGTAAGACTCCGGAATGTTTGACTTGTTGGACGTGCTGACGCTAATGCCCGGGTTTATCCAGCCATAGACCTTGATCCTGGCATCCTTTAGCGCGGGTGCGATAGCCCACAGCGCTTTCGTCAGCGGATAGACAGGGTCCGTGTCCGGAACTCCGATGAGTGGAGTCGGACCTAGGTAGTCGGATCCAGGGAAAACCCCATCCAGCGGTGCAGGCAGGGCGCGCCGCTGCGGTTCTTGATTATTGGTCGTTGCCTCGCTGGCGGCCGGCGCTTGTTCAGTCCCCGGGACGGTTCTTCGATCAACGCCAGATTCGCGCTCGGCCGCAACAGGCGCGGGCGCAACCACTTTCACCGGAACTGGTTTTGCCGCTTCGGCATTCGCGGGCGGATTGCTCGTATCTTTATCATCCGCCAGCAAACGATTTGGAACGATGCTGGTACATAGCAATGCGGCAATAAGCAGACGGAATGATCCTCCATCGTGTTTGAACGCGGGCATCTATCTCTCCTAAGAATAATGATGCTTGGCAACGGATTGTTGATGGATCAAAGTGCGGCTTTGGCAGGCGCAGAATGCTTCGTCCTTGCCACGGAATGCTAGCGTGCCCGGCGCCGGGAGGTCATAAGCCGGGTGTAAGGTTGTGATGAAGGCGCAAAAAAAAGACGTATCAAGGGTTTGCGCGAGAAAGAGGGGGAGCGGCCGGGGCCCGGCGGGAGATCTCCAGCGCCATGGCTCGCATCTCTTCGTGGATCAACCCGTTGGTGGCAAGAATGACGGGGCCGCCAAGCTGGTAAGGATTCCCGGCGAAATCGCTCACTTTGCCGCCAGCTTCTTCGATCAGCAGGACGCCTGCGGCCGTGTCCCATTTCTGGAGGCCGAATTCCCAGAAGCCGTCGAAGCGGCCGGCAGCAACGGAGGCGAGGTCCAGCGCGGCGGAGCCGTCGCGGCGCACGCCGTGAGAGTGCTGCGTGAAGTCGCCGTAGAATTGAAGATTCGGGCTGGCCTTGCGGTTGCGCACAGGAAAGCCGGTGCAGAGCAAGCTTGTCGAGAGCGTGGCGACTTTGGAGACGTGGATTTTTTTCCCGTTGAACGTGGCGCCTCCGCCGCGCGCGGCGGTGAAAAGTTCATTGTAAAACGGATTGAAAACCACGGCGGTGAGAAGCGTATCCCGCTGGGCGAGAGCGATCGAAACGCAGAAGCAGGGATACCCATGGGCGAAATTCGTGGTGCCGTCGAGCGGGTCGACGTGCCAGCGAAACTCCGAAGCCGAAGCGCTCTCATGCCCAGTTCCCTCCTCGGCGGCTATCGCGTGGTCTGGAAAGTATTTGGTCAGCCGCTCGACGATGAATCGTTCCGAGCGCTTGTCCGCCTGCGTCACGAGATCGACTTCGTCGCCTTTGTAAGCGATGTCCAACGGTCGCGACAATTCTTCGACCAGGATTTTCCCGGCTTCTTGGGCGATTTCAACGGCGGCTTCGAGATAGTTCTTCGGCACTGAGAAATTCCTCGTGTGGTTTAAAGTTTCGCCAAGCTAGGGCGCAGCATGCTGCGCCCCTACAAGAATTGCTGGTCGTAGTGGCGTTCTTCACTTTACCACCAGCGGCAAACCGAGTTTGCTTGTTGAGAGTTTGAATGAGAGTGGCCCCCGGCCCCCACGCCGGTTGTTTTTTTTGACGCAGAGTGCGGAATCGCTTGAAAACAAAAGAGTTGAGTTCTTGGTAACTGCAAAAAAGTGCAAAAGAGTGCGCAAGAGTGTGAAAAGGCGGGGGATAGCTCGGAAACAGGCTGGAACGACCGAAGGTGCCCCCCTCCCCCTATGTTTTTGTAAAAGATTGATGCGACAGGGTTTAGAGGGTGGGGGTCGGCAAAAGGATTGAGGGGAAAGGACTTAGGGGCATAGTGAGGCAGGCGGACAGCGGACAGGTTGGAGGAAGGAAAGACCTGTCGAGGATCCATTTCGGCGAACACGGGACAGAATAGCATGGAAGTATTAACAGGTTAAGTGTTTTGCAGGGAATAGGGAGGATTGAGGGTTGAACGGCTGCAGAGACGGGGTGAACGGCTTCTGCGGACGCGAGACGAGCAAGAAAAAAGCAGAATCAAAAACTTAAACTCCTCGCGCGATTATCCCATCGCGTATTGCATAGTGAACCAGTTCAGCCACAGAATGGAGGCCAAGCTTGAGCATGATCTTAGATCGGTGCGTCTCCACAGTCCTGACAGTAATTTCTAACAGCACAGCGATCTCCTTATTCGACTTGCCCTCGGCCAGGAGACGAATGATTTCGATCTCGCGAGGAGTTGTTCGAGTGCCGGCCCGCTCCCCTTGCTGATGCTGACTTCTCGCGTCGAGAAATCCTTGCAGCACGATTTCGGATACTTTAGGCGTTAGGAAACGCTTACCCTCAGCAATGGCCTCCACGGCTTTCGGGAGGCAGTCCGTAAGATCGGATTTCAAAAGGTATCCGCGAGCTCCGGCGTCTAGTGCACGGCGTACCATCTGGTCTGAGTCGTGCATTGTGAGCACAAGAACTTTGGTATCAGGAACTGCCTCTCGGATTTGGCGGACTACCTCGACTCCATCCAGTTCGGGCATGCCGATATCGACTACGGCCACATCCGGTTTCAGCTCTCTTGCCTTTTCTACCGCCTCACGGCCGTTCGCTGCCTCGCCGACGACCCTCCAGCCGCGCCGGGAGTGGAGGATCGCCCGCACACCACGCCGCACCAACCCATGGTCGTCAGCTATCAGAATGCGAAGTTTTTTCAAGTTCGATCTCCTGGAGAGGTATCGTCACGCGTATTGTTGTTCCGTGACTGGTGGAATCAATCTCAAGCCGCCCGCCGATCAGCTTCACTCGCTCCTGCATGCTGGGGATGCCGACACCAACCTCGAACGGGGGCTCCTCTTTCCCACTTTGTACACTGGCGGAAAGTCCGCGGCCCAGGTCGCTAATTTCCAGCGTGAGATTCGAGTTGCGATGAATTCGTATCATGGCCCGCTGACTTCCCGAATGGCGCTGGATGTTGGTGAGGCTCTCTTGCACCACTCGGAATAAAGCCAACTCCACATCTCGTTCCATGCGTCCGAGATGCGGTGACAGCTCCAATTCCATCTGGATTCCACTTCGCTTGGTGAAGCCGTCCACATAGTCACGAATCGCATCACCTAAACCGGCTTGATCCAACGCCGGCGGGTGCAACACGTAAGAGAGCGTGCGGACATCACGGATGCACTTCTCCGCCAACGCCTTACACTCGGAAAGAAACCCACGTGATTTTTGCTCAGCCGAAGGAATTAAATCACTGAGTTGACCTAGCATTGTTGCCAAAGCGACAAGGTCTTGGCCTGTAGAGTCGTGCAAATCCCGAGCGATCCTCCGCCGCTCTTCGTCTTGCAACCGCAAAAGTTGTCCGGAGAGGCGTCGCAGCTCCCCTTCGGCCTTCTTTTGATCTTCAATATCGGTGTATGTCCCGTACCATCTGACGATGCGTCCGCCAGCGTCCTGCAGCGGAACGGCACGCGCCAGAAACCAACGATACTGCCCGTCGGCTCCTCGCTGACGCTGCTCCTGTTCGTAGGACGCCCCATTTACCACTGACTCGTGCCAGGCTTTTATCACTCGATTGCGGTCGTCGGGATGAAGCAAGTTCTGCCAGCCATCGCCTTGCAATTCTTCAAGCCCGAGTCCGGTGTAGGAGCGCAACCGTTGGTTGCAAAAATCAACCGAGCCATCAGCACGGGCGCTCCAGATTTGCTGCGGGATAGCGTCGATCAGCTCTCGCGAGCGCTTCACAAGCTGCTCGCTTGACTGCAGTTGTAGAGCTTGAGCCGTGAATTGACGGCCCATGAAGGTCATCAGCAGAGTGAACCCAAGGGTCATCAAGGTCACGATCACAATGCCGGCCGTGCCAAGAGATGAGACGCTTAGTGAGTGCGAAAAATCCACGGTCAAATTGGAAGTCACAAAACTGACGGAGGCCATTCCGGTGTAATGCATCGAGGCTATGGCGACGCCCATCACCGCCGCGCCGGTTCCCCTTGCCCATGTTTCCTGAGGCTCCTCGCGAAAATCGAAGGACAACGTCAGCGCCGCCAGGGAAGCAACAACTGCAATCACGATCGACAGCCCGACTAGCAGGGGGTTGTAATGACTTGTCGCAGGGAGTCGCATGGCAGCCATGCCGAGATAATGCATTGCCGCAATACCACCACCCATCACCAGGCTGCCAACTAGCGCCTCGCGCCGACCGAATCTCTCGCCGCTTACTATATACAAGGCAACGGCTGAGGCGAAAACCGCGGCCAAGAGGGAAAGTAAAACAGTTGGAAGGTCGTAGCGGACAGGAATCGATAGTCGGAAGGCCAGCATCCCAACAAAGTGCGTTGACCAGATCCCTAGGCCCATCGAGATAGCTCCGCCTGCCAGCCAAGCGCGGCGGACTCCTCCTCTCGCAGCCGTTACACGGGCCGCGAGGTCCAGGGCAACATAGGAGGCCAAAATCGCGATGAGAATGGAGAGCACGACGAGGCGATAGTCGTAAGAACCTACAAGTGGTGCCCCGATCTGGCCCATGGCGCCCACCTCCAGATGTTGCAAGGGAATGCAAACCGGCCGGTCACCATAATTGGGACATGAGGGGAACGATTCCTCTCGCCAGCCAGGATAACTTGTCTAGACAACAGTTATTATAGGCTATTTTACGTACATAGTTTACTTCGTAATAGCCCGAATCGCTGTACGTATTCAGCGGTATTGTACCTGCTATCTGATTTAGCGAATATCTTGCCACCTGTCTTCCCCAGGATAGAAAGCCAAAAGAATGAAGAACCACGTGAACCTCTCTCGCGCGGCGTTGTCCGGACAAACTGGCTTTGGCGGTCTGATCGGTGAATCCGCCCCGATGCGTCAACTCATGGAGATGATCGGAAAGGTCAGCCAGAGCCACTCCCCGGTTCTGATCATTGGCGAGACAGGAACCGGAAAAGAACTGGTGGCGCGAGCCGTTCACTCTTCGGGATCGCGCCGAGGGCAGGTGCTCGTCCCCGTTGATTGTTCGGCACTGACTCCCACCTTGGTCGAAACTGAGCTGTTTGGGTACGTCAAGGGTGCATTTACTGGTGCAGACCACTCGAAGAGAGGTCTGCTCCATGTCGCTAACGAGGGAACGATCTTTCTGGACGAGATCGGCGAGTTACCCCACTTTTTGCAGGGCAAGTTGTTGCGAGCACTGCAAGAGAAGGAGATCAGACCGGTCGGATCGACAGAGAGAATTCCAATCAACGGGCGGGTTATTGCAGCAACAAATCGAGATCTCGAGGCGCGAGTGCGGGAAGGGACCTTTCGTCAGGACTTATATTTTCGATTGAACGTCATGCAAATCAGGGTGCCGACGTTACGGGAACGCAAGATCGACATCCCTTTACTGGTCGCCCACTTTTTGGAAAAATTCTCAGACCCGCTGCAGCCGGTCCGAGCGATCTCAGATGACGCAGTGCGAAGATTGATGGCCTACGATTGGCCCGGCAACGTCCGCGAATTAGAAAACGTCATCGAGTGCGCTGTGGCTTTAGGTTCTGACAGGGTTCTGACGGTAGATGATCTGCCCTCTGTCCCCGATGGCGGATCGGCCCGGAGCCATCCCAATGGCGATGAACTCGTCCCTCTAGGAGAAACCGAGCGACGTGCCATCCTACACGCACTGCGGGAATCCGGAGGAGATAGGCTCGTCGCGGCGCGTCTTTTAGGTATTGGTAAGACCACCCTCTACCGCAAGCTCAAAAAGTACGCCAGCGATTTCACAACACCAACCGATGTTCGCCTCTGAGGGGCTCTTAAGCATGGAATATTTTTTGATTTGTACAAATCCCAGGTGCCGCTTCATCATCAACCTTCGAGAAGGCGCACAAGTGCTGGAGCGCTCCAAGCTTGTCATCGACGAGTGTCCGGAATGCGGCCATCCATGGTCAAGCTATTGCCCGTTCTGCGGTCGTCCGCTGGAGGCGACCCTGCGGGGCGACTTTTATCATTGCTTAAATTGTAAAGAGAATCTAGGACTGACGACGACTTAACGCTGCGCTCTTCCCTTGCGATTCACACAAGTAGCCTTTTCGATACGTAATTCCCGAAATGAATATGTTTCCGTTCCATTCTGGTCACCCCCGCTGATTCAAACACCGCTAAATCCTTTGTATTCAGTTCAACACCGTGGACGAGCGTATGCAACACACCAGAACCGACTGATTCAGAGTCGGGCGAGATCTGATGATTTTGCGCGAAATCACTGCGACCTTAATCGCATGCTACTGCCTATCACCCAACGCACCGGCCCAAGAAGTCTTCCCGAGTCCCTCGACAATTCCGTCTTCATCCAATGTGGAACACACTCAGGATATTAGCGAGATCGTCGTGCCTATTACCACGGTTAAAACTACTCCCTCGGTTAAGCTTGGTGTCATGGGGAAGCTCGGCCCTAAGCTTGACATAGATGCTAATTTCGGTACGGGCTTCTGCCTGGACACAGCGTGTCGTTTCATCGTAACCAATTATCACGTAGCCATGGCCACGCGGGCTGATAAGATCAAACGAGAAAAAATTATCCAACGATATTTGGCCACGGGTCCGCACGATGAGGGCGCCACCGCGAACTTCCTCCCGAACGTGGGCGTGCTTCCATATGCCAAGAAACGGGACCTTGCCATCTTCGAGCTACGGCGCTCGCTGCGCCATCATCATGGTCTTACCTTAAGTCTCGATGAGCTGCAAGTGGGCCAGGAAGTAGACATCTACGGTTATCCCAAGGGAACTATCAATCCTATTCGCAAACTGGCCCGATTTCCCGCAACGTTCAAAGCGCCGACGACATCAGGCCTCCTCGCCTTTGACTACCAGTTGTCCCCCGATAAACCGATGCGCGTAAGAGGGGCAAGCGGCGGCATCGTCGTCGATAGGAGAACCGAAAAGATTATCGGTATTCTGAGTGAGACCAATGAAACGACGGCGGTGGCTGTGTCGGTTCAAACCCTGGCTGACTTCGTGAGGAAAGTGCAGCCGTTCCTAGCAGAGAGAATATTCCCCACCACCAAAGAAGTATCACCAGTCTCGCCGGACCTCTATCCAAAACTAGCCCCCCCTGACCACTATCCAAAATTCTTACCACGCCTTGCTGATGGGCTACAGCACCGACCCGATGAACCGTATGATGTCAGCGTGCTACGAAAAAAAGCTCAACTTCTGGCAGATAGCATGCGCAATCTTATTGCTGTGCAGAGTTTTGCGTGGGGCTCGGGAGACAAGGAGCCCGACGCTGAGGCAGAGTATGAGGTCCGGGTTATCGACGGCGTTCAACGATTCCGCGAGTTTCCCGATGGCCAGAAGGAGCTTCAGGACGTACCTTTCCCTCCTTTGAACAACGTGGTGGTCCCCGGTGGCGAGTGGTCCGAACTACCTGGGATGGTAGGAACAGAACTCCGGTTGAAAATTCATCAGGCCGCCGACGTGGTTGTCAAGGGGCGGCGGATGAAGGTCTTTCAGTATCGGGCCGACCCTGAGGATGGTGTGTGCAGATTCAAATCAATCTTCGACTATCTATTCTTCGCACTCAACGAGATTGTCACCGTCGCTTGTTACGGGGAAGTATGGACCGACGAGGATATCAACATCCTCCGAATGTCGGAGCATTACGAACTTCCCGGCAAGTGGAAAGACTACCAGGGCGTAGTGACCTACGGTTGGCTCCAGCGAAAGGATGAGACTCCTCGGCTCATTCCTCTCACCATCTCTACACAGGCCGAGCACAACAAGAAGATCTACTGGTGTCACGGCCAGTTTATCGACTATCAGATATTCAGCAGTCGAGTGAAGGTCGTAGCGAAATAACCCGGCTCTGGATTCCTAAAGTGGTCACAGAGCAGTCGCAGGACCAGTAGACACTCTTCAGCTTCCTCCCCATGCCGCCAAAGAGATTCAGATCACCCAGAAAAAGTACGCTGCACGGATTTGCAGAATAGTTTGGTGACCTGGAGGACAGTTACACGTGGGGTCTTTGAATTTGACTTATGCCCAAGAAGCTGAAGCGCTACTACGGCCAACCCTACAAGGGCGAAGAATTATTGTGGGCCGGTGAGGTAGGACTTGCGGTGGCGGACGTGGTAGCCGGCAGGGGTGACAGTGACCTGGATGGAGCGGTAGGTGTTGGCGGGGCCGCGCGGAGTGGGATAGTAGGCCAGGAGATACTGGGTGCGTAGCTCGCGGTCGATGCGATCGAAGATGGCGCCCAGCTCCTGGGGCTCGTCGGGATAGAACATGGCGCCGCCCGTGGTGTCGGTCATGGTTTCCAGAGCGTGTTCACCAGCGGTGTTGCGCCCGCTTTCGTTTTTCACCGGGCGGATGACGATGGTGTAAAGCAACGCGTTGGAGCGTACGGCTTCCTTGCGAGCCGCGTCGAAGTCGGAGCGGCTGGTGGTTTCGCCCGCGTCGGTAACCAGGATGATGACGCGGCGGCGGTCGTCTCCACGGCGTCCGAGCGCGCGTGAACCAAGGACCACAGCGTCGTAAATCGAAGTGCCGGCGCCGGCCGGAATCCTGCGAACCGCCGCTTGCAGATCCCCGACGTTATCCGAAAACGCTGCGAGCTGCGTCACGTTTTCATCGAACGCGAAGACGGACAGACGGTCGCCGGACCTCAGCACCTGGCGGATAAAGTGGGCGGCAGCTTCCTGCTCGAAGCTAATCTCCTTGTGGGCGCTCAGGCTGGAGTCGATCATGATCGCCAAGTCCAGCGGCTGCGAAGTCTGGGACTCGAATCTGTCGATCTTCTGCTCAACGCCTTCTTCAAACAGTTGGAAGGCCTCCCTGGGAAGGTCCGGCGCCGGCCGGTTCTTTTCGTCGAGGATGCTGACGAGAACACTGACTAGATTGACGTCGATCCGGATGCGGCCGCGCTGGGCAGCAGGATCTTGTGGATCGTTCGCGGAGGACGGTGGCGTGGGCTGGACAATTTTTCCAGACTCGCCGACTGGAGACGAAGTAGGAGAACCCGAGCTGGAAGGCGAATTGGAAGTCGAGTTGGCACCAGCGCTGGACTTCGGCTTCTGCGCCCAGGGAGGACGGTCGGGCTTGTCCTGGGTGAACGCGATCCCAGCGAAGAGAACCGCCAGGGCGGCCAGCAGCGGAGGGGAGTAGGCGCGAAGGCGTGTCATCGACATTGGGAGTTAAGATGCAGGATTCGCGCGCGGTGTCGCCGCGGGTGCGGGAGGGAGTTCACCGTCGGCCCAGACCGCGCCGTCCTCGAAGTACTCCTTCTTCCAAATGGGCACGGTGCGCTTGAGGGTGTCGATGGCGAAGCGGCAAGCGTCAAAAGCGGCGGCGCGGTGCGGCGCGCTGACGGCAATGAATACGCTGGTTTCACCGATCTCGAGGCGCCCGAGCCGGTGGACCATGGCGAGGCGATGGATACGGTATTTTTCGTGGAGCTGGGCGCCGATTTCGCGCATTTTGGCGAGGGCCATGGATTCGTAGGCTTCGTAGTCCAGGTAGAGAGTCGGACGATTGTGGGACTGATTGCGGACGAAACCGTCGAAAGTGACGGTGGCGCCGTCTTCGGGCGCGCGGACGTGGCGGACGAGCGCGGCCATGTCGATGGGCTCGCGCACCAATTGACAAATGTCATCGTGAGGGAGTGTTGCCATATTGATGCGTCAGCCGCCGCTCACGGGCGGGAGAAACGCGACTTCGTCGCCGGAACGGAGAGGCGTATCCCAGGGGGCGAATTCCTGGTTGCGCGAAGCAACAACCGAGGAGCGGTATTTTGTGAGCTCGGGATGGCGCGCGGCATAGAGAGCGAAAAGTTGCTCGATCGTCACGGCATCTGCGAACTCGACGGAATCCTCGGCATGGCCGGTGAGTTCCTTGAGGCGGCCGAAAAACAGGACCGTCACACGAATCGTTTGTGAGACAGGTGGCACAGGAGAATTGTAACCCGCGCTGCGTGAGGGGGCCAGTGGCATAGGCTTGCCCTGAGCGTAGCCGAAGGGCTTCGGCCTGTGCAATCCCGAAACCTTGCAGCACTCGATCCGTGTAAGACGACGGAGGATTCAACATCTTTGTCCGACAGATAGGATTTGAATGTTTCAATTGCTTGACCGTTGAGCATGGGATGCGTAGCGTGCAAGGAGCTGGGCTGTTGTCGCGCCGGACAAGGAAGAACGAAGAGGAAAACGATGAAAATTCTAGTAACGGGTTCCTCGGGGCTGGTGGGGACGGCGCTAGTGAGCGCGCTGGCGCGGGCTGGGCATACGGTGTGCCGATTGGTTCGACCGCAGAGTGCGGGCGGCGAGGGGGCGAAAGAAGGGTTTGTTGTGGCGTGGAATCCGGCGACGGGAGAATTGGGCGGCGCGGGCGTCGGAGCCGATGCGGTTGTGAACTTGGCAGGCGCATCAATTGCGGACGGGCGCTGGACAACGCAAAGGAAAGCGCTGCTGCGCGCAAGTCGGATTGATACGACGCGCGCACTGGTGGGCGCGCTGGCTAGGATGAACGCGCGGCCGAGCGTCCTGGTGTCGGCATCCGCGATTGGTTATTACGGCGATCGCGGCGGCGAAACGCTGACGGAGGAGAGCAAGCCGGGAGCGGATTTTTTACCGGGCCTGGCGCAGGAGTGGGAAGCGGAAGCGCGGAAGGCCGAGGCGCTGGGGATTCGCGTGGTGCTGGCGCGGTTCGGGATTATTTTGGCGCGCGAGGGCGGTGCGCTGCCGAAGATGACGCTGCCATTCAAAATTGGTGTTGGGGGAAAATTGGGTTCCGGGCAACAGTGGATGTCGTGGGTCACGCTCGAAGACGTTGTCGGGATTTTGCGCTTGGCGATCGAGAATGCCTCGGTAAGGAGCGCCATTAATATCGTGTCGCCGCAGCCGCTGCAAAACGCGGAGTTCACAAAGGTGCTTGCAAAGGTGATGCACCGGCCGGCGCTCTTTCCTGCTCCGGCGTTTGCGCTGCGCCTTGCACTCGGTGAAATGGCCGACGCGCTGCTGTTGTCCAGCCAGCGCGTCGTTCCGCAGAAATTGCAGCAGCTTGGGTACCGGTTTCTGCGCCCGGATTTGAACAGCGCTCTCGCCGCAATACTTGCCACGAAGTAAGTGCTTGTGGACGGCCTACTTGATCACATTCAGTGTTACGTCCACTTTCAGAACATGCCCCGTGACCGGATCGGTGGCGACAGTCGATTGAATGGTTTGGCCATCGCGGATGAGCAAATTTACCTGGGTGCGGAATTGCTGGACGATCGGCTGTTTGCTTGAGATTTCGTTTCCTCCAACGGAAGCCGGTTTCTGGCTAGCACCAGGGCTGTAGACCGAAGATTTTTCCACGTTCAGTCTCAGGAGGAACCTGCCATCGTCCGCCTTCTCCGCGCGGCCGTCCAGGTTGGTGCCCACGTCCTGGTATTGCACTTGAGTGGTCGCCATTTCAATGGGAACGCGCAAACCCATGCGCACGGCGGCCTGGGGGCCGCGATCATCCGCATTCACAAGGAGGGTGTACGGCAAGCTGCTGATCTTTTTCTCGCTTTCGTATTCAGTGAAGACAACCTGCACGCGGAGAGGTGTAACTGCTTTTTCAATCGCGGAAGGCTTGGGAGCTTCTTCCGATTTCCCTTTCTCTTGCGACCACAAGCGCTGACCACCCAGCACAAAAATTGCGAGTAACAATGCCAGAACCGTCTTCTTCATGGAACGCTCCTTTCCGAATGCACTGATTGAGTCAACGTCTTGCTTCCCCGCCATGTGACGGCGACTCACCACTTACGTCCGCCAGTGGTTTCACCTCGATCGGGGAAACATCAAGGGGAGAAATTTGCAAATCTTGCTGCGGCAAGTCGGAGTTCTGGGCAAACAGATCGTTCGCCTTCATTTTGCCTCGCCGCAAACCATCGAGCCACACGTCAAACGCTGCTTTCTGTCCGGCCGGAAGCAACACAGGGAGGTGTTCGATGGATGCAGAGGCCTGAATCTTAGCTGGCAAGCGGTGCTTGTTCATCTGCGGCCAGGAGTTGGTCTGTGGCGGGGCACCAGTCGCTACCGCGGGAATCTCCGCAGGCAAATCAGCGTGTGCAAGCGCGCTGCTCTGCGGAGCTTGTCCGGAGGCATCCTGACGCCTGCCGCGAACGACGACGACCGTCAAGATCAGCGCGGCCGTCGCCGCAAGGACCGCCCATGCCGGAACCCAGGATCTTCGCGAAGCCGACAGATGGTTCAGTTGAGCGCGAACACGCGGCAAAAGGGAAGCAGGTACGTCGGCGTTGGAGGTGACGCGAAGGCCGGCATCGATCGAGGAGAAGAGGGCTCGCTCCTGAGCGAAGGCGGCGTGGCAAGCGGCGCAAGCACCGAGATGCGTGCGCAATTCGCCTTGCGGCTCGGCGCCGGTGGCGGCGGCCTCGACTAACGCGTCTTGGTAATTTTCACATGGCATCGCAACTTCTCCGCCAACTGCTTTCGAGCATAAAAAATTCTGGACTTCACGGTGCCGGCGGAAACGCCGATCATGGCGGCGATTTCATCGATCGTGTGGCCTTCCATGGCCGCAAGCAAAAGGACCAGCCGCAATTTCTCCGGCAATTCCGCGAGGGCATTTTCAAGATGCGCCTGAAATTCGTTCGAAGCGGCGAGGTCTTCAGCGGACGCCGCACGCGGCTGGTGCTCCGGTTGCGACCAAAGCGTGTCGCGGTGTTCGCGGCGTTTCCCGGAGCGCAAACGGTCGAGCGCGAGACGAAACGCGATTCGAACGAGCCAGGCGCGGAAACGTTTGCGGTCGCGCAGGCGATCGAACCGGCGATAGGCCCGCAGCAAAGCTTCCTGGGCTACATCTTCAGCGTCAGCCGTATTGCGCAGGACGCCACGAGCCACGCGGTAAGCGAGCGGGCCGCACTCGGCGAGGCGCTCCTCGAACTCGCGCCTGGTGTCAGCCTGGGCTGCTTCGTGCACCAGCTCATCCCCGACGGTGCGACCCGGTTGGACCAGAACCAGCTCCTGCATTTGTTATCCCGCGCGAGCCTCGAAAACCCGCCCTCCCTGTACACCTAACCAGACGCCGGGACCTGAGGATTGGTTCAATGCGAATCGGCGGTTCCGAACGTTAAGGACGTCCCGGGCTAGATCCCCAGTTGTCCGAGCAAATCTTCAAGGTTGGATTCGTCGACGAGCACTTCCCCGGCCGGCTGGCCCTCCAGCGGGGCCTGGACGGAACCTTCATCGAAAGCCTGAAAGAGGCGCATCTTGGCGACGGCATATTCCTCGCTGCTCGTGAGCGCGCGGCCGTTCTGCTTTGCCCAGGCGTCCAGTGCCGATTGCTCGACGAAGATTTTGAAGGGAAACGCGGAGCGCCGGTCGGCGGAGATCACGTAAGTAAATTCGCCACCGGGACTGCCGTCCCGTTGGGCGCGATTCCCTTCGAAGAAATAGTACTGATAGACGTAGCCGTCGGCAGCAGAGTAGTTCTTGACGCGGCGGACGGCATCGGGGCGAGGCATGGGCGGATTATTGGAGGGTGGACGGGGGAAGTCAACGCAGGAATTTGCGCCGAGAGGTATTCCCAATATGAAACAGCGCTCCGGCTGTTCGGTTCCAAATCAGAACGAAGTTTGGCCGAGGTGAAACAAAGAGAATCGTTCTCGCGCTGCTCCGGCGCGAACCATTCGGAGTTTGGAAGGCGGCAATCTACTGATTCGATGCGGCTTCTTAGCGGGAATTCTCTAAGGCGGTCTGCGTAATCCTCATTTTCGATTTCCCTTTTTTCGCTGGCCCTTCGCCTGCTTTTGGGAGGGCATGCGGTCCCTCTCGCGGAGCAGCGGAAAAAGATCCAGGACAACGACGATTGTGGTCATCGCTCTTCTTGGCGAGGGGGCGTGGACGCTCGGCTGCGGTGCAGCAGGCTCGTCGCTGTCGCCGCCACCTCCGCCTCCTCTATCCATTGTAGTGACGGTAACGCCAACGAATGGATCGGTGGTGCTTGGCGGCCAGGCGCCGTTTAAAGCGGCGGTTACGAACACAACTGACACGACCGTCAGTTGGAGCGTAAACGGCGTGCCGGGTGGAAATGTGACGCAAGGAACGATCACGCCCGCCGGCGTGTACACCGCGCCCGCAGACATGCCATCTCCCGAGACGGTGCAAGTCACGGCCACGAGCCATGCCGATTCGACAAAATCCGCCACCGGTACGTTGGCGATCACGAGCGACATCACGCTGAGCTTGACGCCGAATCCCGCAAGCGTGGAACTCGGCGCGACGCAAGCGTTTCAAGCCACGGTAACGAGCAGCGGGCATCCAGATACGGCGATACGCTGGAGCCTTTCGGGCCCGGCGTGCGCCGGCGGGTGCGGAACGGTGGACGCTA
>Ga0209117_1000535_pt1 | contig 15185 bp, 7 predicted proteins | sample BlaSpr_A8_OM2_M2_FD_187978 | JGI IMG/M metagenome (GOLD analysis project Ga0209117, IMG submission 187978) | Forest soil microbial communities from Thunder Bay, Ontario, Canada - Black Spruce, Ontario site 2_A8_OM2_M2 (SPAdes) (version 2) | ecosystem: Environmental > Terrestrial > Soil > Boreal...
CGTCGGTGTCATCGCCGGAAAGAGTCGTCAGGTCCATGCAGGTGATCGCCCGTAGAAGCCACGCCGCCTGCCATTCTTTTTTCACCGTTCGCCGCGCGGTATGCGATTGAGCCCGACGCTCGACCGCGCTGGTATTGACGCGCACTTCCCGGACCCAATCCAGGTTGAGGGGAACGCCGGTATTTGGCAGCAGAGGCCGCCCGGAGAGAATTGCAATCGCGCTGCCTGTCTCGTTTGAAAAGCGTTGGGCGGCGCTCCGGAACTCGTTGTGTTCGACCGGCATACTATCTTCTCTGCAAAAGGCTGCGGAAAATAAGGGGACCGCGGAAAAACTGGGCTTCGTATCAGGCATCGCTTTAGCGATGCCGCAACCTCTCCGAATATTAGATGCCCCTTCAGGGCGCCCGGCAGCAACTCGTCCTTTGCCGTGCCATTGTACGGCAGATGCGACGAAAGATGAATTCCGTTTCGTCTTGACACTGGGACTCCGGCACGGCTACGCTACGGCGCGATTCCTACGATAAGGAGAAGCGATGTTCACACCCCATAGTCTGAATATTGCACTGTTCATGATGATCACGAGCGCCATTTGCTGGGGCTCCTGGGCCAACACCTATAAGGGCGTCAAGAATTATCGCTTTGAGTTGTTTTACTGGGATTACGCAGTCGGCATTTTTCTGGTGTCGCTGATCCTCGCGCTTACCATGGGAAGCACCGGCAACGACGCTTCCAGTTTCTTGAACAATGTGCGATCCGCCGACACCAACAACATCGTTTACATGATGATCGGCGGCGCCATCTTTAATCTCGCGAACCTTCTTCTCGTTGCCGCAATCGACATGGCTGGACTCGCTGTCGCCTTCCCAGTCTCGATCGGAATCGCGCTCGTCGTCGGCGTGATTTTCAGCTACATACGCCAGCCCAAAGGCGACGCCGCACTACTCGCCGCCGGCGTCATCTGCGCTCTCATTGCCGTTGTGCTCGACGGCAAAGCCTACAGCAGTCTGGCCATTGCCGGCCGCTCGGTTTCGAAGAAGAGCATCGTCGTCTGCATCATCTCCGGCGTCCTGATGGGCCTCTGGCCGTACTTTGTCGCGCGCTCCATGACCAACGGCAACACGCTTGGCCCTTACAGCATTGCCGTCTTCCTCACGCTGGGTGCGCTGCTCTCGTGTCTGATCTGGAACACTTATTTCATGAGGAGACCATTGGTCGGTGAGCCCGTGAGTTTCGCCGGTTTTTTCAGCGGGCCGATTTCCGGCCACGCGCTCGGACTGCTCGGCGGATTCATCTGGGGCATCGGCATGGTTTTTAATCTGGTCGCTGCCAGCTTTACCGGCGTAGCAATTTCGTACGCCATCGGCCAATCCGCGCCGATGGTCGCCGCTCTCTGGGGAGTTCTTGCCTGGAAGGAATTTGAAGGCGCACCCGGCAAAGCCAAGATGTACCTGGTCCTCATGTTCGTCTTCTACTGTCTGGGGATCTTTCTGGTGGCAAGGGCAAATGGCTAGAGCAAATGGCTAAAGTCGCGCCCAGAGCTCGCTGCGAGTTGTAAGATTCTCCCTAAGAAGATTCTCCCTGGGACACGGACTCATGAATGGCAGGCTCACCGCGGTTGTTGTCACATTGTGCACGACGTTCTCCTGCACAACAATGGCGACGGCACCTTCACCGACGTCACGCGCAAAGCCGGCCTCTGGCACGACGATGTGCGCTGGTCCACCGGCTGCGCGTTTCTGGATTATGATCGCGACGGCCGTCTCGACCTCTTCATCGCCCACTACGTTGACCTCGATCTGCCCCATACACCCGAGCCCGGCAGCGGCACGACCTGCGTGTGGAAGGGTCTGCCGGTGATGTGCGGTCCGCGCGGACTGAAAGGCACGCACAGCGAGCTCTACCACAACAACGGCGACGGCACTTTCACCGACGTCAGGCAGGCATCCGGGATCGCGAAGACCGATGCTTACTATTGCTTTACCGCCCTTACCGGGGACTTCGACAACGACGGCTGGCCCGACATCTATGTCGCCTGCGATTCCACGCCCAACCTGCTCTTTCACAACAACCACGACGGCACCTTCACCGAAACTGCCGTCGAGGCCGGCGTCGCCTTTAACGATGGAGGCCGCGAGCAAGCCGGCATGGGCGCCGATGCCGTCGACTACGATGGCGACGGCTGGCTCGACATCATCAAGACGAATTTCTCCGACGACACCGCCACCCTCTATCACAACAATCGCGACGGAACATTCTCTGACGTCACTTCAGCCGCTGGGCTCGCCAAGAACTCACAATTCCTGGGATGGGGCACCCTTTTCGTGGACATCGACAACGACGGCTGGCCCGACCTGTTCATGGCAAACGGCCACGTCTATCCCGAACTGGACAGCAAAGGTCTCGGCCTTAACAGTACATTCCGGGAACGTAAACTTCTCTACTGGAACGAGCACAACGGCAGATTTCGCGACATCTCACTCGATTCCGGCGCTGGCATCACCACTCCGTTCAACAGCCACGGCGTAGCCGCCGCCGATTTCGACAATGACGGAACCGTCGAGATCCTGGTGAACAACAGCCATGATCGTCCCAGCCTGCTAAAAAATCTCGGCGAACACGGAAACTGGATTCTACTGAAATTGGAAGGCACGAAGTCCAATCGCGACGCCATCGGCGCCAGAGTCACCGTCCGCGTTCGCGATCACCAGCAGACCCAGGAAGTTCGGAGCGGCGGCGGATACATCTCGCAAAGTGACTTCCGCCTGCACTTTGGGCTGGGCAAAGCCACCAAGGCCGATGCGGTCGAGATTCGCTGGCCGAGCGGCCTGCTGCAGCGCCTGGAAAACGTCGCCGGCAACCAGGTCGTAAAAATCCGCGAAAGCATAGGCATTATGAAAAAGTGAATTTGCAACCTAGGCGCAGGCCATTCGCCAAGCCGGCACGAAAACTCTTGACTTTGCCTATCTAATCTATTTATATGACCCGATCATTAGAAAAGGGACGCTCCTTGGTTTCCGCAGCGAGGTTTCAGCCGCGAGGGAGTCGAGCCCGAATCGCCACTCACGATCGAAAAGAGGAGTGGATCGCCAAGGTGGGGGACTGAAAAAATGCTGAAAAGAAATGCGCTGCTCGTAGCGGTTGTGTGTTCCGTGTTTTCCCTCTGTCCACTTCTTTACAGCCAGGCGAACGGCAGTCTCTCCGGGAATGTTACCGATAAAACCGGGTCAGTTATCATCGGAGCGACGGTGAAAATCACCTCGCAGGGCACCGGTCTCACGCGCGAAGCGAAAACCGATGGCACGGGATACTACCTCGTACCGCTGCTGCCGGTAGGGTTCTACACCATCCGAGTGGAGTCCCAGGGTTTCCGGACCACCGAGCAGAAAGACATTCGCCTGCAAGTCGACGAGCATCTTGAAATCGATTTCTCGCTCAACCCGGCGTCGGTCAGCCAGACCGTTGAAGTCAGTGCCACAGAAGTGGCCGTGGAGACCGCGAATCCGACCCTCGGCCAGGTCATCACCTCCGAACAGGTTGCCGACCTTCCTTTGAACGGACGTAATTTCGTTCAGCTCGCAACTCTGACGCCGGGCACAACTCAATCAACCAACCCGGCCAGCTTCTTCACCAGCGCTGCGAGCAGCGAAGCCGCCACACGCGGCGCGTTTTCGCTCTCGGTCGGCGGATCGCGCGAACAAAGCACCGACTGGCTGCTCGATGGCAACGACAACAACCAGATCGACGAAGGCGGCATTGGAATCTTCTCTTCCATCGACGACATCCAGGAATTCAAGGTGTTGACCTACAACTACTCCGCAGAATATGGAGAGCGCGCGGGTCCGACCGTGTTGGTGACGACCAAGTCAGGCACGAACCAGTATCACGGCACGCTGTTCGAGTTCTTCCGCAATACCAAGCTCGACGCCAAAACTCCGTTCGTCAATAAGGCAACAAAGTTCCATCTCAACCAATTTGGCGGATCTCTCGGCGGCCCTATCCAGAAGGACAAGACTTTCTTCTTTTTTGATTATCAGGCCAAAATGCAGCGTAAGGGCGTGCCGTTCACCGGTTTTGTTCCGACGACTGCCATGGTCACGCCCGACGCGAACGGCAACTTCGACGAGACGTCGAATCCCTTTGGCACGCAGCTCATCAACCCCTACACCCCCAAACAGATTCTTCCTGGTGGCACCACTCCTGTTTCCGTTCCCTTCCAATGCGTCATCGCGACCGGTGCTCCCGAGACCCCGGTGAACGGAAGTCAGCCGTTTGTAAATGGTGTTACTCAGAACTGCAACATCATTCCGGGCGGCCCGAACGGCGTGATCAACTCGATCGGGGCAAGCGTGGCCCAGCTTTATCCGGCGCCTAACGTTTCAGGCAATTCCTCCTTCAACTACGCGAACCAACCTACGCGCAAACTCAACGAGGGAACATGGGACATCCGGCTGGATCACAATTTTTCCAGCAAGGACTCCGCGTTTGCGCGCTTCAGCTACGATCAGGCAACCAACTTCGTCCCGGGTGGCTCGCCGACCTGGTCGGAGCAAAACGCTTTTGGCAGCAACCAGAAAATTGACAACCACGGGCGCAACGCGGCCGTGTCTGAAACGCACGTTTTTTCCTCAACCACCATCAACCAGTTCAATGCTGGGTACAACCGGATTTTCAACCACATCCTCTCCTTCGGCGAGTTTGGCGGGCAGCCCTGCAAAGCGGCGAATGTCATAAGCACGGGCGTCGGTATTCCCGGCGCCGATCTAGGTAGCGCGTGCGATAGCTATACGGGCTACCCGGCCAGTTTGAACCAGTCACCCAAGGACTGCATCAGTTGCGGCCTGACTTCGTTCCTGATGAGTAGCTATTTTTCTATCGGCGATCGCGGATACTCGCCGTATCAGGGTGGCACCAACGTCTACTCGGTTTCCGACACGCTCGACCTGATTCGCGGTAAACATGACATCCGGGTGGGGGTAGTATTCCGCGCCAATCAAATGAATGTGCGAAACAACGCATTTCAGGATGGTTTTATCGTAAACTTCGGCACGGCGACTGGCGACAACATTGCCGATCTGCTTTTGGGTACTTACGGAGTTTTTGCGGCCCACGATCAAACGTTCCTGGGCGGTACGGTCGGTCGCCGCTGGAAAATGGTTCGCCCGTTCGTTCAGGATGATTGGCGCGTTACCAGTAATCTAACGGTGAACCTCGGCGTTGCCTGGGCGCTGGTGACGCCCGAAACCGAGGTCAGAAATCGGCAGGCGGAGTTTAACATTCAAAACCTCAAGTGGTACGTTCCGAAGGGCAGCCCCGGAATTACCGATTGCACGAATTGCATCGCTACCGACGGGCGCGTGGGTATCCAATTCGATAAGACTGCGGTAGAACCCCGCATCGGGCTGGCTTGGAAGCCGATGGGCAGCGACAAGACTGTGATTCGTGCCGGATATGGCATCTTGCACGATTCCTCTTGGGACCAGGGCGGACAGGGGCTGTGGCAGAACCCGCCGTACTATGCGGAAGTAGATCCCTTTGGCGGTGCCGGTTCCCTGTCAGGTGGCTTCCTTCTCCCGGCCAACACCCCTTCTACAATTAACGTCCCGGGCGGTGCAATTTATAACGCTCCCGTGAACCCGACCGCTTACACCGGGTCCATCCAATCCCAGAACCTCAATTTCAAACAGGGTGTGGTCCAGCAGTTCAACCTCAATGTTGAGCGTCAGCTTCCCGGAAATGTAGTCCTGACGGCAGGCTACGCCGGGACCCGCAGCCATCACATTCTCGTCAGCCAGTTGAACGAAAACCTCTCGTCCCCCAGCGCATGCGGCGTCGTTACCGGCTACACGTTGGGATGCGGCTTTCCGTCGTTCCCTTACGCAAACCCCTTTCAGATTGTCAACACCAACAACAGCACGGGCGCCGCCCGGTATGATTCGCTCCAGATAAAGGCTGAGACTAAGAGTGTGCGCCATGGACTCTACGCTCTGCTCGGCTACACCTATTCCCGCAATTTCGACTCCGGTTTAACGGACGGCCTGGGCACCAACCCCGGCGCGTTGTATTTCCCACTGCCCGGAACAAAGAAACTGGATTGGGGTTTGTCGCAACTGAACCTCAACAACAGCTTTACCGCGAGCGTTCTGTACGACTTGCCGTTCGGCAAGGGCAAGCGCTTTGGCAGCGCCTGGAATGGAGCTGCCAATGCCGTCCTCGGAAATTGGCAGGTGGATGTGATCGAACGGGCCACATCGGGATTCCCGCTGTTCGTGGTCGATAGCACCGACCCATCAGGAATATTCTTTTCCTACAACGGGCTTACCGTTGAGCGCCCGAACGAAGTGGGCGACCCCAACAAGGGCGGACCGGTCGCGGCGAATCCGGGTTGCGTCGCTCCGTCACAGGTTCATACACTCGCGCATTGGTTCAATCCCTGCGCCTTCCAGTCGGCGGCTGTCACCGTCATAACTCCAACTGGACCTGTAACTGTTGGAGAGCTCGGCACCGCCGCCCGCGCGCCTGTTTATGGGCCGCGCTTTGTGAACACGGACCTCTCGTTAATCAAGGACTTTCCGTTCCGCGAGGGAATGAATCTGCAATTCCGGGCCGAGTTTTTCAATCTGTTCAACCATCCGCAGTACTGGATGCCCGGGATCAGCGGCTCTGGAGAACAGGACATAGGTTCGCCCTCTAGTTTCGGGGTGATCAGCAGCACCGTGAATAACCCGCGCCTGATTCAGTTTGCCCTGAAGCTCAAGTTTTAGGGGCGCCCTGCGTTGTGGGTTAGCTTTCGGGGCAGACTGAGCAAGCTGAGATCACCAGCCGCCGCTCAGTCTGCCCGTAACTTTTCCGCGTCATTGCCATGCGGAGTCTTTGCTCCTCAGCGCGATCACAAACTCTTGAATCTCGCGCCGTCCACGCTCGGCATCTTCCTTTGTTTTCTTTGCCAATTGATCGTGGAGTTGAAGTTGTTCTTGACCTTTTGCTTTGTCGCCGGTTCGCAGGTACGCCTGAGCTAGCCGATAGTGCGCCTCTGCAAGCGTCTCATCGAGTTGCGGAGTAGCGACTTGCGAACTAGCTTCGTCCGGACTGACAGTTACTTCGATGGCCTTTTGATACGCTGAAATTGCCCGCGAAAAATCCGCGCGCTGCGAATAGAGAATCCCCAGTTGAAGATACGCGGCCCCAAGCTTCGGATCGAGATGCACGGCCTTCTGCAGGAGCGACTCCACCCGCGCTGAACGCTCCGTGTCACTGTCCACCGACCCTGCCGACTGTTTCCCCCATTGTTTCCAAAGACTGACTGCGTAATAGTAGTTCGCCAGCGCATTGTCCGGTTGCAGCTGTGCGAATCGCGCGAACCTCTCCACCGACCCTTCTGAGGGAGTGGTCTCCACACTTTGCATTCTTCCCAGAAACAGGTACGGAGTCGGATTGTCGGGAGCGAGGTCGGAAGCGTTCGCGAGACACTGTGCGGCCTGATCGTAGGAACCGCGAGCGTGCCAGGCTACGCCGAGCGCGACCAGCATCCGCACGGACTTTGGAAACAGGCGATTGCCTTTTGCAAAAACTTCGGTGGCCGGTTCCAGCGCGCGATGCGTCAGAAGTTCGGTTCCCCAATCGAACAGATACAGTTCGCTGGGATCAAGTTCCGCCGCGCGCTGGTACTCGCGAACCGCCTCCAGTGGATTGCCGAGCTTCTCCTCGACGTCGCCCAGCAGGTGATGAAGTTCGGGTCTGTCCTGATGCGTCTTGTCCTGACGAGCCAGCAAGCTGCGAGCCTGTGTTCGCGCACGCTCCAGATTTCCAGCGTCGGCATAAGCGAGCGCCAGTTCGTAGGAATTATCATCATCGCCGGGGTTGAGCCGGGCAGCACGCTCCAGGTAGGGAACTCCCTCCGCAGCCTTTCCGTTATCGACCAGTGACTTTCCAAGCCGCCGATTCGCTTCAAAGTTTTCGGGGTCGCGTGCCACCGTGTCGCGTAAAGAACTTTCTGTCGCGGCGGATGTCGCCGCTCTGGAACTCGCGGCTGATTCCTTGCTCAATGAAAGTGTTGCTTTGGCGAGCGCTTCGGTAGTGCGCAGTACGGTATCGGAACCGTGTCCACCCGAATTCGTGGCTTGGGTCACGCCTGCCACCGTGAACTGAGGTTCGTCAAAGAACTCGGGCGCTTGAGCGCCCGGCTTTCCTGTCGCCGGTCTTTCTGGAAAAGCGCTTTGCGGTTCAGAAGCTTTCGCGGACACGAGAGCGAGATCGATCTTTTTCGTTTCTTTCGGCGCGAGGCTCACGGGACCGGCGATTGCCTCACCATAACCCTTCATTTCTGCGCGCAGAGTGTAAGCGCCCTCTCGAAGCGCCGCAAAGCGATAGCGTCCTTCCGAATCCGTGTGTGTGATCTGAATCTGTGTGGCGAGGGTCTCTGTTTCCGTCGCGGATTGTAAGAAGACGGTCGCGTTCGCCACGGGCCTGCCAGTGGAATCGCGCACATAGCCCTGCAAAGTCCCTTGCAATGTGGCGTTCTGAGCGGGATCTTGAGACTGTGCGAGAGTCCCCATCACCGCCAAAACGCAGGCGGCAACATACCTTCCAGTTCTTGGGAAAGGGCCGGAGGTCACGGGGATTGGCTCCTTATTGAATGGGCTTTACAAATGGCCCGCCTTCCATGCGATCCTACATCAAGTGCAAATAAATGAGGTGTACGAATGAAACTGGGTCGCTTCTTCGGGTGTGCCGCGGTCGCAAGCGCAATTCTGATGACCTGTCTTCTGTCCCAAAGCCAGGATCGGAATAAAGACAAGCGCAAGATCATCATCGATCAGGACGCGGCCGGGCCGGCTGGCACCAACCAGCAAGCGATCCTGCTGCTCATCCAGTCTCCGCGGACGGAGGTCTTGGGCATCACCGTGGCGACGGGCACTGCATGGCTGACCGAAGAAGTCGCACACACCCTGCGCATGCTCGAACTGATCGGACGAACTGACATTCCCGTCGTACCCGGAGCCGAGTATCCGCTGGTCAGAACAAAAGATGAGACGGAGCAGTGGGAGCAACGTTATGGCTTCGTGGATTGGCTGGGGGCGTGGACTCCCGGCTTGTATCACGCGCCGCGCGAACTGGGAGCGATGCCGGAAGGTAAGACCACCACCAAAGCCGCCGACGAAGACGCTGCCCATTTTCTGGTGCGCACGGTCCATAAGTATCCGCACGAAGTCACTATCTATGAGGGTGGGCCCATGACAAACCTGGCGCTCGCAATTTCCGTCGACCCGGAATTTCCGAGGCTGGCTAACGAATTGGTGTTTGTGGGGGCAAGTCTGAATCCGCAGACCGACGATCCCGGGTTCTTCAACGCGCCCCGCCACGAATTCAACCTCTGGTTCGATCCGGAAGCGGCTCACATTGTGCTGCGCGCGCCTTGGAAAAGAATTGTCTGCACCACGGTGGATATTTCCGTAAAGACAAGAATGACCAATGAACTGATCGACAAGATCAAAACCGGCAACACGCCGTCCGCGCAATACATCGGCAAGTATGCGCGCGTGCAGGGTTCCTACAACCATCTGTGGGACGAACTCGCTTCGGCAGCGTGGCTTGACCCGTCGCTGATTACCAAGAAAGAAAATCGCTACATGGATGTGAACCTGGATCACGGCCCCGGCTATGGAGACACCCTCACCTGGACAGATCGGGATAAGCCCAAGCGTGATCTCCAGTCCGTGGAAGTGCAGGTCGATCTGGATACCGAGAAGTTCTACAAGTTGTTTGTGGAGCTGCTGAGCGCGCCGACGCCGCAGCCGGGCAAGACTTCGACGCCTTAGCGACCGCAATGACGCAAAACGAATTGCACTCTAACCGCTGAATTAATCCCGAGCGCGGCGAGGAATCTGCATCTTGCGGCGAACTGCAGATCCCTCGCTGCACTCGGGATGACAAACTCGGGGGATTGGGACGGCTTACTCCCGCACGAACTGCTAGCGCCCCGACTGCTCCATCATCTTCAGCGCCTGCTCATGTCCAGGATGCTGCTTAAGCAGTTCGAGCAGCACGGCACGAGCTTTCTCTGGCGCACCCTCGATGACGTAGACCCGCGCCAGATTCAGGTAAGACTGATCGAACGCGGGCGCCACGCGGATGCATTCTTCAAAACTCGCAACCGCTTCATCCCGCCGCTGCGTGCGCAGATAAAGAATGCCTAGGTTGTTCAGCGCTTCGGGGTAAGCCGGACGCAGTTTCAGCGCCCGCTGCAGAGAATCGAACGCTCGCGCGGTATCGTCATTTTGCGCGAACACCATCCCCAGACCGTAGTTGGCCTCTGCATCGTTCGGGCTGACTTCCAGCGCTCGCTCATAGGTTTTGCGAGCATCATCCCAACGCTTTTGCTGGCGATAGGCGCTGCCCAGATTATCGAGCGCAATCAGATGATCGGGACTGAGCTTGAGGGCCTGTTGGAAGAAGCCGATCGCTTCGGCCGTGCGCCCTTCCCGCGCGGCCAGCAAGCCAAGGTTGTTCCAGGAATTTGCCATGGTGTCGGGATAGCTCGCACGAAGTTTGAGCGCGCGTTCAAAGCTGTCACGGGCCTCTGCAGTCTTCTGCTGGTCGAGATAGACGCTTCCAATGCCGTAGAGAGCCTCGGCGCTCGAAGGATCGTCACGCAGCGCAATACGGAATGAAGTTTCGGCCTGGTCCATATAGCCGCGCTGAAAAAACACCGAACCGTAGGCGAGATAGTTGCGAAGATAGTTGCGTCCAAACTCGATCGCGTCGGTCACGCCGGGAAAGGGAAGTGCCTGGGCTAATCGTTCCGCGCTGTTTTGCGGGATGTGCTGGGAGTCCTGTTCGACGTGCTCCGGGTTCACTGGACCCTGATAAACCTTAACGATCTCTCCCTTGGCATTGATCAGGAACGATGTTGGAAGCGCGAGATCACGATGCCGGTCAAACAGGTAACGATAAAGAATGTTGTAGATGCCAGCCAGGTCCTCGGACCCGCGAAGGATCGGAAAGGAAAGACGACGCTCCCGCACCAGTGCCCGAACGTTTTCCGCATCGGCTGGGCCGTCTAGATTCACCGCAAGGAGTTGAAGACCCTGAGTTGCCCAAGCCGCGTGACGCTGATTGAAAGCGACCCAATCTTCCTTGCATCGCTCCGCTCCGGCGGCCCAAAAATTAAGCAGCACCGGCTTTCCCCGCAGCGAAGATAGAGTTCGCTCCTGCCCACTTAAATCGGGAAGAGAAAAATCGGGCGCCTCGACCGGCGCAAGCAACCAGGTCTCGGCCGCGGTGGGCAGGGGTTCGATTTCCTGTGGCTTAGCGTCCGAAGTCTTCCGGTCAGCGATCTGGCCTCGCCCCGCCGGTGTTCTGAAGGCCTCGATTCGAGATGGTTCGGAGCCTTCCTCGATCCACACCCGGTGGTTGATCGACAGATCGTTGATTGGCAAATCGTGAAGTTCCTGCACCAGTCCGCTGGGCCAGCGAATCGACGCGCGCACCGGGCCGTTCGCTGCTCCCAGGCCGAAGAAGACATCTTTGCTGTGCTGCGAAAGAAATCCCGATCCAGCTTGCAATGATCGGACTTGCAACGACCGGGTCTGGCGGCCCCGTTCAGTTTCCACCGTGACGACCGCGCCAATGGCGTCTCGATTGCTTTTCGTACCGCGCAGACGGAACGCGATGGATGGAGGCAGCTTCTCCATGACGTTTTTCAAAAGCCGCAACTGCGGACCGTTGCGGTTCTTCAGAAACACTTCCTGACGGCCATCATGATCGAAATCCGCGAGTGCAAACGCCCGCCCGTCTTCCAGAAAGTCCAGCCCCACCGCGCCCGAAACATCGGAAAAAGTTCCATCGCCGTGGTTCGCGTAGAAAATATTTCGCTCGTACCCGCTCCAGGTGCCATCCGCCCGGATCAACTCGTTAATCGCGCTCCATCCCTGTTCGTAGTCGTGAGACGGCTTAGCCTCCTCAGGCGAATAGGCAACCACCTGCCGCCAGAAAAAGCTGTTGAGGTCCTCGCGCGAGGGGCCGCTAACCATGCCATTGGCGATGTAGAGATCGGGAAACCCGTCATGATCAAAATCCCAGGCGTCGCTCGACCACGCCCAGCGCCCGATCCCAACGCCGGCAGCGCGGGTTTTATCTTCGAAGGCGAAAGCGCCGGCGCCATTTCGAAACGTATTTCGAAAAAGCGAATTGCCCATGGCGTGTTTGTGATAGAGAGCTCGCGTTTCCTGGGGCACGTCTTTCTTGAAGATGTCCTGCATCGAAATGCGTTCGCCCGCCGCCGTCCACATGTCCGCCACGTAGAGGTCTTCCGCGTCATCATTGTCATAGTCAAACCAGCAGACACTCATTCCAGCGCCGACATCGTCAACCCCCGCTTGCGAAGCGATGTCAGTAAAAGTTCCGTTGCCATTGTTGCGGTAAAGATTCTTCCGCCCAAAATCATTCACCACGTAAAGATCGGGCCAGCCATCACGGTTGAAGTCGCTCCACCCGCAACAAAAGCTGTAGCGCGTGTTGTTCTGGTTGAGGCCCGTCTCGGCAGTTACGTCGCGAAACGTACCGTCCCGGTTGTTGCGCATCATGAAATTAGGAGGCCCGTTCTCAGCGTCGTAATAAGGAGACGGATACTTGTACTGGTCCGTGCCCTGGTAATAGACGTAGAGGCAGAAGTAGATATCCAGCCATCCGTCGCGGTCATAGTCTGCCACCGCCGCTCCCGTAAAAGTCCCTTGCGGCGGGTTGGCGAACTGAAACGCGTCCGCCTTCGAGCGAAACTTGCCGCCGCCTTGGTTCAGGAACAACATCGGGCCGGTTGCCCGCACGACGATCAAATCCTGCCGCCCATCATTGTTAACGTCGACAAAAAGCGCGCACGCTGTGTTTTCGATGACGCCGACGCCCGACGCTTCCGTGATGTCCTCGAACGTTCCGTCTCCTCGATTTCTATAAAGCCGGTTCGGAAGACCGCCGGGTTGGCACACATAGAGGTCGTCATATCCATCGCCATCGATGTCGCCGACGGAAACGCCGTTGTGTCCGTAGATATCAATGCCGCAAGCGCTGTCGAGCACGGTCCGCCAGTAGTCCGTTCCGCGCAGAAGCTGCGAAGAATAGGACGCATTGCCACCGAGCGCCGCAGCCGTGATGTCGACATAGCCGGGGGCGGTGGAGCGGCTCTGTGTTTCCTCCAGCGCCTGCCAGTTCCGCACTCGGAACTCACCCGACGCAGACCGTTCCCAAGCAAGCTGCCAGTAACCCACGCGTTGTTCGCGGTAGAAGTCGTGGCTGGTAGCCACCAATTCATATCGGATGCGAGTCTGTAGCTGACCGGGGGATAGCGCCGCCGCTGGCATGGAACCAGCGTCAATACTCGTCACCTGGAACTCAGCCGTAAGAATCTTCGAAAAGCCACTCAAGGCAGACCGCAGTTCCTGCAGAAATGCGTCGCGCCCAAGTGTCTCCCGCTTGAATGTATGGTGACGGACCTCAATCGTCGGACCCGGGCGCACCACTCGGAATTCGACAGGACGTGGAGAAGCCCCCGAGAAATTCGGCAGAAGAACGTTCTCGACCGGTCTCACATCTTGCGGAGACTGCAGCAGGCCAGAACTCCACTGCGCAAGAATGGCTGCGATCTGGTCAGCGTATTTTTCGGTGACAAAATCGTCGAGGCCCGCCTGAGTTTTAAGGAGTAAGGCATCGAGAGGACTGGGCATCCGGTAGTGAGGATGCAGGTGGAATTCGCTGCCCGATGGATTTTCGCCTGGAGAGTCAAAATCGTAGAGGGATGGCCAGCCGAGACCGCGCAGACCTGCAGGAATTAGCGCCGCCGAGGCCCCCTGGCAGCACCGAATCAGAAAGTCGCGCCGACGAAGGTCCACGGGGCACGGGGCGGCCGAATTCCGCATCTTCTCTGGTCGACTCAGAACGATGTCTCCGGGATGGCCACGTGTGGCCTGAAATTAACACCCGCATACGAGACCGTCAAGATTGGTAGCAGGTGAGGTTCACGATGCAACCGACAAAAAGTCGCGGGCGTGAAAATCTCTATTGGCGAAGCCGGTGAGGCGTTACAATGGCCCACTCTTGTTCTTCAGTAAAATCGATTGGAATATGCAAAAGCCAAGTGTGCCAGCTGTGACGCGCGAACGCCTGCTCCGTTCAGCACGCAAAGTAATGAAGAACGCCTACGCGCCCTTCTCTAACTTTAGAGTGGGCGCAGCCATCCTCACCTCGAAAGGCCAAGTCTTCCGGGGATGCAACGTCGAGAACTCTTCTTACGGAATGACCAACTGCGCCGAGCGTACCGCGATCTTTTCTGCTGTCGCCAAGCTCGGTCCAAAACTCGAGATTTGCGCTGTCGCCGTCGTCAACGATCACGGAGTTCCATGCTCGCCGTGCGGTGCCTGCCGCCAGGTTATCTATGAATTCGGGCCGCGCGCCATTATCTTCTACCAGGGCGAAAAAGGTCCGAAGCAAAGCCTCATCACCGAACTTCTGCCGGAGGGTTTCCGCCTCAAGTGAGCCAGCCGAGTCTTTCCGAATCGCCGTTCCGCGTCATTGATCTCATCCGCAAAAAGCGCGATGGCGGAGCATTATCCGCTGCTGAAATCGAATACCTCGTCGATGGCTGTACTAAGGATGTCGGCGGCATTCCCGATTACCAGATGGCCGCGTGGCTCATGGCCGTCGTGCTGCGCGGAATGACTCGCGAGGAAACCGCCGCGCTCACGCACGCCATGCTGCATTCCGGCGAAGTCCTCGATCTCAGCTTCCTTCCCGCAAAAAAAGTGGATAAGCACTCCACCGGCGGCGTCGGGGACAAGACCTCGCTCGTGCTGGCCCCCCTGGTCGCCGCCGGCGGCCTCTTCGTTCCCATGATCAGCGGGCGCGGATTGGGCCACACTGGAGGCACGCTCGACAAACTCGAATCCATCCCCGGATTTCGCGTAGGTTTGTCTGTGCCCGAGTTCCATCGTGTTCTTAAAGCCTGCGGATGCTCCATGATTGGCCAGACCGACAAAATCGCTCCCGCGGACCGCAAGCTGTACGCGCTGCGCGACGTTACTGGCACGGTCGAGAGTCCGTACCTCATCTGCGCCTCCATCATGAGCAAGAAACTGGCCGAAGGCACCGACGCGCTCGTGCTCGACGTGAAGACCGGCTCGGGCGCGTTCATGAAAAAA
>Ga0209117_1000536_pt1 | contig 15181 bp, 12 predicted proteins | sample BlaSpr_A8_OM2_M2_FD_187978 | JGI IMG/M metagenome (GOLD analysis project Ga0209117, IMG submission 187978) | Forest soil microbial communities from Thunder Bay, Ontario, Canada - Black Spruce, Ontario site 2_A8_OM2_M2 (SPAdes) (version 2) | ecosystem: Environmental > Terrestrial > Soil > Boreal...
GACGCCCCGCCTGTAATCAGCGCAACTTTTCCTGCAAGCTGCATGGCTTACCGGCTGGCCAGCCCTCCCGCAGTTTCTCCGCCATCGCATGTGTAAACGTGGCCGGTGATGTTTTGCGCATCGTCCGAGGCGAGGAATGCGAAGAGCGCGGCAATCTCTTCCGGCTGAGCGTGTCGGCGCAAAGGAATCTTCCGGTTGACCTCTTCGAGCATTTGATCGGTGTACTCGGCGCGCTGCATCGGCGTCATCACGTATCCCGGAGCCACCGCGCACACCCTGACTTTCGGCGCAAGTTCCAGCGCCATCGACTTCGTCAGCTCGATCACGCCCGCCTTGGTGGCGTTGTAATCCGCATAAAACGGATATCCCATGACGCCGTTGGTCGATGCCGTTTGCAGAATCACGCCGCCGCCGCGCTCCATCATGTGTCGTGCCGCGGTCTGCGCGACGTAGAACACTCCGGTGAGATTCACGGCAATCACTTTGTCCCATTCTTCCGGCGTGATGTCGAGAAAGTTATGACGGATGCTGATGCCGGCATTATTCACCAGCACATCGACGCCGCCCATGAGGCGACTCGCTTCGGCAAATGCGGCCTCCACCTGTTTCAAGTTCGAAACGTCGGCATCGAGTGCCGCGGCTAGGCCGGGCAGTTCGCGCAGGATCTTCCGCCGCGCCTCCGCGTCGCGGTCGAGGACGCAGACCACCGACCCTTCGTCAAGAAACCGCGCCGCCGTGGCCGCTCCAATGCCACTGGCGCCACCGGTGATCAGGACTCGCTTCGTTTTCAGCCCGCGCACTCGCCCCTCCACAAAAGAAAATCGGGCAGATCAGAATACCTGTCTGCCCGCGATCCCGCCATCACGTGAGAAGTTTACGTCAGCTAACCTGCCACACCGTATCCAGCACCGTGCCATCCACCCACTTCACCACCGCGCACGGACGATCGCCCAACTTCGGCCGCGCCGGCTTGCCGCAAATGTTCTCGACTTCCGCCTTGATGTCCTGAATCGGACGAACCGGCAGTTTCGATCCCTTTACCGCGTCGAGCAAGTCCGCGCGCCGCGGATTGACGGCAATTCCGCGCTCGGTTACGACCACGTCAATCATCTCGCCCGGTCCGGTCATCGTCGTCACCTCGTCCACAATCACGGGAATGCGATCGCGAAACGAAGGCAGCGCGAGAATCGTGCACCCAGCAAACAGGCAGTTCTGCCATCCGCCAATGCCGTGCAGCAGACGCCCATCGGAGTGCGTCACCACGTTGGCGTTGAAGTGCACGTCCACTTCCGTCGCGCCCAGTACAACGGCATCGACCAGCGAAGCGAAGTTCCCCTTACCGTGGTAGTTGTACGAAGTGAACGGCGAAGTCGCCACATGCCGCGGATCGTTCGCCATCGACTTCACGCCATCGAGGTCAAACGTCTGCCCATCCAGGATGTAGTCCGTCAGCCCTTCCTGCAGCAACTCGACCAGGAATTTCGTCGATCCCCCGCGAACGAAGCGGGCCTTTACTCCGTCCTGTTTCATCATCTGTTTCAGATACTCGACAAATGCCAGCGCGATACCGCCCGCTCCTGCCTGGAACGAAAATCCGTTCTTCATGATTCCCGCCGCCCGCAGAAATTGCGCAACCAGCTCCGCGATCCGCAGACGATCCGGCGACCGCGTAATCTGCGTCGTGCCGGAAACAATCTTCGCCGGATCGCCAATCGATTCCACTTCCACCACAAAGTCCACGTTGTTGCCCTGAATCTGCCAGGGCACACAAGGAAACGGCGCCAGGTTATCGGTAACGACAATCACGCGATCTGCGTACGTGGAATCCGCCAGCGCAAAACCCAGCGAGCCGCAGGCCGACTTGCCATGCGAGCCATCCGCATTGCCGAAAAAATCGGCTGTCGGCGCCGCGATCACCGCGACGTCAACGTGAACTTCTCCATCCTGGATCGCCTGATAGCGACCGCCATGCGAACGCAGCACGCCCATGCCGCGCATCTTGCCCTGCGTGCAGTAGTCGCCCAGCGGCCCGTTCATCGAGCCTTCGATGTGATGGATCACGCCTTTTTCCATCAGCTCAATCGCACTCTTCTGGGAAGGGAACGAGGCGCTCGGGAACCACATCAGATCTTTGACGCCGATCCTGCCCGCCGCCTCCAGCGCCATCAGCGCTACTTTATCGCCGTCGCGCAGATGATGATGGTTCGAGATCACCATCCCGTCGCGGAGCCCGCACTTGCGAAGCGCCGTCTCCAGATCGGCCACGCGCTTATCGCCGTTCTCCGGATAATCTTTGTTCGACGGGATTACCGGCGCGGCCTTCCGCCCGCGCGGCTGATATTTTCCCGCGCCCAGAAACGGAATCTGCGGCTTGCCGTTCACCATCGTCGGCACCGCGCGCCCGGCCGCGTTATGCACCAGTTCTACTCGCTCACTCATCGCGACCTTTCTCGCCTATTTCCAACACCGGGCTCGTGTGGTGATGGGGCTCTGCCCCGTCCAGTCGAGCAAAACTCGGTACCTTCAATTCGAAATCACTCCCATCGCCTTCGCCCGTTCCACCAGCTTCAGAGCCCGTTGCACCACCGGCGGATCGATCATCTTCGAACCCAGACTCACCACGGCCAATCCCTTGTTCTGCGCTTCCTCAAAAGCAGCAACCACCTTCCGCGCCTTTTCAATCTCGACCGGCGTCGGTTGAAACGCTTCGTGGATCACGCGAATCTGCCAGGGATGAACGCATCCCATGCCTTCAAATCCCGCCGCCCGCGCGGCTTCTCCCCATCGCCGCAGCCCGTCCAGGTCGCCGATATCACCGAAGACCGAGTCAATCGCCTGCACTCCGGCCGCGTGCGCCGCGTTCACCACGCGCGATCGAGCATATTGCGACTCACGCCCCTCCGCGGTCTTCACCACGCCGAGATCCGCCGTGTAATCCTCCAGCCCAATCGTCAGCGCCGCCACGTTTTCACTCGCCGTCGCGACGGCAAATGCGCTCTCGATCCCCAGCGCTGATTCGAGGATCGGCATGATCCAGATCGGCCGGATCATTCCGTGACGCGCCTTGATCTCGGCGATCATGCGATCCACTTCCCGCACCTGCTTGGGTTCCTCTACCTTCGGAATCAGAATCAGATCCGGACTCTCGCCCACCACTTCCGCCAGATCTTCGAGCCCCAGCGGCAACTGATTAATGCGCACCATGCGCTCGCACGATCCGAAATCGACCGCCCGCAAAGTATTTCGCACCAGGATGCGAGCCGCATCTTTCTCTCCGCGATGCACTGAATCTTCTAAATCGAGAATCACGGCATCTGGCGCATGCAATGAGGCGTTGATGTAGTACTTCGGTTCAGAGCCCGGCAGATAAAGACGCGATCGACGCAGCCGGTCCTTTTGCGACGGCGGCGGTAGCGGACGCTGCTCCGGCAGCGACCGTTTACTGAGCGCGATCCCAGCGCGCCTGGCCGCGGCCTCGATGCGCGCCGCGAGAATAAAAGGCAGCGCGCCTTCATCGTGAATCGCAACCCGCGCGTGCTTGACCCCGAGTTCGGCCAGAACTTCCCGCGTCTGTTCCATGATCGCCGAACCGTAATAGGGCGCGACCCGCGACTCCAGTGAGATCTCGACCCCACCGCTGTCACGCGCTTCAAATGCTACGTGCACGTCCGACCGAACTTCCTTGCCCCAATGGCCTACCTCGGCAGAATGCGGCGACGTAGTCTCGACAACGCTGCTCATAATTTCCTCAACCAGATTTCTTCAACCAGCACAAGATCCAGAGCTGAGTACCCAGTGATCCCCTGTGCTCCCTGTGGTTATTTCAGTTTTTCCAAAAGTGCGTCCGTCATCTGCACCGTCGAAGCCGCACCCTGACTGATGGCTTTCGGACCGCCCGTAAAACGCATCATATCGTACGTCCGGACCTTCCCTTCACGCACCACATCCGCAATCGCCTTGCGGATGCGATTCGCCTTCTGGTCTTCGCCCACATGATCGAGCATCATCGCCGCCGAAAGAATCATTGCAATTGGATTCACGATGGACGGATTCAGCGCGGCATACTTCGGCGCGGATCCGTGCGTCGGCTCGAATACAGCCACGTCGTCTCCAATGTTGCCCGACGCTGCGAATCCCAGCCCGCCCACCAGCCCCGCGAACGCGTCGGAAAGAATGTCGCCGAACAGGTTCGAGGCCACGATTACGTTGTACTCCTCCGGATTCTTATTCAGCCACATCAGCTGCGCGTCAATGTTTGTCGACCAAAGCGCAATCCCCGGATAATTCTTCGCAACCTCTTTTGCGACTTCCTCCATCATGCCCGAAGTTTCGCGCACCACATTCGGCTTTTCGCAAATCGTCACGCCCTTGAACCCGCGCTTCTTCGCATATTCGAAAGCCGCGGTCACAATGCGCTGGGCCGCCTTGCGAGTGATGATGCGGCAACTCACCGCAAGGTCCACCCCCGGCACGTTAGCAAATGCCTTGAACCGCGGATGGCTGTTCAACGCGGCGCGCACATTCTCGGGAGGATTCGTCCACTCGACACCGGCGTACATGCCCTCTGTGCCCTGCCGGAACACGGTGGTGTCGATCTTGGGTTCGTCGAAACCGCCACCCGCTTTCTGGCGAATGTAATTCAGCGGATTGCCCGTGAACCCGACGCACGGACGCATGCAGATATCGAGATTGAATGTCTGCCGCATGGTCACGATCGGCGAGTAATAAACGTAACCCTTCCCCTGCAGTTCTGGTTTGAGCTCCGCCTGCGCAGCCTTATTCGGCTTCGAAGTAATCGCGCCAAACAAGCCCAACTTATGCTGGGTTAGTAACTCGATCGTCCGGTCGGGCAATGCATTACCCTGAGTGCACCAGCAGTCCCATCCGATATCGGCATGAATGTACTCAGCGTCAAAGCTGACTGCCTGTAAAACCCGCAACGATTCCGGCAGAACCTGGTTTCCGATGCCGTCTCCCGGCATGGTAATAACTGTGTATTTCGCCATGATTATTCCTTAAGAATGTCTACCGCCAAGACGCAGAGATCGCTGAGAAAATCTAAGTAAGATTGTCATCCTGACCCTGAGCGCAGTCGAAGGGGAGGGACCCTGCATTTCTCAGCGTCCTCTGCCTCTCGGCGGTGAAAGAACTAAGCCACGCCCAACCGTTTCGCCACCAGATTCTCCACTCCCCCAGCAATCACCAGCGACTGCGGTACGCTACCGAGCGCCGGGAACGAAAATGTCTCTCCTCGCCACGAGATCGTACTCGAAGTGAAATCGATATTAACTTCATCCCCTGGAATAATCGTCTTCTCCTTCGCCGCGATCTCCCCGGCAAACTGTTCGCGCAGTCGCGCCACAAACTCCGGCACTTCAATACACAAAAAGCCATTGTTGAACGCATTCCGCAGATAAGTCTGCGAAAAGCTGGACGCAATCACCAACGGAATTCCTTTCGCCTTCAGACACGTGACCGCCTGTTCGCGGCTCGACCCCGTGCCAAAATTGAATTGGCCGACGATCACGTCGCCCGCATTCGTACGCGCCGCAAACTGTGGATCGTAATTCTCCATCACCACCTTCGCCATCATTTCCGGAGTCATGTCGTCGCGATAGGTGTAGTCCTTGCCGTAAATCGCATCGGTGTTGACGTTATCCTGCGGCATAAATACCATCCGCCCCTTCACGCGCTGCGGAAAGCCCGCCAGGATTTCAACTTTCTCCGCCCCGCCCGACGCCGATACAAACTCGGAATAGGCCCGCTGCGGCGCGCGATTCGCAAACTCATGCGGCCCGCGAATATAACCGGCCACCGCCGACGCCGCCACGACTTCCGGACTCGCCAGGTAGCACTTCGCATCCCGCGATCCCATGCGGCCTTTGAAATTTCGATTCGTCGCCGAGATTCCGACCTCGCCCGCTTCAAGCAATCCCACGCCCAGCCCAATGCACGGCCCGCAGCCCGACGGCAGCGGCTTCGCGCCCGCATCCATCAACGTCTGCCAGATGCCGCGCTTCTCCGCTTCTTCCTGCACCCACTTACTGGCGGCGCTCAAGTAGAACTTCACCCCCGAGGCAACTTTCTGACCTTTGAGCACCTTCGCCGCCGCCCCCAGATCCTCCAGCCTCGAATTCACGCACGAAATCAGATACGCCTTCTGGATCGCAACTTTGTTCTTCTCAATTTCAGCCAGCGACTGCATCGTCTGCACGGTGTCCGGCCCTGACACATGCGGCGTCACTTGCGCGAGATCGAGCGTAATCCGCCCCGCATAGACTGCATCCGAATCCGGCGTCAGAGGATTCTTCTCCCAACCTGCGATGTCATTTTCTGAAAACCGCTCGACACTCGTACCCTTGCCCATCGCCTTGAGCCGCTGGTGAACGCCGCGCAAATACTGGATCGTCACCTCGTCCACCGGAAACCAGCCCACCAGCGGTCCCCACTCCGTTGTCATATTCGAAATCGAAAGCCGCGCGTCCATCGAGAGCGACGCCACTCCGGGCCCCGTGAACTCGACCGCCGCGTTCAGGCATTCGTCGTGGTTATAGAGCCCGCATAAAGTGATAATGACGTCTTTGCCCGTGACGCCGTCCGGCAACTTACCCTCCAGCACGACCTGAATCGACCGCGGAATCTGCCACCAGAATTCGCCCGTGGCCCATACCGCGGCTGCGTCCGTGCGGACAATCGGCGTTCCGATCGCACCCAGCGCGCCATACATATTGGAATGCGAATCCGATGCGACCACGAACGAACCGGGGACAACGTACCCGCGCTCCACCATGATCTGGTGCCCGATGCCCGAACCGGCGGGATAGAAATCCACGCCCTGCTCTTTGGCGAACGCTTCAATCGCGCGGTACTTCTTCAGGTTCGCTTCATCCTGATTCTGGATGTCGTGATCGAGCGCGAACGTAAGCTGCCGCGAGTCTTTTACCTTCTTCGCCCCGATGCCCCTGAACTTACTCATCACCGCCGACGTGTTGTCGTGCGTCATGCAGCGGTGCGGACGAATCGACAGGAAATCCCCGGTCCGAAGCGGCCGCGCCGGCCCTTCGGTCATGTGCTTCTGCGCGATTTTTTCAACGATGGTCTGACCCATATAAAACCCCTTCTGGCGCTGCCTGGGGCGGCTTGGTTGTGTGGTGACGGGGCTCTGCCCCGTCCATTGCGGGGCGGAGCCCCGCCACCACACAAACGCCAACCTCAGCCTTTCCGCTTCAGCTCGAACCCCAAGTACATCATCTGCCCAATGTGATGATGCAGATGCGTTGCGCATAGCATTACCGCGGCGAACCGGTCGCGCACGTCGACGCCCACCGCCGTGTATTCCTTTGACCAGTCTTCCGCCGACTGACTGTTGATCGCGCCGAGCACCATCTCAATCGCCTGATCAAATTTCTTCAACACTTCCGCCTTGGATGGGCGCGCCGCGTGCGAAAACTCCAGCGGGCGATCCCGCACATAGCCCGTCCCCGCAATCTGCGCTCCAATGTAGTAATTCAGGTTGCCGGTGAGATGCAGCACGAGGTGGCCAAAACTGTTGCCGAACGCGAAGGGCTTGTCCCAAAACTGCTCGTCGCTCAGCGGCGCCGCCAGTTCGCGAACCACGCCCGCCAGTTTCGTGTAACGCGTCGCAAGCCTTGATGCAATCGTCCAGTTCAGATCCGTCATAAGTTACTCCTGCACGCGTACGCCAGAATCCTGACTTCGTCCGGCTGGACGGACGAATGCCTCCGTCCCTACGTTGGTTCCTGGCTAACGGCGCTTCTTGACTGCTTTCGCTTTCGGCTTTTTCTTTACATCCGCTTTCATCAACGCCATCAGCTTCGAAACCGAACCACACTTCTCCAGATTCCAAATCGCGTCAATCAGCTTGTCCTGCGCCTTCGCCGAAAGCACACCCTCCGCCAGCGCCCGGAATTTTTCTTCGATCTCTGCATCGCTCAGCGGATTTCGCGGATCGCCTTTCGGATAATCCAGTTGCTTCGAGAGTTTCCGACCGTCGGTCGTCGTAATGTTTACAATCACCCGCTGCAGCGCCGGGAAAACCTTCTCGATCTCGGGATCCGCCACGACTTCAACTTTTTTCAGCTGCGCGCGAATCGCCGGGTCCATGATCTTCTTCATCTCGAATTGCGCCGGCGTCACTTGCCTGTCTACCAGAGCCGCTGCTATCACGTAGGGCAGCGAATGGTCCGCCGTCTCCTTGGTATGCGGATCGTATTTGCTCGGGTCAGAAAGAATGTCGGCCGCACGCGCCAGCGACCGAATCTGAATCTTCTCCACTTGATCCGGATGCAGGTCGTGGTTCTTGACCAGGTCAAGCACCGCCGAAATTGGAGCGTGCGTAAGCGCCTCAGTCGGGAAAAATTTCATCCCGCACTGCGTAATGCGCCACGACTCGCCGAGTCCTTCCGTCAAAAGGTTCTGTTTCCACTCCGGACCGTAGCAGTGCACCAATCCTTCCTTGCCGTCGATCACGTGCTCGGGACCGCTGTATCCCCGCTCGGCCAGCAGCGCCGCCAGAACGCCGCTCTGCGTAGCCATCGGATCGACGGTGTTCTTCATCATCGTCAGCTTGCCCGCGGTTACCGCGCCCATTGTGCAATGCCGCGACGCCGAGATCCCGATCGCATGCTGAATCTGTCCCCAACTCAAATGCAGCGCGCGTCCCGCCACGATCGGAGAGACAAACGCCGTCAGCGTCGCGTGATGCCAGCCGCGCTCGCGGATTCCAGGAAATGCCGCCTCGCACAAGCGCATTTCGAACTCGTGGCCCAGCACAAATCCCACGATCAGTTCCTTGCCATCGCTCTTGGCGCGCTCACAACACGCCATCGCCGCCGGAAAAATGTCGGAGGGATGCGACGGATCCTGCTTCCAGTAAATATCGTTGTAATCCATGCAGCGGATCATCAGGGCATTCGCCAGCGACGCCGAAACTGCGTCCATCTTCTGGCCCGTGCCGATCACGGTCGCCGGTCCGCGCCCGGCAATCTCTTGCAGCACTTCGAGCGCAATCATCACGTCATGCTGCTGATATCCGCCCAGCGCGCAGCCCACCGAATCGAGCAGGAAGCGCTTGGCCTGGTAGACCGCGTCCTGCGAGAGCTGCTTGTATTCAAGCCCCGCGGCCCAACGCGACATGATCGCGGTGATGGTTTCTTTGGTGGTGGCTTGTGGTGTCGACAAGAACATCTCCTCTAGGAGCAGCTGTCAGCTCTCAGCTGTCAGTAAAATCCTGAGACCTGACACCTGAGACCTCATTTCACTTTCACGTTCTTCGGATTCTTAAACGGCAGAAACGCCATGAAATCGGCATGATGCACGATGAACGCTTCGGTCGTGCGCTTCACCAGATCGCCTTCGGCCGCGTGCGCGGCAATGATGTGGCACACTGCGTCCGGCACGCCGCACTCCATTGCCAGCGCGACCCCGGTAAACGGATGCCGCAAGGCTTCTCCGCGTTCGCTTTGCCGACTCTTCCCGTCCGGACCGATCTCATACTCCAGCAACTTGCCGACGTCCGCCAGGATCGCGCCTGCGATTACCACGTCGGCGTCGATCGGCAGCGCTCGACCCATGAAGTCCGTCATCGCTCTCGCACTGTCCCGCGCAATATGCACCACGCAACGCTTGTGTTCCATGAATGTGATCGGACAATTCGGAACCAGCAGAGTAAAAGGAATCTGATTTAGGTCGTCAGGCTTCAGCGGACTGCGCTCGAGCGCCTTGATCCAGGTTTGCGTCACCTGCTCGCGCAGCTTGGAATCGCTGATCCACTGAATTTCCGGCCACAGTCGTTCGACGGCCTCCCGCATGGGCAGGACCTCCCTTACAAGACCCACTAGATTATCGGAGTCCATGCGGATGCGTCGAGGAGACGCCGCCTCACTTTTTCGAAACCGGCGCCGTTCCCGAAGAAGATTCCTTCTCGATGGGCAGCAGCTCAATGCTGCACCCCGAGCCGCCGCAGCTCAACAGCCCACGGCGAACGATTTTCACCGACGACACATCCGGAAATCTCACGGGGAAGTCCTTCTCCCGCAGTTGGTCGGCCGCCGAACGAAGGCTTTCGTCACCCTCAACAAACTCGGCGCGCTCCGGACGCGGTGAGCTGTCGAACACGAGGTTGAACCGCGCCGAAACTGTCTTGCTACCAATTACGATCGGCCCGAGCTTCACCGTGCGTGCCTGCGCCAGCTCCGCCGGAGCCTGTGCGATATCTTTCTCCGCCGAACTTTTCTCTGCAACATCGTGATCGCCAGCCAGCTTCGCCAGTCGCGCCCGCGAATCCTGCACTTCATTAGTGCCTCCGCCCGCCGCCACCGCCATCGCATACATATGGCGCGCCTTCTCCGCCTGCCCTTGCTTTTCGAGTACCCGCCCCAGCCGATTACCAACCGTCCCCGACTGGCTCAAGAGCCACGCCGAGGTTAGAAACTGCATCGCTGCCAGATTTTCGCCGCGCTGAAATTTCGCCCATCCTATCCGCGACCATGCCAGTGCCACCAGTCGCATCGACGAAAACGCCGACGGCCCCAGCCGGTCCAACTCGCCCGAGTCGAACTGTCCTCCAATGTCGTACAGAACCTGCTGCGCATCGTTCTCGGTCTGCGTCGGATCAATGTCGTCCTTCAAGGCCGACGCGAAAATATCCTCACCTGAATCCCCGCCCGCACTGCCCGTCAGTCCCTTCATCAGCTCTTGCGCTTGCGCGTTCTCTCCCAATCGCCCGTACACCTGCGCCAAAGCCATCTTCGTTTCCGGATCATCGGGAGGAATCGCGGCGGCCGCCTCCAGTTCCGTGCGCGCGTCGGCATCCCGTCCCAGCTGCGCCAGTAACAGGCCAAGATTCTTATGCGTCGTTTTCTCGTACGGAGCCGCCTCCAGCTGCTTGCGATAAGCCGCGATTGCCTCGTCGGTCTTCCCCGTTTGCTGCAGCTCCATCGCCAGGTCGCCATTCGCGTGCTTGTGATTAGGATCCAGCTCGATCTGCTTGCGAAACGCGCCGATCGCCTCGGCGTGATTGTTGGCTCCGGCGTATGCCAGTCCCAGGTCATACCAGCCGTCTTTTATAGTCGAATTCGGTATAGTCGAATTCGGCATACTCGAATTCGGCATACTCGAATTCGGTATGCCCGGATTCGCCAAGCTCGCATCCGCGTCCAACGCGCGCTTCAGCAGGTCAATTGCCCCGCGATAATCCTTGCTCTGCAGCGCTTTCACTCCCGCCTTATGCAGCTCCGCGGGAGTTCCTTCCATCTTCGAAGCCGCCGTCTGCGCCCCTTGCCCCGACGGCGTCAGGATGGTGCACGACAACAGCTGATCTTGATCGCTTTGCGTTGCATTGCGAAACGATTCGAAGTCCGCACGCCGCGCCGCCGCCAGCTCATTCATCTTCACGTTCAGTTTGCGCTCGCCTTCCAGAATTCCCTTGTTCTGCGAGTAGGTCGATGAATAGTCGCCATAATCTCGCGTCATTTTCACCGCGGTCGGCGTGCGCACCGTGTAGTTGGAGGGAAACTGCAAGCGCACCCGGTAGTCCGTTTCACCCGCGGGACCGATGTTCATCGGCTCCGTGCTCTTTTCCGACGCGCGAATCGCAGGCATCCCCAGCGGCGGGATGGGACGAAAATTCACGCTCGTCGATGGCACTATAAAATAGCGGTCCTGGTGCAGGTGATACTTCAGATGAAAAGGCTTGCTCGTGTCCTCGATGGGATCGAGCTGAACGTCATCGACGTCACCCGGCAAGCCCCAACTCGCAGAGAGGGCTTTCACAAAGTCCTTCCATTGCGCCTGCGAGAATCGTCGAAAGCTTGCGCGCATCGGCCAATCGCGATCTCCCTGGGCTGTGAACTCAAGCGTCGCATCGAGCGCGCCGAAGTCGCTGAACTTGCCCTCGAGCGTGAAGTGCATGAAGGTCTTGACCGGCGAATCCGCCGGCGTCCGCTGCAAGCCTCCCTCGCTATCCTCCGACGCCACCACCGCTTGTTTGTTTCGCAGCTGGTAAAGAATCAGCCCATAAGGCGTCACTTCAGGAGTCGTATCCAGCCAGGTCAGCCCCGTTCCCGTCCCCAGCCGCGCCGCTGTGATCACGTGATCGAACTGTGCCGGCGAGGGAACGTCCGCATCCAGTTTGCGCGCGCTGCCGATCAGCACCGGATAACTCTGAATTCCCTCCGCCCGCAGCAGCGCGGAAAATAACGTGTGCTTGTCCTTGCAGTCGCCGTAGCCATTCTGCAGCACGTCCGAGGCCGAGTGCGGCTGATAGCGCCCGACTCCGAGCGAGATGCTCACGTAACGCACCGACCGTGCCACGAAATCGTATATCCGTCGCGCCTTTTCCGTGGGCGTGTCCGCTCCCTTGGTGAGCTCCTGGGCTTTTTTTCGCACGCTGTCGTCCACCGTCATGCGCTCGCCCTGCAGCTTTGCATACCATTGCGCAACCTGCTTCCAGTCGGTGAAAGTCGTCAGCTGCACATCAGGACCGGTCTGCTCCTCCGTCTCATCTCTATCTCTGTCGCGTTCCGGCTGGATGTCCTTCACCACCCAGGTGTAAATGCGCCGGTCTGCAGTCTCCTGAATCTCCGGCTTGCGCGTCGGCGTCTTGAGCTTCACTTCGCGCGCTTTCGGGATGTCAATCTCGAGCCGGTCTTCATTGACTGCAACACCCTTCGGAAATGTGTGTTCGTACCAGAAGTTTCCCGCGGCTAGCGGCGTGAGAACCCGCGTCACGGTGCGGTATTCCAGCGTGTCCCCGGGTTGCAGCGCCACCACGGAAATATGCCTCTGCCGGTAGTCGCTGTACATCGGAGCTTCTTTCAGCACATCGGGAGCGAAATCCTGCGCCGTCGACTCCGGCGTCACCACTATCCGCCCATCCGGCTTGCGCACCCGGACGTATTCGACCTCCAACTTCTCGGTCGCCGATGAGTATCCGAACACCAGTTGGCCGAATTCTTCCACGCCCGCCTGGCTCTGAATCCGAACCACGGCCTCGGTCTCGCTCATTTCGGTTCCGTCGTTTTCAAAGTGGGCACGATTTAAGATTCGTTCGAAGACCGCGGCCTCTTCGGCGTTGTTCGTTTTCTGCTTGGATGGCGCGGAAGCCTGCGCCAAAGCATCCGCAGTCATCAAGCAGATAATCGAGCAGAAGAGCGAGCAGACGAGTAAGAGGCCAACTACAACGTGCGACCCACGATAAGACATATTGCAGTTCTTTTACGCCGTGCCCAGCGTAAAATCAAACGAACCGCGATGAATTTCACACACACGATTCGGCTCTTTGCGATCCTGATTTGTTTCTGCAGTCTGCTGGCCGCGCAGGCGCCGCCACTCGCCGTCGTGGACGAAGCTCTGCCCCCACTCGACGCAGGCGTGGAATTCCACATTCTTCTGCATGCCAGCGGCGGCGTTCCGCCCTACGTCTGGAGCGTGGCCAGTGGCGATCTTCCCGAGGGAATCTCGCTCACCCCGGAAGGCCTGCTGGCTGGACGCCCCACTATGCCTGGGGCTTCCATCTTTACCTTGAAGGTCGAAGATTCCGGCCATCCCGCGCACACGATTAGCAAGGATTTCAAGGTCGTGGTCGCCGCTTCTCTGTTGATCGAGTGGCTTCAGTCTCCGAAGGTCCGCGACAACCGGATTGACGGCGCCGTCCTGCTCTCCAACGGTTCCAAGGACAACTTCGATCTGACCGTCATCGTCGTAGCCGTGGCCGACAACGGGCGAGCGACGGCGATCGGCTACGAGCATTTCCCGCTGAAAGCCGGCGACACCAACGTTCAAATTTCCTTTGGCAACACGCTACCGCATGGCGCCTACGTGATCCATGCCGATGCCATTGCTGAAATTCCCGCCCGGAACGCCATCCTTCGCCAGAGACTGCAAACGCCTCAACCTTTGCAGGTGACGCAGGGTCCGTAGCCGCTTTGCCCCGCCCTCGCCGGGTACGCGGCGTCCTGAATTCACCAACCACAAAGAACACGAAGTCACACAAAGGTGTGAATCCTGAGGGTTTCCTTCGCGCTCCTTTGTGTCCTTCGTGGTTAATTAGGACGTTACCCCCGCGCTTCTGTTACTTGCTTTTTGGGCGTGCTTCCACTAGATTTTATCTTCCCCCAATTTGATGAGTGGGCAAGGCGGAAACTTGCCTCAGGAGCGGTGGCTATGAAGTGGAGCTATATTGGACTCGCGTTTGGCGCGCTGGTGGCGGTGGGGGCGGTGCTGAGCTTGCCGAGTTGCGGAAACGACAAAAAGCTTGTGAGCATTGACATTCAACCCGCGGCATTTACTTTCCTGGTGCCGGCTGGGACGGAACAGTACACCGCGATCGGCACCTATAGCCATCCTCCTTCGACGCAAGACGTCACCAGCCGGGCGACCTGGAAGGTTGACGACGGGGTTGTGACGATAAATGCGGGCTTGGCGTCTCCGGCGCCGGGCTTCTGCGGCGGGGGGGATATCTCGGCAAGTCTTCCCGAGGGCACGGGCGGTGCGTCGAACATCGTAATTGGCCGTGCGACGGTGACGGTGGATGATCCGAGCAACCCCCTCTGCCCGGGCGGCGGGAAGTTTGCAACGCTGAGTGTGGGGGTCGTCGGAAGCGGATCTGTGACGAGTCTCCCAGGCGGGATCAGCTGTCCTGGTACATGCATTGCGACGTTTGCCGTGGGGAGTTCGGTCTTGCTCACAGCTAGCCCGATCCCTACGTGGGGAAATTGTCCCGGTGCGTCGGGCAACACTTGCACGGTTACCATACCTACCGGGGGTGCCACTGTGAGCGCAACCTTCCCGTGAGCGTGCGAACGATTCTGCCGCTACTCATCCGTCAGTAGTTTGCCGAGCGTGGCCTTGTGCCTCTCCGGCTTCGTCTTCTTCGCCGGCACAAGCCGCGATGGTTTAGGACTGCCAACGCGTTCGCGAGCCATTTCGCGGACGACCTTGGCGGCGGAGAAGATTTTTTTCTTGCGCTTGCGGGGCATGGTCGATGCCCGCATCTTCGCACATTCCATCCCCAAAAGTGCAATAATCTTAAGGCTATGGATGAGCGCGAATTTTTTGACGAACGGTCCGATAAGAAGCCGGCAAATTTAAGTTGTCCGCATTGCCATCAGGCGGCGGAGTATGAGATCCAGTGGCTGGTGCGCATGAAGAAGAAGAGTCT
>Ga0209117_1000537_pt1 | contig 15169 bp, 21 predicted proteins | sample BlaSpr_A8_OM2_M2_FD_187978 | JGI IMG/M metagenome (GOLD analysis project Ga0209117, IMG submission 187978) | Forest soil microbial communities from Thunder Bay, Ontario, Canada - Black Spruce, Ontario site 2_A8_OM2_M2 (SPAdes) (version 2) | ecosystem: Environmental > Terrestrial > Soil > Boreal...
CGCAAGTGATTACGGCCGCGTCGTCGACCAATCCCAGCACGGGGATGGAATCAGGAATCAGATCAAATGGAGTCACAAAGTAGATCAGCGCGGCCACAAGCATTAGGATCGATTCAACCGGCGCGCGGTACTTTCCTTCGACCCACGAGCGAACCAGGCGCAGAAATATCTGCAAGCTTTCCCAAGCCTCCAGCAGAAATTCGTAATATCGCTTCGCTTTCCCATCTGCTTCCTCGAGCAGCGCGAGGAGCTTCCCCTTGCTGCCGGCGTACGACTCCGCTTGTACCCTGGCCTGCTCAAATGTAAGTGGTGGGTTCGGTTCCATGTCGGCTCTTTATGCTCGCTTATACCCTTGATCGGCGACGCTGCACAACAACCCACACCGCCGAATCTCGATTTGCCAAAAAGGCCGGCCCCCCAAGACTCGAGGGTAAGTGTCCCAAAGCTTGGAGGCGACCCAGGTGTCGGCGGGCCTCAGGGGTCACTTCAAAAGCGGCCAACGGAAGGTTCCCGGAACTTAGATGTTGTACTGTACCGTCCGCTTTTCGGGCAAGTCTAATCTCTGAAATTTCGAGGTGGAGGGCCATTATCCTCCTCGGAGCTCGAAAAAATCTCGTTTACATGACCGTGGCTGCATTTTCTCAGGGCCTTCCATAGTTGAGGTCGTGGCTTTCCGACTGGTTTCGGGCTCATGGTTCCACCTGCAACTTGGTCCTCCAGCTCCGCGGCCCGCATTTGAGGATATGGCCGTGGTGAAGAAGCCGGTCGAGCAGTGGCACTAGGCCGCGCTGGTCGTTGCTGAGAATACGAAACGGAAGATATGGGCGAAGCCTGGCGTCAAGGAAGAGTATTTGCGGAACGATTCCTTGCGCAGTGGAAGGCTCACCTCCTGGCGAATGTTCTAAGTGATAGAATCCCGCAATGCTCGGAAGAGTTTCTGTCTTCATCTGGCTCCTCTTCTTGACAGGATGCAATCAAACACCTGTCACGAAGCCGCAAACTAAGCAGCAACCAGAAATTGCAGAGCCACCGCAGCCTGACTTCACTAAAGATAGGTCAGTATACGTGGAGGCTCGCAATATGGATGGTGCGAGCAAGGTCGATTTCGAACCTGTCTTTGTCAACTTAGTGAATGAAGATTTGGCAGGGCTTTCAGGTTGCTCAAACATCTTTGTCACGAAAAACAAAAGCCTTGCGGACTACGAGATTCGGTTTGACTACTACCTGCTCGATCGTCGCGGAAAAATGCGGGTCTTTTTGCGTATCACTTCACTGTGGGATAAATCAGAAACGGTCGTGAACACTCTGAACGAATCAGGAGACACGACCATCATCAAGAAAGTAGTTTCCAAAGCGGTAACAGATGTATGCTCCCGCATTTCGCTTTTCAAGATCGGCCAATCAGGAGCGGCCAAACCTTGAAGCTTATCCTGGCGCAGGCTCTCGCCGAATCCTCTCCCGCTCTGCAATCGTGATTTGAAGCTGTAAGAATCCAGCGTAGCTTCGCAGTGTCCTCGCGGTATCTTCGAGATTGAGCATCGGCTCTTGCTGTCCCTGCCGAATACGAAAGCGCGCAATTGAGGCCGGCAGGTCGTATCCGACAAGAACCTCCTGCATTGCATCCAGGAGATCCGCGAGACTCCGCGCATCGCGTGCAAGAGAACTGAATTTCTTGATGCGTGGATCTGGTTTACTACGTGGCGTCACTGAGGCGAGCGCTTGCGCGGTGGCCATCGACGCAGAGAATATCACAATCTTGAAACGGAAACGGCTTCAGATTTCTGAGGTACAGATCGGGGGAAAGCTCCTTGAGTGCGACTTTTTTGTTGGACACATGGAGAATGCCGCCGACACCCTAGAGTTCGGCTACTATCTCAGTGCGTTCCTGGGATCGCTGTCAACTTTGACGAGTGAATACCCCAATGTGCTCGCTTACCAGGCGGACTGCATGGGCCTGTCACGATCCCGGGCAACGCGCATTTGCGGTACCGTGGGAGTGATGATATCGTGAATTAGCGAACCCTCAGTCCTCAGAGCCGCAATCAGCGCCGAGGGCAAAAGTCGATGTATAGAGCCCAGCCTGTAAAAACAGACTGACAAGGAGCAAGCAAGAAGATGCCCGGTCTCGGACCTGCACCGGTACAGCTACCCCAACCGAACCCACCATTTGCCTCGGCGAAGTATGCGGCGAGCCTCCATCCAGGGAGGTCACGTGAACTCCCAGCAGGGCTGGTGTCCTGTATTGGCCGGCTCGAAACAGCCTTGCGAATGCCAGTCTGGCTCTTTATTCAAAGCGGTGGCCATTTGAATTTTCAAGATTTGGATCACGCAACAAAAACTGCCTTCTGCTGCTCCAAGAGTGGCCTACCTGAAAATGTAAAAATTGCCCTGGTGGTTGACTCGCCCGGCGGAGATGCCAAATGCGCTTACCAGATCGCGAGATACATCAGGAAAAGGTGCGGCGGATTCACAGCAATTGTGCCTGAATATGCAAAGAGTGCCGCTACCCTCCTCTTGTTAGGGGCTGAAAAAATAATCATCGGTAAGAATGCCGAACTCGGGCCTCTCGATGCTCAACTTTATGACAATGATCGAGAACAGCGTCTCTCGGCGCTAGACGAAATACAGGCGTTAGAGCGTCTAAACGCGTTCGCCTTGCAGGCAGTGGACACAAGCATGATTTATCTCAAGAGAAGAACCAAAAAGAGTCTTAATGTCCTACTGCCCGGAGTCCAGAACTTTGTCGCTACAATGCTGCGACCCCTCTTTGAAAAAATCGATACAGTCCATTACACCCAAATGTCGAGACTGCTCAAAGTCGCTGAGGAATACGCTGTGCGTCTGCTACAACCGAAGTTCAATCCAGATAGAGCAACTGAGATCGCTCGGTTTTTGGTGCATGAGTTTCCAACGCATGATTTCTTTATTAATCTCGAAGATACCGAAAGAGCAGGCCTCGATTTTGTCGAAGAAGCCACGGGAGACGTTGATTCGGCCATTGAAGAGATGATTGGATTTATCCAGAACGAAACTTACATCGGAAGATTGGAGGAAATAACGCCATGAAGAATGATGAAATCCTCTCTTCCAATAAGCCATACGATGCGGTCGAAGATGCCATTGATTTGTCACGGAAGGACACGAACAGCACATGGGATGACTTGTCGAAGAAAAAGCCGTCCCAGGCAAGGGACGGCGCAAGCAAAGAGACCCAAACCGACAAAGTGACTGCGTGTGAGCGGAGCCGATGAGTGATACGCGCCCAGTTTGTAGTCGTTAGCCGCGCCAACTTCTAAATGCCCTAAGCACGGAAGGGCTCGCATTCAACGAACGTAGCCCACTGTCCGTACTCTACCCACCCAATTCCTTGCATTCCTAGGGCTGGATTCGTTTCTGTCTACGCAGAAACTCCTCCACATCGTCCGCCATCAATTTTCGGCTCTCATCTGATATCTGTTTCATCGCGCTGTCGTAGCGAGGATTAACCCTCCTGCCTAGTTGTTTCAGTAGACGGTCGATCTCTTCGGTCCGCTGAACTTCGGATCGAAATCTCAAGCTGAACATCACGGTCAAAATTTCAGGTGTCTCCGGGAGTTTATCGAATTGCCGGAGCAGGTCCGCGATTCGCCAGCTCAGATCACTGAACTTTTTGGCGTGCTCGGGGTTCGGATCTTCACCGCGGACTTGACGTGAGGCAATCCAGAAAAGCGCACCATTTAGCTCAATCAGTAGCATGTAGATCTGAAGGAGGATCTCTTCATGTGATTTCTTCTTTTCGCTCAGCCAGTGGAAGTAGCCTCCCGCTGCCGCTCCAAAAGCTGCACTCAGAAGAGCAATAGAGAAATGGGTCAGCATCGCACGAAATTCTACCTCCTTCTCGTACGACGTCAAAAACATCTGTTTTTGGGCTATCACGAGCCGCGAATTTCTCACTCCTAGAATCAAAGGTTTACAACGTCCCGGGAATGGGGGTTTTTGGGCAGGGCAGGCCGACCTCGAAGACGACCAAGTGCCTGCGACTCAGTGGTGAAATGGGGATGCTTCAGACGAGGGAATACTGTCGCGTATAGGCACTCCGTAATGACCGCTTCCAACCGCTGTCCACACTCAGACTCCACAGTTCAGCAATTTCCGCTCTTTGTGAAATTGTTTAACCAAGCCCTTTGCGACGGAACCGCTAAAGAAACCTGAGTAGCCCATAGTGGCCATGGCAAGACCAGTGCGCTTCCCACGTTTATAATGCCCGTCACCTTGCCAGATAGCGACCTCTCTCAGTTTTTCTAAACTGGTTGAATTGGCTTCGTAATTTTGAACAGATAGAGCCAAAGCAATTTCATCTTTATCCCGAGCATTGCTATTTATAGCTATAACGAAAACTAAGTCCGCGCCTTTCAGCACCTGGGAGAGCTTGGATTTTTTCTTCTTGGCGAACTGTTATCTGATTTTGCGTTCAATTTCCAGGTTGCCAGCAGCCAGATCGCTTCTTCGCGAAGATGTATCCGTAGCGACAACGTAGACCGATTGACCAGCCACAATTTTAAGTTTGTTGTTATTTGAACCAACTTCAGGCTGAGCATTAGTGGCGTGCGCTTGACAGGCAGGAACTAACATCATAGTGTCGGCATAGTGTCGGCCAGTGTTCTGTCCCCGAGCAAAACCTAATAGTCGCCGAATGGGGAATTTTTCCTTGCGATATTGCTCCCTTCGATTGGAGGCAAGACATGAAGCGTCATAAGGAGCTGTGGGTAATGGCGTTGTTGCTGGTGAGCGCAGTCGGTTTTCGCGCAACATCCAGCTCGAACCCGTTAGCTGGGCCGAGGCTGGCCGAACCTGCGCGCGCCAAAGTGGCGCCGGCTGCAGCCCGCGTGAACCCTTCGCATCGGCCTGCGAACGATGCGACCAGCAAGCCGCGCGTTCTCGAGGCCTATGGCAAGCTGCCGATGGCGTTTGAGGCCAACCGCGGACAGACCGACCAAGGGGTGAAGTTTATTTCTCGCGGCAGCGGATACAGCGTGTTTCTCACGGCGAATGAAGCGGTGCTGGCGTTGCACAAAAGTTCAAACGGCAAGCCTCAGCGAGCCGACCTTGAGCGAATCAAACCGCAGGGAATGAAGGATGAGCCTTGGGCGCAGCAGGATGCGAAATCGGGAAATCCTGCGGCATCGCTTTTCGCGGGTCGCGCCGCCGCAGCCAAGCCAGAATCGATAACCAAGCGGCTGTCTGAGAGTGAGCTGTCTGCCCCTGCGGTTTTGCGCATGAAATTAATGGGCGCAAAAAGCGGGGCCAGAGTTATTGGCCAGAAGCAACTGCCGGGCAAGAGCAACTATTTTATCGGCAACGATCCAAAGAAGTGGCACACCCAGGTTCCGGCTTATGCCGAGGTGCGATACCAGGGCGCATATCCTGGGATCGATCTTGTCTACTACGGTCATCAAGGGCAACTGGAGTATGACTTCGTGGTGGCGCCCGGCTTCTCGCCGAAGGCGATCACGCTGGAGATCGCCGGGACGGCTCACGGCGCGCCTTTGCGCATCGACCGCCAAGGCGACCTGGTAGCCACTCTTGATGGCGGGCAGATTAGCTTCCACAAGCCCGTGGTGTATCAGCCGACAGGGGCAGAGAGGATGTACGTGGATGGCTGGTACGTGCTGAAGGGCGAGCATGAGGTCGGGTTTGAAATCGCCGCATACGACCCCACGAAAGCTCTGGTGATTGATCCGACGCTGATTTACTCGACTTACCTCGGCGGCACCCGCGACGACTATGGCGTGGGCATCGCTGTCGATAGCGCCGGCAATGCCTACGTGACTGGGTTTACCGGTTCGATGAACTTCCCCACGTCCAATCCCTTGCAATCCACGATCCACGGTGGTTACGACGCCTTCGTGGCCGCGCTTGACCCCACCGGTGCCACACTGCTCTATTCCACCTACCTCGGCGGCACCGGCACCGACTATTGCTTTGGCATCGCTGTGGATAGCGCCGGCAACGCCTACGTGACTGGGTATACCAATTCGACGGACTTTCCCACGTCCAATCCCTTGCAACCCACGAACCACGGTGGTTACGACGCCTTCGTGGCCGCGCTTGACCCCACCGGCGCCACACTGCTCTATTCCACTTACCTCGGCGGAACCGGCGACGACTATGGTTATGGCATCGCTGTGGATAGCACCGGCAACGCCTACGTGACTGGGTTTACCACTTCATGGAACTTTCCCACGTCCAATCCCTTGCAACCCACGAACCACGGTGGTTTTTTCGACGCCTTCGTGGCCGCGCTTGACCCCACCGGCGCCACACTGCTCTATTCGACCTACCTCGGCGGCACCGGCTACGATGTTGGCAGGGGCATCGCCGTGGATAGCGCCGGCAATGCATATGTGACTGGGGCTACCGATTCGACGAACTTTCCCACGTCCAATCCTTTGCAACCCACGATCCACGGTGGTCTCGACGCCTTCGTGGCCGCGCTTGACCCCACCGGTGCCACACTGCTCTATTCCACCTACCTCGGCGGCACTAGCGACGACTATGGCCTGGGCATCGCTGTGGATAGCGCCGACAACGCCTACGTGACTGGGTATACCGATTCGACGAATTTTCCCACGTCCAATCCCTTGCAACCCACGAACCACGGTGGTCGCAACGCCTTCGTGGCCGCGCTTGACCCCACCGGTGCCACACTGCTCTATTCCACTTACCTCGGCGGCACCGGCACCGGCTATTGCTTTGGCATCGCTGTGGATAGCGCCGGCAATGCATATGTGACTGGGTTTACTGGTTCGACGAACTTCCCCACGTCCAATCCCGTGCAACCCACGAACCACGGTGGTGACGACGCCTTCGTGGCCGCACTTGACCCCACCGGCGCCACACTGCTCTATTCCACCTACCTCGGCGGCACCGGCACGGATTTTGGTCAAGGCATCGCTGTGGATAGCGCCGGCAACGCCTACGTGACTGGGTATACCAATTCGACGAACTTTCCCACGTCCAATCCCTTGCAGCCCACGAATCACGGTGGTTACGACGCCTTCGTGGCGAAAATCACGCCCTAAACGTGCGGCTCTTTGCACCGTTCCCTTAGATAGGCCTGTCTCAGCGCAGATATTCGCCCAGGAAGCGCCCTGTGCGCGCAGCAGGATAATTCTCGGAGCATCAACAACCGTCCGGGGACGCCCAAGCCGCTTTCCCTTCGCGCGCGCGTTCCTGAGTCCGGCTTTCACGCGTTCTTGAATCAACGACCGTTCAAACTCCGCCATCGCTCCGATGACCTGAAACATTAACCGGCCCCCGGGCGTTCCCAAGTCAAGGTTATCGCGCAGGCTCACAAACGCTACGCCGCGCGCCTCTAGCTCGGCCAGGCTGTTTACAAGGTGGCGCAGCGAGCGGCCCCAACGGTCGAGCTTCCACACGAGCACGGCGTCACACTTGCGCTGGTGAACGTCGGCCAGAAGTCGCGTTAGTTCTGGGCGCTTGTCCTTAGCTCCGCTTGCTTGATCGACGTACTCCCCTGCTACTTCCCACTCCCGCCGTAGGCAGTATTCTCTTAGTTCTCTAAGCTGCATCTCCGGCGATTGCTGCCCGTTGCTCGTCGAAATTCTTGCGTAGATCGCTGCTCGCATATCTGACCTCCAAGCCTGAACAGTTCGAGTGGAATTGGGCCAGGCCGTACCAACACGACCTGTGTTTGGGTTTACTCGACGACGAGAAACAACGTGCGTGTAGGTTTCGTGCTGGCGAGGACTCGCGCGCAATAGGCTTCGCCATCCATCCTGAGTCGCTCGGCTAACCGAACGACTACGTCTTTCCACGCGACATTGCGGCGGAAGTTGTCCTTGAGCTCGGCTTTGTGATCGCCTGCCTCAAGCAAAGCCCCGGTCTCAAGCCTCGTTTTGATGGATTGCTCGGCCTGTTGGACTTGGTCTTGGAGCTGATGGAGGCGACCCCGCAGTGAGAGCAACGTCGAGAGCTCTAGCTGCGTAATTGCCTGAGGTGCGGGGAATGGGACTACTACGAGTTTCGACTGCTGAACTACTTGCGGTATGCTTTGCTGAGTTGCCATGGGAGCTAACCCTCCTTTGGTGATTAGCCCTGCCGGGTAGGCTCAAACTACGCGGTGGGGCGCTTTTTTCTCTAGCGCTTCGGCTTTGCCTTGCGGCCTCTGCCTTTGCGATAGTTTTGCTGCTTGAACTTCCGAACTCTCTCCACGTCGCGGTCAGTCCAGACTCGGGCGTTCACTCCGCCGCTTCTGATCCTGCGAGGCTCAGGGAGTTTGCCATCGAGAAGCCACCGCTGCAACGTGACTCGGTTTATGCCCACCATCTTTGCTACTTGCGCCGTGGAGTAGTTCTTCATTACGCCATACCTTGTAGCGTATTACTATTGACCTGTCAAGTACTTTGTGAAAGAATCTTGGATCAGGAAGGGGCGAAGGCACGACAATTGTGAAAGATCGCAAGCATCATAACACTTCCGCCGTGAAGTGGCCCGCAGATAACGTATTCCTCGCGCGAGATAAAGACACGCTCTTAAAGGTGACAGTGGATAAGGGGGAGTGGCTCGGAATCTATCGATTTTGTGGCGCGGGTGAAGAGTTGATGCTTGCGAGCCGTTCGCCAAGAGCGCTGTACAGACACGTAAAACACTTTGTCCTGGATTGGCCGATAATCGTTCGTCGCGCAGAGTCTAGGCGCGGGCTCCCGCAGGGGGTTTACCCCAAGGAGCTGGATCGCTTCGCAAAACTCAGACGCTCGGCGTTCGAGGCGATTGCGGAAGCTCGGAAGAGAATTGACCCATACTACTCATTCCACCCGCACGACTCTGGAGCTAAAGCAGTAGCCATAAAACAGGCCAGCGACTTCTTAGATGAATTGGCGAAAGAAGCGCGACGCACTGGGAAGGGCGGAGGAAGGAAGCCAGACCATGCGCACAATCGGCGCATGATTGCAGCGTTAGGCGTACTGCTTCCTTCGGACGGAGAGCTGCTTTCCGCACTAAGAAAAAATCCTAACCCGGACTGGTCAAAGTTTCTCGGCGACATAAAGAGAGCGGTTCCCGCTGCGGGTTCCGACCTACCAAAGAGGGTCCAGGTGCTTCGTACGGAACTTTGGCGGTTTTGTCTGCGCGTACACGATGCCTATGGACGGACCGTATCCGGGGAAGAACTGTACGAGGAATGCGGTTTTACTCGCACGGAATGGCCACTCATTCGGATCGCACACATGATCGGTAAACATTATGCCGAGCGTGAGCGAAAGCGCTCGGAAACGAAGCCCTCACTACACACTTTCCGGCAAATCTAATTCACACGGCTAGGTCGTCAACACAATTCTGCCGAAATTCTGTTGAACTCTCCTCGTAGATTTCTCATCTCTACGTCTTCACAATCGAGCTTGAGGTTGCGACATCATCGAATCGTCGCAACCCAAGGGAGTGAAGATGGGCGAAATGACTACAACTCAGGCTGTAAGGACTTATCACACGCACCCGAACGTACTGAACCGGCTCATTCTTATGGGTAGGCTCCAGGCGCGCAAGAATGCTGACGGGCACTGGCTAATAAAGAAAGACAGCTTGGAACAATGGAATCGCAACCGTGTGCGCAGAGTGCCGAAGGTAAAAGAGGCAGCAATTAAAGTAACTGTATAACAGGCGAAACGCCGTTGCTTATTATCTCTTGAGCTAACGCCATGAAAGAGCGCTACGTACCAATCCGACCAGGTATTGAGGAACACCTTGTACGCAGCGCTATCGGGCTGTTGGAATTTGGAAGCTATGCATTAATTCATATTCAGGCCGATTACCGGACTGGGATTTGGCGGGGCTCGGCACCACGAATATTGGCGACGGCTCCACGTGGGGCGAGCCTTCGCCAGATCCAAAGAGTCTTAGAGCACCTCGAGGAATTGGGTTATCTGAAGTCATTTCGCGTGCATGGCGCTCGTGGAAATACCCCTTATCTCATTGACAAATTCACGGTGCGTTCTGGTGCGCTGAAGGGGTACAGAGTAAACGCCGCAAAGTCAGAGTCTTGGCAGCGTCCGTTCTATGAGCTTGTCGCTGAGCCTGTCGCAGAGGATGACGCTGTACTTGTCGCAGAGGGTGACGCCTTATCAAGAAGTAAGAAGGAAGAAGGAAGAAGTAAGAAGGAAAACCAGGCGGCAAAAACCGCGCCGCCTGCCGATCCCCGCTTCCAGCCTTTCTTTGATTTTGCCTACGAAGCCTTCCGGAAAAAGCACAACCAACCCCCTACCTGGGGAGGCAAAGACAAAAACAATCTAAAGCAATTCCTCAGAGAGCAGCCAGGGGTTCTGCTCCCGAACTGGCAGCTGCGTTTTACGAACTACATCAATTCAACGGAGGAGTTCACTAAGAAGCAAGGCTGCGGTTTAGCGTACTTCGCAACAAGGTTCGACACTTTCAAGGACGGCCCGATTCTCGAAAAAATACTTACAGGGGGAAGCAATGGAAAGCGCAACTATGACGCAAAACGGAGCGACGAAAACCTGCGCGCCGGTAGCAGACTTCGAGGCGACTCTGCGGGGCTGGCTCCGCGTGGCATCGCGGCACTACCGCCACGACTTACTTGAGGAAGACTTTGCCATCTATGCGGAGCTGCTCAGCGATCTCGACGCTAAGACACTCGATGCGGCTTACAAACAAGCTTTGAAGACGTGCAAATTCTTTCCAACAGCCGCCGAGGTGCTTGCGCATGTAGAGCGCGCAGACAGTGTTGCAGAGGAGTTGTCCGCCGAGAGCGCATGGGCGCGTGCGCTCAAATGGTGTATCGCGAATGGAAATGTCCCTGGCACGCCGCGGCCTATCGGCGAGCCCGCGATAGAAGTTGCGATTAGAGCGGCTGGCGGAGCGAATTACATCGAAGCGGCAAACGATGAACAGCGCATGTGGGCGCGCAAGACGTTTTTGGACATTTATTTGAAGTACCGCACGGCGCCCAATCTCGCCGCGCTTGGATCAACGGAACAGGCTCGTGCTTTCCTGCAGGAAGCCGCTGCCGAAGCCTTGGCACTGTCCGGCAAAGATTTGAGGATGCCCGTACTACGGGATTGAGGCGTTCGAGCAGAAAGACATTTATGCACGGGAAGACTGAAACGACATGGCGACGGCGCTAAAAATCGGAAGCGTTCGACAGATCGGCGAAGCACCTGCGCCCGATGTTCCGAGTTTTGCGGTTCGTCATTTCTCGCCAGCGGAGATTGCAGAACTGTGGGGTTTGAGCGTGGACAGCGTTCGCAAGATTTTCGAGAACGAGCCCGGAGTATTGGTGCTCGGAAATCCAGAGCCGCGACGCGGAAAGAGAAGTTACACTACTTTGCGAGTACCGGTGCATGTCATCGAACGTGTTCACCGAAGACTGAGCAAGGTGTAGACTGCGAGCCATGCTGACGACTTACAGGCGACACCTGAAGGATTGTGAGCACCGAAATGAAGGTCGGAAGTATCGCCGCTGCCGCTGTCCAATTTGGGCTGACGGTTTTCTCGCGAGGCATGAAATCCGCAAATCGCTCGGCACGCGCGATTGGGAGAAAGGGCAGGACATGATTCGCCAGTGGGAAGTTGCCGGCGAGCTCCCGGCTGGCAATGGCAGTGAACCGATGACGATCGAGCAGGCCAAGACGGAGTTTCTCGCGGACGCTGAGGCGCGCAAGCTCAAAAACTCGACGATTGACAGGCATCGCATTCTGTTCCGGCAACTTGAACAGTTCGCAAAAACGGAGGGTATGCGCTATCTCAAAGAGTTAGACACGCAGACGTTGCGGAGATTCCGGACCTCGTGGAAAGACGGAGACCTTGCGGGCCTAAAGAAACTCGAACGTCTTCGCACGTTTTTCCGATTCGCCCGTGAAAACGGATGGGTCGCCGACAATCCGGCTCTCGCCATCAAAGGTCCAAGAGTTACGTTGAAACCTACCCTGCCGTTTTCGCAAGACGAAATGATTCGGATCCTCGCCGCGGCGACGAAGAAAATTGAAAGTGTGCATGTCGAGCGCCGCAACAAAGCGAGGCGTGTGCGTGCTTTAGTTCTCTTGCTTCGTTACAGCGGCTTGCGGATCAGTGACGCCGTTGGCTGTTCGGTCGAACGGCTGCAAGGCGGCAAGATTTGGCTCTACACACAAAAAACCGGGCAGCACGTTTATTGCCCGCTTCCTGAGTTTGTCGTGAAGGAACTGGATGCGGTTCCGACAGTCAGTGAACATCATTGGTTTTGGACGGGCAATGGAACGGTAGAAACGTCGCGTAAGAAGTGGAGCGAGGCGCTCGCGGCACTGTTCAAAGCTGCGGACGTGAAAGACGGCCATGCGCATCGTTTCCGCGACACGTTCGCGGTAGAATTGCTGACGGATGGAACGCCGATTGAAAACGTGCAAGCATTTCTTGGCCACGCGTCGGCACGCGTCACGGAGAAACACTACGCGCCGTGGGTACGCGCACGACAAGAGCGCGCAGAGGCGGACGTCAAGCGTAGCTGGGAGCGCGACCCGTTGGTTCTCATGGAAACGAAGGGGACGCCAGAGGTACACGGAAAGCCAGAGGCTGTGAACTAAATGAAAACGCTGACGATAGAATGGCGGGGACGACGGGACTCGAACCCGCGACCTCAGCCGTGACAGGGCTGCGTTCTAACCAACTGAACTACGTCCCCAACCGTGCAATCAACAACTTACTGTAAAACCCTACAACAAAAGGCTTTGCAAGTCTCGCAGACAGCGCACATTCTGCTAGTGGTGCTCAGGGCGGCAGCTGTCCCTGCCAAATCCGCTAATAAACCGCTAATAAAAGTTTGTGCGCTCATGCGAAATGCATACTAACACAGATGCGCGCAAGAGGCGAAGCAGACCCCGACGAACCTTGGCAAATCGAGACAGGCACTTGGAATCGAAATTCCGGAGCATGATATGGGACCAAGAAATGCACCCCTATCAGATCTATAGGTTCGCTCTCTCCCATTCCGTTTTGATGATTCTGTTGACGTTATTCGATGTCGTCGTCATTCTTCTCGCCTGGCTCGAATACGAAAAACAGAGCTCGCGGCGTCAAACAGACGGCCACTTTGCGGTAGCTTCTGACCAGTTGGGGACGGGCGATTTGGTCCGCGACACAGGTATGCAGGTGTGCATAAAGGGACAGGCAACCACCTTTGCGGCTGCTAGGATGCTACCTTGGTGAAGCTGGAGGATTGTCGTGCAAGCCAGCCCACCACGCCGGCGCACGACTACCTGGGAACGGAGCACGCGATGACCTCCGGACAAGGAAAAGTACAACTGCCGTCCACGATCGGCTTGGTGATGTGCCTGTTCTTCGCCGGAACCACGGCGAATGTTTCTTTCGCTCAAGAGACATCTGTGGCTCCGCTCACGGCAGACCAGGTCGTGCAAAGAATGGTGGAAAGCAACGAACAACGCGCCCAGGCCCTGGAGAGTTACCGTGGGACCCGCATTTACAATCTCGAATATCACGGATTGGCGAGTAAGAGCGCCACACTGGTGGTGGCGATGACCTACCGGCGGCCGAACGAAAAGAAATTCTGCATCCTTTCGGAGAGCGGCTCAGAACTCTTGCAGGGACGAGTCTTGAAGCGACTTCTCGAAGCAGAGGTAGAGTCCATGCAGGAGGAACAACGCCGGCAGACGGCGATGGGTCCAAGAAACTACGAATTCCGCCTGATAACCTATGAGCGGACAGGTGATCAGGGCTTCTATATCCTCGAAGTTACGCCGCGAATCAAGAATAAATTCCTGTTCCGCGGCCGGATTTGGGTAGACGGACAGGAGTTCGCGGTGGCGCGCATGGAAGGCGAACCAGCCAAAAACCCCTCGTGGTGGACGAAGCGAAATGCCATCCACGTCACCTATGAAAAGATAGGCGAATTCTGGCTACCGGCGCGAAATGAAACCAATACACAAGTGCGCATTATGGGGAGTTCTTTGCTGACAATCGTTTATCGGGACTACGAGATTCTGAACGCGGGCGCCACGCAGGTCACTTCAACTTCGGCAAGCATGTTCGGCTGCCCTGGGGAGTCGGCAAAGTTGTCCTCGGCTCAACGCTAACGCCGATCTTGTTTTCAACAGCGCTCCCCCCCCAACGTTTGGCCAGTTCACTTGCAAAAAGCGACTTCTGCGGGAGTTCTGCGATGAGTTCTGCTCGCACAAGGCCAGCAAGCAGAATAACTGTCCCAATGGCACATTCCATCATTTTGGGTGAAGTAACCAAGAACCTCACCGTCCTATCGGATGAGGTTCAAGGGTGCGGATTCCGAATCGCGAACGAGCGTGGGAGACGCGAAGCAGCGTGTTCCAATAGCGCGCTACGGCCCGTTAAAGAATGCCCACATGGCTGGGGCGGTGGCGGCGTCTCCGGGGCGCTTGGTTACGCCAAGGCCCTCGAACATAAGGCGGAGGACGCTTTGATGCTGGTAGAAGGCGATGGATTGTACGCGCGCTTGGCAAAGGGGCTGACGACGACGGCGGCCACGTGGCCGCCACCGGAAGTGAAGTCGAAGTTGTTGGCTTCGTCGAAGACGAAGGTCGCCCTTCTGAAACTGCGGGCTGTTAAGGCACGAGAGTCTGCCCGGTGGTGAGCTCGAAATAGTTAGGGGTCGAGGGATGCGCGTTGGCGAAGTAGTTTGCCGTCAGACCGTATCGGTTGGCGAGGCTGTTCAAGTAGGGCATCGTGGGATTCGCGATGACGTCGGCGTAATTGGAGTTTTCCTCGACGACAAGGAAGACGTGGCCAAAGCGGACGCTCGGACCGGGCGGCGGCGGGGTATTGGCTGCCTGTCCTACGCAACCGGCCAGGGCTAACGCACAGAACGCAGCGCAAGCAATCGAAACCGGACCACAGAGAGACAGATCCTTGCTCCTGGGCGCAGGAGCATCTGCGATGTAGTTCTTTCGCATTGCGCTGATGCCTCTTGGTGGGGGGGGGAGGACGCTGCACAGACACTAGGTTAGTCACAGAGAAGACGAACATCTGTCCCGTTATGAACACACTTGCAATTTGAATCCAGGCACAATCTTCTGGGAATGCTGGCGATCGAGCGAGAGCAGACTTCATGCGCCTTCGGCTCACCACGTGGCATGAAAATGAGGTTCAGGCAGCGCTGAGGAGAAAGGGTCAGCCTGTGGTACAAGCATCGTTG
>Ga0209117_1000538_pt1 | contig 15159 bp, 9 predicted proteins | sample BlaSpr_A8_OM2_M2_FD_187978 | JGI IMG/M metagenome (GOLD analysis project Ga0209117, IMG submission 187978) | Forest soil microbial communities from Thunder Bay, Ontario, Canada - Black Spruce, Ontario site 2_A8_OM2_M2 (SPAdes) (version 2) | ecosystem: Environmental > Terrestrial > Soil > Boreal...
GCTGATCGGCGGAGCGCACATTCAGCCGCAAACCGCGGGAAACACCAGGAACGCATTTATGATCGAAGCAGGTGGCGGGGCGGATTACCGGTTCTGGTCCCGAATGTCGTTTCGCGGACAAGTGGATTATCTGCGAACTTCGTTTTTTAAAAGTACGCAGAATAATCTGCAAATCAGCATCGCCGCCGTTTTCCACTTTTAACTTTTCTAAAGTTCGTTTCGCAAATTACGAATTGTTGTAACAGCACGCCCATCTTTTGCTTCAGACGAAAGATGGGCGCTGTTGCGTTTATTTCGCAGGTTGAATGGTGTCGATCACCAGGGCGTGGGAACCGCCGCGATCGTAAAGCTTACCGGTGGCGGTAACGCGATTTCCGGCAAATTCGGTGAGGCGGGAGTTTTGTCCCTTGGCGGGCATGCCGCTGTCGATGGGCCAGTAAATGGAGCCGTCCTTGGCGAGGATGACGAGTTGAGAACCTTCCTTCGCGCAAGAGAGAGCGCATTCACGGCTGATGGGTTTTTCCAGGTTTTTGGTGAAAGCGCAGGCGGAGTCGAGCACGTAGCCTTCGACGGTTACGGTTTTTTGCTGCGCGAGCAGCGCGGCGGAGAAAGTTAGGGCGGCGAGAATGACCGCTGAAGATATTCTTTTCACTGAGTTCATGGAGTGCTCCTTGTCCATTTTTGCGATGAGTGGTGAACGGGCCGCAACAATGTGCGCGGACTATAGTGAATGCCCGACGGGTCGTCAATGATGGGTTTGTATTATGCTGCGTGGTTAAAATCGCAAGGATGTGCCACCCGCCAGTTCGTTGTCAGTTGGCTTTGATCCAGCTAAGTCCAATAAACGACCTCCCCCCTCCCCCTTTTTCATAAGTGTTCATTCTAAAGAAAGTTAAAGTTCTTTGTTTTGATACACTTTTGTAAGTGTTAATCAGGTGGTTACCTAGGCGCCTATCTTCCGACACACAAATTCTCTAACTAGCCTGAATCGGACGATAACAGAGAATATTATAGAAGTCAATAGTTAACTGTATAGTATCTGTTCGAACAGTTCCGAAGGTCCGGAATGTTATTGACCTTCCAGAGCTTGCCCGCGGCAAGCGGGCTTCGGTCCTCACCTCTCCGGCTATCAAGCGGTGCTTCACAGCAGAGTCACGGAAAAGTGTTTCTTGACAACGCCTCCTCTCTTATCGAGGGCCACCCAGTACGCGCCACCCGCCGAAACGCACCAGCTGGTATGGTGATCAGTAGTTGGCCGGATTCGGGTTTATTGCCTTCGCCGACTTAATCCAGATTCTCTCAACTTCCGTCGCCGTCGGTTTGACCCCTTTCTCGCAGGTCTTTTCGGTTTCCTTCAGCTGCTCTCTGTACTCCCTCAATGGAGCATGGCTCGTTTCTTTGATGATTCCTTTTTGGACTGACCGGGCGGCGTCCTCGGCGTCGCGGGCATTAAACACCTTCAACTGCTGTTTGATAATCTTCCTGCCCACTTTCTTGGCCTCGTCCGTACAAGCGTCACAATCTGAAAGCCCAAGCGGGTCGATCTTGTTTACTGGGTCGGCTAACACGTAGCCGTAAATGTTTGTGTCTCCCCCGTTGAATAGAATTGGATCCTTCGCGGTCCAGCGACCGGTGCTGGGGTCGTAATCGCGGGCACCGAAGCGAATCAACTTTGTCTGCGGATCGTATAGGCCACCAGCGAAACCAAAGGGTAGGAGCCCGGGATTTGTGTCATTGATGATGTTTCCGAACTCGTCGTAATCGATTCTTTCTACGACAGTACCCGCGGAAGTATTCACTACCAGGCGAGGGCTGCCCAACTGATCGGAGAAGATACGGTACGTCACGCCGCCGCTCACCATGTAGTCGGGAGCGGTGCTGCCACTGGCATAGATGAACTGACTGACGATGGCATTGCTTCCGTTCAACTGCGCGATGATTTTATCGCCGTCGTAAAGAAAACCCGCCGTCTGGATTCCGTTTACTTTTTTGCCTACGCGCCGATTCTCCGCATCCACCACATAGCTAATCGCTTTCCCGCCGGGCAAGGTTACGCTTATCAGATTGCCCAACACATCGTAGTTATACGTGGTCGTCTGTGTTCCTATTTTCTGCGTGGCCAGTTCACCATTGGCAGTGTAGGTGTAGGACGCCGCACCATAGGTGAGCAGCCGGTCCTGAGCATCGTAAGTGGCGGTGGCGGTTCCAGACGTGGTCGTGGCTTTCGTGCGGTTGGAATTGGTGTCGTAGGTATAGCTGGAAACGGCGCTTCCGTTTTTGGTGACTCCGGTCAGGCGCCCCGCAAGATCGTAAGTGTAGGCAACGGTATTCGTCGTTCCACCGATGGTTTCCGTCTTCCCGGTCACTCGGCCGTCAGCATCGCGAGTGTATGACTCGCTGTATAAGTGCGCCGCATTGTACGACGCAGTGTAACCGATTGGTTCGCCGAACATGTTATAGGAGCGAACATCGGTCGCGAGGCCGAGCGCAGTGTTGGTGACGAAGCCATTTTGCGCGCTACGGTTGAGTGTCAACCCTCCCGCCATGGTCACCAAGCCGTCGTTGTCGTGGTTGAATGCGATGGTGTTCGCACCGTTGAGACTTTGTGAGGTCACCCAGAAATTGTTGTCGTACGCGCGGCTCACGCTGCCACTGACTGTACCAGTCCAACCGGTGCCCGTTGGCAACGGTCCATTGTAGCTGTATGTCAGAGCTTCGCCGTTGGTGCTCGACGCCCCCGTTAAATTCCCGGTCGCTGAACTGTAGGTGTAATTGATTGTCTCTGATGGCGTAATTACCGAGCTCGGCCTTCCGGCATTGTCATATTGGAAAGTGATGGTGGCCAGATCGGGGCGGCTTATTTTCGTAATGTCCCGGTCGGCGTTGTAGCTATACATTGTCGGTCCCGCGCCGGGAATGATGGGTGGGAGATATTCCGACGTTTCGTCGACCGAAGTATAGTTAAAATCGTGGGCCAACTTTCCGGGTGGAGTCAACGAGGTCAGGTTGCCGTTCGCGTCGTGCGTATAGCCAACGATGCGACCGTCCGGCAGGGTTGTGCTCAACAAGCGGCCATCTGGATCGTAGGTGAAGCTGTCCGTCAGTCCAAGCGGGTCTGTAACCGTAGCCAAACGGCCATTGCTGTCGTAGGTGAAAGTGGAATGGCGTGTTCCCTGTGTCACGTTGGAGAGGCGCCCGCGACTGTCGTAGGCGAAGGCTATGGCGATTAAACCGTCAGCTTGTTTGCTCGCGACCCGCTCTAGAGCGTCGAATACCGTGGTGACCTTTCGGCCCACAGGCGTGCTCTCCACAAACGTTCGATTTGAGGTAGTGAAAGCGGAAGTGTAGCTGCGGCCGTTGATGGTCTTTTTATCCGTCTCACTGGTCAAGCTAAACGGATTACCAGCGGTGGCAAGGCTGGCGGTACGGCTGCCGGTCACATTCATCGTGAGGCCGCCTTGCTTGATCGTTTCGCTCGTGCGAATCGGGACCTGAAGGCCCCAACGGGGATCCGGGCCGGATGTGCTGTTACCTGAAGTGCCATCCGGCAACGTAAAACCCTCGGAAAGATTCCCATTTTGCAGGCTAATGCTGGAAGTCGGCTGTAAGCCACTCGACCACGTATTCGTGTGTTGTTCTCCATGAGAAGTACCGTTGTCTGTCCAGGACAGGTGGCGCACGGTCTGGAAAGCACTCGTGCGACCCGTGCTGGTAGTTTCTGTGACAGTTGAAGTAAGAGTGCCTGCGGAAAGTGTTTTGGTGCGGCCCAAAGTTATGAAACCCCCGGCCGAATCAGCGTCTTTCGTTAATCGCCCAGAGCTGTCGTATGCGTAGCTAGAGCTGTTCCCGTTTGCATCCTTCCGGCTAGTCATCAACCCATTAGAGTAAGTAAAAGTCTGGAAGTGGCCAGCCGGATCGGTCACTTTGCTCAGAAAACGGTTAAGATCCGTGGCCAAAGTTGTGGTTTGGCCAAAAGGAGAAACAATAGCGATGGGCAGACCATTGCTCCCACGTTTGATCGAAGTTAGGTTGCCACTGGCATCGGTGATGGTGACCAGGTTACCCGAGGCATCGTAGGCAAACTGATATATCAGCGCTCCCGTGAGCGGCTTGACGGTCTGGATGTGTCTAGCGGTAGTGCTATCAAACACGTACACCTCGCTACCGTCCTCGGAAGCAATTCCGTAATTGCCAGCAGCGATGCTCACCGTAGCGCCGGTTCCAGTCCCGCCCGTGGTCGCCAGGCCGTTTGCCATGGAATATCCGGTTCCACTTGCCTGGATCGACAGCCCGGTGATCCCACCACTGCCGACCGACGTGACTTTGAGAGTCCCACCCGACGCGCCCGATTGGACGACGGTAAGAATGTCATTGACCTTATAGCCTGTTCCAGGCGCAAAAATACTTACAGCCGTAATCTTGCCGCCATTCAAAGTCACGGGGTTGCCAAGTTGCCAGCGACTGCGGCGGTCTCCATTTCCCAGATAAAGGTTCCGAGAACTTGGATCGTAGACATGATGGATGCTGAGCGTCCAACCGCCATTGCTGACTGCATCTGCGCTGGCCATCCTATTTGCGCCGATGCTGCCCGGCATTCGGCTGCTCTCGTAGTGCAAAACAAAACCGGTACCGGGGACGGAGAGGTCTTCTCCCAGACTCTGATTCTGGCAGCCAACGCTTGAACGGCCTTGCTCCTTACAAGGTTTGTCGCTGTCGTCAATGATAGGGTCAAGTGTGAAGGACAGATTCCAGGGTATTGTCACGCCACCCCACGCCCATACTCCCGGAAAGTTGGCCATGTTTCCAGTTAGCGACTGAACCGTACTTGGGAGCGGAAAGGTGGGAGGCGCGAAAGTTGGAATAAACCAATTAGCCGGGAAGATAGGCCAAGCCCCGTCGCTGAAACTTTTGGTAGTCCCGTCGCAGAACGCGGATGCGATAGTAACGGTGGCAAATGGCGTGGGGACATACGAGTACGTACCCCCAGAAAGATCGATGCTTATGATTGATTCTGAGTCGAAAGTGGATCCTGTAAACGTGTATGTTTCTTTTGGAGACTTACTGGGGGGTGGACAAGATCTAACCGTTTTGTCGTTGACCGAACCAGTTGGGTTCGTACCTGAACCGGACCAAATCGCCTTAGTGCATGACGTCATTACTACATCCGCGTTCACCGAGTCCGCCGCCGCTTCGTTGACCGTGTCGGTGATGCCATTACTGCCCGTTGCTGTTCCACTCCCAGTTAAGCTGAGCCTTCCTTGCCAGCCAACGATGGGGGAAGTGCAGGTCTGCGCCCGAGCACTCGGTCCGATGGTCAGTACCGCAAAGACGACGGCAACTGCGGCGTAGATTTTCATGGGATCACTCCTCGGCTAAATTTGCTTCGCGAAAGGATTGCGCGGCAAAATGGCAGGTTCCGCTCGCGCGCTGGCCTGGGAAAGGCGACAGAGCATTGAGCGCACACTTCGTCAGAGTCTGTGAAGAAATCGTGAAGTTGTGAACGAGGACCCCGACCATAACGCCCCCGGTGTTCACGTTGGCGATGGACCTAAAGACAAATCGGGATATTATTAAGTCAAAAAACTGGCGTATTATCGTCCGGGGAAAAGGGGCTTGTCAAGCATCAGGTCTGGCTTTGTCAAACCTCTTTTTAGAAATGTCCCCTTGCTTACCCCATTCGAAGTGTCCCTTTTCTTTTGATTTGTTGTTGTCCTTGGGGTGTCCGCCGATTCCGGCAAGCTGATCGCCGGATTTTTCTTCACCCGAGTTGGCAACAAGTTTCTTGGTTGAATCAGGAGACGGGCGAGACTGGGAACGTCGTCAGTGTCTGGTAAACGCGTTAATGTCCATGTGGGTTTGAAGGCGGGGCGTTCGCTCTCAGAAGCTCAGCTTTAGGGCGAGTTGCGAGACGCGGCCTGGTTGAGATTTTAGAATTCTGCCGAAGGTGGGGTTATCACGATTGCCATCGACTGAGCCTGCTCCGTAGAACTGGGCGTGGTTGAAGGTGTTGAAGGTTTCGAAGCGGAATTCCATGGAGCTCGATTCCGTGACTTTGGTAATTTTTCGCAGAACCATATCGTAGTTGTTGATTCCCGGGCCGTAGAAAAAGCGCCGCGAAGAAGTTCCAAATGTGCCGAGGGGATTAGGACTAAAGAGCGCGGTGTTGAATGCCAACGGGTTGCGGCGCGGATCGTGGTTGATATTCAATGGCCCGAGGTTTGGATTGTAGTTTGGCAAATCGATGCTGACGCTATTGACGCCGTTATTCTGGACCTGGACGAGAGCGTTGTCTCCAAAGCTCTGAAAGGTTACCGGCAATCCGGTGGCAAACCGCGTCACTCCGGAAATCGCCCAGCCTTGAGTTAGACGGTTGGAGGCGCGGAACAATTTATCAAACGGCAATTCGTAATTGTAGCTGACGACGAAGTTGTGCTTCAGGTCGAATGCGGAAATAGCGTACTGCCTGCGAAAATCAAAGGGATTGACCTGCTCTTGAATGCTCGAGGTCCAATCTAAGGACTTGCCGTAGGTGTAGCTGGCCAACAAAGTGAGTGGACCCGATGTTCGCTTGAGCGAAGTTTGCAGGCTGTTGTAGTTGGCGTTTCCCATGTTCTGGTAGACAGCGTCGGTACCGATGGTGTTCGGGTAGGGCGAGCGCGTGCCGTTGACAACCGTTCCGTCGGCGCGGGTGTATACGAGGTTTTCACCGAAAGGACCGCAGGTGGGACTTCCGGGCGCGACTTGTTGCTGCTGGCTGAGGCCGAGACATAGCGCAGGATTCCCGGGGCTTACCGAGTGAACCGCCAGAAGATGGCGGCTGAGGGAGCCGGTGTATCCAACGCTCAAGAGTGTGTTGGAAGTGAGTTGACGTTCGATCGTTACATTCGCCGACATTGTGTAGGGCGTCTTGTTAAAGCGATAAACACTTCCCGCGCCGCTTATCGGGGTGTAACGCGACCAATCCAGATTGGTAAAAGGATTGGACGGCGATACGTTGTAGGGTGGAACGTTCACGGGAAATTGCTGAATATAGTTGGTCCCGGTGAGCGCTCCAACAAATGGTGTGGCCATTACGGGAGATTCTGGACTTGTGTAGGTAAGTCCATACGGCGGATTTCCCGTGGGATAGGCAATGGTCAAGCCTTCGACCGCGGTGAAGAAACGTCCCGCACCAGCGCGGATGCTGGTTTTTCCCGGTCCACCGGTGAGCTTGCCGAGAAATCCATGAGAGAAATTTGGCGAGTAGGCGATTCCGAGCCGGGGCGAGAAATTATCCAGCGGCGCGGGCGCGATGGCTTTGGGAATACGTTCACCGTTGGGCAGGGGATCTCCTGGCACCAAGTAGCCTAGCGGCGCGCCCGGGAAGGTTTTCGATTGCACACCTTGCACGAAGGTGGTGATTTGGTTGTGCGCCTCGGCCCATTGGGTGACGTAGTCCCAGCGCAATCCGTAGTTGATGGTGATGTTCGGTCTTATGCGCCAGCTATCCTGCGCGAATATGCCTCCATTCGCGGCGCTCTCATAAAAGGCGGGCGAGGATTGTTGGGAGTAAAAGTCTGGAAGGCCCAGAAGGAAATCGGCGAAACCGTTGCCGGTGGTCTGACTACCGCTGCCAAAGAAAGAGAACGTTCCGTTGGCAACCAAATCCGGATTCTGTTTGATTTTGTAGGAGGCATATTGAAAGCCGGCTTTGATGGTGTGATTCCCCCTGGCTTTGGAGACCGTGTCGCCGGCCTGGAGGGTATTGTTTATCTGGATTACAAAGAAAGGTTCGGTACCGGTGGTAAAGGAGTTGAAGTACAAGGTTTCGACGCCAGCGTATTTCGGCGCACCCTGGATGATGCCTTGGCCGCCCGCGGTGATTCCCTGCTGGGCGAGAGTTGTGCCGACGCCTCCCTTTGGAACGCCAAGATTATTGTTCAAGCGGGTTCCACTGATGCGGGCTTCATTCACGAGCGTTGAGCCGAACGTCTTTGTGTTACTGGCCACGAAGACTTGATCCAATCCGTTGGAAACCCCGTCGAAGGCGCCGCCGGTTGGATTGGGTACCGTCGCCCCGCCAAAACCCGAGGGATAGGGATTGTCGAGCGTGTATTTGTCATAGAAATAATAAAAGGAAAAATTTCCCGCTCTTTGCGTATTCCAGTCGACGCGTCCCGAGGCCTTTTCATCGTGGAGCGTCAAGGCTTCAGCCGAGGATTGGAAAGTATTCGTACCGAGATTGGGAGACGGAATGTATTGCAGCATCTTTGCTGCGGGCAGATTTGCGAAGGCACTCGTCGGGATTTGCGCATTTGAAAATACGCATCCTGTCGTAGTGTTGGTGCTCGTGCAGGGGCCAGCATTTGGATTGCTGATAGTCGGGCCACTGAAATAAAAAGGTTCGCCAGCCTGAACCGTGTAGCCTAGCTGCTTCGTCAGTATGCTGGCTAGATAGGGCCCGTTCACAGTGCACGGATTTTCAAGTGTTTTCTTGGTTGTGGGATCTACCTGCGCACCGCAAAACCCGAACGGATTGAATCCCTGTGAATTTTGATCGGCCGAGAAATCGCCACCCCGATTGGCTCGAGACGGCACACCAACTTGACCCGTATACTGGCCCTGTTTTGTGTGCTGCCCCTGATAATCGGCAAAAAAGAAAAGTCTATTGAGCTTGATGGGACCGCCGAAAGTACCTCCGTATTGATTCTGCTGAAAGATCGAGCGCTTGGTTGAAAAATAGCTTTTCGCGTCAAGACTGGTATTCCGCAGAAACTCGAAGACTGAGCCGTGGAAGGCATTGCCTCCGGACTTAGTGACCACGTTAATTAAGCCGCCGCTATAGTTGCCGTATTCGGCATCGGCGTTGGTGGTCAAAATTCGAAACTCGGCTATGGAATCGAGATTTGGAATGATTCCAGCCTGCTGGCCGATGCCTTCCTGAACACTAGCCCCGTTCAGGGAAAAACCGTTGGCATCCTCGCGCTGGCCATTGATGGAAAACTGACCGGTATTTGTTTCGCCTCCGGCAGGAACGGTGCCAAATCCGCCGCCCGAGGTGCTGTTTCCCGCGCCACTGGTAGTGATCGGCGTGACGCCAACTTGTAGAGCGAACAAGTCGGTGTAGCTACGACCGTTTAGAGGAATCTCCGTTACTTTCGTGGTTCCGAGGATTTGTCCGAGTTGGGTATCCATCGTTTCGACTTGTGTGGCATTTTCCGTGACCAGAACAGATTGGTCCTGCTGCTTCACTTGCAAGGTCACATCGGCGACCAGCGCACTGTCGATGTCGATGACCAAGCCGGTTTTTCTGTAATCCTTGAAACCGTCCGAAGTCACTTCCAATTCATACTGCCCTACAGACAAAACGGGAAATGTGAACACGCCATCCTGGTCCGTTTTTGTGTTGTGCTTGACTCCGGTGGATATATTGGTGACCACCACGTTCGCTGCAGCAATTACTGAACCGGATTGATCCGTCACGACGCCTGTAATTTTTCCGGTGACTTCCGCGTGGACGGCGGCGGTAACAAACAAGACCGCAACTAGCAGTAACACAATTCTCTCTTTTACATGACGCATGATTATCTCCCTAGATGATTTACTCTCGAATTGACAACTATTCGTGCTCCGCGATGATTTCCCAACTCACACCAGTCACGCCGGACTCCAGACTGAGCCGGCTGACAATTTGTTCAAGAAGCAAGTTCTGCCTGCCTGTGCTCGTCAGGGTGGCGTGCACCTCGACCTTGTCGGTGTGCTCCACGTCTTCGCTCTTCAGCGACTTGAGCAGCAGCGGCTGCCCGCGAAGCGCATGAAGCAAGAGCGCACGCATGTGAGCTTCCTGATCGGTCCGGGCGGTGATCCGAAACAGATAAGTGATGTCTGCATCGGCCGCCGTGCCCATTCCGCGGTTCAGGGCCTTCCCGATGGGCCGCAGACAGACATTCGCGGCGATAACCGCGACCGCGCCGGTTATTGCGGAGCCGTACATCCCGTACCCCGCGAGCGTGCCGATGGCCGCCGAACACCACAGAGTCGCCGCGGTGTTCAGCCCGGTGATGTTCAGCCCGTTGCGCAGGATTACCCCCGCGCCCAGGAAACCGATCCCGGAAACAACTTGTCCCGCGATGCGAAAGCTGTCATCCGGGCGTGCGGCAAGGGCCGAGAGCATCACGAACATTGCCGCACCTGCGGCCACCAATGCGTTTGTCCGCAGCCCGGCCATGCGCTGCCGCCATTGGCGTTCGGCCCCGACAAGGGCGCCGAGGACCAGTGCCAGTGCCAATCGAATTGCAAAATGATGCCAAAGCATTTTTCTCTCCCACCTTTTCCGAGCTCTTCAACACATCCGCACTACGTCTTGCGCTTTGCTGTTCCGCATAGCGAGACACCAGCGCTGATTGCGCAGAACGCGTCGCGAGACTGCCTTCAATTTGTCAGGTGGGGATCTTTACCGCGGTTACGAAGACTCCCACTCGCTCGAGTTTTTGTATGATCCGCGAGAGCGAGCGGGCGTTCCGAAGTGCGTTACGCTAAGCTTTGCCAGTCGCGGAGTTCCAGGTGTTGCTGCTACCTGGAGGTTCTGGTTCTTGTGGTTTGATTTCCATATATGCTAGCGTTGCTCCATGTACCCTACCCGGAGTGGGTAGGCACTCTTTCTAGATACCGTACCCGGATAGGATAGTCAAGCAAAATGTCGCATACTTCTAGAGAAAAACTGGACTTAGTAAATCGCACCAAGAAAATCATCGGGCAACTCGAGTCCGTTCTCAAAGGACTTAGCGGCGACGAACAATGCTCTGAAATTCTACGCCGCCTCGCTGCGGCCCGCGGCGCGATCAACAGCCTGATGGGCGAATTGATGGAAGATCACATCATTAACCATATGCCTAAGAATTCTAAATCCGCGGAGGAGGCCGCCGGGGACATCGTTGAAATCGTCAGAACTTATCTCAAATAACGGCGGGAAGACGGGGAAAGTTAAGACCTGCAAATAAAAGACGCGGTTGTGATGAAGATGAATCTAAAGTGCCATGCCAGTCCCATCAGCAGTCCAAGAATTTAAGGAAGACTTCACGAAAGCTACGAACAAAGGCTACGAACAAAGGCTACGAACAAAGGCTACGAACAAAGGCTACGAACAAAAGCACCGCACTCTTAGAGCTCCAGGGTGCGTGCATCCGGCAAGGCGAGTAGTTGGAACTCGAGATTCGGAACAATCGGCGACTGCGACGCGTATAGACGGTAGCGTTACTACGCGCGGAGGACTTTTCTATGAGCTTGAGAAGATTGCTTTACCTTTTGCCGCTTGTTTTAGTTTTTTCCCGTGCGCCGGCGAACCCGCAATCTGTGGCGCAGCCTGACCCACTATTTAAGATGATACAGGCGTTGGATACGAAGCTGTTCGATGCGTATAACAAGTGCGATTTGACTACGCTGGGTGCGATGGTATCGGATGATTTGGAGTTTTATCACGACCAGACGGGGTTGTCGGTGGGGAAAGAAACATTTCTCGCGGCCATCAAGCAGAACATCTGCGGAAAGGTGGAGCGGACGCTGTTAGCAGATACGCTGGAAGTTTATCCGCTGAAGGGATATGGAGCGGTAGAGATCGGGATACATCGCTTTCATCATCCTGGTCGCCCGGAGGATGCGGCGGGGGACGCGAAGTTTGTAACGGTGTGGCAGAACAAGGATGGCGCGTGGAAGGTGACGCGGGTGATCAGCTACAACCATAACCAGGGATTGTTGGCGAAGTGAGGCGTTGGACCGGCGGGGGTTGGTGCCGATTCCGTCGATTTGAGGAGTGGAAGGATATTGCCAAGATCCCTGCACTGCGGGCCGCAGCGGCCCTACGGTCGACAGATTGACGCAAGAACGAAGATGAGAGGCTAGCGGCAAAGAGGCTAGCGGCAAAGAAAAAGGCTCGAGGCGCGCCGCGGGTGCCTGGAGCCTTTTCGGTTTTATTGGTTTATGGCGAGACTACTCCTCGTGGTCGAGGGGTTTGCCGTCCGGGCCCACCTGGACTTCGGACTTTTTGCCGTTGGTGTTGATTTGCGCCTCGTAGGCGACGAGCTTGTCTTTTTTGGTCAGGGTTTCGACGTTAGTGATTTTCCCTGCGCCGGCTTTGGCTTGTAATCCGGCTTTTACGTCTGCTGGAAGAGCATCAAGCTTGACTTGCTCTTCGACTTCGGCGACGGTGCCGTCTTCGGCCATGGTGACGTCCTTGGTGTGGCCATTCACAATGAGAGAAACTTCGTACATGGTTTTGCCGTCTTCTTTTTCAGTGGAGAAACCTTTGATGGTGGCTCCCTTGGACTGCTCCGCTACGGTCTTTTCGACGGCTGGGGGAAGATCGGAACGTTTGAGCTTCTTTTCCTGTGCTGAGGCGCTTCCGGCTACGATAAGGCCGAACGCCGCGAGAACTGCGAGATAATTGGTCTTCATAAACCCTCCATGCGGGTGGAATTACCTCCCGCAAGAATACACATTACGCCACATTGAATAAACACATCATAAACATAACCTAGACGCAGCATAAACGAGGAGTTCGTGGTCGTTCCATCGATTGGAGGCGTGGAGGAGTATTGCCAAGGTCCCTCCGCTCCGCCTGCCTGCGCAGGCAGGCCTGCCGCGGCAGGCAGGGTCGGGATGACAGACCCGCGGCGTCCCTTGGGCGTACACAGGCAAGGACTGTTTTGTCGGGGGAACACTGTATCGCCAGCGTTTTCAACACGACATAGGATACGAGCGCACGTCGAGGCGGGCCTCAAAGGCAGGCTTTGAAAGGGAAAGTCTGGGCACCCAAATATGAGCAAAATAAAAACAGTATGCTGCCGGGCGATTCTGTGTTTTCTGGCAGGGAGCGGGCTCGTTTACGGGCAAGGACAAGGGCAAGCGCAAGAGGGGCAGGCGCAGGGCGAGCAGGTTGCGCAGAGTTCTGACAGCAATCTGACGCAACTGGTAAGAGACATTATTCATCACGAACTGGATATGCAGGCGAAGGATCAATCGCTGTGGTGCTTCCACAAGCTGCAAGAAAAAAACGAAAAGCCTCCGCAATTGTTTGTCGCGTGCCAAAGCAAGAGCGGGGAGATCGACCGGCTGGTGGCAGTGGGTGGGCGTCCTTTGGATGAGAAACAGCAGCGCGCCGAAGATTTGCGGCTGCAGAATCTTTTAAAAAATCCTGGACAATTAAGGAAACAAGCACAGCAAGAACATCAGGACGGGCAGCAAGCGGAGCGACTGTTAAGGATAATTCCCGAGGCATTCGTTTTTACCAAGGAAAGCGGCGACGATACATTGCTTAAATTGAAATTCAAGCCTAACCCGAAGTTTCGCCCGTCGGGATATGAGGCGCAGGTTTTTCATCACATGGAAGGAACGTTGACGTTGAATACCAAAGAGCGGCGACTGGCGGAAATCGATGGCCGCCTGATGGACACGGTAAAGTTTGGCGGTGGTTTGCTGGGCCACCTGGATAAGGGCGGGACGTTTCTGGTGAAACAGGAAGAAGTAAAACCGCAGATCTGGGAAGTGACTACGATGGATGTACGCATGGATGGGAAAGCGCTTTTCTTTAAAACGATTGCGGTGCGGGAGAAAGTGCTGACCAGCGATTATAGACCGGTGCCGCAAGGGACGACGATTCAGCAAGCGGCGGCATTGACGAAAGACGCGTTGGGTAAAGACGAGAACGCTGAGATGGCCGCGAAAAAATAATTGCGGCGCGCGGGTTTTCTTTGTGATTAGTTACGGGTGACTGACGGGCAAAACCTTCGCGGTTCCGTCCGCGCTTTTTACTTCCACGAGAATAAATCCCATGGTGGTTTTCCCGATGTTTTCGGAGGTATGCGGGCCTTCGGCTTTGAGCCATCCGGCTTCACCTTCTTTGGCTTCCCAAATTTCGCTTTTGCCGTTGGCATGAACGATTTTCATGGTGCCGGGTTTGGTGACGTAATACCAGCCGGCAGGATGAGTGTGCGTGGGATCTTTTTCACCGGGAGCAAGAATATTTTCGATGACGCGAACGTGTTCATTTTCGAGTTTTATTTTGTAATGGTCTGGGGAGACTTTTACGGCGTCTTGCGCGTGGAGGGGTAGCGAGCAAATGGTTGCGAGAGCAAAGGCAAGTACGACCAGTGATTTCATCGGAATGGGCTCCTTAGAAAAAATGCACGGACAATATATCAGTCAAAATCAGCGGGGCGCGGGCTTTTTGCACAGCGTCCACAGGGCTGAGGAAAAGAAGTTGGGAAAATGGTGGACGGGGGCTTGACGGATACGGAAAAACTGGTATAGTTGCAAATGGTTCGGGAGACGCATCTTTAACCGGGCCAATCAGGGGCATCACAGTCGGATAGAAGGTCTGCTTCAATCCAAGGTGAGGTTCTTTACGAATACTGGCTAGAATTAGATCGAGCTTCGCGCGGAGCCACTCCGGAAACTAGTGGCTGTGCCCGGCGCTCGACGCCGGGTTTTTTATTTGCAGGGACAGATTTTAGGCTCCTTGCAAATGGCTTCAACTCAGGTTGAAGCCCCCTGACGGGATCAGGGTTACTGCTCTTTGACAACAGAAAGCGCTGGCAAGTTTGCGGCAGATTTCTTTCTCTTTTTCAGTACAAAGGGAAGGAGAGATGACTGCAAACGATTACAAGTTTGCTCGAGTTGAGCAATACTGTGGAAGAAAAGGCGGCTTAGCCAATTGTTTGAGGACTGTAGAGACGAAAGCCTGAGTCAGATACTGCGAGAGTCAATTTCAGTTAAAGAAATTTAACTGCAAGGGACGCTTGTTGAACTTGATACCGACCTGCCCGGGTTGGATAGAGATTTGATTCGAGGAAGTATGGAGCTACGGAAATCAGGACGTCTGCGAAGACGGATTGGGTAAGTTTTATGATTAAGCTACTAAGGGCGTATGGTGGATGCCTTGGCGCCAGAAGGCGATGAAGGACGTGGCAAGCTGCGATAAGCCTCGGGGAGCTGCAAGCAAGCTTTGATCCGAGGATGTCCGAATGGGGAAACCCGGCGAGATGAACTCTCGTTACAGCCCGCTGAATACATAGGCGGGTATGAGCTAACCCAGGGAAGTGAACCATCTCAGTACCTGGAGGAAAATAAATCACAGAGATTCCGAAAGTAGCGGCGAGCGAAATCGGAACAGCCCAAACCCAAGTG
>Ga0209117_1000539_pt1 | contig 15157 bp, 14 predicted proteins | sample BlaSpr_A8_OM2_M2_FD_187978 | JGI IMG/M metagenome (GOLD analysis project Ga0209117, IMG submission 187978) | Forest soil microbial communities from Thunder Bay, Ontario, Canada - Black Spruce, Ontario site 2_A8_OM2_M2 (SPAdes) (version 2) | ecosystem: Environmental > Terrestrial > Soil > Boreal...
CGCCGATCCCAAGCAGAAGTTTCAGGTGACGTTGCGTGTAGTTGGACGGCTCTCAGAACCGAGGGAATTCGAAAACATCATCATCAAGAACACCAGCAATGGGATCGTGCAACTCAAAGAGGTTGGGCGCGCAGAAATCGGCGCGGAAAGCTATGACACGAACCTTTTGTACAGTGGGCACGAAGCCGTCGGTGTTGGCGTGCAGCAGCTCTCGAATGCCAATGCGTTGGAAGTCGACAAAGCTGCCAAGGCGGTGCTCACCGAGCTTTCGAAGTCGTTTCCTCCCGGCATCAAGTACGTAATCGCTTTCGACACGACCACGGTGGTCGGCGACTCGGTGAAGGAAGTTGTCCGTACGCTGGAAGAAGCGGTGATCATTGTCATTATTGTGATCTTCCTCTTCCTGCTGGATTGGCGTGCAACCATCATTCCGGCGGTCACAATTCCGGTGTCGCTCATTGGTACGTTTGCCTTTATCAATGCGTTTCATTTCTCCATCAATTCGCTGACGCTATTTGGGATTACTCTGGCGACTGGCCTGGTGGTCGATGATGCGATTGTCGTCATCGAAAATGCGCAGCGGCACATCAACCAGGGCGATACCGATCCGCATACCGCCACCTCCGTGGCAATGCGCGAAGTGTCGAGCGCCGTGGTGGCAACCTCGTTGGTTCTGATTTCGGTGTTTGTACCTGTGTCGTTCTTCCCGGGCACTACCGGAATTCTCTACCGGCAATTCTCGTTGACCATCGCATTCTCAATTGCCATCTCGCTCTTCAATGCGCTGACTCTTTCGCCCGCTCTAGCGGCGCTCCTGCTCCGGGGCGAAGAACACAAATATTCAGTGCTTGATTGGACGCGTATCTCCTGGCTATCGCGCGGCTACAAGAGCGTCGCCCACGGCATTGACAATGCAATCCATGGAGTGGGAGTCGCTTACGGCAAAGCCATCACAAAGGTGTTGAACTTCAGGTACGCCATGATCGTGTTGTTTCTAGCAGGACTTGCTGCCACTGGTTATATGTACGTTCATGTTCCTACGGGATTTGTGCCGCAGGAAGATCAGAATTACTTCATCGTGGTGGTGCAAGCGCCGCAAGGAGCCTCGCTCTCCTATACGACGGATGTAGCTCGACAAGCGGAGGAAATTTTGCGGGCCGATCCGGATGTGTTCGGTACCTTCGCGGTCCCAGGTTTTTCGCTCGCCGGCGGCAGTTCGTCAAACTACGGCCTGATCTTCGCTCCGCTGAAGCCGATTGACGACCGCAAAGGCAAAGGGCACGCGGCCAGCGACATTGTGGCGCGAGTCTCGCCAAAACTGTTCGCGGTTCCCGGAGCAATCGTGGCCGCGTTTGAACCACCCGCGATTCAGGGCCTGGGAAGTTTTGGTGGATTCCAGTTTGAGTTGCAGGACCTCGGCCGCAACACTCTGCAGGATATCGACACCGTTTCCCACAAGATCGTTGGCAGCAGCCGCCAGCGTGCCGATCTCCGAGGACTGTTCACCAGCTTCACCGCGAACGATCCACAACAACTCGTACAGATCGATCGCGAAAAGGCCAAAGCGATTGGAGTGCCGATCAGTCAGGTTACGCAGGCCCTCGGCGTTTACATGGGCTCGGAGTATGTAAATGATTTCGACTTCAACAATCGCTCGTACCGCGTGTACGTGCAGGCCGATCAGCCGTTCCGCATGAATGCTCGGGACTTGCGGCAATACTACGTTCGTTCTGAGACCAACGGCTTGGTGCCCCTGGGAAATATTGTCGCGCTGAAGGAAACGTCCGGGCCGCAGGTGATCAATCACTACAATCTATTCCGCTCGGCGGAAATCGATGGGGCCGCGGCGCCTGGATACAGCTCCGGTCAAGGCCTCAAGTCGATGGAGGAGTTGGCTAAGCAGAACATGCTGCAAGGCATGTCGTTCAGTTGGACCGGTCTGGCTCTGGAGGAAGTTGAAGCCGGTGGCAAGGCAATCATCATTTTCGGCCTGGGACTTCTGGTGGTGTATCTCACGCTCTCGGCGCAATACGAGAGCTTCGCACTGCCGTTTATCATCCTGCTGGCTGTGCCCATGGCGGTCCTGGGCGCTCTGATCTTCATCTCCATGCGCGGCCTGGTGGACGACGTTTATGTGCAAATTGGTCTGGTGATGTTGATCGGGCTTTCGGCGAAGAACTCAATTCTCATCGTCGAATTTGCCGAACAATTGATCGAGCAAGGCCGATCCGTCACAAATGCGGCGATTGAGGCAGCCGAGTTGCGCTTGCGCCCGATCCTGATGACATCGTTTGCCTTCGTCCTCGGCGTGCTGCCCCTCTATTTCGCAACCGGCGCCGGCAAGATCGGACGGCACTCGGTCGGGACCGCGATCGTTGGCGGCATGTTGTTCTCCACCGTCCTCAACCTCTTCTTTATTCCGGTGCTGTACGTTATTGTCAAAGGATTGCTGGTTTCATTTTCGGCAAAAAAGCAAGCAGAAACCAGAGAGGCAGCGCAAGTCGGATAGTTGGTTCATGGCTGGTTCGCTGTGACTGGTTTCCTCGTGACGCCGAAGAAGTCAAACTGCTGTTCACCCCACGCGAGGAAGGCGATGCATGTTTGAGAGTATTCTCTGCGAAGTAACGGAATACGATCCCGGCGTTCTTGAGTCGATGATTGGGCTCGCAGTCGAAATTGCTCGCGAGGGTCGAGAGGGAAGACGCGTTGGCACGCTGTTCATGCTGGGAGATGAGGATGCCGTGCTCGCCAGATCCCGACCGTTGATTCTAGATCCGTTGTTGGGGCATCCCGAGTCTTCACGCCACGTCACCAATCTCAATCTCCGCGGAACCATCAAGGAATTGGCGCAGCTGGATGGTGGTTTCGTGGTGAGTCGTGACGGAATTGTCCTTTCCGCGTGCCGCTACCTCGACGCCGCAGCCGCACTCGGGGATGTGCCGCTCGGACTCGGCAGCCGCCACATTGCCGCCGCCAACATGAGTGCTGTGACCAAGGCGGTGGGTATTGTGGTTTCTGAGAGTTCGGTGGTGCGACTTTTCTGTCATGGACAACTGGTCGGCGAAATCATTCCCGAGCTTTGGATGATGGATCATGCCGCTCACCTTCGTGGTGCCGTGAAGAAGGAGCAAGTGGGCGAGTTGACGGTGCTGACGCCAAATCCGCGACAAGCGGTCACCGCGAAGAAGGACGACCAGCCGCTGAAATACGGAACGAACGCATGACCACGCTGCGGGAATTCAGATGTGAAGTCTGTGGACTCGTGACCAATAATGCCATCCACTGGTTCGTGATTCGGTGTGGAGATTCCGAGCTTACCGTACACCGATGGGATTCTGAGGCCGCGAACGCGGCCGGAGCCCGGCATTACTGCGGTGAAGCTCACGCCGAGGTGTATATCAGTCGCTGGTTTGACTCAGTGTGCGCGCCGCCGAAGCCCAGTTTCAAGTAGCGCCTCACCGGAAAATCATCATTTGGCAAACCCGTTCGCAGGCAGGAATATTTCAGAGGAAAATGAACATGGCGGAAGAAAACCCACCCCGTTCAGTGCCTGAGACGGGCAAAGAATCCCCGGTAGATGCGTCGCCCTTGACGGACCGGGGCTATACGCCGCCGGTGCGCCGAAGTCCCAAGCGTCGCAAAAACATAGTGATTCTGACCGTCATCGCGGTGGTGCTTATCGGCGGCGTGTTCTTGTGGCGCTACCTCAGTAGCTATGAATCGACCGACGACGCACAGGCCGATGTTCACCTCTATCCCGTCAGCGCGCGTGTTTCCGGCTACGTGGTGCGGGTCGACGTAGACGACAACCAGTGGGTGGACAAAGGCACGGTGCTGGTGGAGATCGACCCGAAAGACTATGAGGTCGCGGTCGCGCAGGCGCAAGCGAATCTCGCCAACGCCGAAGCGACGGCCCAGTCGCTGAATATCACGGTTCCGATTACTTCCGTGAGCACTTCAAGCCAACTGAAGTTCGCTGCGTCCGGCATCGAAGACGCTAACGCCGGAGTCATCGCCGCCGAGAGGCAGGTGACCGCCGCTCATTCCCAGGTGGAGGCGGCCGAGGCGAACGATGTGAAAGCGCAAGACGATCTCCACCGCTACAAGTTACTGGTCGACAAACTGGAAGTCGCGGAGCAAGTCTACGATCAAGCATTGGCCGCGGCCAAATCCAGTACCGCGACGGTAGCGGCAGCTCACGCCAATGAGTCCGCGGCACAGCAATTCGTCCAACAGGCCCAAAGCCGCCTGGCGCAAGCCGATGCGAACCACCAATATGCGGAGACCGGGCCGCAGCAAGTGTCGTCGACCCGGGCTCGCGTGCGGGCTGCGATCGCCGATGTTGAGCAAAAGCGCGCGCTACTCGAACAGGCTCAACTGAATCTCCGATACACGAAGATCCTTGCTCCGGTCAGCGGTGAAGTGAATAAGACGGTGGTGGTTGGGATGAACGTTCAAGACGGGCAGCAACTCCTTACCGTGGTTCCTCTTGATGAAGTGTGGGTCACCGCCAATTTTAAAGAAACCCAGCTTAAGCACATGCGAGTTGGACAGAGAGCGGAAATCCATGTGGATTCGAGCGGCCGGACTCTAAAAGGCCGTGTGGACAGCATTGCAGGGGCGACGGGCCCGCTCTTCAGTTTACTTCCGCCGGAGAATGCCACCGGAAACTACGTGAAAATTGTCCAGAGGATTCCGGTAAAGATCGTTCTCGAGCCGGGGGAGAACCGGGATCGCCGGCTTCGACCAGGCATGAACGTGGTACCGGACGTGTACCTCCAATGAATCCCGATTAATGAGTTCCGTGCAAAGAGTTCCGTTCCATGAGTTCCGCTGCGCTCACGATCGACCAGGACGTTTGGCGGCCCAGGTACAATCCGTGGCTGATTGCTGTTGTCGTGGCTCTGGCAGCCTTCATGGAGGTCCTCGACACCAGCATCGCTAACGTGGCCCTCCCCTATATGGCGGGGAATCTGGGCGCGAGCAACGACCAAAGTACGTGGGTGTTGACTTCTTACTTGGTCTCCAATGCCATCATCCTGCCGATCAGCGGCTGGCTCGCAGGCGCCTTGGGACGGAAACGCTTTTTCATGGCCTGTTTGACTGTCTTTACTGTTAGTTCTTTGCTCTGTGGTGTGGCGCCAAGTCTCGGCTTTCTTCTTCTGTTCCGGGTGTTGCAAGGCGCGGGCGGGGGTGGTCTCCAGCCGATGGCGCAAGCCATTCTGGCAGATACCTTTCCACCGCATCAGCGAGGTCTGGCGTTTGCGTTGTATGGCATTACGGCCATCATGGCACCGACGATCGGACCAACCCTGGGCGGATGGATCACCTTCAACTATTCCTGGCGGTGGATTTTTTTTATCAATCTCCCGGTTGGCTTGGCCACATGGTTTCTGGTGCGGCGCTTTGTCGAAGATCCTCCTTATTTAAGCCGGCTCAAGGCGGCTGGGGTCAAGTTGGACTACATTGGCATCGCTCTGCTGACTCTGGGTATCGGGGCGTTACAGATACTGCTCGATAAGGGCCAGGAAGATGATTGGTTCGGGTCACGCTTCATCACCACTTTAATCGTCGTCGCGACCGTATGCCTGATCTCGCTGGTTATCTGGGAGTGGTATCAAAAGGCGCCGATCATCGACGTCCGTATGTTCAAGAGCTTTAACTTCGCGAGTGCGAGCCTGATGATGTTCACCCTGGGAATCCTGTTGTTCAGCAGCCTGGTCCTGATGCCGCAGTTCCTCCAGACGCTCGTCGGGTATACCTCGGAACTGGCTGGGCTTGCTCTTTCGGCGGGAGGCTTCGTTTTGCTGATTGAGATGCCCATCATGGGCCAACTGACAACAAAGTTGCAGGCGCGCTACCTGATCGCCTTCGGCTGGCTGGCCCTGTCCATCGCCATGTTCTATTCCACGAAGCGGATTGACTTGCAGATTAGCTTCAATGCTGCCGTGTGGCTGCGCATCGCCCAGGTTATTGGTTTGGGGTTCCTGTTCGTGCCGATTACGCTGGTGGCTTACATCGGAATTTCGCCGGAGAAGAACAACGCGGTCGCCGGAATCGTCAATTTCATGCGTAATATGGGAAGCAGCGTGGGAACATCTTTGGTCACCACGTTGATTGCGCGGCGCTCGCAATTCCATCAGGCAAGGCTGGTGCAGAACGCCAGGGTCGACAATCCCAACTTTCTGAATTCAGCTAATGGTCTGAGTCAGCACCTGGCCAACTCCGGTGTGGGCAAACACGAGGCGCACACACAGGCTTACGCCAGGATTTACCAATCCCTGCAAGCGCAGGCGGCAAGCCTGGCATACGTCGACACCTTTATGGTTCTTGCCGTGGGGGCGGCGATCATGTTTTGTCTGGCTTTTGTTTTGAAGAAGAATGATCCTGGCGGCGGTGGGGTAAGGGTAGCGGAGTAAATAATCAATCTGATGTAATACATGAGATAACAAGAGTTCAGAGACGTAGTCATGCTGGAAATTAAACTTATCCTTTGTCCCATTGATTTCTCAGAGTTCTCGATAAGGGCGTATCACTATGCGCTGTCGCTGGCCGAGCACTATCGAGCCAAGTTGGTGGCGCAGCATATCGTTGAGCTATGGCGATATCTTTACGCCGACTATGCTGCTTCTGTGGGAGACTATGATAAGTTCTGCCGGACGCTTCGCGAGGGTGGCAAGGAGCAACTGCAAGAATTCGTGAAGAAGCACACCCACGATGAAACTCAGCCGAAGCTCGTGGTGCACCAGGGAACAGCCCCGGATTCGATTCTATCGTTTGCGCAAGCGGAGAAAACGGACGTGATCGTCATGGGAACGCACGGCCGGCGAGGGTTTGACCGCCTGATGCTGGGGTCGACAACCGACCGGGTGATGCGAAGGGCTTCCTGCCCGGTGCTGGCAGTATGCAAGCCCTCGCACGACTCTAAGGCCGCAAGCGAAGAGCGGCACCACGTCCACCACTTGAGCCGAATTCTTTTCTGTACGGATTTCTCCGAGAATTCAGAGCGGGCGTTGAACTATGCGATTTCTGCGACAGCGGAGTACGACGCTGAGCTCACTCTGCTGCACGTGTTGGAGGAGGTCCATAGTCCGGCCAAGAAGGAAGAGGCCATAGCGACAGCGACGGAGCAACTCGATAAACTGATTCCACCGGAAGAACGAAAGACTCTCAAGATTAAGACGGCGGTGCGCATCGGAAAACCATACCAGCAAATCATCCAACTCGCCCTGGAAGCACAAATCGACATGGTGGCCATGGCAGTGCGTGGCCGTGGGGCCTTGGATCTTGCGGTGTTTGGTTCGACAACCTATCGGGTGATGCAGTTGGGACCCTGCCCCGTTCTCGCCGTCCACGTTTGAACCGCTACGTTATGTCGACGCAGATGATCAAAATTGTCACCATTGAACGCGAGTACGGAAGCGGCGGCGGCGAAATCGCTCAACTGCTTGCGAGGCAGCTTGGCTGGAAGCTTTGGGATCAGTTGCTGACGGAGGAGATCGCGCGGCTTGCCGAATGTCCCAAGGCAGTCGTCGAGGTTCGAGAGGAACGAACCGATCCCCTGTACTACCGGCTCTTCAAATCGTTCTTGCGCGGGAGTTATGAAGGAAGCATCAATGCGCATAAGCTCAAGCTGGTTGACAGCGAAAGCATTTTGAAGATTACAGAACGTGTCGTTCAGCACGCGGCGAAAACCGGGGACTCTGTCATCGTCGGAAGGGGGTCGCAGCATTTTCTCAGGGACCGCCAAGACACGTTGCGTGTGTTTCTTTACGCTCCGCGAGAAGATAAAATGCGGCGCCTGTTGGCTCGCGGCAAGAGTGAGAAGGAAGCCGAACAGCTCGTGGATACCGTGGATCGGGATCGCGGCGACTTCATCCAGAAGTATTTCCACGTCGAATGGCCGAACCGCGCCATTTACCACACCCTGATCAATACTGTGATCGGCGATGAGGCCGTCGTTCACATGGTTCTGGATCTTATGAAAACCCTCGACGCAAGGGTCACTGCCTGAGCGCTCGCAGAATAGATCCGTCGCGATGGCTTGGAGAACACACAAGACGTCCAGAGGGAAAGAACACAGAGTGCCGGCGAAGGAAGCTGAGCTCGTAAAGGTCGGTGAGCAGGGCAGAATGGTCGCCCGAGAACAGTCCACAATCAAACAGTTGGCGTAGGGGAAACGTCGTGAAAAACCTCTTTGTTGGAAACCTGGGTTCTGAGGTGACGCACGAGGAGCTTCGGCGGCTGTTCGAGGCCTACGGACAGGTGGTGCAGGTTCATATCATCGTGGATCGCGACACCGGGCTGCCGCGCGGGTTGTTACGCTCGCCCTAGACCAGAACGCCCAGCAGCTTAGGCAAGCGCGAGCGCGACTCCACGGACCTCGTTACCGGGTGGGCGAATGTTTCTGGCACTGTGCCGAAACCGAAGGGTCTTCCCGGCCAAGTGCGGACCATCACTTTCCTTCTCTGTAGATCCGCGGCGCGGCTTCTGTGGTGCCGTAATCCAGGTCGAAGCCAAGCTGGAGCTTAGCCGCGTCCGACATGAGGCCGGGATGCCATGGCGGATCGAACACGACTTCAACATGAACTTCCTTGACACCGGGCAGCCGTGAGAGCCTGCTCTCCACGTCGGCCTTAAGCACGTTGCCCATCCCGCACCCGGGAGCCGTCATAGACATCTTGATGTGAACGCTGTTCCCGCCTTGCTCCAGAGGCGCAATGTGGCACGAGTAAACCAGACCCAGATCCACAATATTGACCGGAATCTCCGGATCGTACACGGTCTTCAACTGATCCCAGACCATCTGGTCGCTGAAAGGCCCTTCCCGGACCGCAGGTTCTGGTGCCATCGCCGTGTTGGAGAGCCCGAGGGCATCCGTATCCTTAGCCTCGACACGGTACATGTAGCCGAGATCGGTCGCCACCGTGTAGCTGCCGGCCAGGGACTGCATGATCCTCACGACGGTACCGGCCGGGAGAGTGCCGCGAGTCCCGCTGGGAATCTCGATGACTTCACAAGCCCGACTCAGCGTGATCGGTTCACTCGCGCCCATATAGAACTCCCCTCGTAACGGTTCTTTCTCCTCACGCTGTGTGGGCGGGGCTACTCCGTCGACACAGTGCCCTGTTTCCCTTCCAGCGAAGCGTGCAAAGTGTGCCAGGCAAGGGTGGCGCACTTGATCCGCACGGGAAACTCGGAGACGCCGGAAAAAACAGCCAGCTTGCCCAGTTCCGCCCGGTTCCCGTTCGCCGGCGACTGGCCAGTGACCAGCTTGTGGAACTGGTCGAAGAGTCTTGCCGCTTCCGCCCTGGTCTTACCCTTCACGCTTTGCGTCATCAGGGATGCTGACGCCTTAGAAATCGCGCATCCTGAACCTTGGAAGCTGACGTCGCGAATCGAGTCGCCCTCCAAGTCCAGATAGACGGTGAAGTGGTCACCACAGAGGGGGTTATATCCTTCCGCCCTGTGGTTCGCCGTCGCCATCTCGCGATAGTTGCGAGGCGCCTTGCTGTGCTCCAGGATCACTTCCTGGTAAAGCTCGCGTAGATCAGGCATCAGGCGAACACCTCCCGTACCTTCTGGATGCCCTCGACCAGAGCGTCCACTTCTTCTCTGGTGTTGTAGAGAGCGAACGAAGCACGCGCCGTGGCCGCGATGCCGAAGCGCTGCATTACCGGCTGGGCGCAGTGATGTCCGGTTCGGATAGCAATTCCCTCCTGGTCGAGGATGGTCCCGATGTCATGCGGGTGGATGTTGTCCAGCAGGAACGAGAGCACGCCCGCCTTTTCTTTTGCGGTGCCGATCAGACGAATCCCGGGGATTGCTGAAACGATGTCAGTGGCATAGGCAAGCAACTCGTGCTCATGCGCAGCGATGTTGTCTATCCCGAGGCCGTTCACATACTCGATGGCTGCGCCCAGGCCGATGGCACCCGCCACATGGGGCGTGCCAGCTTCAAATTTGTAGGGCACCTTGTTGTAAATCGTCTTCTCGAAGGTTACGGAACTGATCATGTCGCCGCCGCCCTGATACGGAGGCATGGCATCGAGCAGAGCGGATTTGCCATACAGAACGCCGATGCCAGTTGGACCATAGACCTTGTGACCGGAGAACGCATAGAAGTCGCAATCCAGAGCCTGGACGTCCACCTTGAGATGCGGCACGGCTTGGGCTCCATCAATCAGCACTGGGATGTTCCACCGATGTGCCATTTCGATCATCAGCTGGACAGGATTGATGGTGCCAAGCGCGTTGGAGACGTGCGTTACGGCGACGATTTTCGTTCGCGGTCCCAACAACTTCTCAAAGTCCTCGAGCAGCAGCTCACCGCTGTCGCTGATGGGCGCAACCCGCAGCCTTGCTCCCTTCTCTTCGCACAGGATCTGCCAGGGCACGATGTTGGAGTGATGCTCCATGGCGGTGATGAGCACTTCGTCGCCGGCATGGACGTTAGTGCGGGCGTAGGTCTGCGCCACGAGGTTGATGGCTTCCGTGGCGCCGCGAACAAAGATGATCTCGCTCGCATCGGCGGCGTTGAGGAAACCTTGGACCGTCCTCCGCGCCGCTTCGTGCTCTTCCGTCGCGTGTTCGGAAAGAAAATGCACGCCACGATGGATGTTGGCGTTGTCCCGCTCGTAGTACTGACGGATCGCATCAATGACCACCTGCGGCTTCTGGGACGTGGCTGCATTGTCCAGGTAAACCAGCGTCCGACCGCGAACCCTCTGCCGGAGAATAGGAAAATCACGGCGGACCTTCTGCACATCGATATCCGCGCCAGCGTCGCGCACGTCGGCCGGACGGAACTCTCTGGGCAATCTCTTGGCAGCGGTGGTCATGCGATTTCCTCCCAGTTTCTTCCGGTGTCCTCGCGGCGGTTCTCTGTCGACGCACCAGGCGCAGAGTTGGCCATCTGGAGCAGGCAGCGGTTGATCAGCCCCTCCACGTGCTTCCGGACGGGTCCCTGCTTCATGCGGTCGAGACATTCGCTGGCGAAGGCGAAGAGCAGAAGTTTGCGCGCGGACACTTCGTCGATTCCGCGAGAGCGCAGATAGAACAGGGCGTCCGCCTCAATCTGGCCGATAGTGGCTCCGTGCGTGCACTTCACGTCGTCGGCATAGATCTCCAGTTGCGGCTTGGTGTCGATTTGCGCGTCATCGGAAAGCAGCAGGTTGCGGTTGGTCTGTTTGGCGTCGGTTTTCTGCGCGTCCTTGTGCACGATGATGCGGCCGTGGAAGACGCCGTGTGCGTGCTCATCGAGGATGCCGTTGTAAAACTGCCGGCTGCCGCAGCGCGGACTGGCATGTTCTACCAGCATGTAGTTGTCCAGGTGCTGGTGGCCATTGCCGATGAAGAGGCCGTTAATCAGACACTCGCCGCCTTCGCCTGCCAGCACCGGATGTACGTTGTTGCGCACCAGCGCGCCGCCCAGCAGCACTGAATGCGACACGACATTGGCGCCTCTTCCATGCTGGATGCGCAGCGTGGAGATGTTGAAAGCCTGCTTGTGCTCGCGCTCGATCATGTAATGCGCAAGCACAGTGTGGTCGCCGGCGACCAGCTCCGTGACCGTGTTGCAGAACACTGCGCCGCCGCCGTCGAGCGACACATAGTCCTCGACGAACGTAGCCTGGCTGTCTTCCTCCGCCACAATGAGGTTGCGCGGATGGCTCATCGATGGATCGTCTTCCGCAGTCGAAACAAACAGCAGGCAGATGGGCTCCTCCACGAGCGTGCCTCTGGGGATGTGTACATACGCTCCGTCTTCCGCAAAAGCCGTGTTCAGTGCACAGAAGGCATCGCGGCGGACATCAAGGTAGCGTCCGAAGTGCGCTTCAATCGCTCCGGGATTGCTGGGAATCTCCTCGGCGAGACTCCTGACCTTCACCCCATCAGGCAGTTTGCTCAACAACGACAACTCCCGCGCAATGCGCCCGTTCACAAACACCAGTTGAGAGGCAACGCCCGCAACCCGGTACGGCTCCAGTTCCTGTTGGGACAACCGGGCGCGGCCGTTCCGCGTGAGCCGGAAGGGAGTCTGCGCAATAGCAGAGACGTTGGTGAACCGCCAGTCTTCGTCGTGAGTGGTGGGGAACCCGGCTGCGCAAAAGCGGGCAAACGCATCCCGGCGCAGCTTCCGCAACCATGGCAGGTCATGGCCAGCGGCAAGCTTCTCGAACTCGCTGAAGCATTCCAGGTAACTTTCCAACTGCTGAGTTGCCGTGATCACGTTGTTCTTTCCTCGTCCGTTTTAGGCGGGTGTAGCATGCCCGGCCTCGGCTTCCATTGCGCCATAACCCTTCTCTTCCAGTTCCAGCGCCAGTTCGGGGCCGCCCGAACGCACGATGCGTCCATCCACGAGCACGTGGACGAAGTCAGGAACGATGTAGTTCAACAGGCGCTGGTAGTGAGTCACTATGACGATGGCGCGGTCCGGTTTGCGCATGGCCTCGACACCCCGGGCCACGATCCTCAGCGCGTCAATGTCCAGGCCAGAATCGGTCTCGTCGAGGATGGCGAGCTTCGGCTCCAGCACCGCCATCTGCAGGATCTCGTTGCGCTTCTTTTCGCCGCCAGAGAAGCCTTCGTTCACGGAGCGGTTCATCAGCTTCTCGTCCATGTCCAGCAGCTTCAGTTTCTCCCGGAACAGGGGCAGGAAATCGATGGCATCGATCTCATCGAGCCCGCGGTATTTGTGGATGGCATTGAGCGCAGACCGGAGGAAGTACGCGTTGCTGATGCCGGGAATCTCTACCGGGTATTGGAAGGCCATGAAGACGCCTTCACAAGCAGCTTCTTCCGGCTTCATCGCCAGAAGGTCCTTGCCGTTATAAGACACTTCGCCAGCGGTGACCGCGTAGGTCTCGCGGCGGGCCAGCGCCTGCGCCAGCGTGCTCTTGCCCGAGCCGTTCGGGCCCATGATGGAGTGCACCTCACCGGCGTTCACCTTCAGGTCAATGCCCTTGAGGATTTCGTGGTTGTCCACTTTGATGTGCAGATTTTTGATTTCCAGTAAGCTCATTCCCGTTCCTCTCAGTCGCCAAGCCGTTGCAACCCTCTGCACGGGATCTCGGCCTTACCCCACGCTGCCTTCCAGACTCACGCCCAGCAGCTTCTGCGCCTCCACCGCGAATTCCATGGGCAGCTCGCGAAAGACGCGCTTGCAGAAGCCGTTTACGATCATGGAAACGGCATCTTCCGCCTTGAGCCCGCGCTGCCGCAGGTAGAAGAGCTGATCCTCGCCTATCTTCGAGGTGGAAGCCTCATGCTCCATGCGGGCGGTCGAGTTCCTCACCTCGATATAAGGGAAGGTGTGGGCACCGCACTTGTCGCCGATCAGAAGCGAGTCGCACTGCGTGTAGTTGCGGGCCCCGGTGGCACCCTTCATGATCTTCACCTGGCCTCGATAGGTGTTCTGGCCGTGGCCGGCGGAGATGCCTTTGGCGACGATGGTGCTGCGCGTGTTTTTGCCGATGTGGGTCATCTTGGTCCCGGTGTCGGCCTGCTGGTAGTTGTTGGTGAGGGCAACCGAGTAGAACTCGCCCACTGAGTTCTCACCCTGCAGGATGCAACTCGGATACTTCCAGGTAATGGCTGAGCCGGTCTCCACTTGTGTCCAGGAGATCTTCGAGTTCACGCCCAGGCACTTGCCCCGCTTGGTCACGAAGTTGTAGATCCCGCCTTTGCCTTCTTTGTCGCCCGGGTACCAGTTCTGCACGGTAGAGTACTTGATCTGCGCGTTGTCGAGCGCGATCAACTCGACCACAGCGGCGTGCAATTGGTTTTCGTCGCGGATGGGCGCAGTGCAGCCTTCGAGGTAACTGACGTAGGAGCCCTCGTCGGCGACGATCAACGTGCGTTCGAACTGGCCGGTGTTCGCCGCGTTAATACGGAAGTAGGTGGAAAGTTCCATCGGGCAGAGGACCCCCTTGGGCACATAGACGAAAGACCCGTCCGTGAACACGGCCGCGTTCAGGGTGGCGAAGAAGTTGTCGGTATACGGCACCACCGAGCCAAGGTACTTCTGCACCAGGTCCGGATGCTTCTGTACCGCTTCCGAGAAGGAGCAGAAGACAATTCCCAGATCAGCCAGCTTCGCCTTGAACGTAGTAGCCACGGAGACACTGTCGAACACTGCATCCACCGCCACACCCGCGAGGTGCTTCTGCTCCTCGAGCGGAATGCCCAGTTTCTCGTAGGTGCGCAGGATCTCCGGATCCAGTTCCTCCAGGCTCGTCAGACCGGGTTTCTGTTTGGGAGCCGAGTAATAAACGATTTCCTGGTAGTCGATCGGCCCGTACTTGACGTTCGCCCACTTCGGTTCCGCTTGCGCCTTCTCAAGCGATGCCCAGTAGTGATAGGCCTTCAGCCTCCACTGGAGCATGAACTCCGGTTCATTCTTCTTGGCCGAGATCAGGCGAATAATGTCCTCGTTGAGTCCCTTTGGGACCCGCTCTTCCTCGACAGAAGTGACGAAGCCCCACTTGTATTCCCGCTCCGCCAGGTCTCGGATCGTGTTCAGGTTCGTGCTCATTGCATTCTCCCGGATAGAAAACCTATAGCGGGCACCAGAGCTCCGCTGGCATTCCTGATGGTGGTCAGGTGCAAGGGTTGACTCAGATCGGAAAGCATCACCTTCTCCAGTGCCCCGCGCACCACCTGGCTGATGATCCGCTGATTGTTTTTGATGGGGCAACAGGGCTCCAAGTCGCACAGCCCGGAGATGTCAGTGCTGCATTCGGTGAGCGAGATCGGACCCTCCAGTACAGCAATGATTTCAGCCACAGAGATCTCTCGCGGTGCCCTGGCCAGACTGTACCCACCTTTGATGCCACGGTGCGAAACCAGTAACCCACCCTGCAGAAGCTCCTGCAGCAGCTTGCTCACTGTTGGCAGGGGCAGCCGAGACTCAGCGGCCAAGTCGCGCGCTGTGTGCAGCAACCGATCGTGGTTCTGTGCTATGTGAGTCATCAGAACCAACCCGTAGTCCGTCAATTTGCCTAGTCGTATCATCGTCGACGCCTCGCCTTAAGAATTCTCCAAGCCGCCCCACAGGATTTGATTAAATAGGACTGTTCTAGTACAGTTTCATTGTACTGCGCCGATAGCGCGGTTGACAAGGCCCGGCAACCGACCCCCAAGCGGGTGGCTTCTG
>Ga0209117_1000540_pt1 | contig 15136 bp, 14 predicted proteins | sample BlaSpr_A8_OM2_M2_FD_187978 | JGI IMG/M metagenome (GOLD analysis project Ga0209117, IMG submission 187978) | Forest soil microbial communities from Thunder Bay, Ontario, Canada - Black Spruce, Ontario site 2_A8_OM2_M2 (SPAdes) (version 2) | ecosystem: Environmental > Terrestrial > Soil > Boreal...
GAGGCGCAGGAGTTCATCATTCCGAGCAAGGCGGCGAGGCCCTCGAAGGCTGCGCCGTAACCTACGCTGGTGGGGACGGCGATCACCGGGACTCCGACCAGGCCGCCGACTACGCTGGGGAGAGCGCCTTCCATTCCGGCGCAGACTACGATCACACGCGCCTTCGCGAGGGCTCCGCGATGCGCTAGCAGGCGGTGAATGCCAGCGACTCCGACGTCGTAGATGTGCTGAACTTCATTCCCCATCAATTCCGCGGTGACGACTGCCTCTTCGGCGACCGGGATGTCACTGGTTCCCGCCGACAAAACCACGATCACGCCCTTGCCGTGCTGCTTGCGATCACGCTTGAGCACGATGGCCCGAGCCAGGGGACGATACTCTGCGAGGGGCATGGTGGCGGCGACAGCGGCGTACTGTTCCTCGGTGGCTCGCGTGGCCAGCACGTTGCCGCCGTGGGCGGCCAGGCGGCTGAAGATGTCGGCCACCTGGCGCGGCGTTTTGCCCGGGGCAAAAATCACCTCGGGCATACCATGGCGCAGGGCGCGATGGTGGTCGGGCTTGGCGAAACCGAGGTCCTCAAAGGGCAGGTGACGCAGGCGCTCGACGGCGTCGTCGGGGGAGAGGCGCTTTTTTCGAACCTGCTCGAACAGCTTGCGAAGGGCCTGGGAGTTCATAGATAGGCCATTGTAGGGTTAAATCGGGTCATCGGGTGATCGGGTCATCGCGTCATCTGAGTTCAAATGCACCTGAGTTCAAATGCACCTGACTCTCGACGGCCCGACTACCCGATGATCGGTGGACTTCAAGATCTAGTCCTTTCAGTTACTTACGTAGATTACTCCAGTGGTTCTACACCCTTTGGAGAGATTGCCCCTGTCCCCGGCGCGCCCTATAATCGCGGTACTCTGGCCCTGGATTCTCCGGCAGGTTCGCGGGTAGGGTGGGCCGTGGAGTAAGTGTGCCTTTTGGCCGTGCTTCATTTTGGCCGAAATTTTGGCCGATCTTCATTTTGGCCGATCTTCATTCGGCCGATCTTCATTCGGCGATCTTAGCCCGTATGCGAAAACGCCTGCAAATCGCGCTGATGGCCAGATTGACCGCGATCTCCTTTCTTTCCACGCTGTTTTCGGCGATGCCGGCGCGGGCCGAGTTGGGCGCTCAGTCAGGCGCACGGGCGGGAGCTATTACGTCCACTACCGACGAATCCGGCCGCAAGATCTACGTTAACGGGGATGCGGTTAACGGGGATGGGCCCTCCGCTGCGCCGAGGGCTGCGGCTTCAACGCCTTCCCGATCCCGGCTGGTTTATTGGAGTTCGACCGAACATCGTTTCAAGCCGGTTCCGACGAGCGGAGCGGTGATGCGTGCGGCGCGCTCGGCGGCTTCGGAAGTCAACACGTACCTTGACGGCAGAGCGCAGAGTCACCAGACTCTCAACCGTGCCTTTACCCAGGAGGATATCGACGCCGCGATTGAGCAGGCGGCGGCCCGGCACAATGTGGATCCGAGCCTGGTGCGGTCGGTGGTCAAGGTGGAATCGAATTTCAATCCCAATGCGGTTTCGCGCAAAGGCGCTATGGGGCTGATGCAGTTGATGCCCTCGACCGCGCGTTCGCTCAATGTTGCCAATCCTTTTGACCCGCAACAAAACGTGGATGCCGGGGTTAGACATCTAAGGAAACTGTTGGATAGCTACGGCGGCGACGTTCGCCTCAGTCTGGCAGCGTATAACGCCGGGTCGGGAGCGGTGGCGCGCAGTGCGGGCGTTCCGCATTTCAGGGAAACGCAGAACTACGTTCGCCGGATCACGAACTTGTACAACGGCGGCAGCGAACCGGGCGCGTACATTTTCGGCAACCCGGTGCACGAGCCGGTCCACGTGCAGCGCGATGCTCGGGGTGTGCTGTATATCAGCAATACGGAATAAGCGGCGTCTACCGTGGTGGTAGCGGGAGCGTCGGACGAGTAAGCACGCTGCGGAAATGCGATTTTTCGATGCCCAGCCCTAAAGGGGCATATGATTTAGAAGAACTTGGGGTATCGCTAAAGCGATACCCTGACACGAACCTGGTAGCGGTAAAGGCGATACCCCGATACGAAACCGGTATCGCTAAAGCGATGCACTGGGATCAAACCGGAGTTTTTCCGCAGCCTGTTAGTACGGAACCAGTAAGTACGGACTCGGCAAGTGAAGACCCAGGCTTCTACGACCCTAATTCGAGGCGCCCGCGCCTTTCGCCTCGGCGCAGCGCTGTTGATCGCGCTGCTGCCGCTGGTTTCCGCATCGGCCCGCGTCCACCACAACGATGCCTGGGCCCGTCAGCAATTTGTCAAAGCGGAACGCATGCGGGAGGCTCTCAATGGCCGTCCCGCGGGAGAGCGCACTCGCCGCGAATACCAGCGTGTCATCGACTCGTACCGCCGCGTTTACTTTGGCTCTCCCGCCTCGTCGAAGGCGGACCCGAGCGTGGTGGCGACGGCCGAACTTATGGTCGAGATGGGGCGGCGCTTTGACGACAACAAGATCCTGCGCGGCGCCGTCGAACAGTACCGCTTCCTGCGCAAGGAATACCCCGGCAGCAAATACCGCTTCGACGCGCTCTTCACGATCGGCGAGATCTACAAGGACGATCTCAACGATCCCGAAGAGGCGCGCACGATCTTCGAAGACTTTCTGCATCGCTATCCGCGCAACCGCCTGGCCGATGGCGCCGGCGCCGCGGTGAAGGAAATCGATGCCGAGGCCGACGAAATGGAACGCACGGCGCAGAAGGCGGCGCGCAAGCAGCGGTCTTCTAATGCCAGCGCCAGCGCCAATACTGACGATGCCGCCGAATCCGCAAATGCCGCGAGCGATCGTCGCAGCGGGTTGCCGCGCGTCACCGGCGTTCGCCACTGGTCCACGCCCGACTACACTCGCGTCGCCATTGACGTGGAGCAGGAAATAAAGTTCGGTTCGCAACGCATCTCGCATCCAGACCGCATTTTCTTCGACCTGCACGACACCAGACTGGCTTCGACCCTGGTGGGCAAGACTTTCGACGTCGACGATGGCTTCCTGAAGAAAATTCGGGTTGCGGAATTTCAGCCGGGACGCACGCGGATTGTGCTGGAAGTGGACGACCTCGCGAGCTACGACGCTTTCCTCTTGCCCGACCCGTACCGGCTCATCATTGATGTGCACGGCAAGGATGTGCACGGGAAGCAGGACCGGGCGACGGTGATCGCGAAAACGGACACGGCGGTCACCCCGGAATCGGACGGCGATTCCAATGAGATGGAGAGCCGGGCGTCCCCGCCAAGCTGGACGGGCGAGACGCCCGTCCCTCCACCAGCTAAGCCGGGGGCGTCGTCGAGCGGAGGGTCGAAATCTGCTGGGCGGAAAGCACAGCAAGAATCCAATAAAGATGCAGTTCGCTTCTCGAAATCGGGACCGGTCGAAACGGACTTACCCGCTGACGATGCCAGCGCGGATTCCAGACCGCCCGACTCCGCGAAGCCAGGGAACGGCATTGGAGTGATTAAGACCACGGTTGCGGTCAAAGGGTCGAACCACAGGATCCCAAAGACGATCGTCGAGGCGGACGACAGAGTGCCGTCGACAGTCGCGACGCTGGAGCAGGAAAAACTCCGCCCCGAAGTGACGCCGAGCCAGGATGCCTACTCCGACGCCGACGAGACGAAGCCGACGAAGCCGTCTTCTTCCGAGCGCCGGAAAAAGTCTCGTTCAGCGGCAGCCGCCCCCGATACCGCGGATCTTCGTCGAGAGACCCATCTTGAGTCCCGTGAAGCGACCCGCGAAGCGCGTCCCACCGCCGCGGGCGACCGGTCTTTGATTCGCGCACTCGGCCTGAAGATTGGCAAGATCGTCATTGACGCCGGTCACGGGGGCCATGACACCGGCACCATCGGTCCCAATGGCCTGCTGGAGAAGGACGTGGTGCTCGACGTGGCCAAGCGCTTCGGCCGTTTGCTCGAATCGCGGCTGGGCGCCGAAGTCATTTACACACGGCGGGACGACACCTTCATTCCACTCGAAACCCGCACCGCGATTGCGAACCGGGAGCGGGCGGATTTGTTCATCTCGATCCACGCCAACTCGAGCCGCGATTCGGATGCGCGCGGCGTCGAGACTTACTATTTGAATTTCACCTCATCGCCGGAAGCGCTGGAAGTCGCGGCCCGCGAGAACGCGGTCTCGGAAAAATCGATTCACGAACTGCAGGATCTGGTGAAGAAGATTGCGCTGAAAGAAAAGATCGAAGAATCGCGGGAGTTTGCCGGCGACGTGCAGGCATCGCTCTACGGAGGGCTTGCCCTGAACAGCGCGGGTATCCGCAATCGCGGGATCAAGAAGGCACCCTTCATCGTGCTGATCGGCGCGAATATGCCTTCGATCCTAGCCGAGATTTCGTTCGTGTCGAATCCCACCGACGAGCGCAAACTGGAAACCTCAGAGCACCGCCAGCGCATTGCCGAGTCGCTCTATCGGGGCGTCTCGAAGTATGTCAACGGGCTGAGCGGGGTGAAAGTGGCGAGCAAGATCGACAAAGGCGAAGGGCAATGAGGCGGCGCTCACCTGGAGCGATCAGCGATCCACTCGGACCGCAAGATGGCTTGGTGCGCTCGCATGGCTATCAAACCAGCGAATCAGCTTCTCGCGAAACTCGTCAGGGGCGGCGCTGATTGCTCCGCAGTGATCCGCGTTGGGAACTTCCCACAGGGGGATAGCTCGATTACGGGCTGCGATCAACCGGGAATGACGTACGGGGATGTTGCTATCCCTTTGCCCGTGAATCAGAAAGACGGGAATCTTGGTCGCGACCGCAGCGTTTTCGGGCGAGACCTGCTCGAAGTCCAACTTGTACTTCCATCTAGCGTAAACAAATGCAAACTCGACAACCGGTCGCAGCACCGTGCGCCCGAGCCATGGGCCAGTGCGGAAGAACTGGCCAACGCGGTCGTAGCCGATCTCGCGGAAGCTTGCAAAGGGCGATTCAGCGGCAACGGCGCAGAAGCGAGTTTCAGATCGTAGCGACTGCAACAACTGTGCCGCGCCCATGGACTCGCCCAGGCCGAAAATGCACTCGGGATGGTCGTTCTGTTCCAGCCAATCTAACCACCGATGGATGTCATCCGATTCCAGCAGCCCAAAAGTAGCTAGGCCGCCACCACTGGTTCCGTGCGCCCGCGCGTCCGGCATAAGGACGCTGAAGCCGCGGCTCAGAAGCAACTCCGCATAGCCAGTCATCCCGAGGCGATTATCGGCTAGACCGTGCAGCAGGATCACAGCGTTCCCGTTGCTGTTGGCCAGTCGAATGCCCCATGCCCGGAGGGTGACTCCGTCCCGCGCAGCAATGGCGATGTCGGTCAATTCGGAGCCATGGTGGTGTGCCATTTCACGCGCTTGCATTTCATCTGCGGAGGACGGGAGGTGTCGGCCGGGATGCAGCGTCGCCTCAGCCAAGAACGCTCCGGCGATGGCTGAGATTGTCAGAAACCCCAGAAGGCAGATAACGATAAGTCTTTGGAACAACTTGGTTCCCATCGCTTGAAGATACGCAGTTGCCCGGTGACAGTTCCAACTTGCCCCGCTGGAAGCTTTCCCGACTGCCGGTAGTCTCATCGGGTAGCATTAGCTCTAACTCCCGTGTTCGGCAACGACAGCGAACTTCACGCCCAGGGCGTGCAGGACAGAATTGATGGTTTCAAAGCGCGGGTGCGCGCCTGCGCTCAGGGCTTTGTACAGGCTCTCCCGGCCAAGGCCTGAGTCTTTGGCAATCTGCGCCATGCCTCGCGCTTTAGCCACGTCGCCGAGAGCGGCAACGAATACATCGGGGTTTGGGTCTTCGGCAGCCGCCGAAAGATACTCCGCTATGACCGCATCGTTATCGAGATACTCCGCCGCGTCGAATGCCTTGTAAGTTGTTTTCTTCTTCATCGTTTTGCCCTCTTGAGTTCGCGAGCCATTGTTTTCGCTTTGGCAATGTCTTTCGTCTGCGATGCCTTTACGCCGCCCCGCCAGCAAAACATAGACGGTCGATCCGGTTCGTGTGTAATAAACCCGATATCCCGCTCCGACATGAATACGCATTTCGGAAACGCCTTCGCCGACGGGTTCGCAATCGCCGAAATTCCCAAAGGTCGCACTGCGAAGGCGCGCCAAGATTCTGGCCTTTTGCTTTTTGGTCGGCCAGATTGGGTAGCCAGGCATCGAAATCGGACGACCGAACAAAGGTATTCATGCCCCTCAGTGTATCCAAGTGGATACTTTCCTGCAAGCCCGACTCTGCGTGGCAAGAATCAAGCCCGGGTGGAAACTTTCCCGGGCTGCCGGTAGTCTAATCGAGTAGCATTGCTGCGCCTTTTCCGAATGAAATTCTCCCGGTCCCTCTCCGTTGTACTCATCCTTCTTTATTGCGGCCTTTTTTGCGCCGCGGCGCTTGCTGGTCAGCCGCCTGCACCGTCCCCGGTCCTTCCCGCCGAGTTTGCCGGCTGGCAGGTGAAAGACGGCATCGCCAGGAGTGACGATCCCGCCGCTGCCGATGCGGCGAACGAGCCCGTCCTGAAGGAGTACGGCTTCCAGCGTTTGGAGAAGGCGGCCTATACTCGCGACGATGGCCGCAATCTGGTCGTCAAAGCCGCGGTGTTTGCAGACGCCAGCGGCGCTTACGGCGCCTTCACTTATTACTATTCTGCCGAGATGGGGGAGGAAACGATTGGTGGGCAGGCAGCTTTTCTGAATAACCGCGTGCTGTTCTACCAGGGGAACGTGCTGGTGGATGCGGTGTTCGACAAAATGAGCGTGATGTCGGCGGCGCAACTGCGGCAGCTGGCCGGACTGCTACCGCAAGCTGAGGGCAACAAGCGCAATCTGCCTTCGCTGCTAATGTATCTCCCGAAGCGGTCTATGGCGAATAATCTCGAAAAGAACACGACGAAGTACATTCTGGGTCCGATGACGCTCGACCGGGTCGGATCGCCTCTGGCGGCTTCGATGGTGGATTTCAAGTCGGGCGCGGAAGTGGTCATGGGCAAGTATGCGGTGAACGCGGGCGAGTCCACCCTGATGCTGATTGAATATCCAACGCCGCAGATTGCCGCGGAACGACTGCGGCAGATTGACGCGACGCACCAGGTCACGCAGCAGCAGCCGGGGGTGGCGGCGATTCTTGATGTGGGCCCGTTCTTCGATACACGCACCGGCCCGATTGTCGTGATCGCGGCAGGCCCGCTTTCAAAAAGCGAAGCGAGATCGCTGATATCGTCGATCAGCTACGAAGCCGATGTCACCTGGAACGAAAACACCTACGTGAGCAAGAAAGACAATCTGGCAAACTTTCTGTTCAACGCGATTGTTCTTTGCGGAATTGTGGTCGGCCTGGCGCTGGTTGCGGGGGTCGCGTTTGGTGGCTTGCGGGTGCTCGTGAAGCGGTTTTTTCCCGACTCCGTGTTCGATCGCCGGGAGGCGATGGAAATCATCTCGCTGCACTTGGAAGACACCCCCCGGCCGGTGCCTCGGGAACGGTAAGTTACTCAATTGAATGCCGTTAGCGTCGAAAAGAAGGAGTTTTGCTCGTTTTGGAGCCCGTTTGCTGACTTGTGGACGTATGTTGTAAGTTGTTGAAAATAAGACTATTTAAGTCATAAATTTTGCTTGACACTGCGCTTTTAAGGCTCATAAGATTTCCCCAGAAAGTTCTGATGGATTAAACCTCTGTTGGAACTATTCTCCCTTGAAAGAAAAGGCCGCCCAAGTTGCCGGGTGGCCTTTTCGTTTGTGAAGCAGTTCTCAGTTCAGCAGTTCTCAGTTCTCAGTTGTCAGTTCTCAGTGAAAAGCTCACAAGTCCAAACTGAGAACTGAGAACTGGGAACTGAGAACTGCCTCGATCCGTATCACTCACAGGACAGACGTGCAGTGTGGAGGAGAAGCGATGTTTTGCGATCAATGTGGCGCGCAGTTGCAATCGGGAGAGCCACGCTGCGGACGCTGCGGCAAAACGGTGCTTGGACTCATCGAGCTTCGGCGTAGCCGGGTTCGCGACCATGTCCGGCTGGTGGGCATTCTCTGGATGGCGTACGCGGCGTTGCATGCGGTGGCAGGAGTGGTTGTGATTGTTGTCGCGCAGACGATCTTCGGCCACGTGATTCATATTCCCAACGGCCCACCGCCTGAGATCACCATCTGGCTGCGGCCTCTGATCAGCGTCATCGGATGTTTGATCCTGGCGAAAGCCGCGGCAGGCTTCTTCGCCGGTTGGGGCTTGCTGCAGCGGGAGGAGTGGGCGCGAACGGTTGCCCTGGTTGTGGGCTTCGTGGCGCTGCTAAACGTCCCACTTGGTACTGCACTCGGCATCTACACGCTCTGGGTGCTGCTGCCCAGGCAATCCGATGACGAGTACAAAGCGTTGGCGCAGGCCGCGTAGCGCGGCAGCTTGCCAGAGCTGTGGGAGAACCCGGCGCTCGCGGGTGCCGGCCTGATTGCACGAATCGCAGACGGGTTTTAGAATCGAAAGAAGGCCGACGTAGCTCAGTTGGTAGAGCAGCCGATTCGTAATCGGCAGGTCATCGGTTCAAGTCCGATCGTCGGCTCCATTCTCTCAATCACTTACAGCCATTTTCACTGCACCCGGATTTCGTTGTGACGTGGATTGTGACGTAGATTCCTCTGATCAATGGCTTCACGGACCGAATCGAGCGCCGGATGCTGGTAGCGCATTGCGGTACGCACATCCGTGTGGCCCATGACATTCATCACCATCGCCAGATTCCCGGTGGCGTCGTACGCCGCCGTACCAAAGGTATGACGCGCGCAGTACAGCACCAGATTTCCAGGTAGGCCAGCTTGGCTGCGAGCGTCCCTGAACTGTTTAGCAACTGTTGTTAGGTGCCCATCGGCCGCCCTCCGTGACGGAAAGAGCCAGCCCTCGCGCTTGCCCGAGCAGCGAAGCATCAGAATGTCCAACATTCTTTCGCTGATCGGTACATGCCGTCGTGCCGCTTTGGTCTTTCCTCCAGGATTGAAGATCAAGCGTCGAGTCCAGTCGATATTTTCAACCCGAATGCGAAAGACCTCATCCGGGCGCATTCCCGTGTCCTGAATGATGATCAGCACATCCTTCATCGGCTGTTTGGCGACGGCGAGCAACCTCGTCTCGGTTTCCGGGTCGATCGTGATTTCGCGTCCTACTTCTTTCATCAGCTTGACGGCCGGTGGGACAGCAATCACTTTCCACTCCGCCGCTTTGCCTAGCAGTCTCCGCAAAGTGCGAAGCGCCTGATTGACGTAAGACGGCGAACCCTTTAACGCCAAGGAGTCCAGCTCTTCTGTTGTGATGCGGTCCAGGTTCATTCCCATGAGCGGCGTACCCCGAATCTGATTCCATCCCACGCGGTAGTAGCGACGTGATTTCGGAGACAGGTGTCGAGCATGATCAACCCAGTCAAGAAACCGAGGTGCGAAATCGCAGAGCAAAGGTGCTCGCCGCAACACCGCCGACGGTCCCCTTCTTTCTGCTTCTTCTATTAATTTCGATTCGATCTTTCTGGCTCTAGACTTCGAGGTTTGGTGGGTCGTCCCGCGCTGGCGGCAACCCGCAACTGCGAAGTCATAGTGCCAAGTTTTGTCTCGCCTATACAGCATTTCGTTCCTCCATGTATGCCCGCACGGAAGGAGTTCGGCGATTGCGTTCAATGTACCGCAGAACGTCCTCCTCCGTATATCGGATGGAGCCTTCCAATTTGACCCAGCACGGACCGAGCCCGACTTTGCGCCAATATCGAAGAGTTCCCTCGGGAACTGAGAGCATCTCGGAAACCCCGCTCGTCGTAAGAAGTTTCATTGGGATCTCTTGGACTGAAGGAGCTTCTCTAGCCAAGCTAGCTGAGGCTGTGGTCTAAAATTCATCGGGACGAGCGCATCCGGGAGGAGGCTGTGGATCCACTCGGGAACAGCACGCTCTGAGATACAGTTAAGCTGAGAAAGCCCCCACGGGTCCAGCCATTCGGGTTGTGCCCTTTCTGAAATCATGCACTTTGCATTTGCACTCCCGGCTTGAATCGCCGTGACACTTCCACCTACACAGGGCGTCCCGCCCCCGCGCGACTCAGTCGCCGTCTTCAGGCGCAAGAACCGTCTTGCCGAGTTGTCCCGCTTCGTCACAGCATCCTCGTTTTGATGTTTCCAAGTGCGACCGGTTCCCGCTTCCCACCCCCAGGGGTGGTGGGAAAGCTCGAAACCACCGGACTGGCTCCGACCGGTTCCGTACAGTGGGAATGCATAGCGGAACCGGTTCCGGCTGTTTGGGAACTAAGGCCTGGAACCGGTTCCCGCACCGGTTCCGCTATTGATTCCGGTATTTTCTCGGGAACCGGTCGCGGGAACGGGTCAAGCGGGTAGTACAGCTGCGATTTGCGCGGACCCTCTTCAGACTTCCATGCGATACCTTCCTTGCTTTCGAGGAGCCGCAGAACATCAACCCGTCGCAGGCCGGACTGGCCGGCAATACTGGTCTTGCTTGCTCCGGGGTTTCGCCGGATGAAGTCTGTGAGGAGTTCTACATTGTCACGGTACGCAACCAGCGCCGGAGTATCGGGCACGACAAACTTGCCCTTTGCGAAATCGACCTGGATACCGATGTTGTTTAGTTCCGAATCACGGGACTTGTAGCACACCAGTTTCAGACCACCATCGTCATGCTCAACACTGAAGGCCACATCAACGCCAGCGAGGATGTCAGAGCTACCGCGGTACATAGTCTGCTGCGCCTTTGGTCTGTGGTGGAGGAGCAGCACTGTGCTTCCGGCGTCCGCTAGGCGGCGCACTTGCGCCATGACTGTGCGCATCTCGCTCGCCGAATTTTCATCAGCTTCGTGGAACCTCACAAAACTGTCGAAGACGAAAAGCAGCGGGCCTTCCCCTGCTTGCGCCATCTGTACCAGCCGCGGATCTCCGATGAGCGCTGGCGGATCGGTCAACCATCCGCCCCAAATTTTGAGATTCGGCACAGGCGCGCCAGCGATCAGGCGCAAGCGCTTCTGCACCAAGGCAAGGGGATTTTCCCGATCCAGCATCAAAACCTTAGTCTTGCAGCAAGCCCGGCCTAGAAACTCGCTACCCATTGCGCAGCTCACGCCGAGCGCCAGCGCGAGAAAACTCTTGCCGAGACCGGAATCGCCGCTCAGCAGGTTCACAGTTCCGCGGCCGAACAGCCCAGAAACGATTGGCTCGACGTAGGCGAGCTCAATGCTTAGAACCTCCTTGATGTCACCATAGACGCGAATCGCATTTTGATCGTCACCTTTCCCCGCGATCAGTTCTTGCATCGCGTCTAGCAGCGCGCGACGATCCTGTGACGTTGAAGCTCCCGCGAGCTGTTCTTGTAGTTTCTGAAACTGCAGAGCGCGCTTAGATTCACGAAGCTGACGAATGTGGGAGTTGAAGTTCTCCGGCACGACGCCATCAATCAGCACAGCGAGATCACCGTGCGCGACGGTTTCGCCAAGCTGATTAGAAACCGAAACTATGTCAGCGCTGTACCCGTGTTCGTTGAGGAATGCAATCGCGCCAAAAATCTTGCGGTGATCGGACAACAGGAAGTGATCGGGCTCTAGGGCGGATGCATTTTTCCAGAGTCCGGGGACTTCCAGCAAACAACCAAGCACGGCACGCCCCAGGCGTTCCGCGCGTTCGGCGGCGTGTGCGTGCGGCTTGCCATTGGCCTTCGCGGTCACTTCTTCTCGCGCTCCTGCGCTTCGCCGCGGGCCACAGCGAGCCATCGCTTCGCCCTTTCGAGCCGGTCGCTTACATCCGGGCGGAAAAATTTGGGCTTCTGGATCACAGCGTCTCGCAGGTCGATCCTCACTGGACCACCTCGGTATTTCGCGTCTCCTTCGATGACGCCCCGCGTTTCACCTCGGCATCAAGTTGCTGGATTAATGGGCTAATTCGCTGGAGAAGAGCATGCGCTTGGGCGCTCTGGTCCCAGTCCTTGCCCAGAACACGGACCGAGCGAACGCCCCTCGTATCAAGCGTTATTTCCACGGAAAACGAGCCGCCAGGCACTGTTCGGCCTCCTATTTCTTAAATGGGGGATGAGCAGCGAGAAATATTCCAAGACAGGAACTTTTTTTGAAAGTCGAGTGGTTCGTGGACTGAAGCGCTGAAACCACACCGCTTGAATTAACGTTCGCTTTGGGTGCGACTCTGAGCCGCTTTCATCGCCGCTTTCATCAAGTTGCGAATAACTGTTAGCCTTTTGCTCAATCCGCCCTGAGACATCCTGAGGGCAGTTGCAGCTTCTTTCTGGGTACGGCGCTCATATAAGCACAGCCTTGCGATTTCTTTGTCTGCCGATGTGAGCCCTGGCAGGGATAGCAATTGCTCCACGAGGATTTTGTTTTCTTGGTCCGCTGGGCGAGAACCCTTCGCCCGGGCGGGTAACCTGCGTCTCGCAGTTATCTCTACCAGCACTGGCATTCCTCCTGTTTGCTGGCGAGAAGAGCTCCCAGAATTGCCATTTTCCCCGTCTTCCTCTATCCCCTGCGCGCTGATGACAACATGACTACGTCGGATTTCTGTTTCGATAAGAGTGTCAACGTGATATTGCGCTTGCTGCGGGATGCCATTTAAAGAGCCCTCCATAAACGCCTGGAGCGCCTTAGGGTCTCTTGCGACAGGGGTGATTTTGGCGAACTCGCTGACTCGCTCCCAGATTTTTGAGACCGCTTCGGCCGGTGCCTGCTCCGATTTCCCGCGAAACTCGCCAGGAAAAAACAGCCCATGCGTAAGATCTTTGCCTAGCTTCGCAAGGAGTTCGCCGCGACTTTTCTCCTCGACCAGCAACTGACGCACAGCACTACCATGACGGTTCTCGCTTTTGCTCCGTCTTGATATGTATTCGACCCTCAGCGCATGTTGGAAAACCAAGCACAAAAATGTCAAGAACCTTTCGCCGTTCCAGCCCGGTAATTTCTCTAGGCGCTGAAGCGAAGGTTCTACAAGGTTTTTTCGCAACATCCTTCGGACATTACTCTCGGCACCGTGCTGAGGGAGGGCTATGAGAAAGGCAATTTCTTCGCTGGCCAGCTTCTCGCATATCTTCTGGATTCCGAGTTGCTCTGCGGCTTCAGACAGAAGGGGCTGGAGAGATTCAATATATTTGATAAGCCTTACGAGTCCCGCGAAATCCCTTCTTACATGAGGATCCGGACTGCGTTGGGCTAGTTGCTCATAAAGTTTCAAATCCTGTTCCAACGGATTGCGTTCATTCGGAACAGAGTTCGCACCCGTGCCCTTGTTTTCGCCAGCAGTCTGGTGTACGCGATCCAAAGCCATTTCTTGCTGTCGCCGCTCTCGTCCGCCTATCGCCACGGCCGCATTCTATTCACTATCCCTGTGGATCACACAGTTCTTTTTTCTCAGGAACCGAGACTTGCACCACGGCTGGTTAGAAGTTCCTAACTTGAACGCTAGCTTGAGCTGAACCCAAGAAAAGTTAGCCGCGTGGAATATTTTTGGTCTCTCGTCCCCCATTTTATGAATAGGAGGCCTGATGTTGCGCAATCCAAGCCGACTTGGATCAGCGCATGCCCGAATTGATCTGCGACCGACGGAAAAACAAATCGGGATGATAAGAAAGGTCAACCAAAGCAACTTCGAGGTGCAGTCAATCGCATCGAAATCGTAAGTGATTGATGACGAATAGCTTACGACAAAAGTTTTCCACAGCGTCGTCCACTCGGTGGACGCAGGGCACTTAAAAGGACGGTCCTAATGATGAGAGCAAGAGAGAGCGAGGGATTACAGCCGATGAACGGACAACAAAACCTGGAACAGCAAGCCGTACAACTCGATCGGAAGATTCGGGCCAAGGCGAAGACACTGCACACGGATGTTACCGAATTGGGCGCATTGCTGGCCAGGATGAAGGACCGGCACCTGTGGCAGTACCTGCCCGGCCAGAAATTCCGGACCTTCCAGCAGTACGCGACGGCCGCGCTGGGGCAAGCGATATCGCGCAGCCGAGTGTACGAATTGGTGACAGCGCACATGTTAACCGAGGGCGAGAATCCGATCCCGGCGAAAGAGGTCGAGCAGATGGGGATCAAGCGTGCCGTCGAGGTGGCGCGTCTCCGTCCGAAGCAGCGCACGCCGGAAATCCGCGAGATGGCCAAGACCGCGCCCGTCATGGCCGTGCGCAACCGGGTGCAAGCGGTGCTGAACTTGGACCTGCCCAAAGACAAGCAGAATCCGATGCTCCAACTGCTGGCCATCAATCTGCCGGAAGAAACGGTTGAGCGCTTCGAAAACCTGATGGAAGTGATGGTCTACTTGGAGGGCATCCGGGACGGCGATAACACGCAGACGATGCGGGCCAAGGCCTTCGACACGATGCTGTGGTCCACCGAGGAGTACCTGGCACCCGAACTGGCGCAAGCCATGAAACTAAAAAAAGCGAGTGAGGGCATCCATGATTCGCCGGCGGCATCCGCTCAAGAGGACTTCCCTGAAGAGGAAGAAGAAGACGACGACACAAACGGCGACACGCACTCGGACGGCGGCGAAGCCATGCCCAGCGAAGAAACCGAAGCGGCCATCCATATGCGCAGCCGGTGAGACGTCACAACGTCGTGATCGGCGCGTGAATGAAGAGGGTGCCCTCACGATGGGGAGAACGCTGGCAGGAAAAGTCCACTTAAGTGGACTTTTTACGAGCCGTCATTTTCAGGAAAAGTCCACTTAAGTGGACTTTTTATGGGCCGTCATTTTTTCGGGAACTATATATTTAAGTTTTGCGGCCACGCGCGCGGCTGTGGCTCCATTCTTCGGGCCCAAGCCCGTATCGACGACGAGCGTCGCGTGGCTACCGACGACGATGGCGATGTTGGAAAGCCCATGATCGCCCAGACGTGGTCGGAAATCCTTGTTGTGTTCTCACTGACCATCGGCTGGCTCATCTGTGCTAGTGCACTGGTGGCCGCCAGTGCGGCCAGCGTCAGAAGTGTCGAAAGTGACTTCATGGCGTCCTTAAGCGTACTTATTCTAAGATCATTTGCTATCTGTTCAGATCCACCACAGCGACCTTGTTCACTCCACTGCATGCCAGATACAGCCGCCGATCGGGAGTTGCCACCA
>Ga0209117_1000541_pt1 | contig 15132 bp, 15 predicted proteins | sample BlaSpr_A8_OM2_M2_FD_187978 | JGI IMG/M metagenome (GOLD analysis project Ga0209117, IMG submission 187978) | Forest soil microbial communities from Thunder Bay, Ontario, Canada - Black Spruce, Ontario site 2_A8_OM2_M2 (SPAdes) (version 2) | ecosystem: Environmental > Terrestrial > Soil > Boreal...
CATCCGAGGTTCTTCGTGTCGGTTGCTGAAGCCACTCCGCCCGTCGCCCCAAAGAACGTCCGCAAGACTGCCCTGAACGCCGTCCATCGCCAGATGGGCGCGAAGATGGTGGAGTTCAACGGCTGGGACATGCCGGTCGAATACCCCGCCTCGATCGGGTGCGGCATTGTCGCCGAGCACATGGCGGTGCGCACCGGCGTCGGCATTTTTGACGTCAGCCACATGGGGGATATCCGATTGGCCGGGCCTGAAGCGCTGACCGCCGTGCAGCGTATCTCGATGAATGACGCGTCCCGGCTGGCGGTTGGGCAGGCGCAGTATTCGGCGTTGCTCTATCCGCAAGGCACTTTCGTTGACGATGTGATCGTCCACCGGCTGGGCGAAGACGAGTACCTGCTCGTGATCAACGCCGGCACCCGCGAGAAAGATTTCAGCTGGGTGCGCGACAATACGCGGCAGTTTGATTGCGCGGTAGAAAATCTCTCGGATGACTTCACGCAGATTGCGATTCAGGGACCGAAAGCAGTCGATCTGATGGATAAGCTGAACGATGGGGTCGATGTTCCATTTCGCGATCCCAACCTTCGCGCACCTTTTCAGAAACTGATACTCCGCGCCGACTTCAGGTCCGTCAAATTCTATTGGGTTACGCGGGGCGCGATGTTGTGCATGACCGGGAACGCGCGTCGCTACGACCCGAACGTGTTGATTGCGCGGACCGGCTACACCGCCGAGGATGGATTTGAAATCTATATTCCCTCGAACGAGTCTATCAGCGCGTTTGTTTGGGATGGATTGCTAGCCGCGGGAAAAGAATTCGGCGCAGTCCCCTGCGGCCTGGGTGCGCGCAACACGCTGCGCTTGGAAGGCAAGCTGCCGCTCTACGGACACGAAATCACCGACACCATAAATGTGTGGGAAGCGGGACTGGATCGTTTCTGCAAGATGGAGAAGCCGGACTTTATTGGTCGCGCGGCGCTGGAGAAGGCGAAAACTGAGGGCGTGAAGAAAACGTTAGTCGGGCTTGAGATGGTCGACCGGGGAATCGCCCGCGACGGATACAAGGTTCTGGACGGGGGCGGACGCGAGATCGGCTACGTTACCAGCGGTTCTCCCGCGCCGTTCTTGAAAAAGAATATTGCGTTGGCCTACGTTCCCCCCGAGCAGGCTGCGGTGGGAACGACGGTAAAAGTCGAAATCCGCGGCCAGGGCGTAAAAGCACAAGTCGTTCCGACGCCATTTTATAAGCGTCCGAAGAAGCCGTAGCGCCGCCGTCCCGGCGGCTGTCCGGCGGCCGTCCTCGGCCGCCGCTCCGAGGGCAGGATGCCCTCGGGACAGCCGGCAAGATGCCGGCGCTACAAGTTAGAAGCTAAAAGCCAGAAGCCAGGAGCTAGAAGCCAGATGCCTTACCCAACCGACCGCAAATATACGAAAGAACATGAGTGGATCACTGCCGATGGCACCGTCGGCATCACGCACCACGCTCAGGACTCCTTGGGCGACATCGTATTCGTCGAGTTGCCCAAGGTGGGGACAGAGATCACCATGGGGAAGGCCTTCGGCACGGTGGAATCGGTGAAGGCGGTCTCCGATATTTACGCTCCGGTTTCAGGGACGGTGACGGCGGCGAATGAAGAGCTGGCCACGGCCCCGGAGAAAGTGAACAAAGATGCACACGGCGCCTGGATGGTCAAGATCAAGGTGAAGGATCCGGCGGAAATGAATGCGCTGCTTGCGGCGGCGGACTACGAAAAGTTTGTGAGCGAAGAGGCGGGACACTGAAAAACATTGCAGAGGTCAGATTGCAGATTGAAGAAGTGAACCCCTTGGTTCCCACCGACATAAGTGGAAGCGGAGGGTTTTACTTCTGCAATCTGACTTCTGACTTCTGCAATGGCACCGTAGATACTGCTCGAGTGCCACAATCGAAACTGTCTCAGCCCACATCCAATAAAGGTTCTTATGAGATATCTGCCTAAGTCTCCCGCGGATCGCGCCGCCATGTTGCAGGCGATCGGCATCCGCTCCGTGGACGATCTTTTCTCGCCGATTCCCTCCGAGTTTCGTCTGAAGCGCGATCTCGCTATCCCCCGGCAAATGGCCGAGTCGGAAATCGTGGACTGGTTTAAGCAACGGGCGAAAGAAAACGGCGAAGGCTACACCAGTTTTCTGGGAGCCGGGGCTTACTTCCACTATCGGCCGGTGGTCATTGACGCGCTCGTGCAACGCGGCGAATTCCTGACGTCCTACACGCCGTACCAGGCGGAGTTTGCGCAGGGCACGCTGCAGGCCATCTTCGAGTTCCAGACCATGATCTCGGAACTCACGGGCATGGACCTGGCGAATGCTTCGATGTATGACGGCTCGACCGGCGCGGCCGAGGCGGTGATGATGGCGGTCCGCATTACCGGAAGACATTCGGCGGTGATCGCGCGGAGCCTGCATCCCGAGTATCGGGAAGTGCTCAACACCTACGCGACGCACCAGGCGATTCCGCTGAAGACGGTTTCGTTCACGGACTCGGGACAGATCGATCTAATGGAACTCGAAACGGCAGTGGGCGACGATACGGCGTGCGTCCTGATTCAATCGCCGAATTTCTTCGGAACGATTGAAGACGTCGAGGCGATTGCCGAGATCGCACACAAACGCGGAGCGCTGCTGATTGTGTCGATCGCCGAAGCGGTGTCGCTCGGGATTGTGGAGCCGCCGCGCACGGCCGACATCGTGGCCATGGAAGCGCAGTCGTTTGGAGTGCCTCTCGGATTCGGTGGTCCCTACTGCGGCGTGCTGGCTACGAAAGAGAAATTCGTCCGGCAAATGCCAGGTCGCTTGGTGGGTCAGACCGTGGACAAGAACGGCAAACGCGGCTTTGTGCTGACGCTGGCCACTCGCGAGCAGCACATACGGCGCGAGAAGGCGACTTCGAATATTTGCACCAACCAGGCGCTGGTCGCGCTGATGGTCAACATCTTCATGATCGTGTACGGCAAGATCGGCTTGCGGGAACTGGCGAAGCAGAACCTGGCGAAGGCGGCATACGCCGCCGACCAGTTCGGCAAACATGCCAAAGTGCGGTTCGCGGGCGCACCGCGATTCAACGAGTTCGTGGTCGAGACCAGCGAAGATCCTTATGCCATCAACTCCCGGCTGCTGGGACATAAAATCGTCGGCGGATTTCCGCTGCGCAAGTTCTATCCCGAGCTTGGCCACGCGGCTCTTTGGTGCTGCACGGAATTGACGACACGGTCCACGATCGATACGGCGGTCGGCCTCGTCGCCGAGAGCGAACGCTCGGTTCGAAGTATGAAAGAGACAGAAGGGCAAGAGGTGGTGAGATGAAGACGAAGCACATCACCCGCAAAGCGACGCGTCACATCAATCAGAACGAAGGATTGATTTTCGAAAAGTCGTCGCCCGGCAAAGCCGCGTGGAAGCTACCGCCGCTGGATGTTCCGGAAGTCGATACGGCGAAGTTGCTGGGCAAGACGGAGCGCAAGGATCTGGGCGATATGCCGGAGGTGAGCGAGATCGAAATCATCCGTCACTTCACCCGGCTCTCGACGTGGAATTACGCCATTGATCTCGGAATGTATCCGCTGGGTTCTTGCACCATGAAGTACAACCCGCGAGTGAACGAGTTTGTGGCGCGCGTCGAAGGCCTCGCCAACGGGCATCCATATCAGGCGGAGAAGATTTCGCAGGGCGCTTTGCGAATCATGAAGACGTTGAGCGACTGCCTGCTCGAGATCACCGGCATGGACGCGATTACGCTGCAACCGGCCGCGGGCGCGCACGGCGAGCTGACCGGATTGCTCATTGTGCGTGCGTATCACGAGTCACAAGGGAACGCGCGCAAGAAGATTCTGATTCCGGACTCGGCGCATGGCACGAATCCGGCGACGGCGGCCACGGTTGGCTACGCGGTCGAAAATTTGAAATCGAACGAGCGCGGCATGGTCGATGTGGCAGCGCTGGCGGCGCAGATGAATGAAGACGTCGCGGCGCTCATGGTCACCAATCCGAATACGCTGGGCGTTTTCGAGCAGGAGATTCACAAGATTGCCGACCTCATGCACGCCAAGGGCGGACTGCTCTACATGGACGGCGCCAACATGAACGCGCTGGTCGCCAAGGCGCGGCCGGGAGACTTTGGCGTTGATGTTATGCACCTGAACCTGCACAAAACGTTTTCGACGCCGCATGGCGGAGGTGGTCCGGGCTCGGGTCCAGTGGCGGTGAAGAAAATTCTGGCGCCGTTCCTGCCGACTCCGGTCGTCATTACCAAGGCGGATGGCACGCTGGGGTTCGAATATAACTGTCCGCAATCGGTGGGGCGCGTGCGCGCGTTCTACGGGAATTTCGGAATGTTCATCCGGGCGCTGGCCTACATTTTCGCCAACGGGCCGGACGGCCTGCGGCAGACGACCGAAGACGCGGTACTCAACGCGAATTACATCCGAAAGGGACTCGAAGGCGTTTACGACCTGCCCTACTCGACGCCTTCCATGCATGAAGTCGTCTTCAGTGACAAGGTGCAGTCGAAGAAGGGCGTGAAGACCATCGACCTTGCCAAACGTCTCATCGATTACGGATTCCATCCCTACACGACGGCGTTCCCGCTGATCGTACACGGCGCGCTGATGATCGAACCGACCGAGAGCGAGCCGAAAGAAGAACTGGATCTGTTCATCGAAGCCATGAAGTCGATCGCGGAAGAAGTGGAAGAAGATCCGCAGTACGTGCTCGACGCCCCCCACAACACCCGCATTTCCCGTTTGGATGAGACCGCCGCCGCAAGGAAGCCGGTGCTGCGCTGGAAGCCGGAGAACGTCGGCTAGCAAATGGCCCTGCGCCCTGATCTGCACGTTCCTCGACTTCAGAAGTAACTCCTATTTACCAGTTGGTAATATTGGGGGGTACCCCCCCTCCCCCTGTCTATTAGAATCATGATGTTACGGAGGGATTTCCGCCAGGTCTTTGAGTTTAAAGGATTTAACTTACAAAATATAGATAACAAGGGAGTTATCGGCCATCTTTTTCAGGGTTGGTCTTTAGAATCAATGACTTCGACTTACTAAGTCGCGCAAAATCTAGATTTCAAATAACTTAGGGCCAGAGGTACACCCACAGCCACGCTGGGCTATTGCCTACCGATTATTCTGTTCGTGTTCTAGTTACTATTATAGCCCTCGCTGTCAACTGGCATTTGGTGAGCGCCGCGCCTTGCTAGAATCACCTGAGTCCAAACCTATGCCTGACGATCTGGCCAGCTCCGCAAGCGCCCGCCAACTGGCTGAGCATCATTACTACGCCGCGCTCGACATGGTTCTAGAAGGCCACCACGAGCAGGCGGTCGAAGAGTACCGGCAGGCGGTGGCGGCCGATCCGAAATTCACCGACGCGCTGCATGGACTGAGCCGGGCGTTGCAGGACCTCAACCGCTTCGACGAAGCGATCGTTGTCTCCAAGCAAATTTCAGCTATCGATCCCGACGACATTCTGGCGCACACCAGCCTCTCGATCCTGTATCAGAAGAAGGGCATGGTTCCCGAGGCCGAGGCGGAAGGGAACAAGGCGCGGGTGCTGGGATGGAAGCAGCAACTGAAGAAGGGGAGCGGGTGAGGAAGTATCACCGGGGCTGCTGGCTGGGTTCAGAAGGCTGCTTCCGCTGTCGTTTGCGAGAATCTCTTTGCCGTCGCTTTCTTTCGATTGCCAGCCGCCCCCGGGCGGCCTCAGCCATCTTCTGCGCGTACTCTAGCATGTTCTCGGCGACTATAATTGATTTCGTCTGTGTAGCCGAGTCTTCCATTGTGGAACGCATCATTGCAATTCTTGAAAATAAAGGTCTCTTCTCACGAAGCCTTGTGAAAGACTTTGCATTTGGTGCGCTCCTCGCTGAGGTTAGAAAAGTCCGCGAAGAACTACAGGCAGCCTTGGATGTACGTATTGACGCACCGGTGGTCGCACATGACTCCCTCTCGGCGTTCAATTTTCTCGCAAGTGCCTCGTTACGTGGGGAGTCCGTGTGCGATGCTTTAGAGTGCCGCCTTGCTAAGGTGGCCATGCTGGCCCGATATTCGTCGCTGTACTGCGATCGAGTTCTTCTCCCCGTGCAGTTTACGCCAGTTCATGAGGGGGACGAATACAACGTCAGGTATAACTTCTACAGGGACGTAGTCTGTGTCCTCGAACTGCGTCCGCTAATCGAGTCAGGAATAATTTTCCTCCTACCCTCATTTCTCGGCTACTGCCCTCATTGCATGCCCATCGTTGTTCCCGAACGGCCGGAAATCAGCAACGCGGCTCATCAGTTGACAGCGGCGAACGTCGGGGATTTCAGGATGTTCTATGAGCGGGATGAAAGGCCGGGATATGGAATTACTATAACGGGACCTTCAGTATATTTGGAGCACGGACAGAAGTTTGGGCGATACTCAAAGAAGCCGGCCTGGCTACCGAAAGAGCTGGTTGATGTACCGCGGCACCATCCTGTAGAGATCGATCCCAATCTTGTCCGCGAGTCCAAATGGGTGGATGAGATTTTCGATCAGATCGCGGAGGATGCCACGCTGCAGCAGTTCTACGGAGTTCGCTACGATACGAAGTACCTCACGGATCGCCGAGGAGAGGCGGAATTTCTGAGCTCCTTGCACAAGGAGTACGAGCTCACCCAGGGAGCGAAGTTATGCGCTCGCCTAGCCCATAGTATCCCGCTGTTTTCGGAGGTACCCATTGAAACTATAGTCAAGATTCGGCGAGAAGACAGCGAGGCGTTCCAGCAGTACCGTTCAGCTCTGGGCGACATCGTAAAGAATTATGTGGCCTCGGGCAAGGATGTTGGAGAGGTGGAGGCGAGAGATATTTACTTCGATGAACTGGAGCCGAGGTTACGGGAGTTGGAGCGGAAAGCTCGGATCGAGCGGAGTGCCGCACTGAAGAAAGGTTTCGTGAGAACGGCCATTACTACGGCGGTCGTAGGGCTCGGTGTTTACGGGGCCTTGCCGAGGCATTCTCGTCGGCCGAGAAACATTCAACGACAGTTCGCAATCACAATCTGTATTTCCTCCTGAGAGTTAAGGAAGAGTTGGACGGGGGTTAGCTGATGCGTAGCGCTGCCGACCTGCGAAGCCCGCCACGAATAGGGTCGCAGGCCGTCCGTCAGTGGACATTTCTCCCCCAACGTTGAACAACCCTCAAGCAGGCAGGCCTTAAATGAAATACCTCATCGTCTACGAGAAATCAAACACAGGCTGGGGCGCATACGCTCCCGATTTGCCTGGCCTTGGCGCGGCGGGCAAAACGCTGGACGAAGTGAAGGACCTCATCCGCGAGGCGGTTGAGTTTCACTTGGAAGGCATGCGCGCACACGGCGATCCCATTCCCACGCCCTGCGCGATGACTGAATACATCACGATTTGAGCGGCTGGTAGACACTGCATCCCAGAACTGGGATAATGTCTCCTCAGGGGCTAAAGCCCTCGGTTTTTCCGGCCCCGAACGGCACGGCTAAAGCCGTGCCCTACCCAAACCTATTTATGGAACCAGCTCTGACGAGGCGCGATATGGCAAACCGTCGAAGTAGCGAATCCAGAATTAGCGAATCAATAGTGCGAAGTTCGGGGAATGTATTTGCCGACCTTGGGCTGCGCGACGCTGGCGAGAAGCAGACAAAAGTGCGTCTTGCGGTCGCGATTCAGCAGATTATTCAGGCGCGACGTTTGTCGCAGACAGCAGCGGCGCGGTTGTTAGACATCAACCAGCCGAAGATTTCCGCTTTGGTCAACTACCATCTGGACGGCTTTTCCGTCGAGCGGTTGCTGCATTTTCTCAATGCTCTGGATCGCGATGTCGAGATCGTGATCCGCAGGAAACCGCGGTCGCGCAAGATGGCCAGGATCGTAGTGACGGAATCTCAGCTGTCCGCGGTGTAGCAACCGCCGAAACTCGGCTTGGACGGGCGAGGACGCCCGTCCCCCACGAGTACCCCTGCGGAGTAAAATTAAGCTATGCGTGAAGTCGTCCTGGTTTCTTCCGTCCGCACTCCCGTGGGCCGCGCGTTCAAGGGAACGCTGCGGGCTACGCGTCCTGATGAACTGGCTGCCGTTGCGATCAAGGGCGCGCTCGATCGCGTGCCGCAGCTTGATCCCAAAGAAATTGAAGACGTCATCCTGGGCTGCGCTATGCCAGAAGCTGAGCAGGGGATGAACGTGGCCCGCATCGCGTCGCTGCGCGCGGGGCTGCCGGTTGAGGTGTCGGCGGTGACTATTAATCGCTTCTGCTCGTCCGGCTTGCAGGCGATTGCCATGGCGGCCGAGCGCATCATGGCGGGCGGCGCTGAGGTGATGCTGGCGGGCGGGACCGAATCGATGTCGATGATCCCCATGGGTGGCAACAAGATCTCGCCAAACCCGTGGCTGGTGGATCATTATCCGGATGCGTATCTTTCGATGGGCCTGACGGCGGAGCGGTTGGCGGCGCGCTTCGGCATCACGCGCGCGCAGTGCGACCAGTTTTCATTGCGCAGCCATCAGAAAGCGCTGGCGGCGATCGCGGCGGGCAAGTTCGAGGAAGAGACTGTCGCCGTGCCGGTGAGCTTTACCACTAACGGCAGCAATGGCCGTGTGGGGGCGGGGCTCGGCCCCGCCCCGGGCCGAGTCAAAGACCTGGCACCACACAAGCCACATCGGCAGGAAATTTCTTTCAAGGTGGACGAGGGCCCGCGCGCCGATACTTCGATCGAGGCTCTGGGAGCCCTCAGGGCCGCGTTTCACGTGAAGGGCGTGACCACGGCGGGAAATTCTTCGCAGATGTCGGATGGCGCGGCGGCGGCCGTGGTGATGTCGGCCGAGCGGGCGAAGGCTCTGGGCATTACTCCGCTGGCGCGCTATGTCTCGTTCGCCACCGCCGGATACAAGCCGGAAGAGATGGGCCTGGGGCCGGTGTTTGCGATTCCGAAGGCGCTGAAGCTCGCTGGGTTGAAGCTCTCGGACATCGACGTGATCGAACTGAACGAGGCGTTTGCCGCGCAGTCGCTGGCGGTGATCCGAGAAGCTGGCCTTGATTCCGAACGCGTGAATCCGAACGGAGGCGCAATTGCGCTCGGCCATCCGCTGGGATGCACGGGGGCGAAGCTGACAGCCAGCGTGATTCGCGAACTAAAGCGCCGCAACGGACGCTATGGCATGGTCACGATGTGCGTCGGCGGAGGGATGGGCGCGGCGGGGATTTTTGAGAATCTGAGCTAGGATTTTCTTCGTGTGCCTTCGTCCCCTTTGGGGTTGAGAAAAAGCTTGAACCACCAAGGGCACTAAGGTTCACGAAGGCAAAACCGACCAATTGTCTTGTGATGAATCTCCTAGCTGGTGGCCTTGGTGAGGGCAATACTGAGGTCATGTCTACTTTAGCGGTCAATCGAAACCCTGTTCAGGAGATCAGTCACGCCATAATTACGGCTGCCATGCGGGTTCACTCGGAACTCGGGCCTGGGCTCCTGGAGAGCACGTACACAGCTTGTCTGGCAGCATGAGCTCCAGAAAGCCGGTTTGAGGTCGGATACGCAAGTTGGGTTGCCGGTCGTCTACGATGGCGTAAAATTAGATCTCGGTTACCGAATTGATCTCTTGGTTGAGGATCTGGTCATCGTCGAACTGAAGTCCGTGGACGCGATTGCACCGGTTCATCAGGCGCAAATCATTTCCTACTTGAAACTGAGTGGACGATCCCTCGGACTTCTCATAAACTTCAATGTTCCCCACCTGAAAGACGGCATCAGACGATTTGTAAACGGCACTGGATGGAAGTGAGAGCATTCACCACAAAGGACACTATGGTTCACGAAGGAAATTCCCAGGTTTTGATTCTCCTTAGTGAACCTTAGTGCCCTTGGTGGTGGACGCTTTTGACGTTCGGAGGACTCATGGCAACCACAGCAATTCCTAAGACCAAGATTCTCGGCGGCAGCTTCCTGCTCGAAGAGCGGCAGACTGCCGATGTATTTACCCCGGAGGATTTTTCCGAGCAGCAACAGATGATCGGGCAGACGACCGAGGAGTTTGCCATCAACGAGATTCTGCCCCAAGCCGAGAAGATCGAACACAAAGATTACTCGATTTCGCGCGATCTGTTGAAAAAAGCCGGCGACCTCGGCCTCAGCGGAGTCGAGATTCCCGAAGCCTACGGCGGCCTCGAAATGGACAAAGTCACCGCCGCCATTATCGCCGACAACATGGCCAAGTACGCCGGGTTTGCTACCACCTGGGGCGCGCACAGCGGGATCGGCCTGTTGCCGATCGTTTATTTCGGCACCGAAGAGCAGAAGAAAAAATATCTGCCGCGGCTGGCCACGGGAGAAATTGTGGGCGCGTACGCGTTGTCGGAAGCGACCTCCGGCTCCGATGCGCTGAATTGCCGCGCCCGTGCCGTGCTTTCGCCGGACGGCAAGCACTACATCCTGAACGGCGAGAAGATGTGGATCACCAACGCGGGCTTTGCCGACCTCTTCACGGTGTTCGCGAAAGTTGACGGCGAGAAGTTTTCGGCGTTCCTCATCGAAAGAACTTTTCCGGGATTTTCCGTCGGCGCCGAAGAGCACAAAATGGGCATTCGCGGATCGTCAACGTGCCCCACCATCCTGAATGATTGCAAGGTGCCGGTCGAGAATCTGCTCGGCGATGTTGGCAAGGGGCATGTCATCGCCTTCAACATTCTGAACGTTGGACGTTTCAAACTCTGCGCCATGTGCGTGGGCGGGGCGCGAGTTTCCATCGAACATGCCGTGGCCTACGCCAAGCAGCGCAAGGCGTTCGGGAAGACGATCGGCGAATTCGGCCTGGTGCGGGAAAAGATCGCGAACATGGCGACGCTGATCTATGTCGGCGAATCGCTGGTCTATCGCACGGTCGGGATGATGGACGCGCTGCTTTCGGAAATCGACTCCGCGAGCCCCGACGCGGCCGCCGTAGCCAAAGAACGGCGCAAGGCGATCGAGGAATACGCGGTGGAGTGCTCGATCCTCAAAGTGTGGGGATCGGAGATGATCGACTACGTCGTCGACGAGACGGTGCAGATCTACGCCGGCTACGGCTTCGTGGAAGAGTATCCGGCGGAACGGGCCTACCGCGATGCTCGCATAAATCGTATTTTCGAGGGCACGAATGAAATCAACCGGCTGATCATCACCGGATTCCTGCTGAAGCGGGCGATGAGCGGCCAGTTGCCGCTGATGCCGGCGATCAAGAAGTTGATGGACGAAGTGCTGAGCGGTCCGTCGGCCGGCGAGGAGATCGAGGGCCCGCTGGCGCTATCCGAAGAGCGCAAGTTGGTCGCGCAGGCGAAGAAGCTCGGCCTGTTCGTCTCCGGCGCGGCCACGCAGAAATATATGCAGGCGATCCAGGAGCAGCAAGAGGTGATGGGTGCGATCGCGGATATGACGATCGAGATTTACGCCATGGAATCGGCCGTGCTGCGCGCGCAGAAGATTGTCGAGGGCGCTTCTTCTTCAAAGCAGGGCGAAGCGGCGGCCGCGCTGCCGATTGCGATGACGCGCGTGTATCTGACGCAAGCGCTGGAAAAGGTCGAAGCGGCGGCAAAGAAAGTGATTGCCGATGTGGCCGAAGGCGACATGCTGCGGACCCAACTGGCGATTGTGCGACGGTTGTCCAAGCACGAGCCCTTCAACACGATTGCGCTGCGTCAGCAGATTGCGCAGAAGACGATTGAGGCAGGGAAGTACACGTTAGCATAGCGACCTGTACGTTGCCGACTGCCCCGGAAGTTGGCACGGTCAGCCCGAGAAAGACTGTCGAAGAAGCCATCGCCAACCTCAAGGAGGCGACTGAACTCTACATGGAAGAGTTCCCCCGGAAGGGTCCAGTCGCCCGCTTGTTAACGTCTTCGAGGCGCGCTATGCCTGGACGTTAGAAGTCCAAATCGCGAATTCCGTTGGAAAACTTAAAGAAAAGGAGGCGTGAAAGCTATGACGCCCGCGGAAAATTTTGAGGCGAGAACGTATCGCAAGGTTGACGTGCGCATAGTGCCTTTCCTTTTCCTTTGCTACATTTTGGCCTATCTCGATCGGGTCAACGTCGGATTCGCGAAGCTGCAGATGCTGAAAGATCTGTCGATGAGCGATGCGGCATTCGCTACCGGCGCCGGTATTTTCTTTATCGGTTATTTCTTTTTCGAAGTTCCCAGTAATGTGCTGCTGAAGAAATTCGGCGCGCGCATGTGGATTGCCAGGATCATGATCTCCTGGGGCGTCATATCTGCGTGCATGATCTTCGTAAAAGGGGAGTGGTCTTTTTATGCCCTGCGCTTTCTGCTTGGCCTGGCCGAGGCCGGGTTTTTTCCGGGGGTGATTTTTTATCTGACCTTGTGGTACCCCTCAAGATTCCGATCCACACGAACCGCCTGGTTTGTGGCAGCAATCGCTGTATCGGGGGTAGTCGGCAATCCCATATCCGGCTGGATTATGGATGTGTTTTCCGGTGCAATGAAGTTGGCGGGGTGGCAGTGGCTTTTTCTGGCAGAAGGCATCCCGTCAGTTCTCGTTGGCCTTCTGGTGATCTTTTATCTGGACAGCAGCATTGAAGAAGCGAAATGGCTTATGCCTGAGGAAAAGGCACTGCTCGCGCATAACCTCGAAGCTGAAGACAAGCATAAAACCGATCATAAACTGGTGGACGCCTTCACCAGCGGGAAAGTCTGGGTGCTGTGCGCCATCTATTTCACTCTGATGATCGGCTTGTATGGCATCGCATTCTGGTTGCCGACGATTGTGAAGGCGTTTGGCTTGAAAGGCTATCTTCGGGTTGGCCTGATTACCGCGATACCGTATGGCGTGGCCGTTGTCGGAATGATTCTGCTGAGCAATCATTCGGACAAAACCGGAGAGCGGCGGCTGCATTATGTGGCAAATGTTGTGGCTGGAGCCGCCGGTTTAGTTTTGAGCGGGGTCTTTGCGTCGAATCCAGTGTTGGCGATCATTTTCTTGTCCATGGGCACGCTTGGAGTGATTGGGTCCATGCCATTGTTCTGGCCGTTGCCGTCCGCCTTTTTGGCCGGCACCGCCGCTGCAGCGGGGATTGGCATCGTGAACTCGGTGGGCAATTTAGGTGGTTATGTTGGACCGAATATTCCGATTTGGGCAAGATATTTTTCTTCGGACCGATCTGCGGCCTTGTATATCATTGCGGGGATTTTGATGGTTGGGGCTCTTTTGACGTATTTCTTTATACCGGAAACTCTACGGGTGCGCGTGGGTCCTGTGGATTAGCTGTTACCTTCCTCGAATATAATCCCGATCAGTCACGCCGCTTATTCAAACCAGCCGCTGCGGTAAGCCACCCACCACGCGATGTACACGATCGGAATGGTCGCGCCCAGCGCCCACCAAAGCGGCAGAATGAAATCGGCAGCGAGGCCGAGCACGGTGAAGGAGATCCAGAGAATCTTGCGCTCCATATTCTGGATTGTAAGTCTTTCCCGCCATCGATGATCCGGGTAAGCAGGCCGCGGAAAACTTCGGTTTCGTATCCGGGCGCCGCTTCAGCGATGCCGAAAGCCCTTCCGCCCGTAGAGACGAGGCCCTCGTCTCAGCCGCGGCAAGCCGCGTCTCCACAAAATCGCGGAAATCAGGCTTTGGGCTTGAGTTCTTCCATCACACTCTGAATCAACTCTTTGGCGTCGGTGAGGTTTTTCATGATGAGTTGCACATCCATGACCGGCTTGCCGGGCCAGCGCTGGCTCTGGCAGTAAACGCCGTGCTGCCCGACGAGGGCCATGGCGTCGGTGACCAGGTCCATGGTGACCGCGAGGCGTCCGCGGGGCACCCCCATGCGGGTTTCGAAGTGCTGGAGCTCTTCCTGCTTTTCGTTGAAGACGGCCATGGACAGATTGTAATGGGGGATGTGGGTATAATTCTCGTGCAGCTCTTAGCTCGCGGCTCTTAGCTCTTAGCCTTTAGCTCTTAGCCAAAGGCTAATCGCTGAGTGCTCTCCCAGGAGGAAACAAATCATGAAGAAGCTTGCTTTAATCGCAGCGGTGATCTTTGCGGTCGCTACTCTTGCTCCTGCGCAAATGGGGCAGGACAAATCGAAGCGGCCCAGTCCGCCGGCCAGTGCGGAATGCAAATTTTCCGATGGCAAAACCATCAAGGTGGACTATTCCAGTCCGCGTGCGAAAGGGCGGACGATTTTCGGCGCGGCGAGCGAGAAGGCAGTGGTGCCGTACGGAGAGATCTGGCGCACCGGCGCGAATGAAGCGACCACGTTCGTCAGCGATACGAATCTGACGGTCGGTGGCAAGGCTGTGTCGGCGGGCAGTTATACCATCTTCACCATCCCGAAGGCGGACAAGTGGACACTGATTATCAACAAGAAAAACGCCGAGTGGGGCATTCCGTACAAGTACGAAGCCGACGAGTTGGCCCGAGTTGACATGCAGGTCTCGAAAACGGCGGCGCCGGTGGAGAACTTCACCATCGCGTTCGACTCGGCGGGCGGCAAATGTACGCTGCGCATGGAGTGGGAAAACACCCGCGCCAGCGTCGATATTACGAAGTAAGAAGACCAACTGTAGAGACGGGGCTTGCCCCGTCTTGCATGCACCACCTCGCTCGTGGCCGGAGGCGCGGCATGCCCCGTCTCTATGGGAATGTCGGCGCTATACTGGAACCCGATGCGGCCCATGCTGCGCTTTCTTTGGAACTCCACCCGTGGCCACCGGATTGCGCCCTGGCGCAGTCCCTATCTTCTGTGGCGCATCGAGACCTACACCGGCGTTAAAATGACCCAGATTGGATTCCTGGAATTCTGGGAATTCTTGTGGACGGAGCGAAGCAGCCTGTGGCGGTTCCTGAAGTGGACAGCGGAGATGGATCGCTACGTCCATCCCGGGGCGAAAAGCGTGTAGCAGCCGCTTTCCAAATTTTGTAGCTACCCTCCAAATTTTGTCATCCCGAGCGAAGCGAGGGATCTGCAACTCGCCGCGAACTGCAGATCCCTCGCTTCGCTCGGGATGACAATGCGTTAGAGGTGTCACACGCACCGCTCCGCACGGCACCCTTGTCAGCGCCCTTCGATCACCACATTGACTTCGCTGCCTTTGCCCGCGCCCAGCAGTTGGAAGGCT
>Ga0209117_1000542_pt1 | contig 15131 bp, 16 predicted proteins | sample BlaSpr_A8_OM2_M2_FD_187978 | JGI IMG/M metagenome (GOLD analysis project Ga0209117, IMG submission 187978) | Forest soil microbial communities from Thunder Bay, Ontario, Canada - Black Spruce, Ontario site 2_A8_OM2_M2 (SPAdes) (version 2) | ecosystem: Environmental > Terrestrial > Soil > Boreal...
GTACAGGTCAATGCACTGACGATGTGGCTGACACTCGCGACTTTTTTCGGCTACGCGGTCATCTACACCGTGCTGCTCAAGCCGGCAACGCCTCAGAATATCGTGATCGGCGGCGCATCCGGCGCGATGCCGCCGGTTCTCGGGTGGGCCGCGATTGCCGACGACGTGGCGCCGCAGGCGCTGATCCTGTTCCTGATCATCTTCGTGTGGACGCCGCCGCATTTCTGGTCGCTGGCGCTTTACCGCGCGAAGGAATATGCGAATGCAGGCTTGCCCATGCTGCCGGTGACTCATGGACCCGAGTACACGCGGCTGCAGATCGTTCTCTACACGATTGCATTGTTCGGCGTTTCGCTGCTTCCCTTCGCCATCCGCATGAGCGGTTGGATTTACCTGGTTGCTGCGGTAATCCTCAGTGGGGTTTTCATCGGCTACGCCGTCGCGTTGCGGCGCCGCTACAGCGACCGGCTGTCGCGGCAGACGTTCAGGTATTCCATCGCCTACCTGGCGGCGCTGTTTTCAGCGCTTCTCTTCGACCACTACTGGCGGTGAAGCGACCCTTCGGTGTTGTCGCCGCAGCGCTGTTGGTGCTGGTCGTCGCGGCATGCGGCCCGGATCACCCCCGGTTTCAGGCCTCCGATGTCACCGGCGTCGCCTTCGGACGCGATTTTCAGCTCACCGATCACAACGGCAAACCGCGGACGCTCGCTGACTTTCGCGGCAAGGTGGTCGTGGTGTTCTTCGGCTACACGCAGTGCCCCGATGTATGCCCCACCACGCTCTCGGATCTCGCCGCCGCGCTGCAAAAACTGGGCGCGGATGCCAGCCGCGTGCAAGTGCTGTTCGTGACCGTCGACCCGGAGCGTGATACGCCGGAACTGCTGTCGCACTATGTTCCCGCATTCAATCCGACGTTTCTCGGCCTATCCGGAGACGCCGCGGCCACCGCCGCCACCGCTCGCGAATTCAAGGTCCTGTATCAGAAGCAACCCGGATCGACGCCGGGCAGCTATGCCATGGAGCACTCCGCGGGAACGTTCATCTTCGACCCGCAAGGGCGGCTGCGGCTGTTCGCGAGCCACGGCCAGGGTCCGGATGTCTTCGCACACGATATACGCGAGTTGCTGCGCGCAACCTCGTAGGTAGGAAAGCTGCGCTATCGCTCGATCAGCTCGATCTTGTAACCATCCGGATCCTGCACGAAGGCGATGACCGTGGTGCCGCCTTTGACGGGCCCCGCCTCGCGGGTGACGGTTCCCCCTTTTTCGCGCACCGCGCTGCACGCGGCGGCGGCGTCGGGAACCTCGATGGCGATGTGTCCGAACGCGGTGCCGAGATCGTATCGATCGACGCCGTAATTGTAGGTCAGCTCGAGCACCGCGTGCTTGGCCTCGTCGCCGTAGCCGACGAACGCCAATCTGTATTTCTGCTCCGGCCGGTCGGTGGTCCGCAGCACCGTCATGCCGAGCACTCCGGTGTAGAACCCGATCGACCGTTGCAAGTCGCCTACACGCAGCATGGTGTGAAGAATACGCATCGTGCCTCCGACATTCGTTGCCGTGCTAAAACTCGACCAATTCGTAGTCTTCCTTGCGCGCGCCGCAATCGGGACAGGTCCAGTTCGGCGGAACATCCTCCCACTTGGTGCCGGGTGGAATGCCGGTGTCGGGGTCGCCGAACGCTTCATCGTAGATGTGGCCGCAGATGAGGCACATGTATTTTTTCATTGGCCGCGAAAGCGATTGGAGTAAACTCGCATTTTACCAAGTCCATCCGCGCCGGTGGCAGCTCCGATGCCGCTCTCGAAGGCCGCACCGCAATGTCCACGCCGACCGATCAGGATCCTGATTTTCCGCCTCTCGTAATGACGTTTGCCGCCTCCGATCCGTCCGGAGGCGCAGGCATTCAGGCCGACATCCTGACGCTGGCAAGCATGGGCTGTCATCCGCTGTCGGTGCTGACTGCGATTACCGTTCAGGACACGATGGGCGTCGAGGCGGTGCAGGCAATCGACGCCGACTGGGTCGCTGACCAGGCGCGCTGTCTGCTCGAGGACATGCCCATCGACGCGTTCAAAATCGGCGCAATGGGCAGCGTCGAGAATATTGCGGCGATTGCCGAGATCCTTTCCGATTACCCGGATGTGCCGCTGGTGCTCGATCCCGTCCTCGCGTCCGGCAGGGGAGATGAGCTCGCCAACGACGAGATGCTGCACGCGATGCGCGAGCTCTTACTCCCGCAGACGACGATACTCACACCCAACAGCCTGGAAGCGAGGCGCCTCGCCGAGACCGACGATGAGGACGAACCGCTGCTTTCGGTCTGCGCGCAGCGGTTGATCGAGATCGGCTGCGAATTCGTTTTGATCACCGGTACCCACGAGCCCACGCCGCAGGTGGTGAACACACTTTACGCAAAGAGCGGCGTGGTGAGAACGGACTCCTGGGAGCGCCTTCCCGGTACCTATCACGGATCGGGATGCACGCTCGCGTCGGCGATCGCGGCGATGCTTGCCAATGGGCTCGAGCTCCCGGAGGCAGTGCGCGAAGCGCAGGATTACACCTGGCACACGTTGCAGAAGGGGTATCGCCCGGGAATGGGCCAGATGCTACCGGACCGGCTTTTCTGGGCGCGCGAGGAAGAGGCGGAGCCGCGCGTCGAGGACGCCGCCCCGCCGCAGTCATCCAACCTTCACCGACACTAGGGCCGGTTAACAGGCCCTAACCGCAAGTCATGGTCGGGCCCCTTCGGGCGAGCGCGCCGCGGTCGATCGCGGGCTTGTACGCGCTGACGCCGGATCACTCCGATACCGGCGAGATGATCGAATGCGTCGCCGCGGCGCTGGAAGGCGGCGCGACAGCGGTCCAGTATCGAAACAAAACGGCTGCGCCGAAGTTGCGGCTGCAGCAGGCGCGCGCATTGCATTCGCTCTGCGTCCGGCGTGGCGCGACATTCATCATCAATGACGATATCGATCTTGCGCGCTCGGTCGATGCCGACGGCGTGCACCTCGGCCGCGCCGATGCCACAATTGCACTGGCGCGCGCGCGCCTCGGCGCCACATCGCTCATCGGCGCGTCGTGCTACGACTCGCTGGAGCGAGCGGAAGCGGCGGTGGCCGCGGGCGCAGATTACATCGCGTTTGGCAGTTTCTTTCCTTCGAATACCAAGCCGGATGCGGTGCGCGCGGGGTTGCCGCTGCTGTCCAGCGCAAAGGCGCGCTGGAAGGTCCCGGTCGTCGCCATCGGCGGGATCACCCCGGACAACGCGGGAGCGCTGATCGACGCCGGCGCCGACTCCGTCGCGGTGATCTCCGCCCTTTTCGATGCCGGCGACGTTGCCGCCGCGGCGCGATCGTTCGTCGCGCTGTTCAACAAGCGATGATGCAATCGGGCAACGCTCCCGTGCAGCGCACAGAAAGACCGCGTCGCGTCTCGCAGATGGCGACACGCACTGCAAACTTTGGATGTCGATCATGACTCGCAACGAAGAGCTTTTTGCACGCGCGCAGCGAACCATTCCCGCGGGCGTCAATTCCCCGGTACGCGCATTCCGCTCGGTGGGTGGCACGCCCCGCTTTTTCACCCGCGGCGAGGGAGCGTATCTGTGGGACGCCGACGGCAAGCGCTACATCGACTATGTGGGCTCGTGGGGGCCGGCGATTCTCGGCCACGCGCACCCGGAAACCGTTCGCGCGGTGCAGGAAACGGCGCGCGACGGCCTCTCGTTCGGCGCTCCGACCGAGCTCGAGATTACGATGGCGGAAACGCTATGCCGGCTGCTGCCGTCGATGGACATGGTGCGTCTGGTCTCCTCGGGCACCGAGGCGACGATGACTGCGGTGAGACTCGCGCGAGGCTTCACCGGCCGGGCGAAAATCATCAAATTCGAAGGCTGCTATCACGGTCATGGCGACAGTCTGCTGGTCAAGGCAGGCTCGGGCGCGCTTACCTTCGGGCAACCCTCATCGGCAGGCGTTCCTGCCTCGATCGCCGGCGAGACCATGGTGTTGTCGTACAACGATCTCGATCAGGTCGCGGCGGCGTTCGACGCGCATCCGGAGGAGATCGCCGGCATCATCGTCGAGCCCGTGGCGGGCAACATGAACCTGGTTGCGCCGACCGCGGATTTTCTTCCGGGTTTGCGCCGGATCGCCGACCGCCACGGCGCGGTGCTCATTTTCGACGAAGTCATGACCGGCTTTCGCTTGCATTTGCTCGGCGCGCAGGGTTTGTACGGTGTTGCGCCCGACGTCACCACGCTCGGGAAGGTGATCGGTGGCGGCATGCCGGTCGGCGCCTTCGGGGGCCGACGCGACATCATGGAAAAGATCGCGCCGCTCGGACCGGTCTATCAGGCAGGAACCTTGTCCGGCAATCCGGTCGCGGTCGCGGCGGGGCTCGCGACCTTGCGCGCCATTCAGGAACCCGGGTTTTACGAGCGCCTGTCAGAGCGAACGCGTGCTCTGACGGATGGGCTCGCCGGCGCAGCAGCGCATGCCGGCGTCGCATTTTCGGCGCAGTCCATCGGCGGCATGTTCGGCATCTATTTCGCGAAATCCGTTCCCGATTCTTTCGCGGCCGTGATGCGTTGCGATAAAGAGCGCTTCAACCGTTTCTTTCATTCGATGCTGGACGCCGGAATCTACCTGGCGCCGTCGGCGTTCGAGGCGGGATTTGTCTCGTCGGCGCATACCGCCGCCAACATCGACGAGACCGTTCGGGCTGCCGCGGACGCATTTCGCCAGCTCGCGTAGCTTCCTAATTCATCGGCACCCGGCATCTTTCGCGCGGGAACGCTCTGACCATGACGACGATTCCAGCATGAAATGAGCGAGCGACGAGCTTGGCGGCGATGGCGACGTCTATAAAGCGTCGGGCGAAGGCGACATATCGAATCACGACGTCGTCCGACGGCGACAGCATTGTCGAACCGTCGGCCGCAAAGCCTTGTTACATGCGGCTCGCAAGGGAATCGAAGACATTCGCTATGCTATGATCTCTGACCAAATTTTGCGCAGCGGGTTACTTGGACGCACCAGTACGCAAACGTCTCGGCGAAATTCTGATCGAGCGCGGCAAGCTCGACGCCGCGGGATTGGAGCGCGCGCTGCGATTGCAGCAGGAGTCGGGCGACAAGCTCGGCGCTTTGCTCGTGTCGCTCGGCGTGGTGTCGCAACGCGACGTTTCCGAGGCGCTCGCTCTCCAACTCGGTCTGCCGCTGATCGAAGCCGCCGGGTATCCGGAGATGCCCATTCTCGAGGAGCGCGTGTCCGCCCGCTTCCTGCGCGATTCGCGCGCGCTGCCGCTGACGGAGGACGAGCACGAGCTTGCGTTGGCGATGGCCGACCCGACCGATACGTACACCATGAACGCGTTCGAAATGGTCACCGGCCGAAAAGTGAGGCCGCTGGTGGCGATTCCCAGCGAGCTCGACGCTGCGTTGGAGAGGCTCTACGGCGCGGGTAAGTCCGCGCTCGGACAGATTCTCGGCGATGTTGAGCAGCGAGACGATATCGGATTCGACGCCGACATCCAGCAGCTCAAGGATCTGGCTTCGGAAGCGCCGGTGATCCGCCTGGTGTCGCTGATCATCACCAACGCGCTGGAAATGCGCGCCTCCGACATCCACTTCGAGCCTTTCGAAAACCGGCTTATCGTGCGCTATCGCATCGACGGCGTGCTGCACGAGGTCGAATCGCCGCCGCGCCGCCTGTCTGCCGCGGTGATCTCGCGGATCAAGATCATGGCCATGCTCGATATCGCCGAGCGCAGGCTGCCGCAGGACGGACGGATCCGATTGCGCGTCCAGGGCAAGGAAATCGACCTGCGTGTATCCACGGTGCCGACGATGCACGGCGAATCGGTGGTGATGCGGATTCTCGACAAAGGCGGCGTCGCGCTCGATTTCAAGCGTCTCGGTTTCGAGGACGACACGCTCAAGGGCTTCCTCGACGTGCTGATGGAGCCCCACGGCATTTTGCTCGTCACCGGGCCGACGGGCAGCGGCAAGACAACGACGCTCTACACCGCGCTCGACCGCCTGAACAAGCCCGACGTCAAGATTCTCACCGTCGAGGACCCGGTCGAGTACCAGATGCCGGGCATCAACCAGATCCAGGTCAAGCCGCAGATCGATCTCACCTTCGCCAACGCGCTGCGCTCCATCGTCCGCCAGGACCCGGACGTGATCATGATCGGCGAGATTCGCGATCTGGAAACCGCGCAGATCGCCGTCCAGTCGGCGCTCACCGGTCACCTGGTGCTATCGACCTTGCACACCAACGATGCCGCGAGCACCGTCAACCGTCTGCTGGACATGGGCGTCGAAGATTATCTGCTCACATCGACGGTGATCGGGATCCTCGCGCAGCGCTTGGTGCGAACGCTCTGTCCCCTCTGCAAGGAGGCCTACACCGCTTTGCCGGAAGTCGTCGACGAGCTCGGGTTGCGCAAATTCGCGGCGACGGCCGAAGTGACCCTCTACCACGCCAAAGGTTGCAAGGAGTGCGGCCAGACCGGCTATATCGGGCGAGTGAGTATCATCGAAATGCTGCCGATGAGCGATCACCTGCGCACGCAGGTCATGCGTCACGCGACGTCGACGGAGCTTCGCGCCGAGGCGATCAAGGAAGGCATGGTGACGATGTACGAAGACGGCATGAAGAAGGCGATGAACGGGGTCACCACCTTCGAGGAAGTTCTCCGCGTCACGCGCGAGAACTAACGGCGCGCTAGAGAATGGCGCTTTTCCGATACCGCGCGGTGAACGCCGCGGGCGATGTCGCCGCCGGCGAGCTCGACGCGGCGAACGAAGCCGAGATCGTCGATCGTCTGCGCGATCAGGGCCTGATGCCGATGAAGGTCGAGGCGGCGCTTGCCGGCAAGGCGGTGAGCGCCGCGGGACCGGCCTCGCGTCGCCCGCGCTGGTTCGAGTCGCGCACCGTCACTCGCGACCAGGTGCTGGGAATCACGCGCGAGCTGGCGACGCTGCTTCGCGCCGGACTTCCTCTCGACCGCGCGCTGGAGATTCTGATCGGGCTTGCGCCGACCATGCCGGTGGCGCAACTGCTGCAGACCGTGCGCGACGAGGTGCGAGGCGGCAAGTCGCTGTCGCAGGCGATCGACATGCACCGCGCGGTGTTTTCGCGCTTTTATGTGAACATCGTTCGCGCCGGCGAGGCGGGTGGCGCGCTGGGCGTGGTGCTGACACGCCTCGCCGACACGATGGAGCGCAACAAGGAGTTGCGCGAGAGCGTCAAGTCGGCGTTGATCTATCCGACCATCTTGATCGCCGTCGCGGTGACATCGGTGATGGTACTGCTGGGTTTTGTCGTACCACAGTTTCAGCAGACCTTCGCGCAGGCCGGCAAGGCACTTCCGCTGCCGACCGAGATCGTGATCTTTCTCGGAACCGGCTTGCGCAAGTATTGGTGGCTGCTGCTGATCATCATCTTCGCAACGGTGTGGATTACGCGCCGGCGCTTGCGCTCGCCCGAGGTGCGGTTTCGCTGGGACGGCCGCCTGCTGCGCGCGCCGCTGCTCGGCGACTTGCTGGCCAAGGTCGAAGTCGCGCGTTTTGCGCGAACGCTCGCGACCCTGCTCGGCAACGGCGTGACACTGCTCGCGGGCCTGTCGATCACCAAGGAAACGATGACCAACTCGGTGCTCGCGCAGGCGCTCGATGGCGTCGTCACGCGCTTGCGCGAGGGCAAGGGCTTCGGCGTGCCGCTGGCCGAGACGGGTGTCTACCCGAGACTTGCGACACAGCTGATCCTGGTCGGCGAGGAATCCGGTCGGCTCGAGGAGATGCTCAACCGCGTCGCCGAGGTCTACGACCGCGAGGTGCAAGTCGCGGTGAAGCGTTTTCTCGCGGTGCTCGAGCCGGCGTTGATCCTCGGCCTCGCGGTGCTCATCGGCGGAATCGTGTTCTCTATTCTCCTCGGTGTCATGGGTATGAGCGAACTTGTCGTCTGATGAGCCATCTAAACCATCCGGCCTCTCATGGCCGGGGGAGAGTGTGATCATGCAAAATTATTCGCGGCGGTTCGTCCCACGACGGCCCGTTTCCAGGAGCATCGCCGGGATTCGCGGCATGACCCTGATCGAAATTCTGGTCGTCCTGACCTTGATCGGCATCGTCATGGGCATCGTCGGCGGCAACTACCTGGGTCAGGGAGAAAAGGCCAAGCAGAAGGCGGCCAAGATCGAGATCGAGCAGATCGGTCAGACGCTGGACATGTTCAAACTCGAAGTTGGACGCTATCCAACCACGCAGGAAGGATTGCAGGCGCTGATCACGGCGCCCACGGGCGTGACCAACTGGAACGGTCCCTATTGGAAAAAGAGTACGCTGCCGAAGGACCCGTGGGCCAATGAGTACAAGTACGCGTCGCCCGGCCAGCACGGCGCCTACGACGTGTGGTCCTACGGCGCCGACGGCAAGGAAGGCGGCGAGGGAACAGACAAGGACATCACGAGCTGGCAATGAAGCCGCTGCGAGCGATGCCTGGCCAGCATCGTGGCGTCACGCTGCTCGAGCTCTTGATCGTGCTCACCTTGATGGCGCTGATCGCGGCGATGGTGCTGCCGATGTTCAGCGGTGGGGTCTCCGGTACCGACTTGAAGACCGCGGCGCGCGATGTCGCCGCCGGGTTGCGACTGGCACGGGACCGGGCCATAGCGCAGCGTAGCGAATCCTTGCTCGAGCTCAACCTCGAGGCACGCACCTTCCGAGTGTCGCCGGACGAACGCTCGCATCGCCTGCCCGAGAAGCTCGATCTCAAGCTCTACACTGCGCAGCGCGACCTGTTGAATGACAAAGTCGGCTCCATCCGCTTTTTCCCCGATGGCGGCTCGAACGGCGGGCGCATTACCCTCGCCGCGGGTGAGCGCAAGTACGATGTCGACGTCGACTGGTTGACCGGCAGGGTTGCGATCCTCGAATGAGAACGAATCAGCGTGGATTCTCGCTGCTGGAAGTGCTGGCGGCATTTGTCATTCTTGCGCTCGTCGGTACGGCGCTGTTCCGCTTGTTCTCGGGCGCGTTGGGCAACGCAACGCTCGCCGACGAATACAGTCGCGCGACGCTTTATGCGGAAAGCAGGCTCGCCGCAGTCAGCGTCGAGGCGCCGCTCAAGGAAAGCACGCTGCAGGGCAACTCCGACGATGGGCGCTACGCTTGGACCACGGTGATCGCGCCGTACACGACTCCCGGCTCAACCGCAGATCTCGAGAGTGCGGCAACCGCAATGCCTGTGCGCCTGTGGAAGCTTGCGGCGACCGTGACCTGGCCGGGCACTCCCGGCAGCGAACGCTCCGTCGCGCTATCTACCGTGCGCATCGCGGTCAAGGAATGAAGCGTGGCTACTGACGTTACAGTCGCGCGTTGCGCGCCTCCTCCTGCGCTGGGCTCGGCTCCATACTGCGGCTTCACGCTCCTCGAGCTCCTTATTGCGCTGGCGCTCCTCGGCCTGATATCCGCGCTTCTCTACGGTTCCTTGTCGCTGTCGGCCAACAGCTGGGACCGCGGTGAACAGAAGGTCGAGCAGGTGACCGACATGCGGCTAACGGAGGAAATGCTCCGGCAGACGCTGGGGGCGCAGCATCCCCTCCGATTACACAAGGTCGTCGATCAGCCGCTCTATTTCGCCGGCGTCGCCGATTCGCTTGCATTTGCTGCGGCGCTGCCCGGCCGCGCAGGGGGCGGCATGTTCTATTTTCGTGTCGCGGTTGCGCCGACGGGCGATCGATCGCGACTGACGCTTGCCCGCGTCATTCCGGACTACGGCGCGACTGCGCTTCCGGATTTCCAAGACGCGGAAAGCTCGGTGCTTGCCGAGGACATCGCCGAGGTTCGGTTCGGTTATTTCGGCCGCGATCCGAATTCCAACGACGCCAACGTCCCGACGTGGCGAGACCGCTGGGACGATCCGCAGATTCTCCCGCTGTTGATTCGCATCGACGTCAAACCCGCGAAGAGCCAGGCCTGGCCGACTATGATCGTCGAACCGCGGCTGGCGCCGGAAGCAGGTTGCCTAGCCTGGGACCCCAATCGCAACCGTTGTCTTGCCTCCTAGAGTGGACATGGTTACCGCCGCCGACCGTCGAAAACAGATTCCGCGCCGCATACGAGGCAGCGCGCGCTGCGACCGCCAACGCGGCATCGCGCTGATACTGGTGTTGTGGCTCACCATTCTGTTGACCGTGATAGGCGGCAGCTTCGCCTATGGCATGCGCAACGAGGCGCTTGCCGCGCGCAACAGCGTGTCGCTGGCGCAGGCGCGAGCGCTCGCCGACGGGGCGATCTACAGAACGGTGTTCGAGCTGATGCGGCCGAGGACGCTTGCTGATCTCTGGTCCGCGGACGGAACCATTCACGTGTGGGATGAAAACGGAAGCCGCATCGCGGTCAGGGCGCTCGACGAGTCTGGTAAAATCGACCTCAACACCGCGCCGGACGGATTGATAAAGAGTCTGTTGCAAACGGCGGCAGAGCTGGACGCCGACACCGCCGGGCGATTGGTCGATGTCATTGGCGATTGGAAAAACATCGGCGACTTGCGGCGGCCCAACGGCGCGAAGGCGCCGGACTACCAGGCCGCAGGCCTGAATTACAAGCCCGCCAACGCCCCATTCGAGTCGGTTGCGGAACTGCAGCGGGTATTGGGCATGACTCCGGCAGTCTATGGCCGAATCGCGGACAGTCTCACCGTCCACAGCCGGATGGCGGGCATCAACCCCGCCTTCGCTTCGCGGACGGTGCTGCTGGCCGTCCCCGGCGCGACGCCCGAGATCGTCGACACCTACATCGCCCAGCGTCGCGATGCGTTGGCCGCCAAACTGCCGGTGCCGGTGTTTCCGGTTACGGGTATCGTTGCCGCGGCGCTGAACCTTTGGCGGATTCGCGCCGAGGTCACGACCGCGGATGGCGTGACCTTTGCGCGGGAGGCGGTCATCCGCCCGATTGCGGAGCGGCGGCGCCTGTTGGGCATTCTCGAATGGCAGGAAGGCGATCGGCGCCTTCTTGCAGCATCGGACAAGGATAGCAACGACAAAGCGGATGGGAAACGCACTCAATAGCCTGCGGCAGCACGCGCGCAACGCGGCGCATCGCGCCGGGTTGCCGCGCTTTTGGCGCTGGTGGAGCGCTGAGCTTGCGCCGCTGATTCCTGCTGCTTGGCGCGGGGGGATGCGCCGCCGTCTGACGCGTCCGGTGGTCGAATTCGGCGACGGCGAGGCGATTTTCTGGCGGCCGCAAGTGGTCGACGGCGAGCTCAGACTGATCGAGGTCGCCAGGGTGGCGCTCTCCGGCGACGCCGGCGAGGTGGCGGCCGCGGGCCGCGCCGCGATCAATGCGGTGGCGACCGCGACTGCCGGCGAAACGGCGGCTGCACCCAAGGTCGTGATCGCCTTGCCGCCGCGGCAGGTGATGCGAAAGACGCTCTTATTGCCGGCGGCTGTCGAAGAAAGTCTTGCGCAGGCGCTTAGCTACGATCTCGACCGCCACACGCCATTTCGCCCGGAGCAGCTTTATTTCGATGCCACGGTGATCGATCGCAACCCGGACGCCAAGACGATCGGCGTCGATTGGGTTGCGGCATTGAAGACCGCGGTCGACAGCGCGCGGCGCCAAGTCGAGGACTGGGGTGGCGTCGTCGTCGCCGTGGTGCCGGGGCCTCCATTCAGCACCGGCGCCCGGCCCACCCGACTCAACCTGATCCCGCATGAGACGCGTCCGCCCTCCGCGATGTGGCGCCGGTGGCAAGTGTGGGCGCCCGCGGCGCTCGTGGCTTTGGGGGCGTTGGCGGTGCTGATGGTGCCCCTGGTTCAGAAACGCGAGTACGCCATTGCGCTCAACAAGCAGACTGAAAGCGCACGCGGAGAGGCCGAGGCGGCCGACGCGTTGCGCACGCAGCTCGAACGTCAGCAGGGCGACTATAACTACGCGCTGGCAAAAAAATATGTCTATCCCGGCACGGTCCAGATTATCGACGACATCACCCGGCTCCTGCCTGACGACACCTGGATTACTCAGATGGAAGTTAAGTCCACGGTTCGCGGCAAGGACACCGCGCGTGAGCTGACGCTGCGCGGCGAATCGGCCAATGCGGGCGCGCTCATCAGCACGCTCGAGGAATCCAAGCTGGTCGAGCAGGCGGCGCTGCAGTCGCCGACCACCAAGTTGCAGCCGGGCCCGGGCGAGGTGTTCGTGCTTGGTTCTCGCTTGCGCACTGGCACGCCGCCGGAACCCGTGCCGGTGATGGCGGCAACGGCGGAATCTGCCGCGCCGGCAGGCTTGCCGGCACCGGCGACATCTGCTGCAGCGGTCCCTGCGCCCCCCGCTCCGGCACCGGTCGCGCCGACGACAGCGGACGCTCCCGCGCTTGCGTCGCCAGCGGCCGGCGGCACGCCCGGCACTGCGCCCACGCCTGGCGGGGCCGCGCCGGCACCCCCTGCCCCCGGCGGCCGGTCCTGATGGCGACTTTGTCGATAACGCTCAAGCCTGGCCAGAGTCGGGCGCTTGCCATCGTGCTGCTGATTGTTGCGGTAGCGCTGGGGCTCGCGCTGCTCATCGCTCCGTGGCTCGCGTTTCATCGCCACTATGACGCCGCGATCGACTCGATGACCGATCGCCTCGAACGTTATCGCCGGGTCGCCGCCCAAGGGCCGGAGTACCGCAAGGCGCTCGACGCCGTGCGGGCCAAGGACGGCAGGCGCTTCTTTCTCAAGAACACCGCCCCCAACCTCGCCGGAGCCGAGCTGCAGGACATGGTCAAGGCGGCAATCGAGAACAATGCGGGCCGGCTGACCACCATCTCGATTACCGCCCCCAGGGACGACGGGCGCTTTCGCGTGATCGGCGTCAACTTGCAGCTTTTTGCGACGACGGCGAACCTGCAAAAAATCCTCTACGCGCTCGAGACTCAACAGCCCTATCTGGTGGTGGAGAACCTGCGGATCTCCCCGCTCAACGCGTTTCGTGGCTTCAAACCGGCGCCGGGCGCCGAACCCGAGGTCAACGTTCTGTTCGATGTGGTTGGCTTCGCCTACACGGAGGCCGAGAAAAAATGAGCGGTGCGATGGACCGATGGCGCTCCCGTCTATGGTGGCTTGTTCCCGTGCTTGCGCTCGGGGTCTTGCTCGGCGCCGAGCTCGGCTGGGGTCGCAGGGTTCACCGCTTGCCGGAGCCCGCTCCCATGCTCGAGGCGCGGCCGGTCACGCCCGCACTCCTGCCCGAGTACAAGATCGAGGGCGGTCTGGCCGGTCGTGCCGAGACCGTCAGTCGCACCTTGTTCAATCCAACACGCAAACCTGCGCCGACGGCGGTTGCGGACGCCGGGCGGCCGCAGCTGCAACGTGGCCAGTTCGTATTGACCGGGACTTCGCTCGCGGGCGACCGAGGCATTGCGTTCCTGAAAGAAGTCGCCGGCGGCAAGTCTCGCACCGTGCGCCAGGGCGAGCAGGTCAACGGCATGCTCGTGGCCGAGGTGAAGTCGGACCGCGTGCGTCTCACGCTCGGTGGCGACTCCGAGGAACTGGTGCTCAAGGTCGCCGCCGGTCCGAGGACGACGGCCGCTCCGACACCTCCCGTCGCGGCGAACCCGCTTGGCGCCACCCCACCGGCCCCGCAGCTTGGAACGCCTTCCGCAACTCAACCCGACCAGCTCCTGGAGCAGCGTCGGCGGGCGGCCCGGGCAGCGACTGAAACGGCGCCACCCGCCGCGCCGGTCCCGGGGCGCAGCACGCTTGTGCCCGGGTCACCGCAGCCGGCGGCGGGTCAGGGAGCGGCGGCTTCTTCAGATCCGGCCTGGAACGAAGTCTACGAGCGCATGCGTCAGCGCGGGCAGCCATCCAAGTGATGCCCTTTGCCGGCGTCCCCTGCGATAATCACCGGCCGCGTCTCGCCAGAGCGCCCAGGAAAACAACAATGTCCATTCGAAATTTCTTGCTGCCGGCTTTTCTGGCGGTGACCCTGGCGGTCCTGACTGCCGGCTGCGCCATACCGACCAAGGATAAGGAAGCGCAGCCTCCCCTGCGGGGGCTGCCGATGCAGAGCTCGACCCTGATCACGCCTCGACCCGGCGCTCAAGACGCCGCTGACGCGGCGACGATCTACAAAGGCACGGGGCAGCTGGTCAAGGGTCAACTGGCGGGCGGCGCCTTGCCGGCCGGATCGCCCGGGGCGGTTGCCTCCGGACCGGCGGTGAGCTTGAATTTCGAAGGCGCCGACCTGCGCGAAGTGGTTCGCAACATCCTCAGCGACATTCTCGGCGAGTCGTACACGATCGACCCGCAGGTCGGCGGCACGGTGACCATCCGCACGACCACAGGCATACCCCGTGAAGCGCTGCCCGCCACGCTCGAAATGCTATTGCGCAGCAACGGCGCGGCGATGATCAAGGAAGCCGGAATATGGAAGGTCGTTCCGGCGGCGACCGTGCTCAAGGGCAATGTGACGCCGCAGCTCGGCAATACCACGCGCGCGCTTCCACCCGGATACAGCGTGCAGCTGGTGCCGCTGCGCTACATGAGCGCACGGCAGATGCTGGCAGTGCTCGAGCCCTTCGTGCGCGACGCGACCAATGTGCGGGTGGACGACCTGCGCAACATGCTCATACTTTCCGGGACCGAGCTCGAGCTGCGCCACCTGCTCGAGACCGTGGATATGTTCGATGTCAACTGGGTCGCCGGAATGTCGGTCGGGCTGTTCACCCTGCACAGCGCCGACGTCAAGACCGTGATGAGCGAGCTCGACAAGGCCTTCGGCACCCCCGACAAGAGCCCGCTTGCGGGTCTCCTGCGCATCATTCCCATCGAGCGCATGAACGCGCTGCTGGTGGTGACGCCGCAGCCGGCGTACCTCGACGAGGCCAAGAAATGGATCGAGCGGCTGGACAAGGGCGGCGAAGGTTCAGGCGTGCGTTTCTACGTCTATCAGGTACAAAACAGCCGCGCCGAACGCATCGGTCCGTTGTTGCAGCAGGCCTTTTCCGGCAGGGTTCAGCAACAGGCGCCGGCGGGACCGCCGACACTGGCGCCGGGCACGCCGGCGGGAACGATCGTTTCTCCACCCACGTTCCAGCCGCAGACTTCCACTCCCACGCCTAACCCTGCGACGCCGGCAGGTAC
>Ga0209117_1000544_pt1 | contig 15115 bp, 10 predicted proteins | sample BlaSpr_A8_OM2_M2_FD_187978 | JGI IMG/M metagenome (GOLD analysis project Ga0209117, IMG submission 187978) | Forest soil microbial communities from Thunder Bay, Ontario, Canada - Black Spruce, Ontario site 2_A8_OM2_M2 (SPAdes) (version 2) | ecosystem: Environmental > Terrestrial > Soil > Boreal...
CCCGCCAATCTCCGCATTCTCCGCGAACGCATCACCGAAGTTCCCATGATCGTGGATGCCGGCGTCGGCACCGCCTCTGACGCCGCCGTCGTCATGGAGCTCGGCGCCGACGGCGTCCTCATGAATACCGCCATCGCCGAAGCCCGGGACGCCGTCCTCATGGCCGAAGCTATGCGCGACGCCGTCATCGCCGGCCGCAAATCCTATCTCGCGGGCCGCATGCCCAAGCGCCTCTACGCCTCCGCCTCCAGCCCGCTCTCCGGGGTCGTCCGTTAATTTGCTAAAGCATGGTCCCGTGTTGCAGTCCCGCGAGTATACGTATAGGTAACTGGACCTGGAAGCTCTTTCCCTGGCCGAGGGGACTGGGGTGTTTCCCGCCCTCATGACGTAAGGTCTTTTCCTACCTTACCCTTCTGAAACTAATGGCTTAGAATCTTTATATTTCGTGAAGATTCTGTGCCAATAGTGGAGACAGCCCCCAGGGCCTCAATAAGGAGCCCTGAATGAACACCATGGAGAACTCTAGCCCGGGAGTCAAACTTTCGGCCTTTTGGGCACGCGATCTGAGTATCTTGCGATCCCAGGTCCCCAAACAAATTCTTATCGGACTGGCCGTTTGCGCCACCTATATCCTTGCGGGGAAGCTTAGCCTTCGCCTCGCCATAGTGCATCCGAGCGCATCTCCCGTGTGGCCGCCAACCGGCATCGCGATTGCCGCGCTGCTCATGCTCGGCTCGCGCTTCTGGCCTGCCGTTTTCGCAGGGGCCTTTGTTGTGAACCTCACAACCGCAGGGTCCGCGCTTACTTCTCTCGGGATCGCAGCCGGAAACACTCTCGAAGCTGTACTGGCATCCTATCTGGTCACTCGCTTCGCGAGCGGGCGGCGCGCCTTCGAGAGAACTTGGGATATCCTCCGGTTCGCCCTATATGCGGGGATTCTAAGCACCGCCGTCGCGGCAACCTTTGGCGTCACGAGTCTCACGCTCGGGGGTTTCGCTTCGTGGAATAAATTCAGCCTCATCTGGCGGACCTGGTGGCTTGGGGACGCTACTGGGGCTTTGATGTTCACTCCCCTGTTTTTGCTGTGGGGAGCGAAACTGTCTTTGAACTGGACGAAGCGTCAATTCTTGGAAGCGGGCGTTTTACTCGTCTCGCTGACGATCACCGCTGGGATTGTCTTTGGGGTTTTTCTCCACGCGCGCGTGAGCGGCGATCCTTGGACGTTTCTTTGCACGCCGTTTCTCGTTTGGACCGCTTTTCGCTTCGGCCAACGCGAAGCCTCGGCCGCTATTTGCCTGCTCTCGGCGATCGCGGTCGTTGGAACCGTACACGGGAGAGGGCCCTTCGTCCGCGATACAGCAAACGATTCGCTCCTTCTTCTGCAATCTTTCCTTGGCGTCATGGCCTTGATGACTCTCATCTTCGGCGCAGAAGCGTCGGAGCGCCGCCTTCAGGAGGAACACGCTCGCGTTCTGGCGGTCAGCGATCCCCTCACCGGCCTTGCCAACTACCGCCTGTTGCTCGATCGCCTTGGTTCGGAAATCAAGCGCTACGGCCGCGACGGCCGCTCTTTTTCGGTTATCTTGCTCGATCTGGACGGACTAAAGAAGATCAACGATGCGCACGGCCATATCGTGGGTAGCCTCGCTCTCTGCCGCATGGCAGAGGTTCTTCTTTTGAGTTGCCGTGCGATCGATACACCCGCTCGTTATGGCGGCGATGAGTTCGCTCTCGTTCTGCCCGGGACTTCCTCCGAAGATGCCCGCCGGGTTGCTCAGCGCATTTCCCAGCGTCTCAGCGAAGACGTTGAAGTTCCGCGGCTTTCCGTCAGCATCGGCGTCGCCGAGTATCCTCGCGACGGCCTCACCATTGAACACATGCTCAGCGCCGCAGACCAGGCCCTCTACAATGAAAAGCACCGTATCGCGGGCCGTTCCATGGTCACCCAAACCTCTTAGCCAACACCTCCGGCTCGCTCAACCGCGCAGCGCGCCGATCCACTCTTAAGCGATGATTTTCTTCACGCCTGCGCCGCCTTCCGCGCCTGCGCGTCGTCGTAGCTCTCGCCATAAATCGAAGGCACCTTCGCGCCCATACATCGCAGGTACGAAGAGAGCTGGCCGCGATGATGAATGGTGTGGTGCAACCCCATCATCACGAAAGTCACCGCGGGCCGCTGCATCATTCCGCGAAAATCGACGATTTTGATTAGCTGCTCGCCGGAAGTTTTTGTCAGCGCTTCGTAATTCTTCGCGAACCGCTGCTCATACCAGGCCGCAATTTCCGCCGGCGTCTTTACATTGTCCGGAATCATGGCCGGGTTGGTGTCGAACACGCCGTTGACCACGGTCTCGACAAACCGGTTGTCCGACGCCGCAATGTGGCGCGCCAGCTCGATCGCGCTTTTCGAAATCGGGTCGGGGCGATAGTCCGCCTTGTCCGCGGGAACCGCTTCGAGAATTTTCTTCGTCGTGCGGCTCTCATTCTTCAATGGTCCCAAGTACACGTTCTGAAGCAGGAACACTGCTTGATCGGCCTTCATGGTTTCCGCCATCGCAATCCTCCTGAGTGTATTTCGCGTTCTCTGTGGGCGCGAGGCGGGCACTGGGCCTACCCCGGGCTTCATTGCCAGGTTGGATGCACGAGGAAAGTCTTCGTTGCACGGGAGATGCAGAGTTGCACCGGAGATGCGCGGCGGGCTAGAACCTGCCCTGTTTCACGAATCGGGGGATTCCGCCTCGGGGATAACTTCCGGTTTGCCCGTAATCCGACAATTGACATCGGGAATCGCCCAATCACGTTCTACAAGCCGACTTATAGGGACCAATCGCTGTGGGGTCGATACCAAGCGCACGACTGGCAAAAATCCGAACGCGAGTGCAACGCAAAGCGCCGTTCTTGCTCGTTGTAGGCCGAGAAAGCTTTGGGGTTTCATGACATCCTCCTCCACATCTCTGTCCGTTGCGTGCGGCCTACTCTCCTGCGGTCCGTGGACCTGCCAGAAGAAGGCCCACGGAGCCGATAGGGCAATTTCGACCGTCTCACTCCCTCTTTTCGCCGCCATTGTCATCTGTGTCGCGGCACCCATCACCCACTCTAGTTCGATCACAGAGCTTGGCGCGCTTGCTGAGGTATAGGTCCCGGCCGCCTGCGAAGCCGGGGAGGTCGGTGCGCTCCGAGAAGAAGTAAAGCTCGGTGCCGTCCCAAGAAAGGGCCGGCGCCCCGTCGAAAGCCGAGGAGTTGACGAGCGGCCCCTCGGGATCCCAGGCTGGGCAGCCGGGCATCGCGTCCCAGTTGATGGGTACTGGTGGCAACCAGTTTTGGTCCTGCGTTGTGGCCCGCGTGGAAACCCACAGGTTCTCGCTCGCGAGGCTGCCCGGGCGACCGGAGGAAAAGATCATCTCCAGGCCGTCACGCCGCCGGATAGCGGTTCGCGTGTCGCGGAACGGCGAATTGAGCGCAACAGCGGGAATCCCGGGCCCCCAGACGTTCGGTGTGTTGCAGGTGGCGAGATCTGCTGTGCAGGTACTCAGGTAGATGTCGAAAAGGACGTCGCTCGCACCGATGGGCCTGCGCGTGAAATAGAGAAGGTGGATACCTGTTGTATCGTCCTCGAAGTGAAGGGGGCCTGCTTGGTCAAAACCCGGCGTGTTAATCGTGCAGCCCAGGTTGACTGGAGTTTCCCAGCCGCGGTCGTTGCGTTTGTCCTGCCGATGAGAGACGTACAGATCGGCCCCTCCGCAACTTGGAACGGCAATGCCGTCGGCTGTCAACCAAGTCGGTCGGTTGCTGTGGAAGTACAACCAGTGGCCGTCGGTGGTGAGGTTGGGAGCGAAATCGCCGAAAGCACTGTTCACAATCGTTCCCAGGTTGAACGGTGGCAGCCAGCAATCGTCCAGGCTGTCGCGCTCGGTGACCCAGAGGTCGCTTCCGCCCGAACCGCCCGGACGATTCGACTCGAAGATGAGACTCAAGCCGTCTTTGGAGATGGTTGGGTGGTTGTCGTTGAACGCCGAGTTGACGACGGCGGGACAGGTAGTGCCGTCGCTCAGTTTGAGGTTGTTGAGATTGACCGGTGCCGACCAGGCTGAAAATTGCTGTGCAGCCGCTCGGTGCGGAAAGAACAAGCACGCCAGTAAGCCAGCAAATAGTAAAAAGGAACTCGTCCATCGAAGGTCTTTTGTCATCCTGGTTTCTCCTCTGTCCGCGCGTTTTTGCGCAGGCAGGCTGACCTTCGCGCAACCGGGGGGATGAAGCAATCCCGCAGGAATCTCCAATTTCACCTTTGAAACTCCCGAGGTATCTCTCTGAGAAGACGGTCCTTGGTAGTGGCCAAAGCAGAAACGCTTATCGCTTTTCAGTCACTATCTGGAGTGATAGACTCGGTCGCAAACCGAGGGCCCGCCATGCCCACTCCCTCTGCGTCGGCCGTGCCCGCCCGCTTCGGGCCTTTTGCAGTCGATTTCCGCGCAGGAGAACTCCTCAAGAACGACCGACGAATCCGGCTGCAGGATCAGCCTCTTCAGGTCCTGGCAATGCTTCTCGAACATCCCGGCAACGTGGTCACACGCGATGAATTCCGCCAAAAGCTCTGGCCGAACGACACGTTCGTTGATTTCGATCACGGTTTGAACAACGCCATCAACAGGTTGCGCGACGCTTTGAATGATTCAGCGGAAGCCCCACGCTTTATCGAGACCCTGCCAAGGCGCGGGTACCGATTCATTTCCCAGGTAGAAAGCGAGGCCATTCCCGACTCATTGGTCGCACGGGAAAAATCTCTAGGGCCGTCCGGGAATGACCAGGCTGGATCAGTGACAGCCATACAGGCTTTGCTCCCCTGGTGGCGAAGTCGATGGGCTGCATGGGGCGCAGCAGCTCTTGTTTTGTCATTGCTTTTCGGATTTGTGGTGAACGTATGGAAGGGTAGGTTTTCCAGCAGTGCCCATGTGATGCGGATCGAAGCGATCGCGGTGTTGCCACTGGAGAACCTGACGGGAGATTCTTCGCAGGAATATTTTGCCGACGGAATGACCGATGCCCTGATCACCAACCTTGCGCAGGTCAGCTCATTGCGAGTGATCTCGCGAGCCTCAACCATGCGATACAAGGGCGTGCACAGTCCCCCAGCCGATATAGCTCGCAAGCTGAACGTCGATGCCTTCGTCGAGGGCTCGGTGGTACGATCCGGCAATGGCGTTCGGATCACGGCACAGCTAGTCGACGCGGGAAGCGACCGGCAGCTGTGGGCCCACAGCTATGAAAGCGACCTTCCCGATGTGCTGACGCTGCAAGACAGCGTAGCACGGGATATTGCCCAGCAAATCCAGGTCAAGCTGACACCACAGGAGCAATCCCGACTCGCTCGCAACCAGTCCGTGAATGCTGAGGCCTATGATTATTACCTGCGCGGCAGATTCCACTTCTACGACAAGAACCGCGAGGACCAAGATGCCGCCATCGGATTGTTGGAAAACTCAGTAAAACTCGACCCTAACTTCGCCCTCTCACACGCTTACTTGGCTCGCGCCTACTCCGAAAAGGCGTTTCTCTATCAGCGCGAAAACAAACATCTCGAGGAAATGGTACTGGCCCACTTGGACCAAGCGCTTGCCTTGGGACCCGATCTAGCCGAGGCTCATTTCGCCCGCGCCGGGATCCTGTGGACGCACAGCAATCACTTCCCGCATGGAGAAGTGGTGCGTGAACTGCATCGCGCGTTAGAGCTCAACCCCAACTTCGACGAAGCACATCAGCAACTCGGCGCGGTTTACAACCACATTGGTCTCCTGGATAAAGCTGCGGGCGAGTTACAACAGGCGCTTGCCATTAACCCGACTTATACCGGTGCTCGCTTCCGCTTGGGAATCAACCTGCTAAGCCAAGGAAAGTACGAGCAGGCGTTGCTTTTTCTCAACGACACACAAAGATTTATCCCATCGATGTGGACTTTCCAGACCTCGTTGGCATTGTTTCAGCTGGGCAGAAAGAAAGAAGCCTCAACTCTGATCAGCGAGTTTCTAAGGACCGAGCCGCAGGACGAAGGAGGGGTCGTCACCGCCATGCAGGCCTTGCTACTGGCGGACAGCGGGCGTAGGAGCGAGGCGGAACAGATGATCCAGGTCGCCATCAAAAAGGGGGCAGGCTTCGGCCATTTTCATCACACCGCCTACGCCGTGGGCTCTGCGTACGTGCTGATGAACAACCCCCAGCAAGCGCTCAAATGGCTGCAGATGGCGGCAGATGACGGGTTCCCCTGTTATCCCATGTTTGAGAACGATCCGATACTTAATAACTTGCGGAGAGATCCACACTTCATTGAGTTTCTGGCTCAGCTGAAGAGACAGTGGGATCAGTACAGGGCCACGCTCTAAGCATTTTGGTCGTGAGCTGGGTACTTATCTTGCATGAGATCGAAACGATGCTCTTCCGGAATACGCTTTCGCTTACCCTGGTGCTGCTTTTCCTGGTGATTAGCGCATTCGCTGTTTCCGCCCGCGCGCAGACGACGGGCCGGATCACAGGTGTAGTCAAAGACGCTTCAGGCGGCGTGATTGCGCGAGCGGAAGTCCAGGCCGTCAACGAAGCCACCGGGGAAAAATGGCAGTCCGTCACGGATGACACGGGGAACTACTCCTTTTTTTTGCTGCCTCCGGCGCTATACCAAATCGAAGTAGCTGCGAACGGTTTTAAGACCGCCGTTTCGAAGGATGTACCAGTCCGAATTACGGAGACGACCGCAATTAACGTATCGCTTGCGGTGGGGACCCGGGTCGAGAAGATCATTGTGAACGGTTCGCCGCCTCTCCTGCAAACGGATGGGCCACAGCTTGGACGCGTGGTGGGCTCTCGGGCCGTTGCGGAGTTCCCCTTGGCCTCCCGCAATTTCACCCAGATTCTGACTCTTTCACCGGGAACAGCCAGCCATCTGCCAGACGGCACGGCTGTCGGCCGCAATACTCAAGCCATTTCCGTCAACGGCGCGCGCGTTACACAAAACTACTTTCAGATAAACGGCATTGATGCAACCACGATGGGCACCAATGGACCGATTCTAGTTGCGGTTCCAGCTCCGGAAACCATCGAGGAATTCAAAGTGCAGACTTCCCTCTATGACGCCACGTACGGCCGGAGCGGCGGCGCCAACATCCAGCTTGTGACTAAGAGCGGCGGCAATGAAATCCATGGGGCTGTTTATGAGTATTTCCGGAATGAAGCGTTCAACGCGAACAATCCATTCTTGAAGGCCGCTGGCCTCGGGCGCCCTTTGCTGCAGCGAAATGTTTTTGGAGGCGTTTTGGGTGGCCCGATCCGGAAAAACAAAGCCTTCTTCTTTGTGTCCTACCAGGGCGCTCGCGAGCGAAATGCGGCATCCATTATCAACAGCATTTCTTCCAATGTTCTCGTTGCTCCGGGGCTCACCGACGACCGGTCAGCTTCGACCTTGAAGTCGACCTTTGGCGTAGCTACGATTGATTCTGCTTTTCTGGCATTGCTCAATGCGAAGCTTCCCAATGGCCAGTTCGTGATTCCAACGCCGCAGGCAAATGGGCTGTTCTCGGGCTCTTCGCTCTCCACCTACCAAGAAGACCAATTCAATACGAACGCCGATTTTCGGCTCTCCAACAGTAATTCCCTGGCAGTGAAATTCTTCTTCGCCAATACACCTCAGTTCTTGGCGTTGCCCAGCTTTCGGAACACAGGGCCAAACGTTCCCGGATACGGAACCGACCAGACCATCAACAATCGCGTGGCCGCGATTCAGGACATTCATTTCTTTAATCCGGCGCTGACGAATGAACTGCGGCTCGGTTACGCGTTGAACAGCAACAATGCGATTCCTCACGAGCCCGTCACGGATTCCGAAATCGGTGTGTCAAGACCCAATGCAGCTGAATTGCCCGGGTTGCCCATGATCCGAATTGCTCCGGCAGCCGGCGGACTGATTGTTGGGACTGCGACGAACATCGGCCCGGCGAAGCCATCGGTGACCACTTTGGCCGATTCACTGTCGTTTTTGCGAAGAAATCATACTTTGCACACAGGATTCGAAATTCGATACGACGAAGTGAACTTCACCCAGCAGGGTTTCACGCGAGGCCAGATTGACTTCCTGGACTTCCACAGCTTTTTGGCGGGGACTACTCAGGTCACGACGTTTGGCAATGGCCTCGGTGATCGCAGTCAACGCGCGTGGGATTACAACTTTTTTGTTCAGGACGACTGGAAGGTGTCGCCACGATTGACAGTGAATTTGGGCCTGCGATACGAACTCGATCTGCCCGCCTGCGACACCCGGGGCCGGCTCTCCACATTCGATCCGGCTCTGTATCTGCCGCGCCAACAGGTGGACCAGAAGGGCAACCCTGTCGGGCCGCCCATCGGCGGATTCGTGCAGGCTGGAAACGTAATACCCAGTTTCGACCTGCCCGATGTCCCGAATGTCAGCAAGTATGTGGTGCGCAGCATCGATCCAAATAATTTCGCGCCGCGCATAGGATTTGCCTATTCTCCTCTGCGTTCGAAACGGGTGGCAGTGCGGGGCGGCTATGGTATCTACTACTCGCGCGCAACGTTCGCCTATGCGTCGATGAGTGCCCAGTTGCCTCCCATGTTCGCCGTGGGAGTTCAAAACGGCGTGCCGTTCGATAATCCATTTTTCCCGCTGCCCGCACCGGGTCAGTTTCCAGCCTTTGTACCGGGTGTTCCTCTAGCAGGTCCTGCATTCGATCGAGGCTTGCGCACGCCGTACGTTCAACAATATAACCTCAGCGTGCAATCTGAATTTCGGAAAGCTTTGCTGTTTGAAGCCGCATACGTTGGGGCGAGAGGACGAAAGCTTTTTCGCCAGGTCGCGATCAACCAGGCCCAGTTGGCGACTCCGCAGAAGCCAATCACAAATGCGGTAACAGGAGCGGTGATTACAACGAACACGCCGGGAAACGCCGTTCTGCGGGCGCCACTTCAGGGTGTTTCGATCAACGGATTCAGCTTGAATGAGTCCACTGCGGAATCATCCTATGATTCCCTTCAGCTCAGCTTGACAGGTAAGATTTCTGAGCGCACGCAGCTACTCGCCGCTTACACGTTTGCCAAATCCATCGACAACGCCTCGGGCGCGGGCGGCGGCGCCGGGATTACAGGCGTGGTCAACACGGGGGCGGTGAACGATAGCAGTTCCATCCTTGGGAATCAGAACAACCCAATTGCCAATCGCGGTGTTTCCGACTTTGACCGCACGCATCGATTTGTGCTGAGCTATTTATGGGATTTGCCCAAGCCTCAGTTCGCCGCGCGCTCTGGCTTTGTTCGGTTGGCAACCTGGAACTGGCATTCGTCGGCCATCCTTACGGCGATGTCCGGCCTTCCCATCGACATTGTCGACACCGGTGCAGGTTCATTCTATGGACTGTCGAACGGGGCAAGCCCGCTCGCTCGTCCCAGCTTCGTGGCCGGAATGAGTTGCAGCAACGCAAATCAAAACGTGCCGACAGGTACTTTCTTCAACGCGACGGTCTTTGCGAGGCCAACCGTGCAGAGCGGCCAGCCAATTTCCAGCTCCGGTGGCAGAGCGACGGCCGGCGCAGTGGGCACAGATATCGGAAATGTCGGCCGGAACTGTTTGCGCGGGCCCCGACAAGTGAATTTGGATTTCTCCATTGCAAAGCTTTTCCCTATTGCTGAGTCGCGGAACTTCGAATTTCGCGCTGAGTTCTTTAATCTGTTCAATCACCCGAACTTCGCCAATCCGGTCAGCAACCTGAACTCCCTCTTTGCCTCTGGCGGCAGCATTAGTCCCTCAACGGGGCAGGTCCTCAATCCTGGCAACTTTGGACGCATCATCTCGACAAGCAACAACCCGCGGAACCTGCAATTCGCCCTGAAGTTCAACTTCTAAGCCGTTCGCCTTGCGCGACAACGAACACATTTTGACCGGCGGAAGGTGAAGGCGCGGCTGTCAGCGCCTTGTCGGCTGCCGGGGAAAAACAACCGGAAAACTGTGTCCATTTTCGTCGCTTTCTGCACAAACTTGCAGCCAGGACACAGATGGCGCAGATCCACGATAGCTCACACAGGGAAAAGGAAATAAGTGGCGCGCCCGGAGAGGGCTGAACTCCCGATCTTCTGGGTTGTAACTATGGCCGACTATGTCTTCGCAGAGATTACTCCCGATAAACGCGCAAGCGTCCACAAACCGGCGTGCACTCTCGGATGGTCGGCAACCCTTCCCTAATCGGTAAGGTAAGGTTTGCCCGTCATCCGGCCGCAATCGCGGATTGGATGCTACCGAATCTCCGGTAAACACAACACGACATATCAGTACCTATCACCACGCGAAGCACAAGAGTCTGTGGTTTAGATCGCAAGGCCGACTGTGCCGAGAATTTGTCAGGAAGTCGGGACGTAAACGATTGGGCGACCGGGGTTAAATCCGATCAAATGAGCCTTTCAAAATTACATGATTTGAGCACTGTGCGCAGACCACGGAGATTACCAGGTACTCCGGCGGGGAGCGAAACACGCGGACAATGCTGAGATGCGTGAGGGTAAGAAAGACTATTACTTCAGCGCGGCCGCAGCCCGCGTTCTGGTGCGCATCGCAGTGCCCACGCTGCTGATCCACGCAAAGGACGATCCTTTCATCCGCATTCTTCCTGAAATTTTCGCCAAGTCGGCCGCCAACCCACACATCACATTCATCGAGACCGAGCATGGCGGTCACAGAACCTTCCTTGCGCCCGGCTCGCGCGAGTCTGAAGATCCAAAAGATGCAAACGAGTTGAAATCATTTGCAGTCGCCCTGCTTCTCCTCTTCCTTGACAACTCTGAGTCCAGCAGATTACCCTTGCCCTCCCAAGTCGCGGCCTGGCTCTGTTCCCCCAGCTAGCCGCTCTTCTCATGAGGTATATAAATGTCTAACAAACTTTTACGTCTGCTGCTGGTAGCGATAGCGGTGATTCTGACACCGATCTTTTTGGCCTCTGCTCCCGATGGAGACTCAAAATCCGGCAAAAGCAAACACCCACAAAAAGGACGTCATTTGACCGCTAAAAACCCTTCAGGGAATACATCGAAAGCCGCGTCTCAGCCTTTGCGGATGCGCAGAGCTGAAACGGTTCCGGGAGTAAGCGCAAATGGCGGTGAGCCGGAGAAGGGGCCAACGGCCTTCGAAGAAGAAAACTACGCCAATCGCGCATATCCGGGTACCGAAGTGCCCATCGAGGCGACGACGTCGGCCAAGCAGCAGTTCGACGACATCGACTCCGAATCTGAACAGGGAGTGCGCGGCGAAAAATTTCGCAGCAGCTGGATCTCACTTGGCCCTACCGTCGCCCTCTATCCCGCAGTTTTGAATCGCACCGGCACACCCTACGTGGCGTCCGGGCGCATCACGGCTTTGGCCATCGAGCCGCACTGCCGCACGTGGCATTGCCGACTTTACGTGGGCGCTGCCGGCGGCGGCATCTGGCGGACGGACAAAGCGCTCTCTGATAAACCAAAATGGCATTTCATCTCGGGCAGCTTTGCCACCAACGCGATTGGCGCGATCACTATTGATCCCACCGACCCAAGCGGCGAAACCATTTACGTGGGCACGGGTGAACCGAATACTTCCGTTGACTCCGAAGCGGGCATGGGAATCTACAAGTCTACCGATGGCGGAGAGAACTGGACGCTGGTTCCGGCCGCAGCCACTATCGGCGCCAATACCTTCGTCAACTTCCCCAAGGGCCGCGCCATCAGCGAAATCACAATTGACCCCACCAACGGGAGCACTATTTACGTGGCGACCGCGCGAGGCGTTCGCGGCTACAGTTCTGTTCCCAGCGGTACAACGTCAAACCCGCCTCCGCCCGTCGCGCCGTTTGGATTGTATAAGTCAACAGACGGCGGCAACACCTTTAGTTTCATTTGGGATGGCCACGCTTCATTGCGCGGAGTGAATGCCGTGGAGCTTGATCCCAGCAATCCTGCCATCGTCTATGCCGCCGCTTATCAACAAGGGATCTGGCGTAACTCCCCTGCGGATGGCGGAGTTTTCAAGCAAGTATTTGTGCCCCAATCGCCTGATGAGAACGTGGACCAGACCGCCTTCGCTCTAACGGTTAAGAACGGTCATACTCGCGGGTATGTGGGCGACGGAGCTGTGGGCCCAGCTTCTCCACCCTCGACCGACAAAGAGAGTCAGGTTTGGCGAAACGACAATATGGACCAGCCTGCAGCGGCGCTTGTTGTGGCCGGCACAAACCAAGGCGGTTGGAAAAAGCTCACCTCATCGGTGGTGGCGGATCCAGGCTATGCCACGTTCAACTATTGCACGGGACAGTGCTGGTACGACAATCGCGTCTATACGCCTGCCGGCCACCCGGACATTGTTTTTGTGATGGGTTCGTTCCTCTACAATGAAGCGGGTGGACGCTCCAATGGTCGCGCTGTGGTGCGTTCCACCACTGCCGGAGAACCTGACCCGGCAAACAACAATCGGACCTTCACGGATTTGACCCGCGATGCCTCTTCGAGCACCACTCCCAACGGCATCCATCCCGATCAGCACGCTCTGGTGTTCATGCCCGGTAATCCCGAGATATGGTTTGAAGGGTCAGACGGCGGTCTGATGCGTTCCAGCGGCATGTACACCGACGTATCGAGCCAGTGCGCGGGGCGCGGATTGAGCCCCGACAAGACCCTGCTCTGCCAGCGCCTGCTCTCCTCCGTGCCGACGCTGCTGACCAGCCTCAATACCGGATTGGACACCTTGCAATTCCAAAGTCTTTCTATCAACCCGCTTAAGCCAACTCGAGAACTGTTGGGCGGCACTCAGGACAACGGTACATTCCTATATGAAGGATCCAGCGTACTTTGGCCGCAAACCATCTTCGGAGACGGCGGCCAGTCCGGATTTAACGCCGCCAAGCCGGACATCCGTTTCCACACCTACTTCATACAGCAGGTGGACGTGAACTTCCGCGGGACGGAAACTCTGGGCTGGGACTGGGTGGCCGATCCTCTGTTTGAGGACCCCATCGAAAATTCCTCGTTCTATATTCCGATTATCGCTGATCCCAATCCGGCGAAGGCAGGCTCGATGTTTGCCGGCCTTCAGGGAGTATGGCGGACAACGGATAACGGTGGCCACCAGGCCACGCTCGACCTGCATTGCAACGAATTCACCGGCGACTTTACTGTCCGGTGCGGAGATTGGGTCGAGCTTGGTAGTCTGACAGGACACAACACCCCAGCAAGCGACCTCACTCACGCCTCCCACGGTAACCGCTCCGGTGGAGTCGTGGCTGCGATAACCCGCGCTCCTAGCGACACCGACACGCTCTGGGTGGCAACTTCCCGAGGCCGCATTTTTGTTTCTAAGAATGCGGATGCCGTTTCAACTGTTTTGGGCGCGGATGGAAGCTCAGTTACGTTTTCGCGGATTGATTCCCTCGCGGTCAATTCGCCGGCACGTTTCGTGAGCGGCATCGCCTTGGATGCAGCGAAGCCGAATCATGCGTGGATCTCCTACTCCGGCTACAACATGAACACACCCGCGCAGCCCGGCCATGTGTTTGAGGTCACCTATGACCCGGATGCTGGGACGGCGGCGTGGACCGATTTGGATGGCGGCACCGGTCCGATGGGAGACCTGCCGGTAACGGCGCTGGTTCGCGACGACCCGACCGGCGATCTGTACGCAGCCACCGACTTCGGCGTTCTGCGCCTGCCCGCCGGTGGCACGGCGTGGCAGACGGCGGGTTCAGGCCTGCCGCAGGTTGAGGTTCCAGGGCTCTCCATCTCCACCTCTGCGCGTGTGCTTTATGCTGCAACCCACGGGCGCGGGGCCTACGTCCTGCATTTGCGTGAACTTGATGACAAAGGCGGCGAGCATGAAAGAGGAGGGGGCGGAGACCACTAGCCACAACCCCCGCCAGGAGGCCGCCGGAGGGCGGCCTCTTTTTGTTCCTGCAGGTGGATGCAAGGAATGTTCCCAGCTACGTTCTAAAGATAGGCCGTCGGCAACATCTGCCGCTTGAAAACATTGCGCGGCTATCCGTGAACCTGGGAGGGAGATATGTTCCGATTGGCCCCACCAGCTTTGGCGCTATTCGCCACCCTCGCATTGCAGCATCAACAACCCATCTGCGATCATGCGGCGCCGCCTCCCGGCATGCATTACGTCTGCGCAAACCAAAATTCTTGCGATTGCCGGCTTGTGGCAGACGAGCCTAGCAATGGTGACGAGCAATCGGAAAATGGGCCGCCTGTCCCTGCGCCTGACTCATCACCCTGCCATGCAGGCAACGTAAGATATTTCGTGGCGCCTGATTATCCGCTGCTGGCAAGGCAGGCAGGAAAGCAAGGTACCGTCATCGCGCGGCTAGTCATCGATCCAGCCGGTAATATAGATGAGGTTAAAATTCTCTCCGGCGATCCGCTTCTCACCGGTCCGGTGATACAGATTTTGAAGAAATGGAAATTTGCTCCGACCGGCACCACCCAAACTGCGTCCGTGTCCGTGACGTTCGCTCTTGCCGGAAATCCGGTTACTAAGCCTGTGGCTGCTACCGTGAGTGGAAGTTCCCCACTGAACCTGGTTATAACCACTAGTCCGGTCATGGCGAGACGCGCGCACAATCACGAGCGAGCAGCCGGCAACCCGAGGTGATTTGAGCTGCATTGTCGAAACTATTTCGTCCCCGCACACTCCACAGTACGGGAACCCAACAGGACTTAGCAGACCAACGTAGACCATTACCACAAATGCGCCGACACGTTTTCGGCGCGCCCCTGGCTGCCGCCGGTAGCTTACTCCCCATAATGCCGTGATGTTGACCGAACCGATCAACTCCCGGATTGTCGGCTATCCGGAAGTAATAAGACAAGGCAGAGGAGATTTGCTTAAGAACTTCCGCCGTCTAGTCGTCCGATATGAACGCGTGCAGAGAAGCTTCTTGGAATGCGCCACCGCGCTTCATGCGCGATTATCCGAGGCATATATGAGACGAGCCTCTAGACCGTGCGGAAGAGGAAATGCCAGGTGATATCGACGGCGGCGTGGACCAGGGCGGAGGCGAAAATCGAGCCGGTCTTGCGCCACGTCCAGCCGTAGAAAAAGCCGGCG
>Ga0209117_1000545_pt1 | contig 15094 bp, 17 predicted proteins | sample BlaSpr_A8_OM2_M2_FD_187978 | JGI IMG/M metagenome (GOLD analysis project Ga0209117, IMG submission 187978) | Forest soil microbial communities from Thunder Bay, Ontario, Canada - Black Spruce, Ontario site 2_A8_OM2_M2 (SPAdes) (version 2) | ecosystem: Environmental > Terrestrial > Soil > Boreal...
CGGCCAGGGCGGCGATCGAGGGGATGGCGAACCATCCCTCGGCGCCGTTCGGGAGCGCGAGCGTGGGCAGCTTCTTCGCGATGAAGTCCTGCACGCCGCCGAGCGAGAGGCCGAAGGCGCCGGCCAGCGTGTCGATCTGCTGGCTGAGAGGCTTCGGTCCCTTGTAGCCGCGGGGGTACGTGTAGCTCGATCCGACCTCCTCGGCCTTGTACTGGTCGGTCACGATGAGCTGCCGGATGAGCGCGGAGATGCCGTCCTTCAGCTCGCCGCCCCGTTCGTTCAGCCGTTGGGCCTGGGCGTCGTCGAGCCCGGCCTGGTTGTACGCGGCCTCGAAGAGGCCGACTGCGTGGAGACCCTTGGGGTCCTTGGACGTGATCAATGCCGCCGTCGCGGTGGGCATCGTCATCATCCTCCTTTTTCTCTGATGCATACCGGAACCTCTCCGGCCAGAGACTTGTCTCGGTATGAGACGAGCGTTCAGGAAATTAGAGACACTACCGTCCTGAGCGCTCGCCTCACTTGTGCGAGAGTTCCTTCTAAAAACGGGTTGTGAAGGTGCAGGCACATTCTACCAAGTTTACATGATATTGTCAAATATAACGCGCCGTGCGATTAGGCGCGATAAAGCCTATAAAATGGCTCTGCCAGCCTTGACCAAACAGCGTTTTGTTGTTAGGGTTCTCTATATACCAAAGCCATGTACGTGAATGAACCGGAAGACATCTCCCTTGCCGAATGGCGGGAAATAATGGAGGTCCAAGAGGTCAAGGAGTCCTGGGGCCTGTCCGACGAGACCCCGGAGGAGTTCGCCGCGAACGTCTACGTCGTGAAGTTTGACTTCGTAAGTGGCAGTCCCGGCTACGTCGGCGATCTCTACATCATCCAAGGCGACACCTTGACCGGCGATGCGCCATTCGTGCTTACGCGCCAGGATGGTGTATTGCACGTAATCAATTAAGCACACGGCAATCATTAAACATGACGAAACCACAGGAAATATCAATGGCGGAATGGCAGGAAATTATACGGTTGCCTGAGATCAGGGATGCTTGGGGTATTGAAGATGACGAGACCGCGGAGCAATTCGCGAGCGTAGTGTACGGAGCGAAGTTCGATTTTGTAAGCGGAGGCCCTGGTTACTTTGGTGACCTATATGTTTTGCATGGTGACGCCTTAACCGGCGACGCTCCGATGGTACTCATTAGGAAGAATGGAGTATTGGAGGTAGCTAATAGCGGGTAGTTAGGAACCGCTCGGGCACTGTTGAGGTGTCCGGGTGGTCGGCTTGGCTTCTCCGTCGCTTGTCTTCGTTCAGAGTGTAATATAACCTCGCCGTCGTCGCGGCTGTGGGAGCTGCGCGTAATCCTCGGTGGACGGCGGCAGGGCAGGAGAGGATTTCCGAGGGGTGTGGGAAGGTCCGGGGCGTGCGGGCGGGAGGACCGGAGCTTTCCATACCCCGCCAGCTTCCATAGCCGGGGCGGGAGCGGGGACGCGCTGTTTCCTGAAGGTGCGGCAAAGAAGAACCCCGCGGCATGGCCGTGGGGTGAAGGAATCAGGACTGCATCCGGGAGGAGTGCGCGGGCGTTCTGACGCGGGGAGCCGGCGCGCCGATGCCTCTGCCTGGGGGGTACGGGAGCCAGGAGACGGTGGCGTAGCGGGCGAGCCGGGCGACGGTCCTGTCCGCGAAGCCCTCGCCAACAAAGACGAGTCCCTCGTGGCGGTCCAGCTCACCCAGGATCGCCTCCTCCTGGGCTTCGGAGAGCGAGCCGTCGAAGAGGCCGAGCGCGGAGAGGTGGCCGGCTTCCACGAGCCGCAAGACGCCCTCGATCTCGGCTGCCAGGTAGAGCGGTCCCTCGGGTTCCGTGATCCCGAAGAGGCGGTCCCGGTTGAAGACTTCGAGCGAGGGATGGAACTTCGGCGGGAAGAGATAGCGCGGCGAGGTGTCGTCCTCGATCGCCAGGCCGGCGTAGGCCACGAGCTCGCCCGCGGCATTGTGGATCGGGATCGCGAGCCGGCCCTTGAGGAGGCCCTTCGCGCAGTACCCGGCGCCGAAGTGCTCTATGGTCTCCGCTTCGATGCCGAGCATCCCGAGACTCGGGTGCTCCTGGTCCAAGGTCTTCAAGGTGAAGGTGAGGGGCGGGTTCGCGGCGGGCACGCTCTCCGGCGCCGCGGGCAGGGAAGGCGTCGGAACCTTCGGCGCAGTGGTCGGTGCCGCTGCGGGCGAACTCTTCTCCGGCTCCTCGGCGAGCCCGAGGCCGAACCACTGATCGAGCTTCAATGCGGCGGTGCGCACGCCCACCCGCTCCCGCTTCGCTACGAAGTCGAGGACGTTCCCGCCCTGCTTGCAGCCGAAGCAGTACCAGGCATTCTTCTCCGGGTTCACCTGGAACTGGCGCGTGGACTTGCCTTCGCAGAAGGGGCAGGCGCCCACGAGGTTCTGGCCCTTCGCGGTGAGAGTGGAGGAGAGATCGTAATGTTCGAGGAGCGCCACGATCGTAACCGCGCGCTTCACCTCCGCAAACGAGACGAAGCTCTGTGACATCGCATCCTCCTTTCGTGAGGACAAAGGTCTGCTCAGAGCGTAGGGGCGGGAAGCGAAACGCAAAAGGCGGCTCAGAGGAGCCGCCTTGCGTGCGAGTAACGTCTATCGCGTCACTTGCCGGCGAAGGTCACCGCGAGGGACAGGGCATCGAATACCGCGATGCGCTCATCTTCGCTCTGCCAGGTTTTTCGTTTCTGCGGCACCTTCTCCGCGAGTTCCGGGAAAGCCCCGGCAAGGGTCGTCGCGATCGAGTGCTTCGTGGCTTGCTCCTCCTTCGAGGAGAAGTAGCCGATGACCGCGAGCCGGGAGACGGTCTGCACCTCAAGACCGCGCTCGCGGGCAACCTTGGCAAGCGCTTCCAGGAGGTCGCGCACCCGCGGGTAGCGGCGCGAGCCGGGAGCCCTGGTGTCTTCGAGCACGACGGCATCTGGCCGGAACTGGTCGAGGAGCGCCTCGAAGCGGAAGATGGCGCCGGAGCGCTTCTCGCCCTCGATGTGGGCCATGCCCCAGGCGACGAGGCGCAGCGGCAGATCGAGGATCGCGTAGCCGAAGCCTTTGGTGGTGGGATCAATTGCGAGGATGCGGTTCGGGCGGGTAGGATTCTGTGACATAGGGTTTTGAAGTTGGGGTTAATGATGCAGAGCAACTTTCAAAACCCCGGCGGGGCCGGCGCGGATGTCGGGGAGACGTATTGAGTGGCGCGACCTGATGCAGATCTTTGGCATGAGTGCGCATCAGGCTATCCGCGCTCATGACCGCGCAAAAGACGGCAAAACCTGCCGCCTTGGCTAAGTTTTCAAATGTATGTGAAGGATGGCGAAGCACGCTCCCGCAGGCGTCTTTTGTACGCCGCGGGTAGGCAGTACCGTGGCTCTCATGACGGAAACCACGCCCGCGCCTGCGCGGTTAAAGAAGCTCTTCCCGGATCTGAGCGATGCCGAGTACGCAGCGCTCGACGCCTGGTACGCGGGCTATGCCGCAATCATTCTGCGCATGTATGAGCGGATCACGAATGATCCGGCGGCCTATGACCGCTTCCTTGCTTTGACGAGTCAGCTTCCCCGTCCTACCATGACGGGAAAGGTCGATTCCCCAAAGCAAACCGATAACACATGACAAAGACGTTTTACGGCTACATCCGGGTCTCCACGGCCCGGCAAGGAGAGGGTGTCTCGCTCCAAGAGCAGCGCGCCTCAATTGAGCGCTTCGCATCACAGCGGGGCCTCACCGTCTCCCGGTGGTTTGAGGAGCGCGAGACGGCGGCCAAGACCGGCCGGCCAATATGGAGTGAGATGCTCCGGCTCCTCAAGAAGCGCGCCGCCTCCGGCGTCGTGATCCACAAGATCGACAGGGGCGTCCGCAACGGCCGGGATTGGGTGGATCTCACGGAGCTGGTGGATAAGGGCGTGATCGAGCTGTACTTCGCAAACGAAGGACTCGATCTCACGAATCGCGGCGGCCGGCTCTCGGCCGACCTTCAGGCGGTCGTCGCCGCCGACTACATCAGGAACCTGCGCGAGGAGGCACTCAAGGGCATCAACGGGCGCTTGAAGCAAGGCATTCTGCCTATGCCCGCTCCGGTTGGCTATCTGGACTGCGGGGCCGGGAAGCCCAAGGCCATCGATCCGGTCAAAGGGCCGCTTGTCCGCCGGGCCTTCGAGCTGTATGCGACCGGAGGCTACAACCTGCACACGCTCCTAGCGGAGGTGCAGCGGTCGGGACTCAAGAACCGGCGGGGCGGCGAGGTCTCCTTGAACGGGCTTGCCACGATGCTCCGCAATCCCTTCTACATCGGGCTCATCCGGGTCCAGCGCCGCAAGGAGACCTACGAGGGCGCCCACGATCACCTTCTGAAGAAGTCGCTCTTCGATCGGGTGCAGGCGGTCCTCGACGGCAAGCTCTCCGCGCGGCCGGCAAGGCATGACTTTCTCCTGCGGCGCACCGTGCGCTGCAAGAGCTGCGGCTACTCCCTGATCGGCGAGACACAGAAGGGCTTCATCTATTACCGCTGCCACTCCCCGAGTTGTCCGATGACAAACCTGAAAGAGGAGACGGCCGATGGGAAGGTCAGGCCGCTCTTCCTCGCCTGCGAGCTGGACGCCGGAGAGCGCACCCATCTCCGCGAGAGGATCGAGGGCATGAAAGCGAATTGGAAGGAGGAGGCGGCAGAACGCCGCAAGGCGCTCGAACTCAAGACGAGCCAGCTTGCCGCGCGGCGCGCCCGGCTTACGGATGCGCTGATAGACGGGCTCCTTGACCGTGAGCTTTTCGAGGAGCGCCAAGCGGCACTCCTTTCCGAGAAGCGCACCCTTGAAGAGCAGCTTGCCAACCTCGATGACTCGGGGATGACGGGTCCGCAAAGACTTGCCGATTTCCTCGAACGGCTAGGTTCCGCGCATTCCCTATACGAATCGGGCACGATCGAGGAAAAGCGCGAATTGCTCGCACAGTTCACCTCGAACTGGCTTGCGGCAGGCAAAGATGTTGATTTCATGGTGCTCCCCGAGGTGCAACTCGTGGCGCAGCGACCAAGAAATCTTTTCGGTGGAGCACACGGGAGTCGAACAGCTACCCGTTCATACGGTCGAGCCTTCGGGAGTCGAACTAACCCTGTCATATCAACATTACAAATAGACGGCTCAGCTTGCCGCCTTTTCAAGCGTACCCTCGCGGACTACGGTATCGGTCATGCAACTGACCGAGACAGACATCCGCGAGTTCAAGGGTCTCTGGCAGAAGGAGTTCGAAGAATCCTTGTCGGACGACGAGGCGCGCTATCACGCCTCGCAGCTTTTGGAACTTTACGCGCTCCTCGCGCGGCCTTTGCCGCGCCCATCCTCCAACTCCCATGAGGTACTTCCTGTATTGCCGCAAATCAACGGAGTCGGAGGATCGCCAGGTACTCTCGATCGAGTCGCAGCGGAAGGAAATGGAGAAGCTCGTAGCGAGCTGGCCGGAGGTCGAGATCGGGAGAATCTTTGAGGAGTCGAGGAGTGCGAAGACGCCGGGCCGTCCGGTCTTCGAGGACATGCTCCGGCGCGTGGAGAGAGGTGAAGCGGAAGGCGTGATCGCCTGGCACCCGGATCGCTTGGCTAGGAACAGTGTGGACGGCGGCCGGATCATCTACGCCCTCGATACCGGGCGTCTGAAGGACTTGCGCTTCGCTACCTTCTCCTTCGAGAACAACTCGCAGGGCAAGTTCATGCTCTCGATCATCTTCGGGTACTCCAAGTATTACGTGGACAGTCTCTCCGAGAACGTGAAGCGCGGGAATCGTACCAAGGTGGAGAAGGGCTGGCTGCCCTCCTTCGCCCCGACCGGCTACCTGAACGATCATGAGACAAAGACCATTGTGAAAGACCCGGAGCGCTTCGAACTTATCCAGCGAATGTATCGGCTGGTCCTGACCGGCGCCCATACCACGCGCCAGGTATGGGAGATCGCGACGAAGGAATGGAACCTCACGACGAGGCAACGCAAGCGCCGGGGCGGCCTGCCGCTTGCGCTCTCCGGGGTCTACCGCATCCTCACGAATCCCTTCTATGCGGGCGTCATCCCCTGGGAGGGCAAGACCTATCCGGGCAAGCACCCGGCGATGGTCACCCTCGATGAGTTCGACCGGGTACAGGAACTCCTCGGCCGGCCGGGAAGGCCAAGGAGAAAGACTCACGAGTTCGCCTTTACCGGGAAGATCCGCTGCGGGGAGTGCGGCTTCATGGTCACCGCGGAGCACAAGCGGAATCGCTACGGCTATCCCTATACCTACTACCACTGCTCCTGGCGCCGTCCTGACTACCGTTGCCATCAGCCCTCGGTCCAGGAAGGCAAGCTCGAAGGGTATCTCGGAGAGTTCCTCTATGAGATCGCGCCGCCGGATTCATTGCATGAGTGGACTCTTGCCCGGTTGGATCTCATGACCAAGGACACGGCGGCCATAGAGAAGGCGAAGCGTCACTCCATAGAACAGGCGCTCCAAGCGGTGCGCCAGCAGCGGGAGAACCTTACGACGCTCCGTATCCGGGATCTCCTCTCCGATGAGGAGTTCGTGCGCCAGCGCAGCACGCTTGAGCGGGAGGAGCTGAAGCTCGTCCAGCAGCAAGAAGCCGGGATCGCGGAGGATTGGTTCGAACCCGCGCAGCTTGCGCTTTCCTTCAACAAAACCGCGGCGGCCTGGTTTGCGGCCGGAGATCCGAAGACAAAGCGCACGATCATTGAAATGACAGGTTCGAACCTCGTCCTCAAGGACCGGGAACTCAGGATTGACGCGCGCAAACCGTTCCGCAGGTGGCGCGGACGGCCGACATATTCTCAGATGTGCGCCTTTGTCCGCGATGTTCGAACCTTTGTTACTGATCCGCAGTCGGCGGAAACGCTCGAAACGATGCGACATCTCATGGACGGAGCAAAAGAAAAGACGGCGTGACTTACTTTTCTTCTCTTCGCGTCCGACGTCGCTCTCCTGCGGCCGCAAGACGTTTCGGCTCGGTATAGAGCCGCTCAAGCAGCGCCGTTGTGAAATCTAGGAGGTCGTCTGCATCCTCTTTGGTTAGAGAACCCACGTGCGCACCGTCATTGCCGTCCTCGCGGATGCACCCCGCAAGTTCCTCAAGCGCCTTCGCCAACTGGTCGTTCTCAAAAAGCCACCGAAGTCTTAGGCCAAGATCGCGGCGCTGCTTGCCGTTAGGTTGTGCGGCAGTCGTCTCCTCAGGCTTCGGCAAGAGAGGCCTGGTCGCCAAATCGACACAAAGGCGAAACATGGCGCCTGCGGCGTTGAAACATCCCACCGCAAGGCACACAGATGCCTCTTTGAACGCAGCTGCGATCTCATCGGGAACGTGCTCCGGGGGTGACACAGTCGCCATGACCGCGAGGTTAAGATACCCGTCAACCGCAAAGTATTGATTAAGGCTACCATTGTAGGCGACCAGGCCGCCGTCCGGGTAAAATGTCGCGCGCGCTTCGTAGTCAGTGAGGTGAATGCGAAACGTGGTTGATCTCCTGCAATTCCGACAGATACAAAACACTTCGTAATGCCGCACCCAATCAAATTCCTCGGCCACATATAGCTGCGCCCTAACGTCGAACGTCATCGAAGTAGAACTACAGCGCGGGCACGTTTCTACAAGTAGAGCCATTGTCTCAATACTTTACAGACCCGCCGGTCAGCTTTCAATACCCAGGGCGTGCCTCCCTTCAGTTTCAGTGACACCCACACTGAACGGGGCCTTGGCCCGCAGACACCTATTGACAGTAGCACCAGACGGCAGTCGGCAAGGCGGCATAAACCGGCGCCTTTTCTTCTTTGTCCCCTCAGCTATCCTTGATCCCTCAAAGGTCGATCAAATTAACCAAATGACTCCAATCTATGAGCGATGAAGTGCGTTGCGATTGGTGCGTGAAGGAGGTCGCTTTCCTGCGCCAGGCGGGTGAAGTGTCTCAGAAGGAAGTGAAGGCCTATACGGTCTACTTCGGGATCTTCTCCGGAGAACCCACGAGCTTCCGGCATGCCGGGATCATGTCCGGGTACTCGGAGGCGGAAGCCAAGGAGGTGATCGAAGGGGTAGTTAACTGGCTTTCCGAGAACTCTCCGTTCCGAGGTGGTCACCCGCGCTGCTTTGTCTGCAACCACGTGACGGACGAGGCTTTCGCGTAGCAGACTGAGCCCGAATCCTTTTACATACTCCCGCGCACTGTACCGGAAAGGCGGCCTCATGAGTCGCCTTGTTAGGCGGCAGGAAATGCCGCCTTGACGGTGCGCGTATCTAAGGGATGTTCGAACCTTTGTGAGTGGCCCCGAGGGACCGCAGTTCCGGGCCGTGCTTCAGGAGCTATCTGCTCGTTGTACCGCAGGTATCCCGAAGGAACCACCGCGCCAACCTCTCACCTAGCGGAAGAATAGCCTAGTATTCCAGCTTCACGCCGAGCTTCTCCGCCATCTGATGGAGCCATTTCTCGTGGCGATCCACTTTGGTGGCTAGCATGAGCATCTCTTGGAAATAGGTATCGGCCTTCTTGGCGTAGGCGTCGAGGCCGGTATAGATGGCGTCCACCCGCTCGCGGAGTTCCGACAGCTCACCTTTCACGTCCGAGATCTCAGCGTTCACCGACGCAAAGCCCCGATCCATCCGTTCATCCACCGCCTCAAAACGCCCATTGACGCCATCAAAGCGCTCATCGATTCCGGTGAACTTCTTGTCGAGATATTCAACGAGTTCCGAAAGATCCTTGGTCATTGCTCCAAAGTTTACGCCTCGTTACGGGGGCGTCAAGGCGGCGTGAGACGCCGCCTTGACAGTGCGCGTATCTAAGGGATGTTCGAACCTTTGTGAGTGGTCCCGAGGGACCTCAGTTCACTGCTGCACTTCAGGAGCTATCCGCTCATTGTAATCCGCCTATCACGTAGGTTAAGAGCCCAGATGTTTTCGAGGTATCGAACCGGGCGCCAGTATTGACAGATATTAATAATAGATGTATTATTTAGGCATCAAGCGAAAGCCTGATCCCGCTAAGGAGCTTCGGCTCCGGGCACCTCTCCCATAGGTGCGGTCCATGACGGAGCGGGTACCTCTCGAAAGGAGGCAGACAATGGGAAGGTCGCGTGCTTCGTACATTCACAATCTCGCCGTCCAGCTGATCGGTAAGCTCGGGGTGGTGTATCCGGAGAAGAAAGGAAGATTCAATCCTTCTCCTCAGGACATCCACCACCTCTACGGCGACCGGATCAAGCAGGAGCTCCGCAAGATGACCCGTGAGACGCGGGGACGGATTGCGGACTGTGGACTGTCCTGGAGCGCCGGTCTCGACGAGGGCAAGACATCGCTCTACGAGGTTCACTGCGGCTCCTACCTGGACAAGTCCGCGAGCGGGCGCGACCTCGTCACGCAGATTGCCTGTACGGCGATCTGCGCGGCGATGTGGGACGTCTTCTGGTCCCGTCAAGGCCGCGAACTGGCCGCCGCCTCATAGCAGGCTCAACCGAGTCTGCCCCCTCCTCTTGCTTCGGCAGGAGGAGTTTTGCTTTTTATTTATCTAACACTGCTTGCCTCGTATGGTACATCCGCTACACTGTCTCATATGAAGAGCGGCACTAAAGAGGAGGGACTGAATCTCCTTTGTGAACTCTACCCGGACCTCTCCGAGGAAGAGCTTGAGGAAGCGAGCTACAACATGAATCGCTACCTCGAAGTGATCGCCCGCATTCACAGCGCTCTGGTGCACGATCCGGCCCGCAAAGAACAGCTTACAAATCTCGTGGCTGATCTACCGCCTTCGAATGAGGCCAAGGTCACAGAGATCCACACGAAGCGGGCTGCACGAGGAGCCAATGCACCGGTGCCGCTTGATGAGCTGATCCAGGAAACCGCGGCACGCAAGCCCGATCTCCTCAAGGAACTTATAATGAATCCTGCGTTTGCCTTCAGAGTCGCCGTAGGCATGGAGAAACGCGAACTCTTGGTGGCCCTCACGAACGATGAGCGCACTCTCAAAGACAAGCAGCTTCACATGACCTTTCGGAAGCCCTTCGATCGGATGAAACGGACAGCTATGGTAAGCGGAGAGGAAGCGAAGTAGTTGGGGTTCGAATCCCGACTCCTCTATTCCGTTGTTGCCGCCTGCGGCAGGTTTCTACCTGCGTACAAAGTCCTGATTGTCAGGGCTTTTTCTGTCAAGGCAGGATTTTGTGGCGCCTTGACTAAGTGTGCGCGTATCTAAGGGATGTTCGAACCTTTGTGAGTGGTCCCGAGGGGCCGCAGTTCCGGGCGGCGCTGCACGAGCTATCTGCTCGTTGTACCGCAGTTATCCCGAAGGAGCCCAGCGCGCCAAACCTCTCACCCTAGCGGAAGAATAGCTTAGTATTCCAGCTTCACGCCGAGCTTCTCTGCCATCTGATGGAGCCATTTCTCGTGGCGATCCACCTTGGTAGCGAGCATGAGCATCTCCTGGAAGTAGGTGTCGGCTTTCTTGGCGTAGGCATCAAGGCCGGTATAGATCGCATCGACTCGCTCGCGGAGAGTATTGAAATCAGATCGTAACTCCCCGATCTGGGAATCCACGAATTCAAACCGTCGATCGACTCCCTCAAATTGGTCGTCAATTTTGTTGAACTTCTTGTCGAGATATTCAACTAGCTCCGAGAAATCCTTGGTCATTGCTCCCAAGTGTACGCCTCGGTACGAGGCAGTCAAGGCGGTCAGAAACCGCCGTCTTGACAGTGCGCGTATCTAAGGGATGTTCGAACCTTTGTGAGTGGTCCGGAGGGGGCGCAGTTCACTGCCGCACTCCGGGAATTATCCTGTCATTGTAACTCCCCTCGGCCGGAGGAGCTACCGCCTGCAACCGCTTCTTAGCCTCCCTTTCCTTTCTGCGGTAGTGGCGGATAATCTCCTTTGCGATCACAGAGAGAGTGTTATCAATCCCCGTGAACATTTGGCCGAGGTCGGCCTTCAGCATGTCCATCTCGACGACAATCACGGCATTGAGCGCCTTGAAGAGCCGCTCTTCGGCGGCGGTCATCTTGCCACGCTTGATTGAAGATTTATGTAGTCGGCGCGCGTCCATGTCCCCCATAATAGGACCGGGGAATGGCAATGCAAGGCGGTGACCCTTGCCCGCCTTGGCATAGTCATCTCCTGGGGTACACTTCGGGAATGCAATACAAAGACGAGAGTGAGCAGATTGATTTCAGCGGTCTCTTTCCCGAATTGACCGGGGAGGACAAGGAAGAGGCCAATATGAACATGGAGCTGTACGTCAAGACGGTCATGCGTATCATGGATGCGGCGCTCAGCGATCCCGCCCGGAGGGAAACCCTCGCAGCCATCTATCTTGACTTGCCGCGCTCGGATGAAAAGAAGATCCAGGAGCTTCACGCCAAGCGGGCTGCGAGAGGCGCCAATGCTCCCGTGCCGCTCGATGAACTCATGGAGGAGACCAAAGCCAGGAAGCCAGACCTGTTACTCGAACTCGTTGCCAATCCAGCGCTTGCCAACAAACTGGCGGTCGGCCCGGAGAAACGGGAGCTGCTCTTGATCCTTATCGAAAAGGGACTTGCCACAGGGAAAGAGGTGGAGTTTTTCCTGCGCAAACCCTTTGATGTGATTGCGAAGAGGCATCTTGAGCGCATGCGAGGAGGAACTATAGGTGGGACTTAGAGTTATATTCCTGGGAGTTATGGTCCTTGATCGTAAGGAAGATAGGGACTGGCACAGCAATATAGATAGAATTTACAATAAGAAGGTCACTTTATTGGGCTTGCATTATTGACAGCTAAGTGCTATAAGTGAGGCATAAAAGGTCGGGGAATTTAGACCTGATAAAACATGAGCTTTGAAGATTTCGAGAAGCAAAAAGCCCAAGACGCACGTGAGGAGACAAAGTTTACCCCAGAAGAGCATAGGTTTGGTGAAGAAATCAATGATATGAGAGAAGAGATTCGAGGGGCTACCAGGTACTTTGGAGAGCAGTTCACGGACGAGTTAGCACACGTTTTGCCTGCGGCGAGAATAAATGGAGGGAAAGTAGCGACTGGGTGGCAAGGTCATGAGGCAACAGGCTGGAGAGAAGTGAACAAGGAAACCGCACTGGCAAAGTTTGATCAAGACTTAGCGGAACTCACCGCGAAGATGGCTGATATACGCAAGAGAGCCGAAGAAGCGCTTGACGCCGCTCTGGCCAGAAATGAAACAAGTTCGGAACAGTCTGCGTAGCTGATAGGACTCGAAACGATAGTGGCCCAACAGCCCCGATCAACGGGGTTGTTGTTTTCTATGTAAGCTTGATGAAAGGTTGAAGATAAGCAAAGTCCCAATATCGCTCCCTTCGGTGCCCCGCACGTGAATCGAACAGCTCCCCTTTCGTACGGTGGACCGCAACGAGACAGACCTCGAACCGCCTGCGAGAGGCGCCTTGACGGTCCGGCGAAGCCAGATATATCTCGATACCTGGATATTCTTCTGAAGAAGCTTAACAAGCTCCTGGCGGCCAAGCCAGACGCCGACAGAGGACAAGAAACCTAAGGCAGTGATCATGGGTATTGACTTTTATGTCATATATGTTAGAATGTTCTCGCACCTTAACAATGCTTAGTGAGTAGTGCAGTGGGCAGATTCCATGCCTAGCGCACTACTCACTTTCGAGTAGGTAGCGAGAAGGGAGGTACTATCGTGATGAGAGGAGTGCGGGACGGGTTCACGACGGGATTCCGCCAAGGAACCTGTCGTATACCGCGACAGGGAAACCTGAACGGAACTCGTGAGAACGCAGCACCGTAGCACGGGGTTGCCCCGGCCCTGCGGTTAGCGGCCAGCCTCCGAAGCGCACAGTTATCGCGCTGACGGAGGCCGCCACTAAACCGCGGGGTTTTCAACTGAGGCCGGCTTCCTGGTCGGCCAGCCCAACGCCCAACGCCATACCGGGGATCGAGCCTAGGCTCTCCCTAACAAGGCCTCGAGGGCACGTGGCAGCGGAGGGGCTCCGCCTCCCCGATGCGGAGAGAATCGCATCGCCTTTCCCTGGTGTGGAGGAGAATCACACCAACCATCGGCCCCGGCTGCGCAAGCTCCGGGGCCATAAACTTTTGAATTTGCCATGCTAAACAAACCAATGAAACTAAACATCCATTGGCTGGCTGTGCTTTTTGTAACTGACAGTTCGATTCCCGTAGGGTCCTGACGGCCTTTCTTCATACAATACAGAACAGTGACGACGAAAAATGCGCGTTGGAAAATCAAAGCTTCTTCGTTCGCTGCATCATAACTAGCGGTCCTTGTCTAGGCACCGATCGGTGGACCGCAACGAGACGGACCTCGAACCGCCTGCGAGAGGCGCCTTGACAGTGTACCATCAAGAAGGATATCTCGAACTTGGAAACGACTTCTCTCCAAGCTCATGGCGGTCATGGCGCAGAGGCACGAGGCTGTCGAACGATCCTAAGGATAACGTATCCTTTTCAAGTTCCAAGGGGGGCGAAAGGTGCCGCGTGCGGATAAAAATAAAAACCCCTCCTGAAGTCACGATTTGGAAATCATGAACTCGGGAGGGGAAGCGGTGTTTTTATAGAGGGATTGGACCTCTGCCGCTTCGATGTTGGAGGGTTTTGCTGTCAGATGGGCTTGAATGCACGCTGGAACTTCCGCCTAGCCACCAGATCGATGCGTATCGTCTGACGATCTAGGCGATACCGATGGTAGAACTGCTTCCAGGTGTAGGCGGTAAAGCCCAGCATGAGGAGGGAGCCGATGGAGGCGAGGTGCGCTCTTTCGTGGATGAGAACGACGAGGATGAAGAGCGCTGCGAGAGAAGTGATCGTGCCGATGGTGCTATCCAGATAGAGAGCGGTGGAGAGCAACTGCCGGTAGCGGTCTTTCTTCCTCGCAAGCTCTCGGCCTTGTTTGAAGGCCAGGACTGGCCAGCAGGCAAGGATGCAGCCCTTGCGCAGGAACTTTCCCATGGAGACCTCCGAGAATCTGAGTTCGTGGCGATGGTGTCGCCGGTAGCAGACCTACTTCAGGAAGAGGACCGTCTCTTTGTGCTGGCTCGAGCTGAAGTCGTAGAAGCTCTCCAGGACCTGCACCACAGTGCCCTTGGGAGGGACGCGGCTCAGGGCGGTAAACACGGAGAACTCGGTGTAGGGGTCAGAGCGTTCCGGGCACTTCCTCTCCACGATGATGCGACCGATGCCGGGCGTTACCACCTGAGTGGCGTAGGACGTGACGATGAAGGTGCACTCCGGCTCCATGACGCTGAACTCCATCGGCCGGATGCCGCGAGTAGAGCTGTTGCCGCAGGCGGCGAGCGTGGCGCTCACGATGACGAAAAGCAGCAGGTTGCGGAGTCGCATGGTATGCAACCCTTCTCCCACGAAAGAAGACAGGGGCAAATCCCCAAGTCTGAGAAGTGGGAAGGAACGCACGAGTAAACACGCGCTCCTTCCCACTTCTCATGAATGGATTGTAAAAGGACGCTTTATTCTAACATTGATATCTGATATTGTCAATAGAAGAGCTTTTCCTAGCCTATAGGGGGCGCCACGAGGCGCCTTGACGGTGGACCGCAACGAGACAGACCTCGAACCGCCTCCCGCTGCCGTCTTGACGGCAGGGCGGAGAAAAGCCGGTCTCAAATGTTAGATAGACTTCTCTCTCAGCTTACCAAGCTCCTCGTCGCAGGACTAGGCACCGATCGAGGACAAGAAGTCTAAGGTGGTGAGCGCCGAGTTGGGTAAGGGCGGTCGAACCTCCGTGCTAAGCTCCTTCCCATGGATACAACGCTCGAATCGGTCCTTCTGCACTACGACGACCTCTCTACGCCGTTCGATGAGAACGACGTGGCCGCAGCTCTCCGCCCGCTGCCCGACCCCGAAAGCGCCGAGGAAACTGCCGCCCGAACGGCCGAAGGTATCGCCTTCGGAGTATGCGAAGAGTCCACTGACCGCCAACCTGGATGGGGCACTTACTACGGGCCGATGCTCGTTGTGCCGGAGGCAGGCGGCGTCCGGGAGTCACCGAGCATCCAGTTCGTGACGCCCGAGATTTTGGAGTACTGGTTGCGGCG
>Ga0209117_1000546_pt1 | contig 15093 bp, 15 predicted proteins | sample BlaSpr_A8_OM2_M2_FD_187978 | JGI IMG/M metagenome (GOLD analysis project Ga0209117, IMG submission 187978) | Forest soil microbial communities from Thunder Bay, Ontario, Canada - Black Spruce, Ontario site 2_A8_OM2_M2 (SPAdes) (version 2) | ecosystem: Environmental > Terrestrial > Soil > Boreal...
CGGTGAAATACGTCGCAATCGTCTGGTTGCGGGTGATCACCTGCCGTACATGCAGTATCGATTGCAGCGATGCAATCAAAGTCTTTGCGGTGGCGAACGCGGCCTCCATGTTCGGCTGTCCCATGACGCATCCGTACACGACTATTGGCTTGCCATCCACCGTGATGGTGGCGCCAAAGAGAAAGTTGGCGCCCGTGCTGAAGCCCGAGCCGGTCTTCATACCGAAGATCCCGCTCTGCCCCAGCACATGGTTCGTGCTGTAGACGATTCCAACGACAGGAAGCTGCGCCTGACCCAACGCGACGATCTGCGCGAACACTTCCTGCTTCATCGCGGCGATGCCGAGCGCCATCAGGTCCGTCGGAGTGCTGACAGTGCCCGGGTCGGCGCCACTGGGATCCGCGAATCGGCTGTGGGTCAGCTTCAGCTCCGCTGCCCGGGAGTTCATTTTGACGACGAAGGCATCGATCGAGCCCGCGTCCCAGCGCGCCAGTGCCTCAGCGAAGTTGTTCGCAGAAGGAATCAACATGCCTTGCAGCAGCTGAAGCTCGGTGATCTGCTCGCCCGCCCGAACCTCCAGGACTGACTGGTTGCCCGCGATGTCGGCGTAATAGGCCTGCACGTCAACGTTGGTCAGCGTGATCGTCGGGCCTTGCTCGTCCTTGTTCAAATGCTTGTCCTCGAGGATGAGCAGCGCCGTCATCACCTTGGCGACGCTGGCCGCCGGTATGACCTGCTCATTGCCGGAGGTGCCGAGAAAGCCCAGGTTTTGAGCGCTGACGGCGGCCGAGCCTCGAGCGGGCCAGGGCAGCGCAGGCGGCGTCCCGGCGATCACCTCAGAGGCGGGAACCGAGCCGGAGGCGGCTACCGACGGAATGGGGCGAAGGTAGCTCCACGCCGCCACGCCGGCCACGACAAGCAACAGCAGCAAGATCGCAATCCGCACCCGCATCGCTGAAAAAACATAACCGACCGCACCCGGTGGTCCTCCTGGGTCAGGCCGGAGCGCCCTTCTTTTGGCCGCGGCTGAGGGCAAGGCTGACGATGAAGGTGCCGAACGCCAGGGCAGTGATGAAGAAGCTCACCGGGTACGCGATGAAGAAAGCGAGCGTCAGTCCCACCCACACCGCCAGCACCGCCACTGCGACCGACACCGCCATGCCCGCATATGGACTCGTCGTCAGGTTCTGAGCGACTGCCGCGGGCGTGACCATCAAGCCAAAGACGAGAAGGGCCCCCACTGCCTGGACCGATTCCGCGACGGTGATCGCGACAAGGACCAGAAAGAAGGCAGTCAACGCGCGGATGGGGACACCCCGAGACGCGGCCACTTCAGGATCGAGGCTCACAAACAAAAGGGGCCGCGCAACTGCGAGCAACGCGATAGATGTGAGCAGCCCAGCGACCGACGCAATCGCAGCCTGCGCCGGCTGCATCCCGAGGATGGACCCGAACAGGACGCTGATTCCCGTGTTGCCGGCGGAAGCGCTGTGCGACGAGGTGAAGATGCTCAGGAAGAGCAGGCCCAACCCGAGCACCCACGCGAAAACTGTGCCGATCGCCACGTCGCGACCGCGTGCACGTCCGCCGAGCGACCCGATCGCGAGAGCAACGGCGATGCAGCTGCCGAAAACACCGACCAGCAGATTGAGACCGACGAGGAGACCGCCCATCCCGCCAGTAAAAGCGACATGGCCGAGAGCATCGGTCGTGAACACCTGGTTGCGCAGGACCACGAAGTACCCGACCAGACCGGCCGCGGCCGCGATGCAGCCACCGGCGATGAATGCGTTGCGCATGAAGTCGTAGGCCAGCATTGACTGCAGGTCCTGGAAGGGGTTGAGGGAGAAGGACGTCGCCGCGAACATCACGCAGGTTCGCCGACGCTTCGACCAGACATCGCCTTCGCACTCCTGATCACGACGTAGACGCCGAATGCCAGGGTGGTGATGAAAAATCCGACGGGATAGATCGTGAAATAAGCGACGGCGAGGCCGGTCCACGTGAAGAGCAGGGAGAGGACCACCGTCAGCGCGAGCCCGCGAGTCGGGCGTGCTGTCAGCTGCAGGGCGCAAGCGGCGGGCGCCACCAGCAGCGCGAAGATCAACAGAGTGCCCACGATCTGCACCGTCACCGCGACGGCCAGCGCAGCCAGAAGCAAGAAGGCGATGGAAATCGCGCGCACTGGCACACCGCGAGCGTCGGCAACGTCGGGATCGACGGATGCGAAAACGAGGGGACGCGCGATCGCGGCCAACACAACAAGGCAGACCACCGTCGTGACTGCTGTCGCGGCGACGTCTCGGTCGGAGATGCCGAGGATCGTGCCGAATAAAAATGCGTAAACCGCCTGGACACTGCCGGCGTAGAGACGGAAGAAGAGCAAGCCAAGGCCCAGGGAGAAGGCGAGGATGCTGCCGACAACCGCAGACTCCAGCCGGTTCCCGGCGTCGAGCCGCCGGCCGAGAACACCGACGCCCAGCGCGCCTGCCGAGCAGAAGGCCGCGAGCCCGACCAGTGGTGGCACGTGAAGGAAGACGGCAGCAGCCGCGCCCGGAAAACCGACCTGCGACAGCATGTGCGCGGCAAAACTCTGGCCGCGAAGAACGACGAAGTAACCCACCGCGCCGGCAAGCACCGCGACCAGCGTGCCGACGACGAACGCGTTCTGCATGAAATGAAATCGCAGCAGAAGCTGGAGATCGGCGAGCAGGTCCCAGCTGGGCGAGTCAGCCATCAAATGTCGTCGGGGTGCGCGTGATAGGTGACCGGCTCATGCTGGCCGACCACCACCACACGGCCGTCACTGGTTCTGAGCACCTCGACCGGCGCCCCGTATAGGCGGCTCAGCGTCTCGGTCCGGATCACCTCCTCAGGACGGCCGGACACCAGCTGGCCGTTGGCCGCGTAGACAACTCGATCGATGAACGGAAGGATTGGATTGACGTCGTGCGCGACGAGGAGAACCGTGACCCCCTGCTGCTGACAGATGTCTCGGACCAGGGCCGAGATGGACTGCTGGTTGCTGAGGTCCAGGCTGTCGAGCGGTTCGTCGAGCGCGAGCATCCTAGCCCCGCTGACGAGCGCCTGGGCGATCAAGACCCGCTGCTGCTCACCGCCCGACAGCTCGCCGATCGGCCTGTGTGCGTATGCCTGCGCACCGACCAGGTGGATGACGGCGTCGACCTGGTCGGACTTGGCGCGGCTTCTGGCCATCCAGGATGGAAGCGGAACTCCCCATCGCGCACCATCCAGCCCGAGTCGAACCAGGTCCACCGCGCGGATTCGGAGGTCGGGGTCAAAGCGCCGGCGCTGAGGTAGGTAGCCAACCTCATCGTTGCCGCGCCGCACCGGCTTGCCAAAGATCCGGGCGTCTCCCTCCGTCAGCGGAACCACTCCAAGCAGGGCTTTCAGCAGTGTCGACTTGCCCGCTCCATTGGGCCCCAGGATGGCGACGAACTCGCCGGTGGTCACGGTGAGATCGACGCCGCGCCAGATCCACCGTCCGCCAAGGCTCACCCCGGCCCGTTCGAGTCCGGCCGCCTCCTCGATCACGGGATGGGCGCGAGAGGATGCGTCGGGTTCAGCCACCCAGCGCAGCAAGGAGCTCCTTCAGCTGGTTGGTCTGCCAATCCTGGAAGGTAACTGTTGCAGGCGACAGTGTTTCCGTGACGCGCGGCGTCGGAATGCCCTGCGCTTTCGCCCCGTCCACGAGCGACTTGACGTCAGGGGTGGAGTTCTGAGTGTTGAACACGAAGACCTTGATCATCTTGCCACTGATCTGCTTCAGGACCGTGGCCTTGTCCGACGGGCTTGGATCAGTGCCTTCGCTGATGGCCTTCAGGTAGTCGCCGGGTGTGATGAGGTTGAGGCCGGTGTCAGCTGCCATGTACGAGAAGATGCTCTCGGTGGCGCCCACCGGTGTGCCCTTGTACTTCGTCTTGATCGCGTTGATAGTGTCGTGGTAAGCCTTGAGCCCGGTCGTCTGGTAGGCGGACCTCTGCTGATCGAAATACAGAGCGTCGCCAGAGTCGATCGCCGCCAGATCGGCCGCTATCTTGTCGACGACCCGCGCGACGTACGTGGGCGAGTACCACATGTGCGGGTTGTCGCCTTCTTTGACGCCGATCAAGTCGCTGATCGTGAGCACCACGCGGCCCGACACGGGGTTGGCGGCAAGCAGCTTGGGCACCCACGCGTCGTAGCCTGCCCCGTTGACGATCACGTACTTCGCACCCGCGAACAGCTTGGCGTCGGCCGGCGTGGGCTCGTAGTCGTGAGGGTCGGTGTCAGGGTTGACGATCACGCTAGTCACATGGGCGCGATCACCTCCGACCTGGGCAGCGATGCTCCCCCAGAAGTTTTCGGCAGCCACCACCTCAACCTTGCCCGAGCCCGATGAACCGGCGCCCAGGCCGCATGCGCTCACGCTCAGCACCGCAAGGACGCTGACCACCGAAAACAGGCCAACCAAAGTCGATTTCGTTTTCACAACTGCCTCCTGACCCCGACCTCCAGCGACGCGCAAGAGTATTGCACAATCGACTTGCGCAATGGTTTTGCGTATAGTGGGGATCATGGCCAGGCCGAGCCCGGTGAGCGACCACGTAAAGCTCCTGTTCAGCGCGAGTGACACAAGGCACCTGTGGTCGATCGATGAGCTCCACGGAGCTGTGGTCAAGGCGCTGGGCGCCGCGGACTACTCCACCGTTTTCAGGGCGGTGTCAGGCATGGAAAGAGAGGGCCTGATCAAGCGGATCGACCTCGGCGATGGCAAGGTGCACTACGAGCGGACCGAGGCACACCACGAGCACATCCGCTGCGACGACTGCGGCCGCGTGGCTGAGGTGGAGGGTTGCGTGCTCGAGGGCGTGTCGTCCGCGATCACGAACAGCACGGGCTTCAAGGTGACGAGCCACCAGCTGCTGTTCAGCGGCATTTGCCCCGACTGTGCGGAGACCCACCAAGTCAGAGGCTGACGCCCTGACTTCGCGGGACCCCATCGATTCAGCGCGTGATGCTTAGTACGTCGCCCAGGACAAATCCCTTCTCGGTGATCTCGTAGCGGTGTACGACCGGATGGTGATGCATCGCTCGCGTTTTCAGCACGGTCAGCGCGCGGGCCAGCTCAGGTCCTTCTTGCACGTACTGGAGCAGCACCACGTTGTCGGCTAGGTGCGAGAGCCCTTGCTCCGAGATGCGCCGCAGCTGAAACAGCTCCGGGACCTCGACGATCATCATCATGCTGATCCCGGCGCGCTCCAATCGCTGGGTCAGGGAGAACATCCACTCGCGGAATCGCGCGGGGTCCGCCGCCGCCACCATCACGTCGGGCAAGCTGTCGATGACGATCCGCTTGGCTCCGGTCTTCTCGATCAGGTCGAGCAGCTGGTAGACCCATTCGTCGATGAGGATGTCCACCACGCTGCGGCTGAGAATGTGCACGCCGCTTCCATCGAATGACCAGCCGAAACTCTTGGCCACTCTGATCAGCTGGGTCTCGTTCTCCTGGAACGTGGCATGGATTCCGGGCTGGCCTGAGGCGGCTCCGTGGAAGAGGAAGTGAAGGCCCATCAGGGTTTTGCCGATGCCTGAAGGCCCCGCCACCATCGTCGCCGAGCCCGACCAGTAGCCGCCGTCGCCCAGCACTTTGTCTAGCGCGTCGATACCGGTAGAAGTGCGTTCTGGTGTGAGCTCGTAGGGGGCCTGGTCCTGCCGGTCGGCCAGCCGCGGAAACACCTCGAAGCCTTCGTCGGTGATGCGGTATGCGTGCTCACCCGAGCGGTAGGAGCTGCCGCGCAGCTTGAGAATCTGCATCACTCGCACCTCCCGCGAGCCGACCCGCTTGATGTCGAGGGCGATGATGCCGTCGGCGACCGCGAACTCTGCTTCCTCGGGCGCTTGTTCACGCGTGTACGGCGCGTTCCACACAGCAGTCGTAGCGCTCGCGGATAGAAGGCGCGTGAGTCCGTACAGGAATCGTCTGAATTCCGTTGCGTCGCTCGCGACCGCATGGAAGGCCCTGAAGCTGTCGATGACGACCATGCCAGGATGCAATTCCTTCAGGTAGCGCTCGACCGCGACGAGAATGTTTTCGAGACCCTCGCTGCCCAGCACCTGGCCAAGATCCTCATAGATGACACGGCCGGCCCTCACGGCTTCGCGATCGAAGACCTTGAGGGTTTCGCCAAAACGAAGGATCTTGTCCAGTGGCTCAGACAGCGTCGAGAGGTAGAGGGCGGGATGCTCCGCCGTCGCGTTGTGGAAGGCGAACTGCTGGCTGAGGATCGTCTTGCCACTGCCCGGCACGCCGACGATCAGGTTGATCGAGTTCTTGAGAACCCCGCCGTTCAGGATTTGGTCGAGTCGGTCGTTGCCGCTCGACAGCCGCTCGATCAACGACGCGCGCTGGAGCGTTTGCCCTGGCGAACCAGCGCGCTTGTCCCGAGCAGGTCGCGCACCGTCGAGACGAGGGTGAGCGGGTCGAGAGGCTTGTGCATGAAGGCGGCTGCACCTGACCGCATCGCCTCTTCGGCGCTATCGATGGCAGACACCGCCAGGATCTGGCTAGTCCCCTTGGCGGCGAACTCGCCACACAACCGAAAGCCGGCGCCGCCCGAGATCAGGAGGTCGATGACGACCACGCCAGGCGACCGCTCTTCGAAGTGCAGCTTGGCCTGCGTAGCGTCGAGCGCGATGGCCACGTCGCAGCCTTCGGTGCGAAGGAAATATTCGGCAAATTTCGCCGCGTACGCATCCCGCTCGACAAGCAGCACCAGGGGACGCGGCTCACCGTCTGATTCAGGCTCAGATGAGGGGATCCGGTCGGCCGAAAGGTCCTGGGCCAGCAACCTGTGGGCGTCGGCGGCACTTGCTCCGGTCTCCATCCGCGCCTTGATAAACCGCAGCTGCTCGACCTGCGCACGTGAGTAGAGGCGCTGCGAGCCGTGACTCCGCACGGGGGCGATGACGGAGTAACGCTCCTCCCACGCCCGGAGCGTGGAGGTCGGGATGTCGAGCATCCGGGCGACCGCGCCGATGCTGTAAATCGCCTCGTCCTGTGTCGGGGTCATGCGTTCGAAACCTACTCCTGATGAGAGCTTTCGCTTTTAAACTCTACGCCTTCCTCACTTCTTGCCCGATCTAAGCGTGGGAGCTTTGAGCAAGTTTAGTGCAATCATTGGGCCAATAGCTGAGGTATTGCATAGGAAGTGCAGTGGTAGTAATATCAACTCGGATCCATTCGAACTCCATACAAGAGGAAGGCCGCCGGTTTGTGGAGCGACGAGCTTGGCTGAGCTGGAGCGGAGAGTGTCGGATTCGGGGGAATTGAAAGATCAGATCGACCACTGGGTCCAGGTGATCGACCGCTGGGTTCACGACGTCGATCAAGGAATGGGAGGGGCGGCCGAGGGCGCGGGTCCCGCAGAGATGCTGGATTCCGCGCCAGAGCCGACGCGTACCGTGCCGGCGGTGGACGCGGGATGACGACAGGAAGGGGGTTCGCACACGCAGCAGAGGATGGAAGGAGATCAGGTCTACTCGGATAAGCAGCTAGTCATCTCGCGGACCGGCCAGTCACGTGAGCTGAGCATCACTGGAGCGATCGACTACTACAACGCAGCGGCGGTGGCGGCGGCGGTCGCCGCTGAGCTGCTGTCTCGAGCCGGCGGCGCAGCCGAGCTCTCCGACGCGATCTCGGGCAATGGAGACCTCCACATCGACCTCAGCCGTCTCGAGTTCACCGACGTCACGGGCATACGGGCCCTGGTCCAGGTCGCCGAGAACGCCGGCGACGGGCGGCGGCTGGTCCTGCGAGGCCTTCCACACCGGATCCGCATGGTGATGGCGGTCGTCGGGTGGGGCGAGCTTCCGAACCTCGTCATCGAAGAGCCCAGCGCCGAGTAAACCGACCGTTCCAGCGGCGGCGCTATCCTGCCCGGAGTGAAGGCCCTGGTCAAAGCTAAAGCCGAGCCTGGCCTGTGGCTGCAGGAGGTACCCGATCCGGTCCCGGGCCCCGGCGAGGTTCTGATCCGCGTCCTCCGCACCGGCATATGTGGCACTGACCTGCACATCGAAAGCTGGAATGAGTGGGCCCAGGAGACCATCCACCCTCCCCTCGTCGTGGGCCACGAGTTCGTCGGTGAGGTGGTTCTACTCGGGGACGGCGTGGCGTCGGTCTACCCTGGCGAGATAGTCGGCGCCGAAGGACATATCGTCTGCGGGCGCTGTCGCAACTGCATGGCCGGACGCCGCGCGCTTTGCGCAAACACGGTCGGAATCGGGGTCCAGAGAGACGGCGCCTTCGCCGAGCTCATCGTGATGCCCGCGGTCAACCTGTGGCCTCATCTGACGAAGATCGATCTCGACGTCGCCGCCATCTTCGACCCGTTCGGCAACGCAGTCCACACCGCGACGCAGTTTCGTGTCGTGGCCGAGGACGTGCTGGTCACGGGAGCCGGCCCAATCGGGATCATGGCCGCGATGGTCGCTCGCCACAATGGCGCCCGCTTCGTTGTGATCACGGACGTCAGCGACTACCGGCTGGAGCTGGCGCGGAGAGTTGGTGTCACGCGGGCGATCAACGTGCGGACCACGACACTTGCCCAGGCGCAGGAAGAGCTCGGGATGAAGGAAGGCTTCGACGTCGCCTTCGAGATGTCCGGCCAGGCAAGCGCGTTTCGCGACATGATCGCCAACATGTCACACGGCGGTCGCATCGCAATGCTCGGGCTGCCAGATCACGAATTCGCAATCGATTGGACCGAGGTGGTGCTCAAGATGCTCACTGTGAAAGGCGTTTACGGCCGCCAGATCTTCGAGACCTGGTATGAGATGTCCGTGTTCACACAAACCGGCCTCGACATCTCACCCGTCATCACGCACCGCTTCCCTTTTCGCAACTACGCGGAGGCGTTCGCGGTGGCGCATTCCGGCAACTGCGGCAAGGTCGTCCTCGACTGGACGATTGACTAGTGGTGTTCGACAAGATGCGATCGCACCTGGTCACACAGCTCGCAGAGATCCGAGCTGCCGGGCTGGAAAAGCAGGAGCGCGTGCTGATGGGGCCGCAGGGATCGATCGTGACCGTCCTCGACCGCGATGTCCTGAACCTGTGCGCCAACAACTACCTCGGGCTGGCCGACCACCCGGCTGTAGTGAGCGCGGCGAAGGAGGCGCTCGACCGCTGGGGTTACGGCCTGGCGTCCGTTCGGTTCATCTGCGGCACGCAGGAGGTGCACAAAGAGCTCGAGTCCGCGCTGACGGATTTCCTGGGCACCGAGGACACCATCCTCTACTCCTCTTGTTTCGATGCCAACGGCGGGATCTTCGAGGCGCTGCTGAATGAGCACGACGCCGTCATCTCCGATGCTCTCAACCACGCGAGCATCATCGACGGCATCAGGTTGTGCAAGGCGCGGCGCCTGCGTTTCGCCAACCGGGACATGGACGACCTCGAGCGACAGCTGAAGGACAGCGCCGATGCCCGCTTCAGGTTGGTTGTCACAGACGGCGTGTTCTCGATGGACGGGTACCTCGCGCCTCTGCCAGAGATCTGCGAGCTCGCCGAACGCCACGACGCGCTCGTCATGGTCGACGATTCGCACGCGGTCGGCTTCATGGGTGCGAACGGACGCGGCACGCATGAGCACCACGGAGTGATGGGCAGGATCGACGCGATTACAGGGACGCTGGGAAAAGCGCTAGGCGGTGCCAGCGGCGGATACGTATCCGGACGCAAAGAGATCGTTGCGATGCTTCGGCAGCGCTCGCGGCCCTACCTCTTTTCCAACTCCGTCGCCCCTTCGATCGCGGCCGCAAGCCTGACTGTCCTCGAGCTGATCAGGTCGGCGGGCGAGCTGCGCCAACGCCTCCGCGACAACACCACGTTCTTCCGAAACCTGATGACCGAGGCGGGCTTCGACATCCTGCCAGGTGACCACCCGATCGTCCCGGTCATGATCGGTGACGCGGCTGTAGCCGGGCAGATGGCAAAGGCGATGCTCGAAAAGGGTGTTTACGTGGTCGCGTTTTCCTTTCCCGTAGTCCCGCAGGGCAAAGCGCGCATCCGAACCCAGGTGTCGGCGGCCCACTCGAGAGAGGACCTCGAGCGGGCCGTGAAAGCATTCGTCGAGACCCGGCAGGCGATGGCCCGGTAGGGCGGCGACCCAGCGCGTTTTCTGGGGAGATGAGCGAGCACGAGATGATGCTGGCGCAGCTCGGCCAGGCGCTCCACGAAGTAGCCCGTCCCTACCGCTGCGACGCTCCGCTGCCGGGTGCAGTCCAGGCCAGCCTTTGGCGGCTGGGCGTTCCCTGTGACGAGCAGACACCGCGCGACCAGCTCATAGCCTTGATCTGGGCGCGCAAGCGTAGCCTGTCGATGGCAAACCAGCCGACATGGGGCGGACCAGGAACGACACCACCCAACGCGGCCTGACGCCTGACTCGGCTGCCGAAGCCGCTCAGGAAGCCGGGCTTGTCTACGCCTCCGACTTTGAACCTGGGATCCGTCGCGTCCGCAAAGGCAAGGGGTTCGTCTACTTCGACCCGCATGGCAAGCGGGTGACAGACCGTGACACGCTGGACCGGATCTCGAATCTCGTCATCCCGCCAGCATGGAAGGACGTGTGGATCTGCACCCGGCCGCGAGGCCATCTGCAGGTCACAGGCCGGGACGCCCGCGGTCGAAAGCAGAACCGATATCACGCGCGGTGGCGCAAGATCCGCGACGCTGACAAGTTCGCCCGCCTGCTGGGCTTCGCCCGCGCCCTACCCAAGCTTCGGCGGCGCGTGACTCGCGACCTGGGGCAGCCCGGACTGCCTCGGGAGAAGGTTGTGGCGACCATCGTCCGGTTGCTCGAGATGACCTACGCGCGCATCGGCAACGAGGAATACGCACGGCAGAACGGATCCTTCGGCCTCACCACGCTGCGCGATCGCCACGTGAAGTTCAAAGGATCGACGGTGCGCTTTCTGTTCAAGGGCAAGAGCGGCAGCGAGGTCGAGGTCGGGGTGACCAATCGACGCGTCGCCAGCGTGGTCAAGCGGTGTGAAGAGCTGCCGGGTCAGATGCTCTTCCAGTACATCGATCCCGCGGGGGACCGCCGCACTGTTACTTCGGACGATGTCAACCAGTACCTGCGCGAGACAAGCGGCGAGGACTACACCGCCAAAGACTTCCGTACCTGGGGCGCGACGGTCCTGGCCGCGGATGCACTGCGCGAGGTCGTGCGTTTTGAATCGGACACCGAGGCCAAGCACAACGTGGTCGCCGCCATTGACAGCGTCGCTCGCAGGCTGGGGCACACGCGAGCGGTCTGCCGCCGCTCGTACGTCCACCCGGCGGTGATCGACACCTACATGGATGGATCGCTGGAAGGGGTTTTGAAATTGGTGGATGGCAGGACCCACCGAAACCTCAAAGCAGAAGAAGCTGCAGTCATTGCCCTGCTGAAACGGAACGTGTCTCGAAGGTAGCGAGGGTCGGCCGGTTAGTCGACGCGGACTTCGGTGCCGTCCTGCGCCCAGCGCGTGTGAAAGGAGCCTTCGCGATCGATGCGGCGGTAGGAGTGCGCGCCGAAGTAGTCGCGCAACCCCTGGATCAGGTTGGCGGGCCCGCGGGCGCGCCGGTACCCGTCGTAGTAAGCAAGCGAGGAGGCGAACGCGGGGATCGGCACGCCCAGGTCGGTGGCATGATTGACAACAGACCTCCAGGACTCTTGAGCCGACCCAAGCGCCTGCTGGAAAAACGGGGCGAGCATCAGATTCGCCAGATCGGGCGATTCTGCGTAGGCCTCCTTGATACGGTCGAGGAACTGCGCCCGGATGATGCAGCCGCCGCGCCAGATCGTCGCCAGCGCGCCGAGGTCGAGGTTCCACGCGAACTGTCGCGAGCCGGCGCGGAGGTGCTCGAAGCCCTGAGCGTAGGCAACGATCTTGGAGGCATAGAGAGCATCACGTACGTCATCTATCAACTGCTGACGGACTTCCCCACCCCCCGGATTCAATCCGCGCGATTTCGGGGGCCGCGGTCCGGCCAGGATGGAAGAGGCTCGTACGCGGTCCTCCTTCTGGCTCGACAGCATGCGAGCGAACACTGCTTCGGTGATGCCGGTCAACGGCACGCCGAGCTCGAGGGCCGACTCGCTGGTCCACCTACCCGTGCCCTTCTGTTCGGCCTTGTCCTCGACGGCGTCGACAAGTGCCGACTGTGTGTTGCCGTCTTTCTTGGCCAGGACGTTGGCGGTGATCTCGATCAGGTACGACTGGAGCTTGCCCTGGTTCCATTCCCGAAATACAGAAGCAAGCTCGAATGGGGTCATCGCGAGTGCCTGGCGCAGGAAGTCGTATGTCTCAGCAATGAGCTGGATATCGGCGTACTCGATCCCGTTGTGAACCATCTTCACGAAATGCCCCGCGCCGTCCGGACCTATGTAGGTGCAGCACGGGACGCCTTCGACCTTGGCTGAGATCGCAGTCAGCATTTCGGCGACCCGTTGATACGACTCCCGTGTGCCGCCAGGCATGATGCTGGGTCCCAGCAACGCCCCCTCTTCCCCACCTGAAACACCCGCGCCGATGAACCCGAAGCCCGCCTTCTCGACTGCCGCGGCACGCCGTCGCGTGTCGAGGAACAGCGAGTTCCCACCATCGATGATCGTGTCGCCAGGCGCCAAAACCTTGGTGAGCGAGTCGATCGCCTCGTCAACGGCCGCTCCGGCCTTCACCATCAGAAGGATCGCGCGCGGCGGCTTGAGGATCGCTGCCAGGTCCTCCAGTGAGCCGGCCGGCCGGAAGTCGCCCTCGCTCCCGTGTGCGGCCATGAAATCGTCGGTGCGCCGGCGCGTCCGGTTATAGACGGCGACCCGCACGCCGTGCGACGCCAGGTTGCGGGCGAGGTTCTGGCCCATCGTCGCTAGCCCGACCACTCCAATCTCGTGTTCCGGCATCACCACACATTAACCAAGGGAACCGCGAGCATGGCGCGTTCTAGGGGAGAAATGGCCACTCCTGTTCAGACCGCCCGGCGAACCCACGCCGTGGTCAGACGTGCGGCCGGGCACCCGTGGCTCGAGTTGATGGAGCGCGCCGGATACATTGCCCGTGGCGTGCTCTATGCCGTCATGGGTTTGCTCGCCTTTGGCGTCGCCGGCGGGTTTGGCGGCAGTGCCACCGACCAGTCAGGCAGCCTGGTCGCCTTGGCAGGAGCGCCGCCAGGCAGAGCTTTGCTGCTGGCGTTCGCCGTGGGGCTGGGCGCCTACTCGATTTGGGGTTTCGTGCGCGCGATCTTCGACCCGATGCACCGCGGCGACGACGCGACGGGCATTGTGGAGCGATTGGGCTTCGCGTGGAGCGGGATCGCGTATGCGGGGCTGGCTCTATTCGCTCTCGGGCTTTTCATGGGCGCGAGCAAGCCCGCATCGCAGGACGCCACACAATCCACGATCGCCAAGATCCTTGCCTATCCGGCCGGAGAGCTTGCCGTGGTGTTGATCGGCCTGGTGTCCGTCTCGGTCGGGTTGTGGCAGTTCTTCGAGGCCTTTCGCGCGAAGTTCAAGCACGACTTCAAGCGAGAGCAGATGACCGAGGCGCAAGAGAAGCTCGTCTTCGGCCTCGGCCGTCTCGGCATGGTCGCCAGAGGCGTCACGTTCACGCTGGTCGGCTGGTTCATCCTGCAGGGCGGCCTGCACCGCGACCCGGGACGAGTGCGTGGCTATGGAGGCGCGTTCATGTGGCTGATGACGCAGCCCCACGGCCACATGCTGCTTGGAATTGTCGCCATCGGCTTCATCGCGCTTGGGCTGCACTCCTTCGCGGCCGCGAGATGGATCCGCCTTTTGGGCACCCGGAAATGAGCGCTACCAAGATTTCGGGCCGGTCCAAGGCGACGCTCCACTCACAGCGCAGCACCCACGTACCGAAGGCCCGCACTGAACAGAGGAGGGTCTCCAGGCTCCTGATCATCAGCCGGAACGCGGGATCGATGACGCCAGAAGTGGAGGCGATGCTCCGGAAAGAGTTCGCCGACTACCTGACCATCGATTTCGACCCCAAGCAAGACTTCGAGAAGCTCATCACGCCGCGAGCCACCGTTGTCGTGGCCGGAGGCGACGGGTCGGTGGAGTTCGTCGTGCGCAAGCTGGCGGAGTCAAAGCACCCGCTCGGCATCCTCTCCCTGGGCACGTTCAACAACTTCGCTCACGCGCTCGGCCTTCCAACCGACCTGAAAGAGATGGTCAAGGTTGCCAAGCAGGGTCACCCGAAAGCGATCACCCTTGGGCGGGTCAACGGGTGCTACTTCATCGAGGCTTGCGCGATCGGGCTGTTCGGCGAGACTATCGCGCTGGGCGAGTCGGCCAAGGACATGGAGTTCGGCAAACTCGGACCCAGGCTTCGGAACGTGCTCACTGCTCCGCGATTCAAGTACGAGCTGACAGGTGACATCAAGGGCAGCGGCACCGCGATGTCGCTCGTGTTCAGCAACACCTCTTCTTTCGGAAGCAAGCTCCCGGTCAGTGACGCAACCCCGGTTGAGCCTTACCTCGAATTTTCCGTCCACGCCGGTCGGACGAGGACCGATATCGTCGGCCGCGCCGTGGCGTCGGCTGTGCTCAGGAAGCATGCGGAGGATGACGCTCAGGTCTTCAAGTTCAGGCGCCTCGAGGTGACCACGCAGCCGAAGGTGCGCATTTATGCCGACAACTACATGGTCGGCCGGACGCCTGCCACCGTCACCGCCGAAGTCAGCGCGCTGCGGGTGATGCTGCCGAGATGAACCAGGCGGCAAGCCCCAAGCAGGCTGTCGAAGAGGTCGTCGCCGGTGACCCGGGCGCGAGCGCGCGCAGGTGGCTGGGACCGCTGACGGTTGTCGTGGCGATTCTGTTTGCAATCGACACCTACATGGTCGCGAACAACGCCTTGCTGCTGCCGTTTGACCTCCCAATCACAACCTTCGTGCAGCAGCTCCCCTGGGGGCCGGTGACGTATTTGTTCGACCTCACCAACAAGACCGCCGGCTACATCCAGGGCGTGGTCGCCGTCGCTGTGGTGATCGTGATTTTCATCTGGAATCGGCGGGCTGGGGCACTGATG
>Ga0209117_1000547_pt1 | contig 15014 bp, 11 predicted proteins | sample BlaSpr_A8_OM2_M2_FD_187978 | JGI IMG/M metagenome (GOLD analysis project Ga0209117, IMG submission 187978) | Forest soil microbial communities from Thunder Bay, Ontario, Canada - Black Spruce, Ontario site 2_A8_OM2_M2 (SPAdes) (version 2) | ecosystem: Environmental > Terrestrial > Soil > Boreal...
TTGGAGCCGGATCTAGCCTCGGGTGTGCGAAGCGGCTATAAGTTCCGCTACGTCATCTCCGGCGGCAACAGTCTCGGCGCTCCGGCGAAGTATGAAGTGGCGGCGACACCCGAAACTTACGGGCGAACCGGCCGCCGCTCATTTTTCCGAGACACCAACGGCGGTTTGCACGGTGCGGACCGCCAGGGAGCGGTGGGCAACGAAGTTGACCCGCACATTGAGTGAGGGCCGGTTCGCGGTTGGCGTTTTGGAACGAGACAACGCATCGTTCTTGTCGGACACCAGGCTTCCGCCAGAAAATAGAAGTGGGTCATCCTTTCTTCCCGGAACGCTTTGCCGAAGAGCAAAGCGTTAGCGGCCCATAGGTCTCTCGGCGCACAAGGAGACATCGGGAATGCCTGATGCGATGCGATGACTGACCGCCGTCACGCGCCTCGCTATCCGCTCGTTCTTCTCGCTGAAATTACGGATCAGCTGAGCTCCACAAAATTTACCGCGCGGACTTCGGACGTGAGCCGCACGGGCTGCTATATAGACATGCTCAGTCCGCTTCCGCGAGGGGCGCAAATCCACGTGCGCCTGCACAATCAAAAAGAAACGTTCGAATCGGCGGCAACGGTGATTTACGTCAGCCCGGGCCTGGGCATGGGCGTGGCTTTCGGGGCGAATCTGGAGGCCAATCAGCAGGAGGTTCTGGATCGCTGGCTGGCCGCCGCCAAGACGAGCCGGTAAGGCGCTTCTGCTAAGCTCCAATCCTCATTTGTGCGCGGGCTCGGTTGGCGCTACCATCGGGCACTTCACCATGCGATGCGCCGCCCCTACGCTCGTGCCTGTATTTGTGGTCGTCATAGCGCTGCTTTTTCCGGCGACGCTTGCAGCCGTACCGCAAATCGACTCGACCTACGGGCCGCTGCCGGTCTTCGAGCTGCATAGCGGTTTCTGGATCAATCTCCATCACCGGCTGTATCAAGAAGCGAGGCAACAGCGCAGCGCAGTTTCCGCCGGAGGCGCAGAGTCCGGAAGGTCAGCGAAACCCACCTTGCAAGTCGCGCCGGGAGCGAAAGCGGGGCTCACGGCCGCCGAGCAGCGCGCCTGGGACGACGCCGTGTCCTATTACGCGGCGAATTACGCGGACAAAGACTTGCTGTTCACCACGGAGCTGATGCTGCTGAAAAACCAGCTCGGCGATTTTGAAACCTGCGATGAACTGTCCGGCGCGAAAAAAAAGTCATGCGACGCCGGGCTGCCGGCGAAGTTGACGCAAATCCTGGAAGGCGCCGCGCCGGTCTACCGCACCCACCATTGGCCTGCCGATGACCGCGCAAACCGCGCCTGGATCAAGCGCGCGGCACCGCTGGTGCGCGAGCAGGGCGTCGGTTTGTCGCACCGCCTGGCGGATATTTTCCAAACGCAATGGCCGAGCGAGAAAATTCGCGTGGACGTGAGCGCGGTGGCCAATGACGCCGGCGCCTACACAACGCTTGACCCGCTGCGTGTCACCATCGCCAGCACCGACTCCCGCAATCAAGGCGCCGCCGCGCTGGAGGTGCTTTTCCATGAAGCGTCGCATGGAATCGCCACCCCGGTGGAGGAGGCTATCGTGCGCGAGTGTCGCCAACGCGACAAACCGATCCCACGCGACTTGTGGCACGCGCTCATTTTTTACACCACGGTTGAGGTGATCAAGCCGCTGATGGACACGGACGGCGATGCAGCAGACGACCGCGCGGCCCCCAGCGGGTCCGGGGGAACCGATGCGTCGCAGGGCGGCAGGCGCGGTGCGAAGGATGGGGATTACAAACCCTACGCCGAGCGTGAAGGGCTTTACCAACACGGGTGGGAAAACTACCTTCAGCTCTTAACGCGCTACTGGCAACCCTACCTGCAGGGACAGGTAACGTTCGACGACGCCATCGCGCACATGGTTTCTGCGCTGTAGCTCGATGCCGCGGGGAGCAGGAGGCGTCACGTTTCTGTTCGCAGGCCGCGAGGCTACTATCTGTTTCTTGAATGCCGCGTACTGGAAATTTCAATGCAGAGTGCTATACTCCGCTGGAATACCGGTTTACCCCTTGCTTGTCCACCTCTAATCCTCTGGGCAGGCACCGCGGCACGGTTCCACGGAGGTTACGATGGAAGCGACGCTTACGGGGCCCATTCTTTACCTTCTGATCGTCTTCGGAATCGTCACCGCCACATTTTTAGCCTTGCTGCTGTGGCGCAGCATTCTCACCACGCATGAAGATGATCAGTTGTGCATCGATGCGGCGAGCGAGCACATGGCTCAAGAGCAGCGCGAGTTGATTGCGAAGATCACCCGGCTGTCCAAGCCGATTGCCACCAGCGGCATCGCGGCGGGGGCGCTGCTGCTGCTGATCGCCGGCATGTGGCTGTACCAAGGCCTGAAGAGCTTCTAGCGATTGGCGCCGGGTGGTTGACTGAGCATCAAGAGTTTGGAGGTTTGCTCGCCTGCGGTTGCGGTGCGTTCGCCGGAACTGCTGGTGATTGCGGTAGCGCAGTAGTGGGCGGCGCAGCCTGCGCCACGGACGTGTGGTTGTGCACGATTAACCAGTGGTCGTTGCGCTTCTCGAACACCAGAGTGGTTTGCCCGCGAGCCGTCATCGGCTGGCCGTCCACCGTACCCCTGAAATCCCACTGATAACAGGCCCACCCTACGGTCCCGCTGACTTTGATATAGGTATTCACGCGGTCGAGGCGCACTTGCTGCATGCGTGCACGCTGCAGCTGGTACGAGGACAGAAAGTTGGACCAGCCGAAGACGGGAGGCGCCCAGAGTCCGCTGACGAACACCGCATCATCGGCGTAGGTTTTGTGCAGGCGGTCGGCGTCGCCGACTTGCCAGGCGCCCAGCATTTCTGAAGTGTTGTAGTCAATCTGCTGCTCATCGGGCATGGGGATGGTGGTGTGGGTGGCCGCGGGCGCGTCGGGGTTCTTTTTCTTCTTCTGCGCAACCGCGGGCGACGCCGCCGACAAGAGAATCGCTACACAAATGCCAACGGTCAAAAGCGCGCGCAAACTGCGCGTAACGGCGGGGACCGGCTTTGCAGCCATCGGAGTGCTCTCCCTGATAATTAAAGATGCGACCGAAGAATAGCACGCGCGCGCAGGCGCGGGTCTTTGACGTGCGGTTAAGTTACTGCGCCGAACGGGCTGAGGTCAACGCTGCGGACGTGACGCGCAAAGGAGATTGACGAAAAGACGGAACGCACCGGGAACACCCTCGGGGAGTTGGCGAAAAAAGGCCACGCCGGTGTAGATGTACATGCCTTTGCCGTAGCGAGTATAGACGAGGGCGCCGTTCAGGCCCGGCTCGCCAGGATCGTTCATGGCGAGCAGCGGCGTGTATTTCGAATCAAATTGTGTCCAGAAGTAGAGGCCGCGTTCCTGGACCCAGCCTCTGAAGTCGCTTTGCGTGATCTTGTTCGGGCGATTCAGAAGCGAATCGTTAGGCTTGAGAAATTTCACCGGAGAGTTTTCGTCGGTGATGCGCGGCAAAGGACGCGGCGCCGGGGCTGCTCCTTCCTTTGCGGGAGGCGCGGGGGGAGAGATCAGCGCCGGATAGGGCGCGAAGGAGGACTTGTCCCAGTTGAAATCGCGCTGGTATTGCACGAGCAGCGTGCCGCCCTTCGCTGCGTAATCAAGCAGGCGCTGGTTTGCGGCGGCCAGATCGGGGCGCAACTCGTAGGCGCGTACGCCGACGACCACGGCGTCAAATTTGGCGAGGTCACGGAAGGCGAGCGCTTGTGCGTCGAGGAGCTCGACCTGAATGCCCAGCCTGCGCAAAGCGTCGGGGACGGGTTCGCTCTCCGCGGTGATGTAGCCGACACGAAGGCCTTGCGGCACGTTGATGGCAAAGGCGTGAACGAGGCATTGTGCGGGCTCCGCCCAGAGCAGAGTGGGCATCGTCGGCAACGGTTCGAGCGAGAGAGTCAGCTTCTGATCTTTGGCATTGTTACGCTCAGCCGCGTTGTAGGCGCGAGCGGAAATTTTGTAGGTGCCGGCCGCGAGCTTGAGAGGCGGCGTTACCTTGAAGCGTGCGTATTGGTCACCGACACCGTTGAAACTGAGGGTCACTGGAGTGCTTACGCTCCAGAGGCGTGATGCATCGAGGCCGACGCTGACTTTACCGGGTTGCGTGGCGTAGGAGTGGATGCGAAGCAAGACTTCGAAAGGCTTTCGCGGCCCTGGCTTGGCCAGAACGCTGATGACCTGCGTTGGCTCGACGGCCAGCGTGTAGGGCGGCACCACCCGCGGGGCAATACGATCCGCGCGCGTGGAGGTGGCGCGGATACTGGTGACCGGAGAAACGGCGGTGAACGAGTAGCCGTCGAGCACGACATCTTGCACGGCCGTCACAAGCGGCGGAGGCTCAGGAAGCAAAGCGGGAGAAGGCAGGCCCGGAGCATTGCTCGGGATTCGCTGAGACCAAAGCAGCCACTCGGCATCGTTTTGAGGAAACCGCAAAGCCTGCGGGATAGAAACCGTGAAGCGAATCGCGCCGTTCGGTTCGGGGTCTTCTTTGACGACGCTCCAGTCCTGAGGAAGAGCGAGTCTGATTTTCCGGAAGTCGCCGTTGATGGCATCGCGGTGGTGCGCGTCGACACGGACGATGAAGGTTTCGCCGGGAACAAGTTCGCTGCGATCGGAGATGGCATCGAGCCGGACGCCGGCGACGAGAACAAGCGCAGCGTTGATCTTTTCACGCTTGCGGTGAATGCTCCGGAAAAGGGACTGCACCGGAGCGGGAGTCTGGCTCGAGAGGGCAGGCAAAGGAATTTGATCGAGTTTTTTCGCTGCCGCTATCAGGAGATCGGCGGAAGACTTCCAATCCAGGCGCAATGCGGCATTGCGTGCGGCAACCAGGGAAGCATCGACGGAACGCATGAGGGGATCAGCACCCCGGTTGCCGACCTCAAAGTCCTCATCTAGCGGCCCGAGAGGTTCGTTGAGCGAAGCGGGATCGAAGTCGCCGCCGTCTTCGCGCTTCAGCGTGATGGGGCGGTGCAGAAAGGGTGAGTTCAAGAATCCGGTGATGCCCTGGGTGTGATGGTTGGCGAAGGCGTCGAGGCCGATCTCCAGCCAGGATTTTCCGTAGAGCGACGAAATATCGTCGAGCGGCAAAGGATATCCTTGCGGCTTTTCACTGCGGTCTACGTCGAGCAACAAAATCGCGCGTCGGTCGCCCCAGGATGCGGCGTCTTGCTGGCCGGAGGACAAACCACGGACCTTGTAATTGGGATCGGCCGCAAGCTGTACGGCTTTTGGCGTGAGCAGCCCGGCGGCTTGATGATGACCGTGGCCGGTATGAACACCGCCCCAGCCGTTGATGACAATCGTTGGCCGGAAGGTGCGGATGACCTCGACCATGTCCTGCAAGACTTCGTCGCCCCAGGCTTTTTCTGTCTCCTCGGGAGTCTTGGAATAGCCGAAGTCTTTGGCGCGAGTGAAATAAAGTTTGACGCCGTAACCGCGTGTGGCCGCCAGCAACTCTTGCGAGCGAATGAGACCAAGCTGGGGGGCCTGTTCGGGGCCGAGATCGTTCTGCCCGCCTTCACCGCGTGTCAGAGAAAGGAGCGCGACTTCGGCATGGAGGCCGCGGGCGAGGTAGGTGAGTACAGAAGAGGATTCGTCGTCGGGATGGGCCGTGATGTAAAGGATGCGCGTGGTTACGCGGGCGTTTTCGATGGCTTCCACCGTTTCCGGAAGTCCCGGACCGGTGCCGGGGGCCGGGGGGAATTGGGCTTTGACGCTGGAAGCAAAGATCAGCAGCAACCATAGGCAGGCGACAAAAAGACGCACAGCCAGAATTGGCTGTGGCGCACAGGCCGGCTGCGTCAGCTCATTGGGAAGTGCCGGACGGCAAATCTTCATTGGGCGGCCTTTGCGGGAGGCGCGGCAAACGGCCATTCATTGCGAAGGCGCGACTGCACGAGAAAAACAGCGAGTCCCAAAAGAATCACGAATAACCCCCACCAGATAGCTTTTCCGGTCCGAAGAAAGAGCCAGATCCAGCCTACGATCGTCAACAGAGCGGGCAGCGGATACAACCACATCTTAAACGGCAAGCGCTCCGGAGGCCAACGGCGGCGCAAAAGCATGACGCCTACCGCCTGGCCAATGAACTGAATGATGAGGCGCATGGCCAGAACGGCGGCGATCACGGTCTTCAGCTTGAAGAGTAGCGCGAAGAGAAATGTCAGCGTGCCCAGAAAAAGGAGCGAGATGTGCGGAAACTTCTTCTTGGGATGCACACGGGCGAAAATGCGGAAGAAATTTCCGTCGAGCGCCGCGGAGTACGGGACGCGGGAATATCCGAGCAGCGAAGAGAACACCGAAGCGAATGCGATCCACAGGACCATGGCGGTGGCGAAGCGCGCGGCCCCGGAGCCGTAAAGCTTCTCGACGAACGCACTGACGATAAAGGGTGAATCCTGTGCTTGCTGCCAGGGCAGGACGCCTAGGATGCTGGTCTGCATGGCAAGATACAAAACAGCGATGCCGATGATGGAAATGAAGATGCCGCGCGGAATGTTGCGGGCGGGATCGCGGATTTCGCCTCCGAGATGGCAAATGTTGTAGTACCCCCAGTAGGTGTAGATGGTGTTAACCGTCGCGGAACCTAGGGTAGCGAAAAACAACCAGGAAAAATCCCAAGATCCGGGCGCGTAAGTGAAAACGAGGCGCGGCTGGAAATGCGTGGCGCCGCCCCAGATGAGCCACAGGATCGTGCCCACAACGCCTACCCAGAGAAAAAGAGAGATTTTCCCGATGGAAGCAATGCGGCGATAGAGCAGGATCACCAGCACAATGACGAGCGCGCCGGACACCGCCTTCTGCCCATATTTTCCTAGCGGGTAAAGGTAGGATGCGTATTGAGAGAAGCCGATGGCGCCGGAAGCCAGGCTCAAAGGAGCTTGAATCAGCGTCTGCCAGACAAACAGGAAGGACATCAAGCGGCCCAGGCGGCCGGGGCCGTAGGCTTCGCGAAGGAAAACGTAGCTACCGCCGGCCAGCGGCATGGCCGCGCCCAGTTCGGACCAAACAAAGCCGTCGAGCAAGGCGAGCGCCGCGCCCGCCGCCCAGGCCAGCAAACACTGCGGGCCACCCATGGCCTTGATGACTAGCGGGATCACGACGAAAGGTCCGATCCCGACCATCTCGATCATGTTCAGGGCGACCGCTTCTTTGAGACCCAGGGCGCGTTCAAGATTGCCACCCTCGCTGGCGGGCGCTGTGCGTTGAGCGGCGTTCTCGGCAGGGTTCATTGCGCCGCCGAGAATAGCAAATGCGGAGCAAGGGTGCGAATGCAGTTCATTTCGTTTTGCAACGCTCGTGGAACAGCTTAAACTCATTCGGCGCGGAGCTTGAAAAGCTACGCCGGATGGTTTCGTCGTGCAGCGAGTTCGAATCATTTCCTGCGTGTGGGCGATTTCCCTGTGCGGCGCGGCAGTTTTCTGCGCGCCGGTTCGCGCGGACAAGCTGCGCGTATCGCCTGAAGTATTGGCTGCAGCCGACCGGATTTATTCCGGCGATCTCGAGGGCGGCCACGAGGCGGCGTTGCGCCTGCAGCAAGAGCACCCGGAACATCCCATCGGATACTTGCTGGAAGCCGAAGCGCTGTGGTGGAAGATCTGGTGCACTTCCGCGGAATTCAAGTACGGGATGAACTTCCCGCGGCACCGTGCGAAGTTGGCCGCGGACCGCCGCTATTTGGAATTGGCGGCAAAAGCTTCCTCGCTCGCGGAAGCCCAAATCGCGCAGCACGATACCGCGGAGATGGAATTTTACGCGGGCACGGGCGAAGCGCTGGCTGCGCGGCTCTATGGGCTGCGCGGCGAGGGGCGCACCACGGCGCGCGCGGGAGTGCGCGCGCGCGAACACCTGCAACGTGCGATCGCCATGAACGCGGAACTTGCCGACGCGGATCTGGGCCTCGGGCTGTACAACTACTACGTCGATACCCTTTCGGCGGCGGCGCGCGTCCTGCGTTTTTTTATGGGTATACCCGGAGGAAGCAAGAAAGAAGGGATCCGCCAACTGCAAGCCGCCATTGAAGAAGGCGTGCTTGCGCCGCCGGGGGCTCGCTTTTATCTGGCGATCAACCTTCATAACTACGATCAGCAGTATGAACGGGCGCTGGAAGTAATCGGCCCGCTGGTGAGGAAATATCCGTCGAATGCGCTTTTTCAATTGGCGCAGGGCGATCTCTTCGCCAAGCTTGGCCGGAAACAGCAGGCTCGCGACTGCTATCGGGCGGCGAGCAGCGTGGCACTCGACGATCCGGAGTGCCGCCGGCACGTGCAGCAGCTCGTGGAGGCTTCGCTGGCAGCCTTGGGTAACGATTGAAGCAACGTTGTGGGAGCATGCGGCGCATTGACCTCGTCCCGCCCGTAATGGTAATCATGTAGGGTTGCGCGAGGCTTCTTTTGCGTGCCGGCGCATGCCACGGCGGAATGCCGGGCACAATTGAGACAGGCACGGCGGGTCAACGCGTAGCGCGAATTCTGCATCACATCCCGACAGTAGCGTGGCAAACGCGGCACTCCGCGGAATGCCCGGTTGGTGGTTTCTGGGGACCGCTAAGCGAGGCCTGCCCTCGCGGTCACACGTAATGATGAAGGAGCTTTCATGAAGCGGTCTTGGACAGCACTGGCTGTCGCACTGTCGGCGATTCTCGCCGCGGTAGGTTGCAACGACTACGGGAACACGTTCCAAGTACCCACCGGAGGAACCATCACTTCCCTTTCGCCGGCTAACATTACGGCAGGAAGCGCCCAGTTCACGCTCACCGTGGTTGGCGGACCGTTTGTTACCAAGACGGTCGTGCAATGGAATGGCGGCACCATTGCCACCCAGGTGCAGACTGACAGTAACGGCAACGTGCTAGGTATAACCGCTACGGTGCCCGCATCGCTGGTGGCCAAGCCGGGGACCGCTTTTGTCCAGACGCTGAGCCCGCATTCCGGCGCCGGGACCAACGGCCTCTCGAACACACTCGCGTTCGTTATCAATTCGCCGGGAAGTCCGCTGCCGGCCGTTTCTTCTATATCGCCGAGTTGCGCCGTTGTGGGCGGCGCGGCGTTTACTTTGACGGTGATGGGTAGCAATTTTCTTCCGACCTCCGATCCGTCAGGAGGTTCGCAGGTCTTGTGGAGCGCCGGTGGAACGCAGACGATGCTGTCGACCGTTGGCACGACCAGCGCAACCCAGATTCAGGCCACGGTAAGCGGCGCGCTCATCGCTACTGCCGGGATGGCAAACGTCAGCGCCTTTAATCCGCCGGCGCCAGGCTCGGGAACCGGCAGCGGAGGGGGCGGCACGAGCCAGAACAGCCCGGCGTTCACCATTGCGGCCACTTCTTGCCCGGCCGGGGCGGCGCGGCCTGCAGCGGAGGTGCGAAGCGCGGCGGAGGAAACTCCCGCGGTGAGCGCGGACGCGCGCTTTGTTGCTTACACCGCAACGCAAAATGAACACGCACAGATTTTTGTTCGCGACACGTGCCAGGGAGCCACGGCAGCGTGCCAGGCCCGGACCTTGCTCGTTTCCGCGGCGGCGGACGGAGCCGAGGGCAACGACGACAGCAGGTCGCCTTCCATGAGCGCCGACGGACGCTACATCGCGTTTAGTTCCGCGGCTACGAATTTGCTCGCAGAAGCCCCAGCGGGACGTCAGATTTATTTGCGCGATACTTGTTTGGGCGCGCCGGCCTCCTGCGCGCCCTCGACACAGCTTGTTTCCACCGATCCGCAGGGCGCCCTGGTTGGAACCGAAGCGATTTTGCCTTCGCTCAGCGGGTCGGGAAGATTTGTGGCCTTTGTTGCCGTCACGCCAAGCCATGTAAGCGGCAAATCGGCCGACGCGTCGAACGGCTCTGCCGGGACCGCCAACAGCGGCTTCCGTCAAGTTTTTGTGCGCGACACCTGCCTGAGAGCGAGCGATTGCACGCCCAAGACGACTCGCATTTCTCTGCAGCCCGGTGATTCTCCCGCGAACCAAGGCAAGTCCGCGGGACCGGCGCTAAGTGGGAGCGGCGAGCACGTAGCAATTCCCGACGCCAGGAGCTCGACAGTATTTGGTCGCGCCGTCGCCATCGATGACCGCGTTTTCCTCGCTCTCACGGGCAAGCCATAGGCGCGGACGCGGATCCAGCGCTAATAGAATCGCACCTTCACATCGGGCCGCTTCTCCAGGTGCACGGAATCGATAAAGCGCACCTGGCGGTCGTCCAGAGTCAGAATCATGGAGGTAGTGCGCACGCCTTCGCCAAAGAAACGCACGCCTTTCAGAAGATTTCCGTCCGTCACGCCGCAGCACGCGAAAATCATTTTCTTGCCGGGCGCCAGGTCCTCCGTATCGTAAATGCGTTTCGGATCCTTCACGCCCATCTTGGCCAGCCGCTCGTTGTCTTGCGCTTTCATGGGCACCAATCGCGCGAGTATCTGGCCGTTCAAGCAGCGCAGCGCGGCCGCCGTCAGCACTCCCTCCGGGGCGCCGCCAGTGCCCATCACCGCGTGAATGCTGGTGCCCACCACCGCCGCCGAGATTCCCGCGGACAAGTCGCCGTCTCCGATCAAGCGGATGCGCGCACCCGCCTTGCGAATATCGGCGATTAGCTTTTCATGCCGCGGACGGTCGAGGACGATGATGACCAGATCCTCGACGTCGCGGTCCAGGCGTTTGGCGATGGATTTCAAATTGTCGGCCACCGGAGCATCCAGTTCGACCGCGCCCTTGCACGACGGCCCCACCACGATTTTTTCCATATAAATATCGGGCGCGTGCAGCAAGCCGCCCTTTTCGCTGGCTGCCAGCACGGCGATCGCGCCGGCCGCGCCCGTGGCGCACAGGTTGGTGCCTTCGAGCGGATCCACGGCAATGTCCACTTCCGGGAAGAGCGCCTTCGGCGCGTGCGTGGCCAACCCGACCTTTTCGCCGATGTACAGCATGGGGGCTTCGTCGCGTTCCCCTTCGCCGATGACGATGGTGCCGTCCATCGGCACCGCGTCCATCGTCTTGCGCATGGCTTCCACGGCCATCTCGTCAGCCTTGTGACGGTCCCCGAATCCCATGGTGCGCGCGGCAGCGATGGCGCCGTTCTCGACCACGCGCAGAAATTCCAGGCTGAGCTGCTCTTCCATGCTGCCCTCCGAAAACGCTCCGGTGAATATCGTGGCCCGGTTTGCCATCGGGTGCGAAGATTTCCCGCCCGCGGTGTTTCGATGTTGCTGAGCGCGGCTTAGACGGCAGGCTATGCTAGACCAAACCGGGTGCGTGCGTCGACACGTCCAGCCCTCCCCCTGTGGCAGCCCCAAATTACGCCGGTGGAGTATGATGCGCACGATGAAATCCTCCTTACTTTTTCTTGCGGTTTGCGCACTCCTGTGTTCCGCGGCGGCACACTCTCAAAACAAAGACTCGGATGTGCGCCGCGATTGGCCGGCGTGGGGTGGCGGGCCGGAAAACATGCACTACTCACCCCTGACGCAGATCAACCGCAGCAACGTGAAGAAGCTGGCCGTGGCATGGATGTTCGATACCGGCGAAAAGGGCGGTTTGCAAACCAGCCCGCTCATCATCGGCGATGTGCTTTACGGAATCACACCGACACAAAAGATTTTTGCCGTGGAGGCCGCGACCGGAAAACTCCTTTGGGAGTTTGACTCCGGGATCAATGGCACGCAGCCTGACCGCGGGTTGGCTTATTGGTCCAGCGGAAAAGACCGGCGAATCCTCGTCGGAGTCATGAATTTCGTTTACGCGCTGGACGCCGCCACTGGCCAGCCCATTTCTGCCTTTGGTCAAAATGGACGAATCGATCTTCGCAGGGATCTGGGACGCGACCCGGAAAAACAATCGATTGCTTTGACCAGCCCGGGAATTGTCTACAAAGACTTGATCATCGTGGGAGGACGCAATCCTGAAACCCTGCCGGCTCCGCCCGGTGATGTGCGCGCCTACGATGTCCACTCCGGCAAACTCCGTTGGACGTTTCATACTATTCCGTACGAAGGCGAATTTGGTCATGACACCTGGCCGGCCGGCGCGAGGGAAAACAGCGGAGCCGCGAATAATTGGGCTGGCATGGCCGTCGATCCACAACGCGGCATCGTCTTTGTCCCGACCGGATCGGCGGCCTTTGATTTTTATGGCGCGGATCGCGTCGGTGACGATTTGTTCGCGAACACCCTCATCGCGCTGAACGCGGAAACGGGCGAAAGAATATGGCACTTCCAGGGCGTCAGGCATGATCTCTGGGACCGCGATTTTCCCTCCGCGCCTGTGCTGTTTACCCTGAAGCGCGACGGAAAAGACGTGGACGCCGTGGCGCAGACCACCAAGCAAGGTTTCGTGTATCTGTTCGAGCGCGTCTCAGGCAAACCGCTCTTTCCCATCGAGTACCGCAAATATCCGGCAAGTACGATCCCTGGCGAAGTTGCCGCTTCCGAACAGCCTCTTCCCGCCAAGCCCGCGCCCTACGCGCGTCAACTTCTCACCGAAGATATGCTGACCAACCGCACGCCCGAAGTTCACCAATGGGCCGTCGAGCAATTCCGAAAATCGCGCAGCGAGGGACAATTTGTTCCCTTCAGCTTGGGCAAGGACACGGTTATTTTTCCGGGGTTCGACGGCGGCGCGGAATGGGGTGGCCCGGCCATCGATCCGGAAACATCGACGATTTACGTTAATTCCAACGAAATGGCGTGGATGGCGGCCCTCGCGGAAAACACCCGCTCCAGCGGTCCGAAGGCGACTTATATGAGCCAGTGCAGCGTCTGCCACGGCGATAGGAGGACCGGCTCCCCGCCGGCCATTCCGTCGCTGGTCGGTATCGCCGGGCGGCTGGCGAGCGACCAAATCACTGCGACGATCAAGTCCGGAAAGGGCAGAATGCCGGGATTTCCGAATCTTTCCGGGGAACAATTGAGCGCGCTTGTCGATTTCCTTTCCAATGGCGAGAGCAAGGAGCTTGGCAGTATCGGGCCCGAACTCCTGGGAATGAAATACCGATTCTTGGGCTACCGCAGATTTTTGGATCCCGACGGCTATCCGGCCATTGCTCCGCCCTGGGGCACGCTCAACGCAATTAATCTGAGCACCGGTGAGTACGCCTGGCGGATCAATCTCGGCGAATTTCCGGAGCTTGTCGCCCAAGGCCTAAAAAACACGGGAACGGAAAATTATGGCGGGCCAATCGTGACCGCGGGCGGGCTGCTCTTTATCGGCGCCACCAGTTTCGACAAGAAATTCCGCGCGTTCGATAAATCCACTGGCGAACTGCTGTGGGAGACGACGCTTCCGTTTGCAGGCAATGCCACTCCGGCTGCCTACGACGTGAATGGGCGGCAGTACGTAGTGATCGCGGCTGGAGGGGGCAAGGACCCGAAATCGGCATCTGGGGGCGTTTACGTTGCGTTCGCTTTACCAAAACAGTAGCGGAGGAATCTCGCCTACATTGCCTCGCCTCAGTCAGGAGGTGACGGGCGCGAGCACTTGCAATACTTTGGGCAGCACCTCGATCTCGACGGGCGCCGGTCCCAGGATTTCGCCGTCCCCGTGGAACAGGCATTCGCGATCGGTGGTCAAGCGTACGCGCGACGCAATGAAACGCGTCACATAGGAATCCGGGAGATCGCCGCGCGTGAGTAGCCGGGGAACGGCGGCGAGCACTTGCGGCCAGCGTAAGTCCCGCACGAACAAAGCGGTGAGTAACCCGTCGTCAATTCGCGCGTCCGGCGCCAGCCGCAGTCCCGCCCCGTAGCTCGGCGTGTTGAGCACGCCCGCGAGCAGCGCCTGCGCCTCCATGGGCGGAATCTCGCTGCCTGGGAATTCCGCTCGAATCCGCAAAGGCTTGAATTCGCGAAGCGCGCGCAACGCCGCGGCGACATAACGCACTCGCCCGGGGAGCTGGGTATACGCTCCGGAGTAACTTGCGGCGTCCGCATCGAGCCCCACTCCACCTCCGCCGACGTACAAACGCCGGCTTCCATCTGCGGTACGCGCGCAAAGCACATCCACCCAGCGTGGCTTTGCCGACAGAATGGCCTCTGCTGCCGCGATCGGATTCTTCGGGAGCCCCAGCGCCGCCGCGAAGTCATTCCCGCCACCCGTGGGCAAAATTCCGAGCACGACCTCGCGGCCATGCGCGGCATTTACCAGCGCCTGCAATGTGCCATCACCTCCCATGGCGAGCAGCACGCGTCGGCCCGCCTGGATTGCGCTGCGCGCGTGGGATTCCAGCGCCTCGGTGCTCTCCGTGAGAATAAAATCGGCGGGAAACGAATGCTCGGCGAATACTCGCTTGATGGGAGGCAAATATCTTCGAGCGCGCCCGCCGCCCGCGCGTGGGTTCACGAAAACAGCAACGGGAAATTCGCGCGATGCCATGCAGAATTCGGCCACTAAGCAGCACATGCTGCCCAAAGGCCTTTCCAGTGTCAATCCAAACTCTGAATGCTTCGCGACGATGAGGAGCACTGATAATCACGCTTCAGCCGCACGCGCACGCGCTAGTTGAGATAGCGAAGCAGGCGCGGCGCAAAGGTCAGCGCTCTTTGAATTTTCCACACCCGAGATTCGTTGAGTATGCGTGCCTTGCCCGAGAGTGGTGGCCGTGGCGAAGCCGGCGCGGGCAGGAGCGGACAAGACAAAAATGGTGCCGGCGGGGGGAATCGAACCCACGGCCTAGGGATTATGAGACCCTCGCTCTTCCACTGAGCTACGCCGGCCCAAAGACAATTTTCCATGCTACGAAGTAGCACGCAAAGGTGTCAAGGGCATCACGGGACGTCGCGCTGTAGTAATTTGAAATACTTAGGCGGCACAGAACCCCGAACAGACCGCCAGACGTCACAGAATTGCCTCCTTGTTTTCCCTTTTCTCCCTTTCATTTTTCCCTGTCGTTGACACATGAGATGTCCGCTGAATTAGCACATGAAATGTCCGCATTTTGCGGTCCGCTGGGGTAGCTAGACAGGCCGGGGGTAACGGCCATG
>Ga0209117_1000548_pt1 | contig 14993 bp, 10 predicted proteins | sample BlaSpr_A8_OM2_M2_FD_187978 | JGI IMG/M metagenome (GOLD analysis project Ga0209117, IMG submission 187978) | Forest soil microbial communities from Thunder Bay, Ontario, Canada - Black Spruce, Ontario site 2_A8_OM2_M2 (SPAdes) (version 2) | ecosystem: Environmental > Terrestrial > Soil > Boreal...
AAAGTTGCGATTGCCGGAGAGCACCGAGGCGACGACCAGATTTTTCTCGTCGATTTCTTTCGAAACTTCAACCGGCAGCGGGCCGGAGTTTCCGATGCATGTCGTGCATCCGTAGCCGACGAGATGGAACTTCAGCTTCGCCAGATACCGCATCAAGTCCGCCTTTTCGAGATAGTCGAGGACGACCTTCGATCCCGGAGCGAGCGAGGTCTTTACCCATGCGGGAACTTCGAGACCGCGCTCCACCGCCTTCTTTGCCAGCAGTCCCGCTGCCAGCATCACGGACGGGTTTGAAGTGTTCGTGCAACTCGTAATCGCGGCAATCACCACATTGCCGTGCTGCAGCGCTACCTTCCCATTCCCGGAGACGTGCTCGTGGACATTCGGGTCCTCGACACCAAGCGCAATCGGATTTCCACCTTCCTGTTCCCAGTTGTTGACCAGCTTGAAGGCGGACTCGGCCGGAGCTGCAGCGGCCGCCCTGGCCTTCGGCTTGATCAGCGAAGGCAACGCCTGCGCAAACGATTCGCCCGCTTTCGACAGCACCACTCGATCCTGCGGACGCTTCGGTCCGGCGAGACTCGATTCAACAGTCGCAAGGTCGAGACTTAGCAGCTCGGAGTATTCGGCCTCGGGCGTGTTGGCATCATGAAAAAGTCCCTGCTCGCGCGCGTAGGCTTCGACCAGCGCGATCTGCTCGTCACTGCGCCCGGTGAGTTTCAGGTAGCGCAGACTTTCTCTGTCGATCGGAAAAATGCCGCACGTGGCGCCATACTCGGGAGCCATGTTGGCGATGGTGGCGCGATCGGCGAGCGGCAAGTCTTGCAGGCCGGGGCCGAAGTACTCGACGAATTTGCCGACAACACCGTGCTTGCGCAGCATCTCGGTGATGGTAAGAACAAGATCGGTAGCCGTGGCGCCTTCGCGCAGGCGTCCGGTGAGCTTCACGCCGACGACGAGCGGGATCAGCATGGAGACGGGCTGTCCGAGCATGGCGGCCTCGGCTTCGATGCCGCCCACGCCCCAGCCCAGCACGCCAAGCCCGTTGATCATGGTGGTATGCGAATCGGTGCCGACAAGCGTGTCCGGATAGGCGGTGCGCTTGCCGCCTTCTTCGTGTACAAACACCACGCGCGCCAGGTATTCGAGGTTCACCTGATGCACAATTCCAGTGTCCGGTGGCACGATGGCGAGATTACGGAAGCCGGTTTGCCCCCAGCGCAGAAACGCGTAGCGTTCTTTGTTTCGTTGGAATTCAAGCAGCGCATTCACGTCGAACGCGCCGGGCGATCCGAATTCGTCGACCTGCACCGAGTGGTCGATGACCAGTTCGGCGGGCTGCAGTGGGTTGATGAGCTTGGCATCGCCGCCCAGGCGCTTCATGGCGTCGCGCATGGCGGCAAGATCTACCACCGCGGGAACGCCGGTGAAGTCCTGCAGCAGAACGCGGCTGGGCGTGAATGCGATTTCCTTCTCCGGCTTCGAATTCTTGTTCCACGCCGCGAGCGCACGAATTTCTTCCTTCGTCACATTGCGCCCGTCTTCGGTGCGCAGCAGATTCTCCAGCAGAATGCGCAGCGAGAACGGTAAGTGCCGGGTGGAGATGCCCTGCTTGTCGAGAGCGTCGAGCCGGTAGAACTCGTATTCTTTGTTGCCGACTTTGAAAGTTGCGCGTGCGCCAAAACTATTCGATGACATGATGGCCTTCCTTCAAGCTCCTGCACAGGGCCGGAGCGCAATAGACTTGGAACTAATATTGTAATTCGTTTTGAAGAATGATTTTGTAAATTGGCGATTTTGGAATTTGGTAATTTGAAATCAGAGTGCGCGACTCCTCGGGAAAACGCGGGCAACGGCGAGTTTCAAATTACAAAATTTCCAAATTACACAATTGCAAAACCCTCTAGCGCACGCTCGTCCAAATCTGATAGATAACCACGCCGACCATGAACACCAGGTAAACCCTCAGCGCCCAGAAAAGAATCATCTCGGTCCGCGTGAGCTGCCGTCGAGGACAATGATGGTGCTCCTTGGTCGAAATGAGCTGATCAGGCTCCAGCGCCGTCATTACCGAGCGGAACTCTTCGCGGCTGACTTCAGCGCTCACTTCGGCATCGGGTGCGGAATCAAATTGTTTTTCCATCTACCTGCCTCCGATAATCGCCAGCGCATTGGGCGCAATCACACTGATGCCAAACAAAAGCCCGGCGCCGATCAGTACGGTCACGACCCCAAGCGCCAGCACATTCGCCCACAGCGGACTCACCAATTCGCCCATGATTTCCCGATCGTTCACCAGCATGTACAAAAACAGCAGGGCCGGAGGCATGGCCAGGACGGCAATCACGTTCACCAGCAGCACGATGTATACAAGTGGAATTCCCGGGATCAATACCAGCGCCGCCGCGGCAGTCGCTTCGAGCAGAAGAACGAGATAGAACGACTTCCCCTGCCGAAAGGGGAGATTCAAACTGTGCGGACGCCGTGCAACTTCTCCGAAAGCGTAAGCCGATGAAGTCGAAATCGTAATTGCCGCGACCATTCCGGCCTCGAATATGCCCAGCGCGAAAAGCGCCGCTCCCCAGTGTCCAATAAACGGCTGCAGTGCCTGGGCGAATTCGGCGGCCTCGAAGTTCGCCGCCGGCATGTGGTGCATGAACAGCGGAGCCGTCGCCAGCATCGTCGCCAGCGCCGCGACTGTGGCCAAAGCCGCTCCCAGCACCGTGTCGACCCGCCCGAAGCGGATGTCCCGCGTGGTGAGACCCTTATCGGCAATCGCGCTTTGCTGAAAAAACAGCATCCACGGCGTGACTGTCGCTCCGATATCGGCCAGCAGGATCAGAACCGTCTCCTGCGTGAGCCCGCCGGGCAGTGGCCTCCAACTCACCAATGCGCGGCCAACCGCGCCCCAGTGCGGATGGCTCAACAGCGCCACCGGCACAAACACCAGGTTGAACATGGCAGCGCCCAAAATGATCCGCTCCCACGTCCAGTACCGGTGCGTCATGAGCGCAACGGAGAGCACCAACAGCGCGCCAAGGACCGCAACCGCCGGCCGCACTCCGAAGAATCCGAGCCCGGCGCGGATGGCGATAAACTCTGTGACCAGCGTCAGAAAGTTCCCCACCATGAGGTCGATCATCGAGAACCAACCCCAGAATGGACCAAAGCGATCGAAGATCAACTCAGCGTGTCCTCGATGAGTGGCCGCGCCTAAACGCACGGTCATTTCCTGCACCACGCAAGCCATGGCGAATGTGAGCACGATGAACGGCACGAAAAAACCGATGCCGAACCGCGCCCCGGTCGCCGCATACGACAGCATGCTGGGACCATCATTCTCTCCGAGCATCACCAGGATGCCGGGGCCAATGAGCAACCAGAACAACCGCAACCGGGGCCGGAATCCGCGCCGCGCCCGCGTGGCCGAAACCCGTTCGCGATCGTGCGCTCGATCGATGTCCTCATGCGTGATGACGACGTCGCTGCCAGAAGGTCGCCGATCGTTCAGGAGATTGGATCGGGGTACGGTTCCCCGGCGCGGCTCCGATACTGTCTTTGGTTCTTTCATTCCATCGATGCAGTGCGAAAAGGGAGAGCGGAGACGATGCCGCTCGCTGGATAATTAGCGCAAGTATACATCAGGACATAAACTACGGTTAATTACTTTTGTGACTATCATCTCGACCATTTTGTTGATCCGTGGCAGTTTCCAATCCGCCGTCAGACGCTCGTTCCCACCATCCATGACGTGTTTTCGGTATTCAACCAAATAATCCTTGTCGATTAGAAAGGAGCAAAATTCAATTTCTCCAAACCTTATTCCGAACCCTGAAGAGCCGGGCAGCCGTGTCCGGCTCTTTTTGTGCTCCGTTGTTTCTGAGCTTTCCGTTCCGCGTGCTAATCTCAAGTTTCGATGCCCGTCGCAGCCCAATACATCCCCGCTGCATATAGCCTGACTGCAGTCGGGGTCTGGGGCGCGAGTGATTTTCTGGGCGGTGTCGGCGCACGGCGGGCGAACGCGTTTCTGTTCACGGCCATCGTGCATGTCAGCGGCTTGGTTGTGGTCGGAGCTCTTGCGCTGATCACCCACGCGCCATTTCCGGGACACGCCAGCTTGGTTTGGTCGCTGATCGCCGGATCGGTCGGGGGCATAGCTCTGGCCTTGTTCTATCGTTCATTGGCCAGCGGAAATATGGGAATGGTCGCGCCTGTGGCGGCCGTTCTGGGCGCCGCGATTCCCACCATTGTGACCGCATTCGCGGAGGGCTTTCCGGGCTATCGGCACGTGCTCGGTTTTGTTCTCGCCGGAATCGGTGTCTGGCTCATCTCACGTACCGAAGGTGACGCTGGCCGTCCCGAGGGCATAGGCATGGCCGTGCTGGCCGGGATCGGCTTCGCTGGTTTTTACCTCTGTATCCACCAGGCGGGCAGCGCCTCTGCATTGTGGGTCGCCGCCAGCTCGCGGTCCGCTTCCTTGTTGGTCACGGGAGTTTTCGTTCTGTTCGGAAGACACCTCCGTGCGGTGGCCGCACCGGTGCTGGCCATTGCCATAGTTGCCGGAATCCTCGACATCTCCGGCACCGCCGTCTTCATCCGCGCGGCTCAAATCGGGCGCCTGGACGCCGCGGTCGTGCTCAGCTCGCTCTATCCCGCTGTGACCGTTCTGCTCGCTCGCATCTTTCTGCATGAGCACTTCAGCCGCGCCCGCACCATCGGCATGGTCGCCGCTCTGGTGGCTGTGCCGATGATCGCGGGATGAAAAAAGTGGATAGTGGATAGTTGTTAATGGATGGTTGCTGGTGATCGGTGTTCTGCTGACCACTATTCACTATCCACTATCCACCATCCACTGCTACTCTGACGCCGTGCCTCTACTCGAAGTCCGCAACCTGACCAAGGTTTTCGATCTCGCCGAATCCCCGTTTGGCAGCCGCCACGCCGGCGAAGTCCGCGCCGTGGACGATGTCTCCCTCGACATTTACGAGGGCGAAACGCTGGGGCTGGTTGGCGAATCCGGCTCCGGCAAAAGCACGCTCGGACGCCTCGTCCTCCGCCTCATCGAGCCGACTTACGGCGCCATCGTTTTTGATGGCATCGACCTGCTGAAAGCGAACAACTCCGAATTGCGCCGTCTTCGCCGCAACATGCAGATCATCTTTCAGGACCCGTTCGGTTCGCTCGACCCGCGCTTCCGCGTAGAAGACGTGATCGCCGAGCCGCTGATTCTTCATCAGAGAATCATCGGCGAAAGCCTCAGCCGCGATGCCCGCCGCCAGCGCGTGCGGGAACTTTTGCGTGCGGTTGGGATGGATGAATCCGCCATGCTCCGTTATCCGCACGAGTTCTCCGGTGGGCAGCGCCAGCGCATCGGCATTGCCCGCGCTCTTGCCCTGCGTCCGAAGTTCATTGTCGCCGATGAACCGGTTTCAGCTCTCGACGTCAGCGTCGGCGCGCAGATTGTGAATCTTCTGCAGCAACTGCAGCGCGATTTCGGCCTCACTTATTTGTTCATATCGCACTCCATGCCGGTGGTGCGCTATCTCGCAACTCGCATCGCGGTGATGTATCAGGGCAAGATCGTCGAGATCGGAACGACGGAGCAGATCACAGCCCAACCGCAGCACGCTTACACGCGCAAACTGCTGGCGGCAACGCCGGAGATGGCAGCGTCGTAGCTTGGTTTTTGTGTGGTGGCGGGGCCTCGCCCCGCCACGACGGGGCGGAGCCCCGTCACCACACGAGCATTTACAATTACCCCGCACGATTGCCAGCACCATGCACACCGCAGACGTCGTTCTCATCGGCGGAGGGATTGTCGGCTCCAGCATCGCCTACCACCTCGTCGCCGCCGGCTGCAAGAGCGTTCTCGTGATTGAGCGCGAGACCGCGCAGGGCAAGGGGTCCACGGGCAAGAGTATGGGCGGCGTGCGTGCGCAGTTCTCGACGGCCGTCAACATCCAGATGTCGCTTTACTCCATCCCGTTCTATGCGAGCTTTGAAGAACGGCTCGGCTACCCGTGCGACTACCGGCCGCAGGGATATCTTTTTTGCGCGACCAGCGAAAAGCACATGGCCTGCCTGCGCGCCAACTACGAAAAGCAGATCGCCATGGGACTGAAGAACGTGCGCCTTGTTGCCAGCGACGAAATCCGCAGCCTGTTCCCGCAACTCCGTGCCGATGACATTGTCGGCGGCAGCTTTTGCTCCACCGACGGCTTCGTCGATCCCTACAGCGCCATGATCGGCTTCATGACCTGGGCAAGCGATCACGGCGCCACGCTCCGGAAGAACGCCAGCGTAACTGGAATCAAGCGCAAGGATGAGAGCTACGAAGTCGCGACCACGCGCGACACGGTCTCGACGCGGACGGTCGTCAACTGCGCCGGAGCATGGGCAGCTTCGATTGCCAAGATGGCTGGCATCGATCTGCCGGTCGAACCTTTGCGCCGCATGCTGGTTCCGACCGAACCATTTGACCAATTTCCGCACACCGCGCCCATGATTATCGACATGTCCACCGGCTTCCACTTCCGCCCGGAGAGTCGCGGATTCCTGCTGGCTTGGAACGATCCGGAAGAAACGCCCGGCTACAAAACTGATTTCGACGCGAGCTTCATCGAGAAGATCCTGACCCGCGCCGCGGATCGCGTGCCCGTCTTCGAAAATGTCGCGGTCAATCCCAAGCGAGCCTGGGCCGGCCTCTATGAAATGACACCTGACCATCACCCAATTCTCGGCGAATCTCCCGAAGTTCCCGGCTTCTTCTTCGCCAACGGCTTCAGCGGGCACGGCGTGATGCACTCGCCCGCCACCGGAAAAATTCTTAGCGACTTGATTCTGACCGGGAAGACCGATTTGATCGACGCGTCTTTGTTGAACTTCTCTCGCTTCGCGGAGGGACGGATGATTCATGAGACGGCGGTGCTGTAGTTTGGGTTTCCTTCGTGTACCTTAGTGTCCTTGGTGGTTAACGAAAACCTCATAACTACCAAGGACACGAAGGAACACGAAGGACGAGAATCAAACATCCCATGCCCAAGGAACTCAACTACTGGCTCACCACCGTCCAGATGCCCACCTCCCCGGCGCAGCCGTTGCCGCAGAGCGCTGACGTTGCCATCATCGGGGCCGGATTCACCGGACTCTCGGCCGCGCTCTCGCTGGCCAAACGCGGGGCGAAAGTGGTGGTGCTTGAATCGGAAACCATCGGCTGGGGCGCGAGTTCCCGGAACGGCGGCATGGTGCTCCCCGGACTGAAGCTTGGCGTCAACAAACTCATCTCGCTGTATGGACGCGAACTCACCCGCCGCATGTACGCCGCGTCGCTTGCGACCATCGACTCGGTCGAACAGATCGTGAAAGGGGAAAATATCGCGTGCGATTTCGCCCGCACCGGACACCTCGAAGTCGCCTGCAAACAGGCGCATTTTGATAACTACGCCCGCCAGGTTGAAGTGATCGCCCGCGAATTCAACCACCAGTTGCGCGTCGTGCCCCGCGACCAACTCCGCAGCGAAATCGGTTCCGACATTTATTTCGGCGGCATGGTCGACGAAATCTCAGTCGGGCTCAATCCCGCGCGGTACGTGGCCGAACTCGGCGCCGCCGCCATGCGCGCGGGCGCCAGGATCTGCGAACGCACGCGACTGCAGAACATCCAGCGCGAATCGCGTGACGGTGCGCCTGGTTTCAGGCTTAACAGTTCTGGTGGCGCGATTTGGGTGCGCGACGTGCTGGTGGGAACCAGCGGCTACACCGGCGCGGCGACGCCCGCGCTGCGGAAGAAAATCATCCCCATTGGATCCTTCATCATCACCACCGAAATTCTTCCCGAAGCACTGGCCCGCGAACTGAGCCCGCGCAACCGCCAGATTTACGATTCCAAAAATTATCTTTACTATTTCCGTCTCACCCCCGACAGCCGCATGTTGTTCGGCGGCCGCGCCGCCTTCTTTCCGGAGACCGATCAGACCATCCGCAAGAGCGCCGAAATTTTGCGGCTCGGCATGATTGACGTCTATCCGCAACTGCGCGACACCAAAGTCGAATACGTTTGGGGCGGAACGCTCGATTTCTGTTTCGACATCATGCCGCACGCCGGACAAGTCGATGGCATCTATTTCGCCCTCGGATATGCTGGACACGGTGTCGCCATGGCCACCTATCAAGGCCAGAAAATGGCCGAATGGATCGCGGACGGGAAGACCGACAACCCGTTCACGGAGATTCCATTCCCCGGCGCGCCGCTCGGGCTGTACAACGGCAAGCCGTGGTTTCTGCCCTTCGCTGGGGCGTACTACAAAGTGCTCGACTGGGTGTCTTAAAAGCAGGTCTCAGGTCTCAGGTCTTAGGTGTCAGGTCTCAGGAACAGTCGAGTGCTCTCGGTTTTCCTGAGACCTGACACCTGACACCTGACACCTGACACCTGACACCTGACACCTAACACCTAACACCTAAGACCTTTCTTGGAGAAACACATGTCCATCTTTGGCCTCATCGAATACGCCGACGCGAGCCCCGAAGTGCGCGCCATCTATGACGACATCATGGCCACGCGCAAGACCGACTGGATCAACAATTTCTGGAAAGCGATCGCGCACGATCCGGTCATGCTCAAGCGGACTTGGGAAGACATCAAGCAGATCATGGCTCCCGGAGCGCTCGACCCGCTCACCAAAGAACTGCTCTACGTCGCCGTCTCGGTGACGAACCAGTGCGAATACTGCATCGCTTCGCATACCGCCTCAGCGAAAAACAAAGGCATGACCGACGCCCAGTTCAAAGAGTTGATGTCCGTGGTCGGCATGGCTAACGAAACCAATCGCCTCGTCGTGGGATACCAGGTGGAAGTCGACGACCGCTTCAAGCCGCAGGCCGGCAAATGAAAGAGGTCTCAGGTCGCGGGTGTCAGGTCTTAGGAACGAGATTGAGCCGCTCTCGGTTTTCCTGAGACCTAAGACCCAAGACCTGAGACCTTTTCCCGTGGATAACGCTCTCCTCACGAAGTTCTATAATCGTTAGCAGGCAAATCGGGACGCGAATCGTCGGACGCGAATCGCGAGTGCACTCGAAAGAGGTAAGGCATGGCCGATATGACGGTGACTCCAGTTGCAACCCACGGTTTTTTCCTGGACGGGAAGTGGCTGGAAGAAGGTGACATCGTCGACGTTCGCGCGCCCTACGACGGCGCCCTCATTGCGCATGTCCACCAGGGACGCCGCGAACACGCGGAAGCGGCCACTGCCGCCGCCGTCAAGGCCTTCGGAACCACCCGGCGATTGCCCGCCTTCGAACGCCAACGAGTTCTGCGCCAGATTGCGATCGGCATTCACGATCGCAAGGAAGAATTTTCCCGCACGATTGCGCTGGAAGCGGGCAAGCCAATCAAGAGCGCTCGCACCGAAGTTGACCGCGCTGTCTTTACGTTCAACATCGCCGCCGAAGAGACGGTTCGCGGCTACGGCGAATATTTGCCGCTGGATTGGCAGCAGTCGACCGCCGGGCGTTGGGGCATCGTCAAACGTTTTCCCGTCGGCCCCATCGCCGGTATCACGCCCTTCAATTTCCCCTTGAACCTGGTCGCCCACAAAGTCGCCCCGGCCATTGCCGCGGGCTGTTCCATGGTCCTCAAGCCCGCGCCGGAGACGCCGCTCACCTCGCTGCTGCTGGCGGAAGTTGTCCAGCAAGCGGGATGGCCGGATGGCGGATTCAACGCGGTTTTGCTCTCCAACGAAGATTCCGGGCTGCTGGTCACCGATGAACGCATCAAGCTCATCAGCTTCACCGGCAGCGCGGCCGTCGGCTGGGCCATCAAGAACAACGCGGGAAAGAAAAAAGTCGTTCTCGAACTGGGAGGGAATTCGGGCGTCATCGTCCACAGCGATACCGATCTCGCTTACGCCGCCGACCGCTGCGTCACCGGAAGCTTTGCTTACGCCGGACAGTCCTGCATTTCCGTGCAGCGTATTCTGGTCGAGCACTCTATCTACGGAAAATTCACCGAGTTGTTCCTGGCGGGAGTCGGCAAACTGAAAGTCGGCGATCCGCTCGACGAGTCGAGCGACCTCGGCCCGCTCATCCACGAAAGCGACGCCATCCGCGTTGCCGACTGGGTACAGGAGGCGGTTCGCGGTGGCGCGCGCCTGCTCTGCGGCGGCAACCGCAAGGGCTCCCTGTTCGAGCCCACCGTGCTTACCGGAACCAAGCCCAACATGAAAGTGAATTGCCAGGAAATTTTTGCGCCGGTGGTGACCGTCGAGCCCTACAGCGATTTTGCCTCCGCGTTGAAACAGATCAACAATTCTGCCTATGGCCTGCAGGCCGGACTTTTCACCCGCGATGCCAAACTCATCTTTCAGGCCTACGACGAACTCGAAGTCGGAGGCTTGATCGCCGGCGACGTTCCCACTTTCCGCATCGACCACATGCCCTATGGCGGCATTAAAGATTCCGGACTTGGCCGCGAGGGCTTGCGCAACGCGATTCAGGAAATGACAGAACCCAAGCTGCTGGTCATGAACCTGCGCTGAGGCTGCGTCTCCGGCTAAGTTTCCAGAGGCGTATTAACAACGCATTAACCGAAGAACAAGGAATGCTTTCAGATTTTCTCCAGGTTCAATTTCCCGACTTGAAGACTTCGAATTGGCGCAAAGAAAAGCTGCGCGGCCTGTTTCATTTCGCCCTTCAACTGTTATACTCATTGGTTTCGGTAACGTGCGTCACAGCAGTATGTGACGCAAATCATACGAATGCGGTCAGCCGGGAGCGGCGCAAGCCAATTTCGCAATACCAAAACTTCGCAATCAATGCAGATTTTTCCACGCCGCAGCAATGCAATCGCCCGGGCCTCTATGGTCGGCACTGTTTTTGCCGTGGCCGGGCTCTTCTGGGTTCTAGTGCAGATTGAGCGTTCTCCGTACATCACCTATGCGGGGGTCAGGAAGTCGCAACCTGTCCCGTTCAGCCACCAGCATCACGTGACCGGACTCGGCATCGACTGCCGCTACTGTCACACCTCGGTCGAACAATCGAGCTTCGCCGGCATCCCGCCGACCAAGACCTGCATGAACTGCCATTTGCAGATCTGGACCAATGCGGCTTATCTGGAGCCCGTCCGCGAAAGTTTCCGCACTGGCCGCTCGCTCGAATGGACGCGCGTGAACCAGTTGCCCAACTACGTATATTTCAATCACAGCATCCACGTGAATAAGGGCGTGGGCTGCAACACCTGCCACGGTCCTGTCGACCAGATGCCGCTGATGTATCAGTATGCGTCGCTGCAGATGGAATTCTGCCTCGACTGCCACCGCGCCCCAGAAAAATATTTGCGCCCGCGCGAACAAGTTTTCAATATGCGCTACGAGCAGCCTTCCACTGGCGAGCGCGTCATTGTGAAGGGAACGGCATACTCGGATCAGGAAGCGCTCGGGAACGCGTTGAAGGAGCAATACAAGGTGCGCTCGGTCAACGACATCACCAGTTGCAACACCTGCCATCGCTAGCGGCAGGCCGAAAGCGCGCAGCATTCGCCAGAGATCTTAATATTCGACAGATCAATAATGAAAAGAACTGATGAAAAGAACTGAAGATCGACGATGAGCATGGACGAGCAAAAAACAAAACCGGCCGGAACCGCTGTCGGAGCTGACGTCTGCCCGAGCAAGCGAAAACGGCTTGACCTGTCGACCGTGAAGGCGCAGATCGAGGAGACGACCGGGCCCGAGTACTGGCGCAGCCTCGAAGAGCTGGCTGGCAGCGAAGAGTTTCAGGAAATGCTGCACCGCGAGTTCCCCAAAGGCGCTTCCGAGTGGCTCGACGATTTCTCGCGCCGCGGCTTCCTCAAAACCATGGGTGCGTCGCTGGCGCTCGCCGGTTTAACCGGTTGCACGAGGATGCCGATCACCGAGATCGTGCCCTATGTGAGGCAGCCGGAAAACGTCGTTCCCGGCCGCCCCATGTTCTACGCGACCGCGTTCACGCTCAACGGCTACGCCGCGCCCATTCTGGTCGAAAGCCATCTTTTCCGTCCCACGAAAGTTGAAGGCAATCCGCAGCATCCGGCGAGTCTCGGTGGCACCGACGTTTACGCGCAGGCGTCCATCCTCGATCTCTACGATCCCGACCGGGCGAAGGATATCACGTACTTGGGGGACATCCGTTCGTGGAATGCCTTCCTGGAGGGCGTTCGCGGCCCCATGAATGTGCAGAAGAGCATAGCGGGCGGCGGCGTCCGCATTCTGACGCAGACCGTTTCTTCGCCCACGCTGGCGGCGCAGATTCGCAGTTATCTTGAAAAGAATCCGCAGGCGAAGTGGCACGTTTACGAGCCGATCAATCGCGACAACGTGGTCGAAGGTGCGAAGCTGGCTTTCGGCGAGCCGGTGGAGACGCGCTACGACTTGTCCAACGCCGACGTCATCGTTTCGCTCGACGCAGACTTCCTCTACGCTGGATTCCCCGGATCGACGCGCTACACGCGCGATTTTGCAGCGCGCCGCAATCCTGATGCGAACATGAACCGGCTGTATGTGGTCGAGAGCACGCCGAGTTCGACCGGGATGAAGGCGGATCATCGGCTGCCGGTACGGGCTACTCAGATCGAAATCTTGGCACGTGAATTGTCGGACCTGCTCGCGGCCTTCGAACGGGGAAATACGGCTGGCGATACCCATCCGTTCCTTTATGCCGCCGCTACAGACCTCATCCGGCACCGGGGTTTGAGCGCAATTATTCCTGGCGATCATCAATCGCCAGCAGTTCACGCTCTTGCCCATGCCATGAACCAGGCACTGGGTAACGTCGGCAAAACGGTTTTCTATACCGACCCAGTCGACGGCAATCCGGTCAATCGCAACGAGTCGTTGCACTCACTCGTTGAAGACATGCGCGCCGGGAAAGTCGATCTACTCCTGATTCTGGGAGGCAATCCGGCCTACGACGCGCCCGCTGAACTTGAATTCGCTTCGGCGTTGAAGTCGACCGCCGTCAATCTGAAAGTGTTTCTCGGCACGCATCGCAACGAGACGGCAGAACTTTGCCATTGGCATGTCCCCGAAGCGCACTATCTGGAGTCCTGGAGCGATGCCCGCGCCTATGACGGAACGGTCAGCATCATTCAGCCGCTCATCGAGCCGCTCTACGGCGGCAAGAGCGCGCACGAGATCATCACCACTCTTGCTGGGCAGCCCGGCCCGAGCGGACACGATCTGGTGCAGGCTTATTGGAAGAAGCAGCACTCAGGCGCTGACTTTGACGCCTTTTGGCGCAAGTCTCTGCACGACGGCTGGGTCGCGGGCACCACTTACGCGCCGAAGAACGTCGCGCTGAAAGCCACCAGCTTCCCGGCATCGCAATCCGCGCCAGGCACCGCCATCGAGATCAACTTCCGCCGCGATCCTTCGATCTATGACGGCCGCTTCTCAAACAACGGCTGGCTGGAGGAACTTCCGAAGCCGCTGACCAAGCTGACATGGGACAACCCCATCATGATAGGGCCGGCGATGGCCGAGCGGCTGAAGCTGAATTTCAAAGACGTCGCCGAACTCGAATTCAACGGGAAGAAAGTCAAAGGCGCAGTCTGGATTCAGGCGGGCCATCCCGACAATTCCATTACCGTGTTCCTCGGTTATGGGCGCACTCGCGCGGGCCGCGTCGGCAGCGGCAACGGCTTCGACGTCTACCCGATGCGCACCAGTCAGACTCCGTGGTTTGCGGACGGTGCGAAACTCACTCCCACCGGCGACATCTACCAACTCGCCAGCACGCAGGGCTATCAGACGATGGAAACGCCTGACGGCAGCGAGCGTCCGCTGGTGCAGGAGCGCAGCCTCGAGGAGTACAAGAAAGAGCCGAACTTCGCGAAGGAAGGCGAGCCGCCGCAGGGCTTGACGCTCTACAAGCCTTTTGACTATTCGAAGGAAACTTACTCCTGGGGCATGGCGATCGATTTGAACTCCTGCGTCGGATGCAATAACTGCATCGTCGCCTGCCAGTCGGAAAACAACATCGCCGTGGTCGGCAAGGAGCAAACCCTCAAAGGCCGCCACATGCACTGGCTCCGCGTGGACGCTTACTACAACGGCCCGCGCGAAAATCCCAAGGGCTTCTTCCAGCCCGTGCCCTGCATGCAGTGCGAGAATGCACCCTGCGAACTGGTCTGTCCGGTGCAGGCGACGGTTCACAGCAGTGAAGGCCTGAATGACATGGTCTACAACCGCTGCGTTGGCACGCGTTATTGCTCCAATAACTGCCCATACAAAGTGCGGCGGTTCAATTTCCTGCTGTTCCAGGACTGGGAGACTCCGCAGTTCAAGCTCATGCGCAATCCTGACGTGACCGTCCGCAGCCGCGGCGTCATGGAAAAGTGCACTTACTGCGTGCAGCGCATCAACGAGCGCCGCATCGACGCCGAGCGCACCGACTCGACCATCAAAGAAGGGGATCTGCAGACGGCTTGCCAGCAGTCCTGTCCGGCCAACGCCATCGTCTTCGGCAACCTCAACGATCCGAGCAGTCAGGTCAATAAGTGGAAAGCGCAGGCAAGGAACTACTCCCTGCTCGGTGAATTGAATACGCGGCCGCGCACAACGTATCTGGCGGAAGTCCGCAATCCGAATCCGGAGTTGGAAGCGAAGTCGGAAGCTAAGTAAAGGTCTCAGGTGGTAGGTCTCAGGGTCTCAGGAAACCAAAGATCCAAACCTGACACCTGATACCTGAGACCTAACACCTGAATCGTGGAGCGCATGTAGGGCATGGCTACCAACACTCAAATACCCGTGGCAGACAGGCGAGTGCCGGTGATCGCACCGGGCCACACCTTCTCCACCATCACCGAGAAGATCAGCAACATCGTGCTGAGCCGCCCCGTCTCGCTGGGATGGATCTTCGGCTTCCTGATCGTGTTCTCGATGATGAACATGCTGATGATGGCCCTTGGGTATCTGTTCATCAAAGGTACGGGGATCTGGGGCATCAACATCCCCATCGGTTGG
>Ga0209117_1000549_pt1 | contig 14988 bp, 9 predicted proteins | sample BlaSpr_A8_OM2_M2_FD_187978 | JGI IMG/M metagenome (GOLD analysis project Ga0209117, IMG submission 187978) | Forest soil microbial communities from Thunder Bay, Ontario, Canada - Black Spruce, Ontario site 2_A8_OM2_M2 (SPAdes) (version 2) | ecosystem: Environmental > Terrestrial > Soil > Boreal...
TCGAGTTCGATCTGGACGTGCCACAGGCAACAAAGACGCGCATGGCCTTCCTCGACCGCGCAGCGGCCGACAAGACGCTGGTCGGTAGCTACCATCTACCCTTTCCTGGCTTCGGGCACGTAGTGCGCGAGGGGAGCGGCTACCGCTGGCTGCCGGCAGATTGGCAGTGGACGAGCTGACGACCACGCCGCGCGGGGGCGTTGCTCCCGCCGGCCCGCAGTCTAAGTTGGTGGACTCAAAGCTCGCGTGCTGCGATGGCCAAGGTGGCTTTGAGCGCTGCGGCAGACTTCGAGATCACTTTCGGCGTATCGAGCACAAACTCCAACGCGCCCAGTTCTGGCAAGGTCCCGCTGACACGGACCAAACCTTCCGGCATGACGTAACGCGCAAAGGCGCTCACGCCGAGCCCAGCCATCACCGCTGCCTTCAACGCCGCCAAGCTGCCGCTGCACACGACGACGCGGTAAGATCGACCCGCCGCTTCCAGCGTCTGCAGCACTTGCACGCGCGTTACGCTCGGCTCGGGGTGCAGCACTAGCGGCACGACATCGGCGCTTTCCATCCTCGACGTCTGCGATCCCACGCACCACATCAGTGGTTCGCTTCGCACCACACTCCCCCTGCGGCTACCATGCAGGCGTTTGGCGAAGACAAGGTCGTACCGCCCCTCGTCGAGTTGGCGGAAAAGATCGCCACTCATGCCGATCTCGATCATCAGTTCGACCTCGGGGTTGCGGTGTAGAAAGCCGGCGAGCGCTGCCGTCAGGCCCGCCGAGGCGAAGTCCTCCGACAGTCCCAGCCGCACGTGACCGCTGAGGGTCGGTGCGCGAAAGTGCTCCACCGCTTCGCTCATGAGACCGAGGATGCGCGCGGCATAATTCTGAAGCGCCTCGCCGTCCCGCGTGAGCGTCACGGTGCGAGTGTCGCGTTCGAACAGCGATTTGCCGTGGCAACCGCCAGGCCGCCCATGATGGAATAGGCCATCGGTCCCCAAAACACGGTCGGAGCGATCGGGATCATGCCGAGAATGGCGGCCGCCGCGGTGAGAAGGATGGGGCGAAAGCGGTGCAGGGTCGCTTCAATCACAGCGTCCCACGGGGCCCGGCCGTGCGCGATCTCCGTATCGATCTGGTCCACCAGGATCACCGAATTGCGAACGATCATGCCAACGAGAGCAAGAACACCCAGGATGGCAACAAAGCCGAGCGGCTTTCCGGCAATAAGCAATGCGGCTACCACCCCAATCAATCCAAAGGGTGCAACGCTCAGCACTAAAAACAACCGGCTGAAGCTTTGAAGTTGAATCATCAGCACGATAAGCATGATGAGAAGTGCTGCCGGAACGACGGCAGCGACTGAGGATGTCGACTTCTCGCTTTCCTCAACCGACCCGCCGGGCACGATCTTGTATCCAACCGGCAACTCGGCATTCAGCGCCTCGACCTTGGAGCGCAGCGTATCGACCAGTGTTGCAGGTAGCACGTTGGCAACCAGATCGCTCTGGACAGTTAGGGTTGGGTTTCGATCCCGTCGCCAGATCAGTGGCCAATCCTGGGCGTATTCGACCGTTGCCAGCTGCAGCAGCGGAACGGTTCCTCCGTTTGGAATGGGAACCTGCAGGGTCCGCAATGCGTCCGGAGATATTCTTTCCTGTTCATTGGCTCGCGTGACGACGTCGATCAGGTATATTCCGTCGCGCAATTGCGTGACGTTGATGCCGGACACCACGGCGGATAATGTCTGAGCCAGCACTTGCGAACTCACGCCCAAGAGCCTGGCCTGATCCTGATCGACGCGCATGCGCAACGTGCGTTGTGGCTCGATCCAGTCAAAGCTGATTTTTTCCGTGCGTGGGTCGCTGGCTATGACGGCAGAGAGTTTGTAGGCGATGTCGCGAACCCGCACCGGCTCGGGACCACTGACGCGGTACTGCAGCGGCCAGCCAACCGGTGGCCCCAATTCAAGCGCCGACAGACGGCTCACCACGCCGGGAAATTTATCGATCAGAACAGGCTCAAGACGACTGCGGAGCCGCTCGCGTGCTTCAAGGCTCTTGGTGACGATGACCGACTGGGCAAAAAAATTGTTGGCGAGCTGCACATCGAGCGGCAAATAAAATCGGACGGCTCCTTGACCGACATAGGTCGTCCAATGGTCAATATCGGGGTCGCCTTTCAAGAGTTCCTCGAAGGCTGCAACGACCTTCTCCGTCGCGTAGATGGAGGAGGCCTCCGACAATTTCAGGTCGACAAGCAGTTCCGGCCGGTCGGACGCCGGGAAAAACTGCTGAGGAACGAAGCGCAGCCCGAATATCGAAGCCGTCAATGCCGCGAGTGTCAGACCGATGGTGAGCCATTTGGCACGCATGGCTCCCGTCAACGCACGGCGAAAGCTCCGCATGATCCGGCCGGGCTCCGCCTCGGCCGTATGTTTCATTTTGTCGGGCAGGATGGTTACGCCGATCAGAGGCGCGAACAGAACCGCCACAATCCAGGAAATAACAAGCGCCAATGCAACGACCGAAAAAAGCGAGAACGTGTATTCGCCGGCAGAACTTTTTGCAAAGCCGATGGGTACGAAGCCCGCAACCGTCACCAATGTACCGGTCAGCATGGGGAACGCCGTCGAGGTATAGGCGAACGTGGCCGCCTTGTTTTTTTCGGCGCCAGCCTCGAGTTGCGTCACCATCGTTTCGACCGTGATCATTGCATCATCGACGAGCAGGCCCAACGCGATAATGAGCGCGCCAAGCGAGACGCGCTGCAAATCGATCCCCGCGAACTCCATGCCGACAAATACCGCGGCGAGCACCAGCGGGATGGAGCACGCAACGACTGCGCCGGCGCGAATGCCGAGGCTGATGAAGCTTACGGCGAGAACGATGCCGATCGCCTCCCATAGCGCTTCCATGAAATCGTTCACCGCGGCCTTGACCACTTTCGGCTGATCGGCGGCGAGATGAGGTTCGATACCGATGGGGAGGTCCGCCCTGATCTCGGACATCGCCTGTTCGACGTTTTGGCCGAGCGCCAGCACGTCCCCGCCGGCCCGCATTGAGATGCCGATCCCGATCGCCGGCTGGCCATTAATGCGAAACATCGGTTGCGGTGGATCGGAATAGGTACGCTTGATGGTCGCGATATCGGACAATCGGAATATTTGTCCGCCGGCTACCAAATTGACGTTTCTCAGATCGGCTTCCGAGCGAAATCCACCGGTCACGTCGACGCGGATCTCTTCGTCCGATGTTTGAACGACGCCGGCGGGCGTCACGGCGTTCTGTGCCTGAACGGCTGAATCAAGGCCTGGCGGTCGAGGCGAAGGCCGGCCAGCTTCTGTGACGAGAACTCAATGTAGATTTTCTCGTCCTGTGCTCCGAAAATATCGATTTTCGAAACATCGTTGACCGCAAGCAGCCGGGTGCGCGCACCTTCCACATAATCGCGCAGCTCCCGTTGCGTGAAGCCATCCGCAGTGAATGCGTAAATGACGCCATAAGTCTCGCCGAACTCGTCGTTAAAGAACGGGCCGACTATGCCTTGTGGAAGGTATTGCCGGATGTCGCCGATCTTCTTGCGGACCTGATACCAGACGTCGGGCACATCTCGGCTCTGCACGGAGCCTTTGAGGGTGATGAACACCGTCGAGGTGCCGGCAACGGTATAGCTGCGGATGTAGTCGAGACCCGGGGTTTCCTGGAGCTTCTTCTCTACGCGGTCTGTGATCTGCTGGAGCGTGTCGGTGATGTTGGCGCCAGGCCACTGGACCTGAACCACCATGGTCTTGATCGTAAAGTTGGGGTCTTCATTGCGGCCCAGTCGCAAATAGGACAGTCCACCGGCTGCAACGATGATGATGACCAGAAACCAAACAAACGAACGGTGCGTCAGCGCCCATTCCGAAATGTTGAAGCTGCGGTTCATTTCTGGACGCCCGCACTGGCTTCAAGAAGTCTGACTTCTTGTCCGGGCCGCAAAGCCTGAACGCCCGCCGTTACAACGAGATCTCCGTCCTTTAGGCCGTCTGACACGACAGCCGAGGATGTATCATAGTGGCCGACTGTGACCGGAACCAGCGATACTGTCTTTTTGTTGGGATCGACGACCCACACTGCGGGTTTTCCCTCGCTTTGGGTCAACGCCGTTCCCGGAAGTTGAATGACGGGCTCTGATTGTATTTTGACCTGTCCCACAATCGTTGCGCCAAGTCGCATTGCATCCGGCGGGTTGTCGAGAGCGACCTTCACGACGTAGGTTCCTGTTGCTGCATCCGCTTGCGGGGCGACCTCGCGGACATGACCGGTTGCAACGATCGTCGGATCATCCGACAAGGCGACGGTTACTTCCGGATCTTTTGGACTTTGGCGAATAAGCTGGGAGGGGACATTGAAGACGGCGTCTCGGCCACCTTGCCGGGCGACCTGCAGAACCATCTTCCCGGCCGCGACAACCTCTCCAGGCTCTGCTCCTTTCGCCGTCACGGATCCCGCGACGTCCGATTTGAGTTCTGTATACGCAAGATTGTCCCGAGCGTTCTGCAGTTTGGCCTGTGCCGATTCGACCTGCGCTTGCGCGGTTTTCAATTGCTGCTCGGCCTGATCGTATTGAACGCGTGTCGCAAATCCTTTGCTCAAGAGTTCGCTCTGCCGACCCTCCGTCGCTTGCGCATTCGCCAACACGGCGTGCGCGGAAGCCAGATCGGCTTCCGCTGAGCGCAGCGCGTTTTGATAATCCTGGGGTTCAATTCTCGCGACGATTTGGCCGGGCGAAACGGGATCGCCGACCGTCACGTTTCTTTCCTGGAGGCGACCACCGATCCTGAAAGCCAGATTGACCTGATCCTTGGCCTGGATTTGACCGGTCAAACTGATCGTATCGCCACTTAGCGCGTGTTGAATCGAAGTCACCCGTACCGGTCGGATTTCGACCTTCTTGGGCTGTTCCTTGCTACATGCAATCAGCGGCAGCGTGACGGCAATGATAAGCAAAATATGTTTCATCGCGAAATCACCTCGTTCAGCTCTGCCGGATTGTCTCATGGGTCCACATTACCGACGATTCACATATCGGATGGCGCTCGTTCACGGCTTCGCCAGCGAGGTGCGGCGCCATGCTGCGAGCAACTTGTGGGTCAGGTCATCGTACAAATCGCTCTGGCGCGGCCTCGCTAGCTCGCCAGTACCTTCCGTACGACGGTGGGCAAGAGGCGGCGGGCCGGCTCGCTTCGCCATAATTCCCGGTCCACCGAATTCCGGCCGCCGCCGACCACAGCGAACACCGCGACCATCACGGCCCAAAACACGCCGAATTCGTAGCCCCCCTCCGGCAGTGCCCACACATAGCCGATCTGAAAATGTCCGCCCAATAGCATCGACATCAGCAAGTACACCGATCCGAGCAAGGCAACCGGGCGTGTGAAAAGTCCCGATGTGAGTCCGACGGCGGAAATGAGCTCGATCGATCCGGCGAGTGCAACCTGCATGGCGGGCATGTAAATCCCCAGGCTCTCGAAATAGAGCGTGTAGATCTTGAATTGATAGGGCCCGCCGAGGATGTGACTCCCGAAATGAGGCACGAACATCAAGCCGACATAGACTCTAATGAACGTCAGTGCCAACTCATTGAGCGATACTTCTGGCGACTCCGACGATACTGCGACGGAAGCGGCCCGCAGAATGAATTGGACGAATACGAGAGCACCCAGAAACCAACCCAGCAGCTCAAACCCCGGCACTCCCGGACCCGTCGCGACCAGCAGGTCGAGATCATCAGGTTTCAAGCCGGCGATGCCGGGAGGATTCAAACGCAGAATGCTGAACAAGCGCGAAACCACGGCGGTCGCCAGCGCCAACGCCGCAATGGCCGGGAAGGAGCCACGCAGCTGCCAAATCGCAGATATCAACAATAGGGCCATCCAAACCGTGGTCGACGCGGCAAACCACGCGGTGACAGGTTGGGTGAGGATGACACTCAAGCCCCATCCGATCATGACGATCGCGACGGCCAAAGTCACACGGCTCAGCCAGCGCGCAGAGTTATCGATACTCATTGCATCTGTTCCAATGTTGTACTTTGAATGGAGAGAGCTCATGATTTCGTCCTTTCGCGAAAAAACATCTTGCGATCTCCTGCTTGCCGTTCACATGTCGACCTTGGCGACGCCCATCTCCTGCAGCAGCGTCAGATTGTCCTCGATGTGCCAATTGTCGGTGATGCGGCCGTTCTCGATCTTGACGAGATCGGTGGCGATGAAGGGGACCGGCTGGCCCTTGCCCTGCGTTTGCCCAAACCTGCCGGTGAAATGGCCGCTGAAGTTCATATGCACGGTGACGTAGTCGCCGGCGACGATCATCTTCTCCACCGTGACCTTGAGGTCAGGCACGGCGGCGCGGAACCGGCGTGAGGCGAAGGCCGGTCCTTCCGGTCCTTGCGGTCGGCCCGACGGCAGCGTGTGATCGGTGAAATTGGACGCAACGGCTTCCTTCAGCACGGCCTCGTCGCCGGTATTCCAGAAATCGTAGAATGCGCGGACTGCCTTCATGGTCGCCTCGCGCTGCGCGTCGGGAATCGGCGCGGCGACGACGAGGTCCTTGATCTGGACGCTGTCAGCGGCAAAGGCCGGCGTGGACAGCGAAAGCGTCAATGCGGCAACACGCTCGATGCTCCCTGCAAGACGCAAAGGTCTCCGGTGTTGCTTCGTGCGGGTGCGCTCCGGTCTATCTGACATGGGAAGTCTCCTTCAGCCTGTCGGCCCGGGCAGGCCCGTGACGCCCGGCGAGCCCCGATCGACAACCGGCGTGCTGGCACGGTTGGCCACCACGTAGCGGGCGATCTCATCCTTGCGTGCGAACCAGACATCCGCATTCCCTTTCGCGTAGGCGAGGAAGCGGTCAATCGCTCGCACCCTGCCGGCGTGGCCGGAGATGCGATCGTGCAGGCTGACCACCATCATGCGCCGTCGATGCGCACCTTCTTCGTAAAGCTGATCGAACTCGTCGCGCAGCGCCTGCTCGTAGGCGGCCGCGTTCCAGCTAACGAAAGGAAAAGACACGATGTCGTTCATGTGAAAGGTATAGGGAACGGTGACGAAATCCCGTCCGCGTACCGGGACGATAAATGGCTCGTCGTGGCTAGGCTCGTCGATGTGATAGAGAAAGCCGAGATCCTGCAGCGTCTCCAGGATCTGGATGGAATTGCGCATCCAGTAAGCGTTCCAGCCAATCGGCTTCTGGCCGGTGATCCTCTGGATCGTCTCGACGCTATCGGCGATGAAGCGTTTCTCCTCGTCGCGCGAGAGTTGATACGAGTTGCTCCACTCGCGGCCGTGCGCGGCGGCCTCGTGGCCGCGTCGCACGATCTCCTGAGCGAGATCCGGCGAGGTTTCCACCGCCTTGCCGATCATGAACGAGCTGAGCTTGATCCCGTGCTTGTCCATGAGGTCAAGCACGCGGGGGATGCCCTCGTAATGACCGTAGGCAAAGAACGCGTTGGTCGGCAGGTCCGGGACGCCCTTTTCGATTGGGTCCGGAATCACACCGCCTGCGCCCGAGATCGGCTGCCCGCCGCCCTCGAACATCAATGAAAGGCTCACCGCCAACCGCGCGCCATTTGGCCAGAAGCCGGCAGCGTTGCGGTCAGAAGTATTGATGGTCGGCGTCGCGGCGCTGGCAGCGCGAGATAAGCCGCTGGCGGCGGCAGCGGTCGCGAGTGCGACGGTCTGAAGAGCCTCTCGGCGATTGAGATGGGAGGGCTTCGGTGCGGGATTGATCATTCGCGACTCCGTCGGCTTGATGCGCTCTCAACTCTTCTTGATTGGGAATCTCTCCGGGTGAAGGAATGTCCACCAAATGGAGGATATCCATGAGGCATGCCATGCCAGAACGATGTTTTATCCTGGCGAGGCGTAGCAATTCCTTGAAGCAGTGCTGAATATTCCTGAGAAATTGAGAGGCCTTGCCCGGAAGGCGGTCGGCGACCTCAACGCATGACGCAGCAATGGTCGTCGGCCAGCGACGGATCCCGCCGAGGTGGCTTGCGCACCGCTAAATTCTGATGAAACGTGAGATATCCTGAACGGGGGCCATGAGTGCGCGCACAAGGCCGACGACTGGTGTATGAGTTGGGCGAGTGGGAGGTCGATCTCGCTCGGCGCGAACTGCGAGCGCGTGGAGTGCCCGTCCCGATCGGGGGGCGCGCGTTCGAAATCATCGAGGTTCTGGTTCAGTCGGCAGGTGAGCTTGTCACCAAAGACGACCTCTCGGGTCGCGTATGGCCGGGCGCGATCGTCGAGGACAATACGCTCCAGTTTCACATATCCGCGATTCGCAAGGCACTCGGTTCGGATCGTGGAATACTGAAGACGGCGTCCGGTCGTGGCTATCGCCTACTCGGTGCGTGGACATCCCGGCAGGAGAGCACATCGTCAGTAGATTCGATGGATCTCGAACCGATGCGAAGCCCGGCCGAGCCATTTCAGTCCAACTTGCCTGCGGCAGCATCCGAACTGGTCGGCCGAACGAGTGCCATGCAGCATTTGCGCGGTCTTCTGTCCGCCTACCGGGTGGTCACGCTGACCGGACCGGGGGGAATTGGGAAAACCAGGCTGGCATTAGAGGTGGCCCGCGGCCTGTTCCCGAGCTTGCAGAGTGATGTTCGGCTCGTCGAGCTGGTGTCGCTGTCGGATCCCGGTCTGGTGCCGACTGCCGTGACAGGAGGCCTCGGCCTGAAGTTGGGCGGCGACGAGATTTCCGCCGAGTCCGTCGCTCGGGCCATCGGAGCACAGAGGCTTCTTCTTGTTCTCGATAATTGCGAACACGTGATCGACGCAGCAGCCAAGTTGGCGGAAACGGTCGTGCGCATGTGTCCACGAACGACCATTCTTGCAACGAGCCGGGAGATCCTGAAGATCGAGGGAGAGTACGTTTACCGCGTTCCTCCATTGGATGTGCCCCCGCAGCATGAGGAACCCGGCAATATACCGGGTCACAGCGCGGTGCAGCTTTTCATCGCCACGACGAGGGCGTTGTGCTCGGATTTCTCGCCAAATGGAGAGAACCTTCCGGCAATTGCCGCAATCTGCCGACGCCTCGATGGCATCCCGTTGGCCATCGATTTTGCGGCAACTCACGTCGCCACGCTTGGGCTCCAGCAGGTCGCCGCAAGCCTGGATGATCACTTGGGGATGCTGACCGGCGGGCACCGAACGGCGCTGCCGCGGCACCAGACACTGCGCGCAACGCTGGACTGGAGCTATGAGTTGCTGCCCGAGCCTGAGCGCTTGGTGATGCGACGCCTTGCTGTTTTCGCCGGCGACTTTACGGCAGAGGCGGCGAGTATGGTTGCGGTGGATGACGAGATAGCCGCACCCGATGTAATCCGCTCTCTGGAGAACCTCATCACGAAGTCACTCGTTACCTTGGAGCCCGGACGCGTGATTGCGCACCATCGGCTCCACGAGACCACACGCGCCTACGCCCTGGAGAAGCTCGCCGAAAGCGGCGAGTTCGAGCAGGTGGCACGCCGCCATGCCAACTATTGCCAGGATCTCTTTGACCGCGCCGAAATAGAGTTGGAGACATCGCCCGCGCCCGCGTGGCTGGCGCACTACGGCCGCCAGATCGGACAGGTGCGCGCGGCTTTGGATTGGGCCTTCTCGCGGACTGGTGCCGCCGAAGTCGGCGTAGCGCTGACCGTGGCTGCGGTACCGCTGTGGGTGCAGTTGTCGCTGATGGAGGAATGTCGCGGTCGCGTCGAGCGGGCGCTTTCCGGCCCCGCCGAGAGCCGAGACGCACGTCGCAATATGCAATTGTATGCGGCGCTTGGCGCGGCGCTGTTTCTGACGAAGGGCTCGTGCCCCGAAATGGTAGCGGCCTTTACAAGTGCCTTTGAGATGGCGGAAAGCCTCGACGATACGGATTATCGCCTGCGAGCGCTTTGGGGCTTGTTTATGGGCTGCATCACGAGCGGTCGCTATCGCGCGGCGCTGGCGATCGCCGAAAGGTTTCGCACCTGTGGGGCGAAAACGACCGATCCTGCCGACGGGCTAATCGGCGACCGTCTGGTCGGCGTGGCGCTGCTTGCCCTGGGTGACCTGGAAAATGCGCGGAGGCACATCGAGCGCATGATGGGTCGCTATGTCGCCAAGACGTCGCACATTATCAGGTTTCAATTCGACCAGCAGTTGTTGGCGCATTCGTACCGCTCCCGAATACTCTGGCTGCAGGGGTTTGCCGACCAGGCCATGCGTAGCGTCGAATCCCATTTAGTCGCCGCTCGCGCCAGCGATCATCCGTATTCGCTGTTCAGTGGCCTGCTTCAAACAGCCTGCCCCATCGCACTTCTCGTTGGCGATCTGACTTTGGCGGAGCGCTACGTAAAAGCGCTCATGGATCTTTCCGCCAGGCACGCGGTTGAACTGTGGACCCTCGGGGGTCGATGTTTCGCAGGCGTGCTGCTCATCAAGCGCGGCAGCATTGGCGCCGGATTGGAGCTTCTGCGCACCGCGTTCGCCCGCGTCCCTCAGAACGCGTTTACCCTCTTTTACACTCCAATTCTCGCCGAGATTGCGGACGCCCTCGGTCGCGACGGCAAAGCTGCCGAAGGGCTCTCGATAATCAACGAGGCGCTGGCACGATCCGAGCGCAACGAGGAGCGCTGGTGCCTCGCCGAGCTGCTGCGCGTCAAAGGCGAACTCATCCTGCGCGAGGGTACACCGCAGGCCGAGACGGCGGCCGAGGAGCACTTTTTGCAATCGCTCGATTGGGCGCGCCGGCAGGGCGCCCTGTCATGGGAGCTGCGAACATCCACAAGCCTTGCATGCTTGCAGCATGATCAAGGTCGGATCGCCGACGCACGCAGCCTTCTGCAGTCGGTGTACGATCGTTTCAGCGAGGGTTTTGAAACTGCCGACTTGAAGACCGCGAAGACGTATCTCAACTCTTGGCAGTAAGATAACTTAGTGCGGCTTTCAAGATTCGCGGCGATTTCGACCAGTCGGCGAATTTGGCAACGTCCGGCGCGAAATGGCCGATAGTCTCCGGCGGATATTTGAAATATTCCCGTTTTTCGGGAGACACCGACCAGAGACCATGTTTGATCTACACGGTGAGGCCGAGGCGGCAGTCCATTAGTTAAGCAAAAGCCCCCGTCGGCTAAAACCGGCAGGGGTTTGAGTTTGAGGAGGAGTTACTGCTTGCTCGGATCGTCAGCGGGATTGACATACGTAATCGCGAACGGCCCCCGACCGTGTACTTGGACAACGGATGGACTGCTTGCCCAAGCATAGTGATTCATTTTCGCAGGGGCTTCGCCGTACCCGCCTGCCGTTAGTTTGATTCCGTTTTTCTCATCAAGTTTGTCACCCATTCCGATATTAAAATCACCCGATATAACTGTTACGTATTCGGTCGTAGGATGATTGTGCGCGGGAACCTTGTAACCGCTCGGCATCTTCAGGCGGAGAACGTAAGGTTCGTCCTTGAAGGGATCGCCTGACAGAACAGTGATTTCTGCCCCTTTCGGCAATACCGGCGGCGCAGGACCCCATTTAAGATCGGTAGAGTTAGTTGGCATCTTCATATCATCGGCCAAAGCCGCGTTTGCACCTGCCAACAAGTTCGCACCTGCCAACAAGAAAGCCAAAGCAATCAATCGGCGTGGCATCGTCCCCTCCCTAATGTCGAACCCGTGACTCTCGTTTCAAAGGGAAAGCAATCTGGACCTTTTGGTTTCGCGCGTTGAGATCGCGGCAGCCAATCAACTGTACGAGTTTTTGTGGATGCGACTCGTAGCTGCCAAAGCTGCAAGTATTTTGCAGAGTCATAGGGCCTTGATGCCCGCAATCGGCGCTTGCATCTCGATTTGGTGAAGATTGAGCGGCGACAATTTTATGAGAAATCATGAGTTATCTCTCCCTCGCCCTGCGAGGCTATTTACAAGACACATGTAGCCGGAAACAAGTGAGGCGTGCTGTCTTATCGTGACCACGGGGTGGCGGTGGCCATAGGAAAATCAACCTCAGCTAGTGCCTCAAGCGCCTTCGCGCCTTGCTTGATAGTTTAGGATCAGTCCTTAAGCGCGCAGTGAACTGAGCCAGTGGTTGCCCCGGTCGCGCTCCTCATCGCGAATGACGTCGGCATCGGGAATGCGCACTACTGCTGCGTGCTGCCGACGAACGCACTATCGACCACGTCACCGATCGGCTGCCACACGACGCCGTCGAACTGCATGAGACGCATCTGCTTGATGGGGTGGAAGTCGGCCGGCCCGGTGTTGAACGTGATGCCCGGAAGCGCGACCGAATTCTGGTAGCCTCTCAAGGACGCAGACTGTCGCATAACATTCTCGCGGGAAAGATCGTTGCCACACTGGCTCAGCACCTGAAATAACGTCTCGGCCGCAGCATATCCGAACACGGCGTTGCCGTCGGCCTTGTCTCCGTCAGGGTAATATTTATCCATGAATGACGACCAGGCTTTGATGGCCGGATCGTCCTTCCATGCCGGATCGCTGGCATCCTTCAGGAAAGAGGTCGAGATCACGCCCGATGCGTTCTGAAGACCGGCAGGCCTCAACGCATTTGCAATGGATGCCGAGGCATTGTCGAGAAGGTAGACAGGGCGCCAATCGAGTTCGGCTATCTTCCGCAACGCGCGGGCCGCGACGGCCGGAGCGACGTCGAACACGAGGATCTCGGCGCCCGAACTCTTCAGGACCTCTAGCTGCGCATCAAGCGAAGAAGGATCCGAAAGATCGAACGTGGTGTCGGCGACGATCATCCGCGCCCAATCCCCGAGCCCCTCCTGCAGTCCCAGGAAAAGGTCCCTTCCGAACTGATCGTTTTGCCAAAGGACGGCGATCTTCCGTTCCGGATAAGAGACCTGGATGTAGTTCGCATAGATGCGTCCCTCGGCCCGGAACGTCGGCTGCCAACCCATCGTCCAGGGAAACGCCTTGGGATTTCCCCATTCGTTGTCTCCGGATGCGACGAAGAGTTGAGGAATCTTCCTGTCATTCAAATAGGACCTTGTCGCGAGATTGCTCGGTGTCCCGAACGATCCGAACATCAGGAGAACCTTATCGCTCTCGATCAGCTTGCGGGTCTGTTCAACGGCCATCGCCGGGTTGGAACTGTCGTCGTAGGAGATGAACTTGACCTTGCGGCCGCTGATGCCGCCATTATCGTTGACCATATCGAAATAAGCCGCTTCGGCTTTTCCGATCGTCGCGAACGCGGCCAGCGGGCCCGTGTAGGGCATGATGTTTCCGATGCGGATCTCGGCATCGCTGACGCCAAAGTCCGAAGCCTCGTCGGCATCGGTGAGCCCGGGCCAGAAAATCAGCGCCATGGCGAGCGGTATCGCAAGTGTTTCTTTCCTGATCCTTCGCATCGCTCGATCTCAAGTTATTTGACGGGCCGATCTCCATGTGGACCATGTTTGCGGCCTTGCAAGCGGCATGGTCCAATAATTCTGGTCGAGCATATTCTCGCCTCGTCGGCACGGATGCCGGAGTAGCGCGCCAGAAGCCGCGATGCCGTCCGCCGTTTCAGCGCAATGGGCGCGGGCGCCGGGCCGAGGTTGAATGAGAGTCAATGCGCTCACTGATAAAGTTGTGTAGGGGGACGACAAAAAAATCCGTCGACGATGAAAACTGGATTCCGCAATTTGTTCTGTTTTGAAGTGGCGGGACGCTAGGAGTGGACCCGGCTTCGCTACCGAAATGGCCTGACATTTTTCGATCGCAGCAATAGTGGCCCCGCGAGCGAATATGCAGAAGGACGATAGCCAAAAATACTAAACAAACCTGGCGTCTCCGCTTCGTTCGACTCCCGCAGAATGCCAATCCGCCAACGGTTGCACTGCAGCAATAACTTCGCTCATTGAAAAGAAACTGATGACGTCCATTGACTCAAAATTTGTTTAGTGAAAATCTCACACTTAACAAGAACACTAAACAGATACCCGCGGCTTTTGGTGACAGCGGGATTTCAGTCTGCGTGCATGACCGCCGAATGGCGAAGTGTGATTGGCAGGATGAGCAGGCAATCGCCTGCAACAACAGGGAGGTTGTGATGATCCAAATGATGCGTGCATTGGGGGTGACCGCGATCGCTGTCGCCTCGTGTCTTGGTAGTCAGGCGGTTGCTCAGACAAAACAATTGACGTTGTGCTGGGCGGCGTGGGACCCGGCCAACGCTTTGGTGGAGCTTTCGAAAGACTTCACCACCAAATCCGGAATTCAGATGAAATACGAGTTTGTCCCGTGGACGAGCTACGCCGACCGGTTTCTCAACGAGCTCAATTCAAAGGGCAAGCTCTGCGACGTCATTATCGGTGACAGCCAATGGATCGGCGGGGCAGCCGAGAACGGTCACTACGTCAAACTCAACGATTTCTTCGCCAAAGAAAAAATCTCGATGGACGATTTCATGCCGGCGACGGTGGTCGGCTATTCCGAATGGCCCAAGAATACTCCGAACTATTGGGCGTTGCCGGCAATGGGCGACGCGATCGGCTGGACCTATCGCAAGGACTGGTTCGCCCGGCCGGAAATTCAAGCCGAATTCAAGAAGAAATACGGCCGCGACCTCAGCCCGCCTCAAACCTGGGATGAACTCAAGCAGATCGCCGAGTTCTTTCAGGGCAGGGAGATCGACGGCAAGAAGGTCTACGGAGCTTATATTTACACCGAGCGCGGCTCCGAAGGCATCACGATGGGCGTGACCAACGCTCTTTACAATTGGGGATTCCAGTACGACGATCCGAAGAAACCCTATCATATGGAGGGCTTCGTCAACTCGCCCGACGCGGCCAAGGGGCTGGAATTCTATAAGTCGCTCTACAAGTGCTGCACGGCGCCAGGAATGAGCAATGCCTACATGTCGGAGGGCCTCGACGCCTTCAAGTCCGGACAGGTCGCGATGCAGATGAACTTCTTCGCGTTCTTTCCCGGCCTCTACAAGGATCCCAACGTCGGCGGCGACAAGATC
>Ga0209117_1000550_pt1 | contig 14986 bp, 14 predicted proteins | sample BlaSpr_A8_OM2_M2_FD_187978 | JGI IMG/M metagenome (GOLD analysis project Ga0209117, IMG submission 187978) | Forest soil microbial communities from Thunder Bay, Ontario, Canada - Black Spruce, Ontario site 2_A8_OM2_M2 (SPAdes) (version 2) | ecosystem: Environmental > Terrestrial > Soil > Boreal...
CTCCATGACGAAGCCTGTCGTGATGCCCCTCGCGGGCGGGTTTCATTCGTCCGGCCGTTATAAGTTTGCTCCCGTCCGAGTCGGGAGGAACCCATGCCGAGTGTGAAGCACTACGCCCTGACAATGCCCGGTGCATTCGAGGAGGCCAAGTCGGAGCTTGTCGGCAAGGCCGTGGTGCTTACCGATGGAAAGGCTGGGACGGTAGAGAACGTTTGGCTTGATGAGCTTCACGGTCTCCGAGTGTCTATCAGGGGCCACGTTGGAAAGTGGCCTGTCAACGGCTTCCCCGCGTGCCACCACAGCGACATCGCGTATGACCTAGGCTGTGTGAAAACGCGCACCAGCCGAGAATGCGCAGAATTGTCTTCTCAATTTCCTTCTTCCGACAGGCGTTGCCAGTGCAACTGGTTTTTACATCGCCGAAATCGAGAAGGAAGTTCTACACGCAAGTCGAGCGTCAGAGTTTTCACACAGCCTCGACCCATATCGGAAGTCGCGCTTTTTGACGAACGGTCGCTGCCAGGTCGCAAAATATTGGGGCGGAAAAAGCATTTATGGCACCCGGTCCGCGGCAGGAGGTCTTGCGCTACCGTTGTGCCGTTCGATCAGCAACCGATCGGTAAGGTCAACGCTCTATCGCATCTTGGCAACTTGCATTGCGGGGTGAGGCGTCGGATAGTCAGGCAGTAGCGGCCGACAGTGAAGCCGCTCAGCAGGCTGGAGTAGTAGCAGAGTAGTATTTGGACGATAGGAGGGCGCGATGGCTTGCACTGCTTGGCGTACAACAGCAGTACCCGGTTTTCTGCTCTTGCTCGCAACAGGTTCGGAAGTGTCGGCGGCCTACGTTGGAGACCGCTTCTTCCCCTCGACATTGGCAACTACTGTTCCCACCCCGGCCGACTTCTACAATCCCCCCTACTTTGTGAAGCTGCCCGACACCGCCACCACACACGAAATCGACATTCCCACCACTTATAGCAGACTTGTTACCAAGGACTGGTCGGTGTTCTTCACCGAGACGTTTCGCATCCTGGACGTAGCAAACAGGGGCAGGCTCTCGGGCTTCGACAATCTGGTGATCGGCACCCAGTATCAGCTCTATACCGACGCCGCGCACCAATTCGTCTTCACGGTGGGTGGAGCGGCGGCGATCGGCGGCACCGGATCGTCCCCAGTCGCCGCGTCATTCTCCACGCTGACGCCGACCGTCTATATCGGTAAAGGCTTCGGCGATCTGCCGGATTCGTTGGCTTGGTTACGGCCGCTGACGGTCAGCGGCACGGTCGCTGTCGCAGTGCCAACCGCCTCGACTTCATTAGGCACGATCGATAGCGGACGCGCAGATGCAGGCGCTTTCACAAGTCTGATGACGGTGCCCTCCGGCGCGACCACGCTCTCCGAGACGATCAATCCGAAGGTCCTGCAGTTGGGCTTTGCCCTGGAGTACAGCCTGGTCAGCAACATGTATACCGGCGCCAACCGTACCGGGACCCGTTACCCGGAGGGATGGGTTCCCCTGGTTGAATTCACAACGGCGACACCGCTCAATGGGCCGCTCGCGGGGAGAACGACGGGCACTGTCGATCCGGGCTTCATCTGGGTGAACCGCTTTCTCCAGGTCGCGGTAGAGGCGATCGTGCCGATGGATGCCCATTCCGGCCGCGACCTCGGTGTGCGCGCACAGGCGCACCTCTATCTTCCCGCGATCTTCCCCGATTTTTACGGTAAGCCAATCTTCGGGAAATGACGCGCGCTGCGTGAAGCTAGGCCGGATGGAGCGCGGCGATAAGATCATGCGCCATACACAATGGCCCGTCCGGACATGCGATGCAGTTAGCGTGGCGGCTTCAGCTCGCTGACCAACCAACAGCTTTCATCGGGTCGATGGCATAGGTAACTTTCTCGGTCCGATGACAAGTAGCGCATTCGAACGTCCGGTCCTCAAAGCCTCGCTCGCCGGGAGAGATTCGCGCCAATCCCATCCTGTGCTTGCATACAGGACACATCGGCCGGTCATTTAATGAAAGTGTGCCCATCCCCAACGCCCCAACCAGGTACGCCCGATAATTCCACCGAACTCCGGAAATCGCAAGGCAAAATTGATGGGCAGCCATGGCGGAAGTGGCCAGACTGGGCCTTCTCAGCCCGGTGGGGAATGCTGGTGCATCGCCCGTGTTCGTAGAGACATTGGGCAGCCAGCGTATCGGCAGGGCCAGCATGGGGTTGGCTGAAGCCTTATCAGACGATGGTAGCGTTACGGGACGCATGCCCGATCGTGCGTGGCGCCATCACGGTGGTGGAATGTTGCACACGTTTCCCTTCCTCATTTCGAGCCTGGCCGTGGCGCTGGACAGCGCCTATGCCGTTGCGGAATTGCTGCTGATCGCGTTCATTCGATTTCGCTTTGTAGGAACTTTTGGGCCACACCAGAGGCCAGGTTATCGTCGGAGGCGGAATTGTCTTCGCCATAGGAATCTGGTTGGCCTAATCGTTATTTTTAGTGAGAGCGTGGAATTATGCATGCCAATGTGACGGCACTTGCCGCGTGCGAAAAACTCCGGACACTGCGGATGAATTCACCGGCAGCGATCAAAAGTTAGTTTTTTTCAACGATGAAAGAAAAGAAGCGTCGACTTCCTGCGCGATACTTTCGACCAGATGCCTCCCGTCTGCGGAGGCTTTCGCGTAGGCAGTAACGATAGCAGGTCGCATTTCCGGTTGGGCTGTGAGTATCATTCGCAGATCGCGCTCGACGAACTGTTTGAGCTCGGTATCGCCCAACGCATCTGAGCGCATTGCTATCGACAAGCGGAGAGGGATGAGAGACGTTTTGTAAGGAGCCGTATAGTAGGACATTTTAAGAGCATCGCCGCTTTTAGGTTTTGGTAACTCATATTTTCCGGCCATATCGGAAAGCAACAGCCAAACTGCAGTTTGATAAGGTGCATAGGACAGTGCGCGTTCGGCGGTCGGCAATGCTTCGTTTACGGTAGCGATCGCCCCGAAATCCCTATCATTTTGGGTAAATAGGGAATCCGCGAAGGAAAAAAACAAGTTTGCCCACAAATCCCCTCTGACCATACCAAAATAAGCGGCACGCGCTAATTGCGGGCGTTGTTCTGCCGCTGACTGGTAATTTACATTGATTGGAAATCCATTCCTCGGTGGCCGCGCCAATTCGGCCGTCAGTGTCCACGTTCCCGCTGCGGCGAGAGCGCCGGCAAACATGATGAGAAACCAACGGAAACGTCTCTCGCTTATAAAGGACGAAGAAGCCAAGGCGTTACTCGCTTTCAGGAACGTCAAAGAAACACAATATCATCATTTTCGAGAATAACGCATGTGAGCTTGCCGCTGGCAAAGGCCCCGGTATCGATGTTAATTCGGTTGCGGTGAATTTCTGGCTCGCTTACTGGAGTGTGGCCATGAACCACGACCTTTTCGAACATTCCTTGGTGAAAAAGGAATTCCTCACGGATAAGGAGCAGGTCGTCCTCGCGCTGATCTGAGAAGGCTATACCGGGCCGTACTCCAGCATGGACAAAAAAGTAGTCACCGCAACTGAAATGCAAGGGCAATGTTGTCAGGAAGTTGTAATGGCTTTGCGGCAACCGCTCGCTAAAGGCGGCGGCAAGCTCGACCTGCTCGGCTGAACTCGGCTTGAGTGATGGGGCAAGCCCGTAGGACAACAAGGTTTCGAGCCCACCGTAGCGTTGCCACACATCAAGCGATGCCGGATCCCTTAAAAAATCCAATAGATAGGTCTCGTGGTTGCCGACTAAGCAAACCGTGCTCTGATGGCGCTGACGAGCGACTAAAAGTTCAATGACATCGCGAGCCTGAGGTCCGCGATCAATGTAGTCACCAAGCATAACTTCGATTGCGCGGGAAGTGGGGTAGGCGCCACGATGACGGTCAATGCGTGATAGTGTCCGTTCCAGGAGGTCGACCCTGCCGTGCACGTCGCCAACCGCGTAGACCCGGGTGGCGGCGGGAACCCGGGCGGAGCCAGTTTTGGTTCTTTTGGGAGATCGCCTCCACATTAGGCGGCTGCCTTCAATTGTCGGTTGGGCAACGTAGTTATGAAAGCAAAACGCCTACTTTTACAATAATGGCTTGTACTACAATCAGGCTTGTACGATTTCAAATCTGCCTGAACTTGGGCTCTCAGAAGGAACGCGATACTAGAGCTCCGCTAGGGGATGGTCCGGCCGCTGCTCTGTGCAAGAGCGAGCCCAAGTGTGGAGGCAGCAATGATCAATGCCGCCGGTGCAAGGATGCCAGTACTGCCGAACCCGAATATCACTATTGCGATCAGACTGGAGGCGCCCAAAGCCGGATAAAAAGCATCGCGTCCTCGTCGCAACGCGCCGCGCAGTAAATAGGCGATGGTTAGCAATAGCATGAGCGTTATTGTCCAAACCATTGGCCTGCCAAGTTCGATAGCGATTTTTGCAACGGCTGTCGCTGCTTTTGCTCCGGTGAGCGCGGCGCCGGATTCCATGTAAACGTTGGAGAGCACCTCAAAACTACCAGCACCGCTACCGGTCCATGTCGCATCAGAAAGCATAAGTTTCGTCAAATCTACTAAGGAGCCGTCATCGGAAAAGGCAAGCATTGGATCAAACACACCATTCCCAAACTGAATCCAGACGAATACGATACATGCCGTAAGAATGGTTGTCGCAATGGCGGAGCCGCCCCAAAAGCCGATGCGAAAGTATCGGATGACCATAACCGCGGAGAAAACTGTCATCGCTAACGCAAGACCGAATGCAAGGTTGTTGGTCCAGTGTAGGAATATTGCTGATCCGCAGATTGCGAAACCTACAACAGACATGGCCAGAGATAATACAAGCCTTGAGTTAGATGCGCCGCGAAGTGATTGCCATCGTTCGAAAGCTCTGACTATGGCAGCGGCGGCTACCAGCACACCTATGGCAGCGACAGTCTCGACAGGATGCATGCCCGCTAATTGAACTATTGGGCCACGTAGCCAGACCGGCAGGCCAGCGATCGGCAGGCAAAGCAAGATCGTTGCAACGAGCAAGGAAGACAACACACCGTCGGCTTTTTTTCGATCAAGCGTGATCGCCGCGGTCACGAATAAAATTGCCAGGACCGACAAATACTGACAGAGCACGAGCAATTCAGATCCCGTATCAATTCCGATGCTTCCAACGATCCTTTGCCCCAGAATGGATTGCACACTTTCCCAGATCGGATTCGCAAGACCCACGTATCCCAGCGGCAGCATTTGAATAATCATCCAAAACGCTGGAATGCTGGCGAAAAGAAAAACCGGGCGACATAATTTTAGCAGCGATTGTGTATCTGCTGGCGTGCATCTAGCCGCGACGAGCGCAGTGGCGATAGCCATCGTCATAGCCTCGAAGCCGCTCACGATGTTGCCATCCACAAATAAGGTTGTGGGCGATGCGCAGATAAGAATTATCAGGATGACGAAGGCGGCGAGCACGCGAGTCTTCTGAAATGATTTGATATACGGCTTTTATGCGCCTCGAGCCGAAAAGCCCAGCGCCGTGGCCCACCTCATTCCATCAGGATAGGTGTTCCAGCTCTATCGTCTATTGAGCACCCAGCGGGTTGGAAGGGGCCCGGCCTGCGCGCCAAGTCGGGCAGCGAGAAGGAGAAATCTCGGAAAGGTCCCCACGATATAGCCAAGCTGAAGGCAGACCGCGCCGGCGAGATTGGCGAGCACAATCCACCCGCCATCATGACCCAACGCAAATCCTAGCGGGGTCAGGACAATGAATTCAAAAAACATTACTGGCAGAAGGGCGAACACGGGAAACCGCAGACCAACTCCGGCCCCGACACATAGGCTGGTAAGAGCGATGGGTCCCACGAGCGATCTCCTAAAATGAGGTTCGCTCCGCAGTTCTTAATTATCTGCAAATGCCTGAATACTATTATCCGCAAATGCATGAATATTGCGCTGCGAGAAATCAGCCGTTCGTCGGTTCAATGGAAGCCTCTGAAGTCTGCTTGAAGAAAAACTCAACCTGAAGAGCGGGACAGCTAACGGGCCGCCATTCTCGAATGATTTCAATGAGATGCGATAAAGTGTTAACAGGCAGTGTCCTTAAGGCCACAGGTGAAGGTATTTAGGCGAAATTGCGACCTGAAATCGTGTTTTGGATTGGTGGAGTCCACTCCAATCGTGCAACAAATAAGTCCTTTCCATAGTTTAGCTTTGGATATTGGAATGAGCCGGATACTGCGTTTGCTCGGATTGGTAGCGACGGCAGGCATTGTTTCCGCTTGCTCGCTCGTCCCAACATCCGGTCCCGCCAGTTACGACGTCCGTAGCCAGGCACCGTATGCAGCGGATAGCCTGCCCTACGCTGTGGTTCGCATTACACCCGAAGTCGAAGGCATCGTAGCTCGATACAATCCGCGTATCGCGGGCACGTTCCCGAGCCGCCGCCCGGCGAAAGAACTACGATTTGGTATTGGCGACGTGCTTTCCGTCAGCGTGTTTGAGGCCGCGGCCGGAGGGCTGTTCATTCCGGCGGAGGCCAGCGTTCGGCCCGGAAACTTTATTGCTCTGCCGAACCAAAGTGTCGATAGCCAGGGCAACATCACCGTGCCGTATGCGGGGCCCATCCAAGCCAAAGGCCGTACCGCGGCTGAGGTTCAGGCGGCCATTGTGGAGGCGCTGAAGAACCGGGCAATCGATCCACAGGCCGTGGTCACGCTGGTTGAGCAAAGGACCTCGCTGATCAGCATACTGGGTGAGGTCAACAATCCCGCCCGTTTGGCGGCTAGCGCGGCCGGTGAGAAATTGCTCGATGCTTTGACAAGGGCAGGCGGTCCAAGGGGGCAGGGGTTCGATACCTGGGTCATGCTGGAGCGCGATGGCCGAAGAGGCTTGGTGCCGTTTGGAGCGCTCGTCTATGAGCCCGCAAACAACATCCCGGTGCATCCCTACGATACTATCTACGTCTACCGGGAGCCGCAAACTTTCACCGCGTTCGGCGCCTCGGGGCAGCAAGGACAATTCGCCTTCGACGCATGGCGGTTATCTCTGGCGGAAGCGCTGGCCCGCACCGGTGGGCTGAACGATGATCGTGCTGATCCCGCCTCGGTCTTCCTTTATCGCGGCGAAACGCGAGAGCTTGCCGAATGTTTGGGAATTGATCTTGCCAGATTTCAGGGCCCGATCATTCCCATCGTCTACAATCTGAATTTGAGAGATCCGGCGGGCTTTTTCCTGGCGACCAAGTTTCAGATGCGGAACAAGGATGTGATTTTCTCTTCGAATAATCCGACCGTCGAGGCGGCAAAAGCGATGCAATTCTTCCGACTGATGGTCGCGACCGTCAACGATCCGATTTCGGCGGCGACTAATGTGTATGCGCTGAAAGCCGCTATCAATGGCACCCCGCCAACGATCGTTCAGCAAACGGTAACAGCGCCAGTGGTGCGCTGAAGCCAAAGTCCCTATGGGCTAAACTTATGGCTTTATTGCTCCGCTGGGTAGATCGCGGGTCTTCCAGCCTGCTCTACTTAGTGGTCGCACTTGCCCCGCTTCCTTTAGGGTCGATAGAACCTGCCACCATAGCTTTCTGGTGCGTTGTACTTGGTGTCACAGCAATGGTGGCTTCGCTGCTCGGGCTTCGGCGACCCCAGCGTATGTTTATCGGATTGGTGGCCATACTTGGGGTGGCGTACGGGATTGTTCTACACGAACAGCTTTCCCCACATCCCTGGTTTGCCTCCCCGCATCCGATCTGGAAAGAGACCGCTGATATGCTGCAGATACCGATTGAACCGTCGGTGTCGATCATTCGAAACCAGCCATGGTTTGCGATTGGCGCACCCCTTGCTGCACTATTGTCGTTCCTCTGCGGTCTGATCGTATGTGCGGACCGGATCCGGGCGCACCAGCTTCTCAAGGTCATTGCCTGGTCGGGAACAGCCTATGCGATCTATGGCATAACGTTGGTTTTCGTTGATCCCATGACGATGACCCTGCGCGTGAGGCTGATCCCTCTGGCATCGACATTTGTGAACCGCAATACGGCAGCAGCTTACTTCAGCGCCTGTTCGATAGTATGGCTCTTGCTTATTTGTGATCGGATCAGACGGCGGATCCCAAACGAACGCATCGATTGGAGTTCTATGGGGGTGAATTTTCCGCAGCTGGTGTCGGTCCAGCTGATCTTGCCGCTGATGATGATGTTTATTTGTTTGCTAGCGACCTTCATGACCAACTCCAAAGCGGGAGTGGGTCTCTCCTTGGTCAGTTTTATCATAGGTGTGGTAGCCTATTTGTACCGCGACCTTCCCGGGCGACGAGGAGTCTTCTTTGCGGTCGGAGCCGGTTGCGGGGTGGCATTGCTTTCGCTTCAATTTCTTGCCGGCAATATCGTTGCACGGTTTAGCGAACAGGGTTTCATCGACCATACCCGCCTTTCACTTTACCGCTCAGCTCTCCGGATGATTGCGGACCGCCCGTGGTTTGGAACCGGACTGGGAACCTTTGCCTGGGCTTTTCCGGCTTACCGAAGCGCTGACATTTCGTCGTACGGTGTTTACGATCGAGCCCACAACACACTGCTAGAGGTTGCCGTCGAGGCCGGCTTGCCGTTGGCTCTGCTGATCGTGATCGGCTGGCTGGTTGCATTTGCCGTGCTCATACACGGCGTGCAGACCCGACGGCGCGACCGCATCCTGCCCGCAGCAGCTCTGTCAGTTGCATTTTTGGCTGTTTTTCATTCTCTGGTCGATTTCTCGCTTCAAATACCAGGGTTTGCCATTGTGGTTTTCGCACTATTGGGAGCCGGCGTGACGCAATCGTTTCGGACGGGGACCTGATTTTTGAGCCTTACTTCAAAGGGTTACAGTTAACAAAAGCGAGCCAATTCGATTGATTGAGGCAGCGGTTTCGCCTATGGTCAGGGTTGGATTATTTTTGGTCTGCAGGGGAGCTATTTGTGTTTATGTGCTTTTTTCTGGCCACCAATGCTTCGCGTTTTGCGAGTGCTTGCAAGGGCTTCTCTTCATTAACGCGGAGAGTGGATCAGCGCAGCAGCCCACGCCATGGCTCGCTGTTGCTGGCGCGGACAACTGCTATGGGCAAACGAAGCGGGGGTAGTTTGGCGGTGATTGGTGGCCCGGGTACGTCAGCTTAAGCTTGGTGTCCACTGCGATCCTCAATGTCGGTTGGGTCAGCGTTTGGCACAATCCCGTCCACCAGTCCCAAACCGCACCGTGATATTGGAATCGATCTTCCGCCGCTTAAGGTGACCATGCTTCAAGTCAATAGAAATGTGAATCTCGCCGAACCTCAGCTCGGGGCAACTCTGCCCTCTGAAGTTCTCCAGTCCGCTATCAATTTTGTCCGACGACAATACGTTGTAATCGCGTTTGCCATCGCTCTGACAACCATGCTGGGCATTGTATATTTAATTACCACGCCACCCATCTTTACCGCTTACGCCAAGATGATCATCGACACCCGTAAGGTCCAGCTTTTCCAGCAGGAATCGATCATGGGGGATCTTGGCATCGATACTGCGGCCGTCGAAAGCCAGGTCGAGCTCCTGAAGTCGCAAAACATTGCGCTGGCGGTTGTCAAGGCGAACCACCTTACCGAGAACCCCGATTTCGTAGGATCCGGGAAGGGACTGTGGGGAACCATTACTGGAGCTGTTTTTGGTGCGCCTCCACCTGAGGTCAGCTCGGAAGCTGAGCTAACTGGTCGCGCCGCTGGTGCGGTGAGCGGTGGGCTGTCTGTTAAGCGCGTTGGGTTGACCTACGTCATCGAAGTTGGCTTTCGATCGAAGTCGCCTGATACCGCGGCGCAAATGGCGAACGCGGTCGTAGACGCCTATATTCTCGATCAGCTTGATGCAAAGTTTCAGGCGACGCGTCGGGCCAGCGCCTGGCTGCAAGATCGAATTGCCGAGCTTAAGGAACAGTCGTCGACCGCTGAACGGGCCGTGGAGGATTTTAAGCGAAAAAATAACATGATTTCCGCAGACGGCAGGTTAGTCAACGAGCAGCAACTTGGAGAACTCAGCAGTCAGCTCGTGATCGCGCGAAAGCGCACCGCCGACACCCAGGCGCGGCTTGACCGGATACAGACCATTTTGCGGGGCGATACGGTGAATGCAACCGTCACTGACAGCTTGAACAATACGGTGGTAACCAGACTACGACAGCAATACCTGGATAACCTCAATAAGGAAGCGGATTGGTCTGCGCGGTATGGTGCAAATCATCTGGCGGCGGTGAATTTACGCAATCAGATGAAGGGAATCCTTGCGTCCATTCGTGAGGAGCTGGTGCGCCTGGCTGAAACTTATAAAAGTGACCTCGAAATAGCTAAACTCGGTCAAGATGCCGCCGAGAAAGAGCTTGCTGCCGTTGTCGCACAATCGCAGGAGGCCAACCAGGACAAGGTGACCCTTCGTCAACTCGAGAGCTCGGCCAAAACGTATCGGACGCAATACGACAACTTTCTGCAAAAGTACATGGAAACGGTTCAACAGCAATCCTTTCCGGTCACCGAAGCGCGCACGATATCCGCAGCTAAGCAGGGCTTCAAAAGTTCTCCGGTAACAAGCCAGGTTCTGTCATTTGCCCTCCTTGGCGGCATATTGCTCGGCGCCGGTATCGGCTGGCTCCGCGAATCGTCGAACCGTGTTTTCCGCACCAGCAAGCAGGCCGAAACCATCATTGGAAAAGACTCCATTGCAGTCCTTCCATTGTTGGCGACGAAGAAAAACTCGCAGCGAGACATGCCGAAAGGGTCGATATCAGAAGATCCCAGAACGATTGCGCGAGAGCATGATGCAGCTTGGAGCGTGATAGACGCACCGTTCTCACGGTTTGCGGAAGAAATTCGTTCGATCAAGCTGGCAATTGATCTAAACGCGGTTGTACGCGCGAACAAGATTGTCGGTTTTACCTCAGCTATTCCAGACGAGGGTAAAACCACAACCTCGACGGCGCTCGCGCTTCTGGTCGCACAAGCCAAGTCGCGCGTTATCCTGGTTGACTGCGATCTACGGAACCCTTCGTTGAGCCGACGACTTGCTCCACGTGCTACGATTGGACTTCTCGACGTGATCTCAGGAAATGCTTCTTTGAAGGACGCGATCTGCAGAGATCCTGCGACCAATTTGGCATTTTTGCCGGCTGTCTTGAAGTCTCGTTTGGCGAATTCCAGCGAATTCCTCGCCTCCGACGCCATGAAGAAATTATTTGAAAATCTGCGCAACGACTTCGATTATATCATTGTGGATTTGTCACCGCTTGTTCCCGTCGTCGATGTCCGCTCGTCCTTATCGTTCGTGGATTCCTATGTTTTGGTTGTCAAATGGGGAGCGACAAGCATTGATACTGTTCAACGAGCGCTTCATTCGGCAAGAGCGGTTTACGACAAGATTGTGGGTGTCGTGCTGAACAAGGTCGATATCGATTCACTGGGTCGCTTCGACGGAAATGCTGGAAGCTATTATGATAACAAGCTCTATGCGAGATACGGCTATACCAAATGATTTCCGCGTGGACGTTGTGGCCGCGAGTCCTCGTTATCGCCATTGGTTTGATAGGGATATTGTGGGGAGTCTCAGAATTTCCGATGTTTCGGCGGGAAACTACCATCAGTAACATTGCTAGGCGAATTCTTGCGGGCGATCAATTCAAGTCCGAGATATTGTTAAATCAAGCCTCGTTGGTAGAGCGGGTCGATAAACCAGCAACCTGCCGCCCCTTGACTCTTCGAAGCGCGGCCGTCGTTCGGCTTCGCATCGCAGAGATATCGGACAATTCGGGTCTTGCCCCAGGCCCCGTTCGGACAAATTTGGCGGTCGATGCCATCCGCAACTCACTTAGCTGCTTACCTGCTGATCCGTTCCTCTGGTTGGGGCTGTTTGCTCTCGATCGATCGGCGCAGTTAAGTTACTTGCGCGCGTCCTACCAGCTAGGCCCGAGCGAGGGCTGGATAGCGGTAAGGCGGAATCCCGTCGCGTTTGAGGACTTTGATGAACTACCGGAGGACCTGCGCAGCACTGTCGTGCAAGAATTCCTGAGGATAGTGGAAATGGACCTTTATGACGAGGCAATGAAAATCTTCGTGGGGCCTGCCTGGGACATGAAAGAGCTTATCTTGTCACAGATGGGCCATGTTTCACTGCGGCAGCGGCAAAACCTTGCAGTGCGTCTGGACGCCGCGGGCTATGACGTGATTGTACCCGGAACGACTTTGAAAACCTCCCAGTAACGCGTCGCCCATTTGCCCCCCGCTTTGCGCAAATTTACCGCGTTTTTGACTAGCACCAACGCACCTCTTTCATCCGACGCTCGTTACGGTAAAGAAGACGTGCTAGGCGCTCAATGCTCCAGAGGTAGTTAGCGAAATGCATATTCAGAAGCGAATTTTGGTCACCGGGGGCGCCGGGTTTTTGGGCTCCCATCTTTGCGAGCGACTTCTTCGAGACGGAGCGAACGTCATTTGTGTCGATAATTTTTTTACAGGATCTAGGCTTAACGTCGAACATTTGCTTGCAGATACCAATTTCGAATTGATCCGTCACGATGTGACCTTTCCTCTCTATCTGGAGGTCGACGAAATTTATAACCTGGCGTGCCCGGCATCACCGATTCACTATCAGCACGATCCGGTTCAAACGACCAAAACGAGTGTGCACGGTGCTATCAACATGCTGGGGCTGGCAAAACGGGTGAAGGCAAAAATACTTCAAGCCTCGACGTCGGAAGTTTATGGAGACCCCACTATTCATCCTCAGGTGGAGGAATATTGGGGAAACGTCAATCCGATCGGCCCTCGCTCCTGCTACGACGAAGGCAAGCGTTGTGCAGAGACATTGTTCTTCGACTACTGGCGGCAGCACAAAATGGAAATAAAGGTCGCCAGGATCTTCAATACATACGGACCCAGGATGCATCCGAACGATGGACGAGTGGTGTCAAATTTTATCGTCCAGGCGCTGCTTGGCCTTGACATAACGGTCTACGGAGAGGGCAATCAGACCCGCTCATTTTGCTATGTTGGTGATTTGATCGATGGATTGGTTCGATTGATGGGCACTTCTGCCGAAGTGACGGGCCCGATAAATCTCGGAAATCCGAATGAATTCAGCATTCGAGCGCTGGCCGAATCTGTGATTCAGCTTACTGGCTCCGCATCCCGTATCGTAAATCGACCGCTTCCCCAGGATGACCCGAAGCAACGACAGCCGGATCTAACCCTAGCAAAAAGGGAACTTGGCTGGTCGCCGCGACAATCGTTGAAAGAGGGCCTGGTCCCTACGATCCAATATTTCCAGAAGATGCTCGCCAATGAAAAACTGCGACAAACCTTGATGGCAGCTGGAGCGAGCTAGGGTGCGTCGGTAGTACGTTTCGACTTGCACGTAAGTGCGGGTGTGGGTGGCAGATAGATTGTCGTTCGACCTGAGTTGTTCTTGTGCTTAGCTCATTCGCGACGAGGCGGCTTCAAAACTAGCTAATTGGACCAAGTCCGCCGACTGCTTGATTGAATTTAGGCAGTTCCTTGTGGCGAAGTTCGACTTCGCCGTCTTTTCTTTTCAATTGTCGCAATCCGCTTGCGCCGAACTCCACAGCCGGCCGTACAGGCTCATCGGATCTCATTCATAAGCGGCAACAAAGGGACGTCCTTCGGCGCGCGCTTTGGCCTGATCATAAATCCAGCGGTATGTTTTTTCCATACCCTCTCGGAGGCTGATAGAGGGAGCCCAGTTGAGTGATTTCTTTATGAGCGTATTGTCACTGTTGCGTCCGCGAACTCCAGTAGGAGCGTCAAGCTTATAAGATCTCCTAAGGCGTGCTCCGGCGATAGCTTCAACGATGTCGAGCAACTGATTGATGCTCACCATTTCATCGCTGCCGATGTTCAAGGGCGCGTCGAAATCTGAACGCATGAGCATCTGACTGCCCTTTAGGCAATCGTCAATATACATAAAACTTCGGGTCTGCTCGCCATCACCCCAAATCTCAATCCTTTTACCGCCGTCAATTAATGCTGTTGCGACTTTTCTGCAAATTGCGGCTGGCGCTTTCTCACGACCGCCATCCCAGGTACCGTACGGTCCATAAACGTTGTGATACCGCGCTATGCGCGTCCTGATGCCATAGTCTTCCCTGAAATGACGGCACATGCGTTCGCTGAATAGCTTTTCCCAGCCGTAGCCATCCTCAGCTGCTGCTGGATATGCGTCAGATTCCTTCAACGGCTCTATGGCTATTTCGCCTTGTCTATAGTCTGGATAAACGCAAGCTGAAGACGCAAAGAAGAAGCGCTCGACGCCATTATCCCGGGAGGCCATTAGCAGGTGTGTGTTAATCAGCACCGAGAGCATACAGAGGGCCTTGTTGTGTTCAATGAACCCCATGCCGCCCATGTCAGCGGCAAGGTTGTAAACCTGCGTCACGCCCTGTGTAGAAATGTTGCAGGACTCTATATCCTTGAGATCAAGGACAAGATTTTCCGCCTTTAAGGATCTATAATACCAGTCCTCTATCGGCTTCCTATCAACTGCTCGGACTGCAATGCCCTGTTGCTCGAGATCCCGGACCAATTGTCCACCGATGAAGCCGCCAGCACCAGCAACGAGAACCAAACTGACCATCTGCTATCCTGTTAGAGCGTAGTGATTGAAAATCTCTTAGTATTTAATGCGAGCAAGATTGCGGGTTCCGCTATCGAGCTTAAGTGCTTTCAATCCGTCTGATTTGCCGGTTTATTGGAAGGGACTGCAAGTCGATCGAGGGCGTCGGCGAGTCCCGCGACGTCCCCGGGGTCAATCTGTTCATATTGAAGATTGTCGGCTTGCGAGCATAAAAGATGAACGTCGGAACTCGTCGGTCCAACAAACAAAATCGGACGCCGCGAGCAAATACAGCTGTAAACTTTTGACGGAAGAACGATCCCGGCGAATTCGGGTCGCAAAGTTATCAAGTGGACATC